>Ga0179591_1301872_pt1 | contig 10904 bp, 11 predicted proteins | sample CZOMad2_1_08_16f_FD_182891 | JGI IMG/M metagenome (GOLD analysis project Ga0179591, IMG submission 182891) | Vadose zone soil fungal communities from Angelo Coast Range Reserve, California, USA - CZOMad2_1_08_16fungal (PacBio error correction) | ecosystem: Environmental > Terrestrial > Soil >... | reverse complement strand
CACCCCTTTTTGCTTGGCTTTCTAGCAGTGCGTCCCCCCTATTCCTTCCCTCTCACACCGAGGAGTTTTCCCTATGTCGTAGCCCCACTCTCAAGCGCCTTTGAGGTGTAACCCCTTTCTCTTGTTGAAGCTGGACACCACACACGCGTTGTTCGTCCCCCTCCGCCACCCCCCCCGCAGGATTACAGGTTTTGAGTTAAACCTACTCCGGGCGTACCGAGTCGGTTTTTTTTTCGTTTTTGGTTCTGCTCCCGACTCTCTTTAAGTTCCTTTCCCGCCCTCGTCACTGCTGGCGAATACGCTTTTCTTTCCTTGCGTCGGAATCAGATCCGCCGGCTACTCTGGAGACGGTTCCCTGAGATCGATGTCTCCCTTCTTTTCGAACACGAGAATTAGAGTGTATTCTACCTAGTCCGCTTCCTATTCGTATCCCGTTACTACAGTGACCCCCCAGAGTTTCGCGGAAGGCCGTTCCCTCCATGTATCACCTTCCCCTCGGAATTAGGGAACTTTTATTGACTCGTCGCGCATGGCCGACTTTTGATTCTGTTGACCTCCTTTTGGGCGTGGTATCTTTCCCTCCCCTACATGTGCACTGAGAATCTCCATTTTGTTATTTCTCCCGTGGCAAATCGTTCTGCGTTGGTGAACTTTAGTCTTTTGTGGAGACAGCGTCTTGATTTTTTCTTCCTTACCTGTATTGAGCGAGTATCCTTCCCTCTCTTTTTCGGCCATCTCCGGCCTCTGGCATCACTCGCCCAAACCCTCCAGAATAATTTCTCTCCGTTCTGGGAGATCAATCTCTAATTTTTACGGTCGCATTATAAATATCTCCCTGCTTCTTCTCCCTTGGCTCCTTTTGGTCTTGCCCCCCCGATTTTCTACTAATTTCAACGCCCGTTGTGGGCGGCTTTCGGCAGTGACCCAATCACTTGCTTCCCGTCTTTCTTAGTACCTTACCAGCAACGACCCTTAAACCCCTCTTTTCCCATCGTAGACGTGCCCCCGAAGATTTCCTGATCGACATATACGGTTCGGTCGCTCTGATGTCCGCCCCTCTTACTGACCGTTTAGCAGTGGTTTTTGCTCGAGGTTTCTCTTCACACGTATTTTTACTTCCCTTCATACTCTTCCGTTGTTTGTTTTTTTTTTGCCAGTAAGATTCCCCTTCCAATTTTCCTTTCCACGTATTCGTCAAATTATATGTCTCGTCCCCCAGTGACTTTCTACCTGACTTGGAATAGAAGGACCCTTTTATGAGAAATCTTTGCTAGTTTTTTTCGCCGTATTAATCCCACTCTGTAGTATCATCGTTCATCAGATATTGGGGTTCTCTCTGCGAGAAGGTTACTCGTCCTCTCCGCCTAAACCGTTACATGGGTCTCCCATTCTAGATCCTAGCGGTAGCGGCTATGTAACGTAGTTTTTTTCACTAGATCCTGGTTGGTTAGTCGTACGAGCCAGAATGAACCAGTTCACCTCCTGCCCTCTTTTTTGTCGCGGCAAGAAGGACTCTCCTCTGGTATGGAGTTTTCTTCCCCGTATCCATGACGAGTTTTTACTGCTTTTCTTCGCCCCCGATGGGCTGGTTCTCGTTGGATCCATCGATCTAGAAATAAGTGGTTTCCGGCGATTCATGTACCCTTAAATCGTTAAACCCCAAAGGATGTTGTGGGTCCGGGAATAAAGTCGCTCATCCCCCTTTCCCTCTTCCCTCCGTGTTTATTCGGGATTGTTCGGCGATAGCCTACCATCTGACGGTAGGCTTCGTGACGTAATTCCCGGTTGACACTTCCTTTAAAAATAGCTTGGATCTTTTTCTCTCCTGATTCCCGTGTTCTAATTTCCGTTCCCTGGTTGCCCTTCCGATGTGTTGTTGCCTCTTTCCCGTCTAACTTATTGTTAGAGGCTCTTATTTTGTATGATATTGCCCGGCCTCCTGGACGGTAGAGGCCTATTTCTTCGTGTACTTGCTCCCCCCATTTAGAGCCTTATACTCGGCGTAGTTTGCTTTAGGTGTTTTACCCTGTGTCTGAGGTTGGGCGCTTGATTCTTCCTTTTTTTTTTTTTTTTTGAGCTCTTAATCCCTCCTCCCTTTTTTTTGTTGTTTCGAGTCTATTACCGCGCCCCCCCCCTGAAGAAGACATTTCCAACCCCCATTCAGACCTGCCCGTTACCTGCTGCAAGTAGACTGTCCGAGAGAGTGATCACTTTCCCTCCCTCTCCCTCCGCATTGATAAACCGTCAGATACCCTAGCACACGACTGTTGAAAGGCCTCTCTCAGAGGTCCCTCTTCCCACCGCTCTGCAACACTTTTGCTCAATTCTCCCCCCTTCTCACCAGGTACTTCACTTCTTTACCACTCGAAATTTTGAGTTTTGTTAGAGAGTGTCAGCCGTCCCTGACCACTGTCACGCCTCCATTCCTATGTTGTCCTTTGCCCCTCTTCTGGGACGTAAATCAAGCATAACTTAGTTCCCTCTAACATAATTGGCGGCGACTTTGTACCCCCCCCTCGTTTTTTTTTATACCCCGATGCTGGTTAAGATGAGTTTGACTTGGCATCCAGATTGCTTCCCCTCCCGGGCCTCGCACTTTTTCATTCCTCCTCCCTTTCCGGTCCTGATCTTCACCCCTCGTCTGGGGGTTTCTAAGAGGACCCATCACCTCCCCTTCGGTTTCCGTTCGGTCCGCTCCACCACAGGCAGATGTCACGTCGGCGTCTGACGATCCCCAATCCCTCGCTTTCACCCTTTCACCCCGGCGATATGCGGCTCTTAGTCTCTCGTCTTGCGCGCCCCCGTGTCTCCCGTTTTGAAGGAGTTTCACGAGTATTATTAGCACTCGCGCCCCTATATAATATGCTTGTACATAAGGAGTGTTTCCCTTCCCGGCTACCGCTTGCACCGAGGAGTACGCCTCCTCTTTTTATGACCCTTTTCCCGTGTCTCACTTGTATGATCCCTATGACTGTCTACATCAGTTTGCTAGTCTTTTCTGTCTTTCTAGGCTTCTTCTGACGAGGCCCTTCTGATGGAAAGTTTAACGAGTTAGTACGCTTCCTTCTTCCCCCCTCAGCATAATGCTATTGACTCATAGTTTTGGCCGCACCTCTCCCAGGACCCTTACGTCTTTCAGGGGGGCAGTTGCCCTCGTGGTTCCCTGGGCTAGAGGGAGTTTGCTGTACGTACTCGTGATTTAAGCCTTCAGGTGCTTAATTAGATGAAGACCCCACGTCTGTTTGTCCTTTGCTAGTTTCGTGCACCTCGATGAACCCCGAAAGCCCCGTTCCAAAAAGGCTAACCCCCTAAGGAACCCCACCCATACCACCCCCACTCTCCTTCCTCCCTCCCCCCCCCTCCCCTTCACTACCTCTCCTCGGTCATACCCACATCCTCGTCCCTCAACCAAACTCCCCAAAACTACACACCATCGAAAGGGGCTAGGTAGTTCCCGGTCATTATAGTTTTGAAATGTCCTTCTCACTCGATCCTATGATGGATGTGTTTGTGGGTAAAAGATTTCTTTTCCTTGCTCATTGGAGAACCTCTATTTTTCTTTTCTCCCTCCTCCCCCCCCGCGTCTCGCGGTTTTAAATTCAAATCACTTCTTCTCAGACGACTTCGTTCCAGACAAGCCATGACGATTTTTTTTACAAATTGAGACCCCTTTTATCCAAGTTCCAGTTTTCACGGAGGGGAGTTTCCTAAACTCCATCTCTTTCCCTTCCCCCTGTCGCGTCTTCTCCCCTTCTTTGCCGTCCATTCTTCGCGTTCTGCTGCCCTTTCCTCCCGTCGTCCCTTTTCTCGCGAACCTCGGCCTCGGTTCTCTCAACACAGTCAACAAACATAACCAACCAACGCTGGATCAGGAGGGGACAACATACGACCAACATTAACCAGAACCCCAACCAAAAAAACAAAAAACAAACCACCCCCACCCAGGGCAACTAGAAGTGTAACATGTAAAGACCAGAGAACCGGCCCGGGGAAAGACACAAAGTCCACGAAGCACACCGAGGAAAGGACGGACGAAAAAAAAGAATATGACAAAGGAGGATAGCGGCCGAGTGAATGCGGTAAGCAGGAGAACGAGAGAAGGAAGAAACAACTGCGACTACAAGGATGTGTAAATAAACTGGTCAGCCCCGCGCAAGGCAGCCCGGTGAGAGCGCAAGGGGGAGAACACAAGATTCCGAGATGAGGACAGGCAGGTGAGAAGAAAGAGTCGCGTCGAGATGAGCTGGAAGCAGCGAGCAGGTGTGGAAGTGTGGGAACTAACATTCGACAGGGCTTAGTACGTGACAGCGAGTAATGAAAAAAAAGACAACACATACGCGGAGGAGACCACAGATAAAGACGGATCGGGGCAAAACCCAACCAGCAGCGGGGGGGGTGGAGGATAGCCAGAGAGTAAGAGAGCTTCGGTTTTTCGAACCTTTGGGAAAGAAGATACAATGACCCTCTTTTGATCTGTGTCACGTCGAGTATTGGGGGTGGGAAGGGCCCAGTGGAGCTTGGTTCGGGGGAGTTGTGGGGAAGGGTGGGGTGGTGAGGGTAGGGAGTGACCCCCGGTTGTCGCTCCACTGGATGTAGTGCCAAACACGACCCGTCTGTACGAGTTAGACGTACTTAGTCAGAACGAGGAAGAGGAGGACGGGGGGTTATGTGGGAGCAGGAGTTGTAGAGTGTGAAGTTACTCCGTATACAGATCGGGAGAAGGATAAGGGGGGGAAGGTGGGGACAGGGGGCTAATATGTCGAAGGAGGTATGAGCCTGTACGGAGTCTGTGCTACGGACGCGGCAGGTGAAGTGTGCGCGAAACGCTAACAGACCCGCCGAGTAACCCAGACCTTGGGATTTAAGTGCATGACTGTCTGTCAGTCCCTTGTTGCCCCGGTCACTGGGGCGATAGGGGCACGCAGTGGTTGGTTTATTTGGTGGTGGGGGTGCCCGAGAGGAAACGAAGGGGCCTATTTGGGGGTGGGGTGGGGGAGGTAGGGTGGCGGTTTGTTAGGTTGAAACCAATGGTGGGACACAAGCAGCGACTGTGAGTAAGCGAGACAGGCATATGGGAAGGAGGGGGGGTGGGATGGGTGTAGACGGGTGTTGACCCCGTCTTCCCGCGGATTACTTCGTTCTGGAACTTTACTTCTTTCTGGTAATCCTTTTCTTACCTTGGGTTCGACCCAGAGCAATCCCCCCCGTAGGACTCCCCACCAGGAGTCGTTGCCTTTCCCCTCAACTGAGCCCTGTACTCACTTGTCGGTTTTTTTCCCTTGTTGTTTTTTCCTTGTACGACTCTGGTAAGGATTGCGCCCTCGTCAAAGTTTGCGCATTCCGTTTTGTTCTGATTGTGCGATACTCCGATCCCCCTACCCCATCGTGAGAAGGTGACATGCTCCCTCTGCCTTTTCCAGCCAGACTCTTTGTCACTGCTCCGTTGATTTCATCCTCTCTCTATTCCCTCTTCCGGAAAGTTCACCCTCCGTTAACCGCAGTCTTTTCGGCTCCGTCGGCACTAACGCGCTTAAAGACCTTATTGCTGTGAGCCTTCCACCTCTTTACTTTTCTGAGCGGATCCCCTGTTCACTTCACTCGTGAGGTGAATTCCTGTGCTTGATTTGTTTCGGCATCAAGCCGTGCACCTGGAAATTTATCTCAAAGTTTGGGGTCTCTTCACGTTTGGCCATTCGTACTATGGCGTGTTTTACTCTTTCAACTTACTTTTCTTCTTTTGAGGCCTCGTGAGTTTGCTTCCGACGCGACTATTGTGCTCGTCTCCCCGCCTAGTTGCCCACTCGCATCGATCATCTTCGCCACTCCCCCGCATCATCATCTTCCTCGAATTGAGCGGTGACGTATGGCCAGCCCCGTCCCTGGCACATGGTGGCCCCAGCTCCCCTTATCACCTTCCCTTGTTTTCGGATACATTGTCGTTTCCTTTCTCTACTCTTTTTCGGTCTTTCTCAATGCACATCCGAGGTTTGGTTTTTTTTTCATTACCCCTTTACATGCGACGTGACTTTAGGACCTCCACTCCCGGCCCTGCCCCTTTTCCCTCTTATACCCTCCGTATCAAATGGAGTGCGCCTCGGTCTCTCCTTTCGGTTCTGATGCTGCCGCCCTCCTTCTGCCTGCTCTATTTTTGCTATGATTTTTTAGCTGAACAGTTATGTTTCTTTGCCCCGTGCACCTTTCCCTTACTTCTTTCCTTCCTACCTGAAGCCCCGAAGCTTCTCGCCTCGAAAAAGCTTGACTTGCCGGTCCCCACTTTCTCTCTGCCCTTCTTTCAACTTGTGATGTCCCCTCATCCGGTACGTGTTTTTCCAACGACAGGAATTTCTACCCTTAGTCCCCCCAGGGGAATCCACCGATTCTCCGGATTCCCCCGAGAAGAGTGGGGGTCTCGCGTGCTCCTCCTACGCTGAACATCTGCTATAACGTTCCTTTCAACGTGGTCCTATCATCTCTCTAGAGTTTCTCCGCAAGGATCTCGATCTCCGTGCTTTCAAGCTAGGATAGGTGGGTTCTTCTTTCCGACGTCGAATTCCCAGATGAGAGGTTGTCTCGGCCTTAGTCCAGCCCTCTCTTCGTGTAATAGTAGAACCCCCCCAAAAGGGAGGACTGACGTTCTTAGCTCTTGATCCTTATTCAGAAGGTTAGCGGGTCGACCGTCTATCTGACTCCATCTTTCTTCTTCCTTTTTCGCTCTCCGAGTAAAGATCGTCTACACCACGGCTTTGGTTACTTAAAGTACAGACTCGCCGCCTATCGCGGCCCACCTTTTCTTTTGATTTTTTAGCGTCCATAATATCTCCCATCGACGGTAGGCTTTCGTGAAGTGAAGCTGACTCTCAACCCCCACCTTGTACCAATAGGTCTGGCTCTGTTCCCTCTTCGTATCCTTTTGGAGTCATTGATGCACGAGTTTTCCCTCTGAGGTTTTCATATAGGCTAGTTCTTTTTTCTCGGATTTAACAGTTCTCGGCTCGTGCTGACCTTCCCCTGGCTATGGGGGCGGTCATTTTCGGTAATTGCGTTAGTTTTTACTTTCCGGCTGTCATTTTGTGGTAGAAGGGGTGTTTTTTCTTTGTGGCGTCATTTAGAGCTTTCTTTTTCCTCCCCCCTCCCCTTGGTTGTTTAGCCCCCCAAGGAAGCCCACCGCCACTCGCCCACTCCTTCCCTCCCGCCCAGTATCCTGTTCGTTTTTTTCGGCACTTACCGCTTGCCGTTTTCGAAATGAGCCCATGGTCCCTTCGTATCCCCGATACACTCGACAACGTTGACAAGTTGCCTATCTCCCCTTAGTTCAACTCGCTTCCACCATTGGTCATTCTACCCGGGTCCCTCCGTTCGCGGACACTCTCGCCAGAGTTTTTCAGTTTTTTTAGAGAGTGGTTCTTAACGCCTCCAAAGTTCGATTTGTTTTTTCCGCTATCTTTAGAAGCTTTTTCCCTACTCCCCCTGCGTCCTGAATCCAGAAGGGGCGACCTTTTCCATGAATTCCAACAAATACTTGGTTTTATTTGACATGCCAGTTTCACTCTTTCTCAAGGAAGCCACCCCCGATTGCTAGATCGCGTTTCGGCCACCGCCTCCACCTTCGCCCTCGTTCTCCTCAGAGAGTTCGACGTCAGAAGGGGGTTCAGAAGTAGGAGAACTTCAAGACCGCTTCCGTTCGCGTCCTTCCCTCCTCGCACAATCCTTTTAAGTTTTCCAGCTGGTCTCGACGTCATAACCCCCACTCTCCCGGAAGTTGTAAATAAACATTAATCTTTAGCTCGTTCCTTTCCGGCTCTAGGAGCCCGTATGAGTCGCCCCCTGTGTTCCTTCCCCTTGGTTTGTACTCTTTGCTCACGCCGTATTTTCAGAAGAGATTCCCCCCTACTGATTTTTCTAATCCGAGAGGCTTTTCCGACTCCCCATTGCCGCTCCCGTAGGCCCCGAGGTCTCACGGACTTCCTAGTATTTACACCTTTTATAGCACCCAACTGAGGACGCTCGAGACGTTCCTCCTCACAGCTTTTTTTTCCGTCTTTCTTATTCTTTTTCTAGGACGGTCAGTCCTTTCAGTTACTTCCCGCCCCAGCCGACCTTTTCATTCTAACCCCAAATTCGTGGTCATCAAGTTTTTTTCCTTACTCTCTGCCCCCCCGGTGACGCAATGGGGGCAATGTCGCGGACTTTCCACCTTTCCTGGTTCCAGTGAGTTGAGAGGGAGTTTTTTGGATACTCTCAATCATCGTCCGTTCTTTCCCTTTCCGTCACCTCGGATGGACATTGTATCTTCGCCCTTTCCTGCCTGCAGCGGATTACACAGTTCCACCGACGCGAACGTTTTATGGTCGAAGGTCGTGTCCCCTTTCCCGTTCGCGGCTTTCCACGTCCACTTAGTCGGTCCACTCCTTTTCCTTTATCCTCCAAGAGTTTGCTCGATAGATCTTCTCCCCTATATTGCGTGGATCCTCGCACCTCGACGAGCTTGACCGCTCGCTCAAGAAGACTTTTCAGTCCAGTCCTATTTGCCAACTTATCTCCCCCCCCCCACACTCTTTTCTCTTCAAGTTCCCAAAGTCCTTTTCGGAGCCCCCCCCGACGCCCTACGCTTCACCTCACCCGGCGTGTCCATGATCGAGGCCTTTCCCCACATTCCTCTTGCCGTCCCAGTTCAAAGCACCGTTGGCTTCCCCGTTCTCGTTTCTGCTTCGCTCCATACTGTTCGTGGAAAGTCCCGCAAGGCTAGGAAGGCTGGTTCAGCGTCTCGTCTAGAAAGTGCGAGTTCAAGTTGGTCTCATCTCGCTCGCTCTTTCATTGAAAAGCTAATATTAGAAGACGGAGTCTTTTTCTCTCTTATTCATCACTGTCTCTGTGTGATAGTCCCTTTTGACTTTCGTCCTTTAAAGCTATTCTTCCCAGCCTCCCACAAAAGCCTTCCCACTCTCTAGTTATCCTTCCCCGTTGTGTGATTGCCTCTCTTTCATATCTTGTGTTCGAGCCTTGGAATCAAACCTTTTCCCTCAATGATTTCAACTTCAACCTTCCATTACGTAGTATGTCTCCGTATAAAAGGCTGTTCATGCTTTCCCCTATATTCCTGCTACACTAGTTGTTTTAGGATGCCCGCTCCTACCTTCCCCCACCAGCCCCATAGTTCTATACCTAAATATAAGGTTGTTTTTGATTGGCCCCATCGGGCTGGTTTGGGGAGGTAGAGCTCAGTCACATAGTCGTGAAACCCCTTAGTCTCCTCTTATTGCGTCCTCTACGACCCATTCGCAGTTTCTACTCGACATAGTCCCTTGTTTCCTGAAGGTTGCGGTCCAATTCTTTTCTTGAAATTGTGTCCTTCCCCGCCCCTCCTCACAACTTTCTATGAACCCCGTCGTTTTCAATTCACACCCACGCACTTATCTTTACCAGGCAGTTACTGGTTTTCTCCTTTTGTTTTCGGAATCAATCAGTCGGGAAGGACCTGCCCTGAATAGAGGAAAGCAAATTTTCCGTTCATACACCGAGTGTTTCTATGATACTGTGCTCTCCTACTATCCGAAGTACCTCGACTGACCCCTGAGAATGTTTTTGGGCCATGAGCCCCCCGTGATTTGCGTAGACACTATTTGACCCTTTCGCGTCGTTCTTTTTTCTTCTCGGTAGCGATTCTTTCCTTACGACAGTTAGAATTTTTCCCCGCAAGTTTCGCTCCCTCCGTCCTCAACGCTCGCTTTCACTCAGCTGCGACCTGGACCTTTGAACGCGTGCGGGAAGGTCACGCCTCTAGCCTGTCGTTTCAACGAAGTTGTTTAAATCGATTGTATCGTGCGCCCTCCTTAGGGAACTTGAGATACCTTTTGCTCTCAAGTGTCCCCCTCGTTGGCGTTTGAGGATAACTTATTTTCCGTTTAATCGTTTAGTTCCGCTTTCCTCTGCGTTACCTTCTTAGCTTCACTAATAGATTGTGCTTCCTTCATTTAGCTCACTTTCCTTTCTCCCCTCCACATACCTGAAAATCTTCTCTTCCTTATTGTTGAAGATGGCAGCCGCTACTTCCGGCTCTTTATAACATTGTCTTCTTCCTGTCCGCCCAGATTCGCTCTTGGTTTTTGTTCTCCTATAACTGTCAATTCTGGTGGTCCGGCTCTTCCTATGACACTTGTTATGGTAGCGTACGCAGACAAACTCCTCCGCCTGACCCTTTTGTCCAAAGCTAGGATGCCCGAGCGTCGTCCCCCTTGAGTCGCCTCTCATTTACGCGTATGGTCCTCATTTCCCCCTGGCTCATTATGTTCTATGATGGTGAGATACACAAAATACTGCCTGGGGGAACAGGCGCATTCAATCTCTTCCCTCAGTTCAAGGAATGAAGAATCCCAATCTCTCTCCCACCAAGCTTGTTTACGAGGGGCCCCGTATCTCGCCTTTCCCCGCGTGTTCCTTTCCCCGAAGTTCCGACTCGTTGCTTTTCAGTTGCTCATTGGAAGCCACCTCCTGAGGTAAGGCCGATACTTATCTAAGAAGAGGGGGTGGCTCTCCCGGCTTCCAGGATTAGTTTGTTTCCCTCTGCCTTCCTCCTAGCCCCGGGGGAGCTAATCCTTTCGCTCCCACTTACGAGGACGATGAACTTCACCTTTTTATTGGTTAAACTGGCGATAGGGGGTTTGCTAGTTGCTCAGTACGAAAGTAACCTGCTTCCTCTTTGTTTTCGAGACTCCTTTTAATCTTCATTTATGTCTGGTCTCTCGTTCTACCCCCCCTTCGGAAGCCGTCTACTCTCTGGCAGTCTCCCCCCCCATGAGTTGTTTTTTTTTTGCGCAGGGTTCTCCCAGTACTTCGACCCCGCCCCGTTGTTCCTTCGTCGCGTTTTTTCCTTTTTCGTACGCTCGTTCAAAAAAATGATGTGGTTG
>Ga0179591_1264534_pt1 | contig 10904 bp, 14 predicted proteins | sample CZOMad2_1_08_16f_FD_182891 | JGI IMG/M metagenome (GOLD analysis project Ga0179591, IMG submission 182891) | Vadose zone soil fungal communities from Angelo Coast Range Reserve, California, USA - CZOMad2_1_08_16fungal (PacBio error correction) | ecosystem: Environmental > Terrestrial > Soil >... | reverse complement strand
TTCTCTTTTGAAGTTTTCTCCCTTTCTTCTCTTTTTTGCGACTCGTGCCCCGAGCCAGCCCCTTTCCTATAGATTTTGCCAAAAGAGATAGCCCTGAACTTCGAAATCGGCTGTTTTTCGAAAGTTTATTTCACTTTTCTTTCCATCAGCAGTCACCGCTCGAGAAGATCAAACGTTATTAAGCCCCACTGCAATGAAGAGAGTCTTTCCCCTCACAGGTTCCCTCCTTTCTGAGCCACAGGATGTTCCTATTGGCCAGTTTTTTTTATTAGCCTTGTTCTCCGTTGCAAACCGTACCTTTGGCGAATCAGTCTGTGTAAAAATCTCCCTATTAATTCTTTTTTTCTTCCTCTTCACATCCTCCCCCCCCCCCCCCTTTCTGCATCGTCGGATTTGACCACAAAACGTTTCCCCTGGTGTTTCCCTCTTTGGCTTTTCTCCGGCCCTTTCCCCCTTGATCTCCCCGCATCTCTAGCTGATGGACCCCTCAATTTGTGTAAAGGTTTTCGAGTATTCCCCTTTCATTGTCGTCCGGTACCCATCCCTTTCTTCTATTTCATGACCGCGCCCGATGAAGATTTTCTTTTTCCCCTTTCGTAAACGGCGCATCCAACAAGAATATCGTTCCAGGCGGCTTCGGTTTTTTTTTTTGTAGCACAGTTTTCCTGCACTAACCCATATTAATGGACCTCTTGTTCTGGGAGCTAGAAGTTCGTCTGCTAGGATACCGGCGACAATTTTTCTCTCTTTACAATCTTCTCTTTTTTTCTGATTTCTTTTTATTCATAAATCCTCCCTTTATCTCCCCCCTTGCTCAAATGTTGCGAGCGTTAGAGCCATTCTGCCCTCGGAGATTTTTTCCCCCCCCTCAAACCTCTTCTCTGCTTTCGGTTTTTCACAAGCCTCGTCCCCACCCCTTCTCCTGCAAAACGTCTGCACCAAAGGACTATTTACCCCTTTCCTCTCTCGGAGATCCCTTCTGTATCACATTGAGGCAGCTCCGGCCCCCCCCCTTTTGACGAAGAATTCTAACTATCGGGCGCTCTTTTTACCAGGCCGGCCTGGAGTCCCCCTTCCGACCTTATTCCTGCACGTTTTACGTTTCCTTTCCTTCGCACAGCAGCCCCCTTGCCCCACGACCCGACTGACCTCCTTCCCCCGTTTTCTCCTCCTTCAGGTAAAAAAAGGATTTTCTGCCTCCACCCAAGAACCCCTTTCCCCGGAACTTTCCCTTTTTTTCGGGCACACCCTATTTTGTTTCTGGGAGTCCACTGATTGCGCAGGGATGTTAGCCCTCCCGAGGCCTCAGATTCGATGAATAATGAGTCCCTTCCCCTATATTGAGTTCCTTTTTGGAAAAGCATTTGTGGAACCCCGCTTTCCCCTTCCCCCCCCCTGATAGGAAAATCCCCTTCCCCCCCTTCAAGTTTCCCCCCCTTCCTTCCTCCTTCCCCCTCTTAATCTTAGAGTTGGGCCCTTTTTTTTCTTCCCCCGCTCCCCTCTCTTGCTAACATATATGGTTTCATATTTTATTCCCCACTCTTGATGCCTTTCATTGGGTCGGTTCTCTCCCTATAGCTTGTTTTCAAGCCTCCTTGTGACCCCCCCCCTTCTTTGTCAGATATCCGGTATTTCTTCTCCGGCATTTCCTTTGCTAGCCAAAAGAGCGCCTTTTATCTATGGATCAGACCTGGAAGTAGTTTTCCTCCCCCGTTTTGACTTGTTCCCTTTTTGACTGTTCGCGTTTTTTCCTCCGTTTGTTTTGTTGAGTTTCTCTCCTCCACTTTTCTTGCCAAATGACAAGTCACAGTTTTCCTGCCTTATCCCTGTCGCTCTGCTATTTCTTCCCCCTCTACGGACCCCTCCCCCTCCCCTTGCAGGCATTGCACCCCTCTTCGCACTTTTTCATCTTCTTCCTTCCGGGATCGGTAACAAGGATTTTTGAACTACGTCATGTTACAAGTCTTCCCCCTACACAAATTCCTTTGAATAAATATCCCCAACCGATTCATTCCTAGCCCCCCTCAAGCCCCCTCCCCCTCTCGGATATGAGGTATTCGGGACCGCAAGGTCGGGTTTTCCCTGTTGATTCTTCTTGAAGTTTTTGCGGCCTTAGTATTCTCCATTTCCTGGCTGGCCCATTCTTCATATCGTGCCGGGGTATGGATGGCCTCCCCTCTCCTTTTTATCGAGTCTTCCCTTCTGCGCCCCCCCTTAGCCCCCTCCGGCTCAGGAGAGCCACATCGTGCCCGTGACCCTTAGGTAGTTCGTTTTTTCTTTGGAGTCTTTTTCTTTTTTCCTGTTGATGACCGGGTGACTTTCCTATGAACAGTGCTGAATCCCTTTCTTCTTTTAGCGGGGAACCTCGGCTCAAACGCTTCTCTAAAGGCCTTTTTTTTTTCATCGCCGACGCCAAGCCCTCGAGCTTTACGCGTTATCGTTTCTGCTTTTCCAGGTTCGAACACCTTATCCGCCGAGGAGCTGTTTTTCCGACCGAACCTTTTTCCCTTGGGGCAGAGCTTTTTTCTTGACGTGGGGTTCGCGGCTGGGTTCTCCCCCCCAAGTCGACGAACGTTTCAGATTTTACTTCCCTCGACCTCATCCCCTGCACCCACATGCCCCGGGTAGATACCCCTTTTTCGTTGAGGAATTACGTCTCACACTGAAAGCTTTTTTTTTTTTGTGCTTCCTTCGATCGTGGCCGGTCGCCACCTCGTTTTTGCGGTATATGACTTCCCCCAGAAGTCCTTTTTTTCTCTTTCTCAAGTTTCGGTTGGCGCTTCATTCCTAAATGAAACTCCGGGTTGACCGTCCCTCAGCCCTCCTTTCCCCCATTCTTGGTGGCGTGTTACGGCGCTTTCCTTCTCCCACGATTTCTTTTTCTCATTCCAATCCCGTCGCACAGTATGCCTTGCTCCTCCTCCCCCCCCCCCCCATTGTTTCCCGTTAACATCGACAAAGGCTTTGAGGTGTCACGAGCGAGAGATGTTTTCTTCCCCTCCCCATGCGTTTCCCTCGATTTGAATCGACTTCACTCGGTGAACTCCATTTTCCTAGAGCCTTTTTTTTTTTCGGATTAAGATTTGCTCACGTATGAACCACTCGATTCATTTCTCCGCTCTTTTTTTTCCCCGAAGGATTCTCAGGTGTTCAGGCTCCCCCCCCCTCCCAATAGATTTCCTTGTCCCCCCTGGGCCCCTCAAAAGGTCCGGTAACCTTCTTTCTCTCATTTTCCTTTCCCCTTTTTTATTCCGTTCGCCAAGGTGTTCCTTTCTGCTCTTGACGCTTTCCCTTTTCTCGGGAAACGGCACCAGATTGGCGAATCCCGAAGATCTTATGTTTTCCTTGCCCAGACTTGCTTTTCTTTTCCCTTGAGCCTCCCTTCCAAAAGGAAACTTCCCCCCTAAGTAGGTTCCCCTCCCCCATTCTATAGATTTACTATCCCTTTGAGAGAGATGTTCTTTCTTGGTAGTTTTTTCAGGGGATTTTAACCCCAGTAGATCATCTGCCCTCGAAAAATCCTTCTTTCCGGCCTCCTCCGCCCCACCTTCTCTTTACCTTTTCTCTGGTTTTTCTTGAAGAGGCCCTTGCCCGAGCGGCGAGTCCTTCCCCCTCTGACAGTTCAACTGCCGTTATTAGCAAAATGCCCTTTTTCTTTACGATTCCCCAAACTTCCTTCCCTTTTCCCCTTTGGATATGGCCCCCGCTGGTTCCAGACTCCCCCCTTTTTTGACATTTAGGCGGCCTTCCGTGACCACTTCCTCGTCTGTTTTTCCCCCCCCTTCTCAGCCGAACTGATGACCTTTTGCTAAGTGCCTCCTCCGAAATTTCCTTTTCCGTCCGGAGAGTATTTGCCACACACCTTTTTTCCTTCTTTCCTACGGATTTTGCAATAGCACCTTTGTACAATTGATCTAAAGAATATCTCGCGGCGTGACAACCTCCCTTCCTTCTTCGTGAACTTCTCTCTTGAGAGCATGTCGTCGGCCCACCCTTTTTAAGTTTTTGATGTCTTCTTCCCCTAGTAATAATCTCTTTCTCCCCTTCGAGGAAAGCGCCGCGAGCCCAAGAATATTTTCCCTTTCGTCACCCCCCCCCTGCGGGTCAGCGTCGTGATCAGTGTGTTCCCTGAATTTCCTACCATGAATGTTGGCATGGTTCTCTCGAAGATTTCCCTTAGCCCCCGCTTACCTGATCTCATCCTTGAATATGATTCCTTGGGGAGAGTATTTCTTACGAAGCGACTCTTAAATTTTTTTCCGCGGAGCAGTTCGATTTCCAGGAGAACCCCCGGCTGATTCTTTCTCTTAGAGTTGTATAAAAAGCACCGCGGTTCCTGTTAAATGAAAAAGTCCCTCTTTCTGGAATCCTTCCCCGAGTCGAGTCATTGCCTGTCGGTTCTCCCCGGCGGATCCCTTTTCTTTGTCAAGAGATCTCCGATATTCGGAGAAGTAGTCCCAGCAGATCCTCCTTTTCGTAGGCGCTGACCTTTCCTTCCTATAGCAAGTCCTCCCCCCTTCCCGCGACGGATAAGATCGGAACCCTTTAAAAGACCATTTAAAGAGGAGTTTCTATCCCCCTGTCACTGCATAGAAGCCTGCGCCCCCAGAACCTAGGACCGTTTCCCCCCTTGATGTCGCCTGCTTTCCCCCTTTGGGAGAAACTGTCATTGTCGTCCTATCACATTCGGGAAGGGAACTCTCTCGCCTGAAGATTTTTTTTTTCCTGCTTCCCCCCTTTTTTATAAGATTTTCTCTCCCGTGGTCTCTGCCTTTTTTTTTTCAAAAAGGGCCGGTATTGACGAGTGACGCCTTTCCGTCCCATAACCCTTCCTCCAGCCCCTTGCGTCATCATAATTGCCTCGGCTTCGCTTTTCTCTTTGATGATCGGCTAAAAATCTCTTCATATTATTCCCTTCTAATGCTTGTTTTTTTTTCTGGTTCTTCCCTTTTTTCAAATTCCGTATTTTCCCTTCTTGAAGTCCACGAGTCTATCATCCCTTTTTTTTTTTGAAGAAGACATGGCATCCTGTTTCAATGTGCAAGGTAGCCCTCTTTTGCGAGGAAGGGTCTCTCTTTTCATCCATTTTTTAAGTCTAGATCTTTGGCAGGATGACACCCTCTTTTGTAATTTGGCTGATGAAAAGTTTTCCCCCTGTGAATCATAAGTAAGTTTCTTTCCTCCTGAAATTCCTCCTTCCCCTGTAAAACGTTGTCATCCCTTCTACTTCCTCTTAAGTTCGTATTCTTTTCTTTTGGCTCTCCCTTCCAGCCCCCCAAATGAAATTTTATCCGACGAACGCCACATTTTTTCTTTTTGTCTGTCTATTGTCTTCCCCAAGGATGCTTTCCCCCCTCTTCTCGAGAGTTGAGCGGATTCAACCCCCCAGCCCCCCTAGAATCCTCTCTCAACAAGATATGGGCTCTCTCCCCGATCCACAAGAATCCCGACCCTTTTTTTTTTTTTTTTTTTTCTTTTTTTTTTTGGCGGCGATGATTTTCTCGTTTTCCCTCCTCTCACTGCGGCCGGTGATGAGATTTTCCTCCGCAGCTTTCCCCCAGACATGCTTTTTCCTATCCAGGCTGGCCCCCCCCAATATCAGTTCCTTTCTTTTTTTTTCTCTCATATTCTTTTTTTACTACGCTTTCCCGGCATTTCAATCCCTTCAGAAGGAGGCGAGAGGTCTCCCCACCTTCGTTGTGCCCGTTGCTTTCTCCCCCTGAGGTTTTCATGATTCTATCCTTTGTTTTCTCTCTCTAACGGTTGGTCTTTCAGAAGGCGTCATCCGCCTCGGTGGAAATGGGATGCTGTCCCTACGCTTCGCGGCAGAGCCCCTTCCCAGGGAATCCCCTACGGCCAAGCCACTTTTATAGGTTAATCGTGTCCGGAAAAGGCTTCGAGGCTATAAGCTTCCCATCTTTCTTTGCTCGACTCGGCTTTCCCTCTCGTCCTTTGTGCTCTTTCATTGACATTCTTTTCGGTCTTTTTTGCCGAACGGGTCCCACTCTTTCCAAGCCGGTTTTTTTTTTCCTTAGTTCCCTTTCCCTCCTTACGAACTTCTCCGTCACCTCGGGTTCTAATCCCTTGTTCATCGCCACGAACCGCAATGAACCTTTTCTCCCCCCATAGGGTCTTCTAGCGACTCATCGCCTCCCCCCTTGCTTGAATTTCCTTTCATTTTTCGGTGTTTTCTCTTCTCCTTAACTTGCTACCCCCCGCATTTTTCCCCTCTCCCTGGTTGGAACGAATTTTTTATTTTCCTTTCCGTTTAGTCCGATCCCCTTCTTCTTCCATCATTCAAATCGCGATATCCTGCTCACCTGTGTTTACCCCCTGTTTCATAAGACCCCCTTTCCGTCACATCTCCCCCCCTTGATTGTCCGCCCCTTCAGAGCCCTTTTTTCCTTCCCGCCGAGAAGGAACGTTTTCTCTCCCAAGCGATTTTTTTTTTTCTTTTATAAACCCAATCTTTTGTTAAAGCTTTTTTTCCTTATCTTACGATTTGCGATAAAAGTTCTACCTCTTCAGTGATTGAGCTCGTGTGTCTATTCCCAGGGGGACTTGGGTTCATGCGCATCCCCAACCTTTTCCCCGGGCCCCAGATTTGCCTTATTTCCATTCCTTTCCCACCCAAAGGGAATTTCATTCCTGCTGGTAACTTTTTTCTTTTCTATATTCTCCCCTCATAAAGTTGTTTTCATCCTTGTGACATGCTCTCTCTTTTCCCGATAGACGATAGGGCACCACGTTTTCCTCCCCTTCAACGGGAGTTCCCTAAGCTATTCCATTTTCTATCTTTCCTTCTATCCTTTTCCTCCGCGCATGGGTTAGATCTTGATGATTCGAATGGCCCCCCCCCCCGCAACTCCCACCCTTGCCAAGCATTTTCCTCATCCTTTATGTGAGCTCTTTCTTCCCTTTTCCCCCCTAGATGAGTTTTCAGGGCTTTTACCTTTCTAATATTTCAAACATTCTGCTTGCACCAGACTCCCAATATCTCTATCAATGCGAAATTCTCATTGCGTGATGGTAGACCTTCTTTTCCCCTGGAAAGATTTTCCATAGAGCAGTCCCCCTCCTATCCAACGTTCCCCACTGCACCATGACTAGGAGAGCCTGTCTTGGAGAAAATTCTTTCCTCCAATGACCTTCGGAAAAGCTCTTTTTTCTCGATAACAGTTTGTTAGGCTCCTTCCGTGCCAAAGTCCTCGAAGCAAGTCCTCTTCTACGACTCTTCCTGAAGGCGAGTGGCATTACTTTTGCTTAACTTCACCCTCTGCCTTCGGCTCCTGCAAAAGGGATTCAAATCCTTGTCCGGTTTCCCCCCCTTGGGCACCTCCCCTTCAATTGACAATTGATCTCTTCCGTGAACCAACTTTTTGTCTTGATTGACCGGTTTTTCACTGTGGAGGAGGAGAATTGTTTCCCTTCCAGCTGTGTTAAGCGGAGGGCGGCTCTTTTTCTCCCCGAAGTCTCCCCCTTTCCTTTCTGAGAAGCGCCGATACCGGCGTCCTCAGGGCTGACCTTTTTTTTTTCGGAACCCCGGCGGTTTTTTAGTGGGCCCCCCCCGAACTCACGTTTCCCTGGAATGAAGTTTTTGCAGGTCGCGAGACTTTTCTCTCTGATTAACTCCCGAGGGCTACCGATTCGCGGCTCTTTGTCCTTTTGGGGCTGCTTCTCCCCGAAGCGCCCTGATTCTCACCAGCGATTCTCCCCTTCCTTTACCGAGGACACCGGATAAAGACCCCTTTGATCTTTCTTCCCGTTCCTTTTCCTCCAAAGTGGAATGTTGTCTTAAGTCTTTTTTCCTTCCACAAAAGTTCCCTTTCGCAGCGAGTACCCCATTGGTGCAGATCTCCTTGGCGCTTCCCTGCGCTTCCTCCCCCCCCCTCTAGCCTGATTCCCCTATCCCCTGCAATATGCGGGCTTGTCGGAGATGAAATTCCTGGAGCTTCCCTTCCTTTTGAGCCAAGAACTCCATAAAGTATGTCCAGCCCCTCCCCCCTTTTTGAGAGCAGGTTCCCCCGCGTGGTACCCCTCCTACAAATCCCCCCCCCCCCAGTCTCCCCTCATTGCAACTTCCACTTGGCTGTCCCCCCCGCGGCCGCATATGGGTTTCCCTGGACTGACCTTTTTCTTTTAGAAGCGATACGCCTTTCACGCACCCGTCCGGCTTCAAAGGATTGTCAACTTTTGCCAGCTTTTAAAAGAATGTAGGCCCTGTCTTGAAAGCTGCAGCCTTATCCCCAAGACTTCTTTTTTTTTAACAGTGCGTCCCACTCCTACCCCGACCTCGTCCCTCCTTGCTGGTTCTCCTTCGCTTTCCTCTAGGGTTGATCCCTATCATATTATTCCTATATTGATTCTTTTTTTTTTTTTTTTCCTCCCTCTAGGGAACATGACTTAGTTTTCCCCTTTTCCCGATTTGTCCCTCCCTTTCATCAATTTTCTTTTCTTCTTCTGAAGCAATGGCATCGGTTTTCCCCCGTCTAGCCAAAAGCTCTTTCTAAAGACCCTTCCTCCATCAGCAGTCCGAGACTCTTTTTCTGAGAAGTTGTATCCTTTTCTCTTTTCGTTGGTGTTGGTCTCCCTCTCTTAGAACTTCTTTCCCTCCTTCCCCCGTGGGCATCCTGCCTCACGGCCTTTCTTCCCCTGTGGTCTGTTCTCCAGCGCTTCCCTTTTTCTCCCTCAGCATGAAACCCGATGCCCTGGCGTTTTCTCCGACGAAATTTTCCTGATAGGACCTCCTTCCTTGTCAAACGTCTTCTTGACCTACTTCTGTTGAGTTGGCCCTCCCCCCCCCTTTTCCTAACACATCTCCCCCCCTCCATAAATAGAAACTATTGTAGAACGATAATAGATCTCCCCCTGAAGGCTGTTTCCCCCCCCCTTCAACCTAGGGGCTATGGCTTGTCCTTCAGCCCGGTGTTGTGTGTCCTTCCTAGAGGTGAAGTTGAGGCCGCGTTAAACTACCTCCTTCCCCGTGGCCAACTCCTTTCAGGGTTATTCCAGCCGTTCTGGGACTGCTTACTCTCCAACTAAAGGAAAGATGATTTCCCGTCAATAAAGTGCCTCCTTTTTTTAGGAGTTCTTTGTGAAATTTTTCCTCGGTCTTTTTATTGTTTTCCTTCTTTTTGTCTGACCGGGCTGACTGCCTGTCTTTCCCCCCTCCTTTGAGGGGATGAAGAAGGTCAGATCTCTGCGGTCGGTGAAATTTTCCCCCCCTCCGCGCAGGCCCTCCCTTCTCAGGTCTCGCCGACGCCAATCCCTCGTCCGGCGCCGCTCGTGGGGAGAGCGCTCCGTTCGCCCCGGAGAGCCTTTTTCCCTGGGTGCATCCTCCTTTTTTCGGCGTCCCTTGTTCCCGTACTTTTTGGTGTGCGACGGTTTTAAAGTCCTGTTCCTTGCTGGGGGGCCAAGAGCGCTCCCAGATCAAGAAGAGGGGGGGCATGGGGGGTTTTCAGTTGTCCCTTCTTTCCACCGTTAAAAATGCGCCCCCCCCATGTTTTCCTTTTTCGTTAGGAATCCGCCCTTTCCCGCGAGTTTTTGATTTTCGGCCGGTTTTTCCTCCTCTCCTTCTCTCTAGAGAACACTGCACACCTGCCAGTGCTATGAGGAACGTTCTTTTTTCGATTATCTCACCAGATTTTGGCCGCACTATCTTTTTTTCCTGAGAGTTACTTGCTTCGCTTCCTAGAGCTTCTTTCGGGCCATCCTCCCCTCTTTTTTAACACAGTGGTTTACGTCCTTGCCCCCATCCCCTTTCACATCTCCCCCTTCGGCCCCCCCCTTCTCACGCGCGAGAGAGCGTCCTCCCACTTGTCAATTGCCGGAGCCCCCTATTTTTCCCAGGACACCCAGTCTGCTTTTTTCCCCCCCAATACCTTCTCCTCTGTTCCTCGTTCTGGCCCTATCACTATGCCAATCGGCTTTCTTGGCGCGTCGCCGCAGATTTGTTAACACCCTTCTCCTTGGGGCACGGCGCATTTAAAACTTGTGCCACCCTCTCCTTTTTTTCGTTCCCCAGCGATGTCCAGTATACCCTTTTATTGGCCTTTTCATTTTCTCCTTTTTTTGCCTGCCTTCTTCTAGTTCTACCTCTCTAATGTGAAGTCGATCGTCCCAGCTAGAGGCCACTTTCACGGCTTCCCCCCCCCGTCAGATGGCGATTTCCTTCGGACAACTCCCCGAATTCATTTTGGCTCTTGACGATGAGTGTTTTTTGTGTTTTTTTTTTTTTTTTTTTTTTTTTGGTTTCTCCGTAAAAGCCATCCGGCCTTTCCCACAGCTATTTTTTCCCTTCGGTGTTGTTGTGATCTCTGTTCTTGGAAACGTTTTTTCTTTTTCTGAAGGTTCTATAGTCTTCACTGAGAAGACCTGGGTTAATCCTCTCAGTGTCCCCAAAAGAGATCGGCCTAATTAATCGGCAATTATGATCCCATTCGTTGACGATTCCCGCCCAGGTCCCTTAAGCAAGTAAACGCTTTCGGCCACTAAATATCCAAAAGTTATTACTTTTTAATGATCTCTCTCCAATTACAGGTCATTCCTTGACTTGCCCCCGCGAAACCCCCCCAGTTTTCGCACAGTTGTGGCTCCTTCGCGTGACCCTTCCCCTCCTCCTTTTTGCGGCTCTCCTCCCCCGTCACTGCTTTCGGGTGGACCTTCGAACTTTCCTTCACCCCTTTTTCCGAGTCTTTTGACAAACGTTCCCCTTCTATTGTTGCCGGTCGGCCCTTTTTCAAACGGTCCAGTCTCCTTTACATATTCTTTTCCCCCCTTTCCCCATTTGTCGAATGTGGAACCCTCGGAGGCCTCCTTCCCAAAAAAGCCTTTTCGGCTGATGATTCCCTCTCAATCGACGTCTTTTCTTGCAGCGATGGAAAGAGCCCCCGCGACTCCTTTCT
>Ga0179591_1136158_pt1 | contig 10904 bp, 9 predicted proteins | sample CZOMad2_1_08_16f_FD_182891 | JGI IMG/M metagenome (GOLD analysis project Ga0179591, IMG submission 182891) | Vadose zone soil fungal communities from Angelo Coast Range Reserve, California, USA - CZOMad2_1_08_16fungal (PacBio error correction) | ecosystem: Environmental > Terrestrial > Soil >... | reverse complement strand
TTTTCTCGATACCCCCTTCTTTTTAGCCCTCTCCCGCGTTTTGCGCCCGCGGTTCGATCAATGAAAGGGGGACTGGCTTCCAGGAGCAACAGAAACCCCCTTCCCGCAACTCCCCTTTTTTCCCCATCGACAAATGATGACTTTTTTTTCTTTGACAATGGTCTTCTCCGAGGCTGCTTTATTAACGTATTCTTATGGTCTCCTTCCCCCAAACCTTTTTCTTTAGCTCCCAGCTGCCTTTTCCCTTTTCCCCGAAGTTTCCCCAGTTTGTTATGAAGAGCTTTGTCCTCACGTTTAATCTTGCTGCTCGCTCACAGAGAAGGGAGAAGCGATTAAATAGCGGGCGATTTTTCTACCATCACCTTCCGCCTAGTACTGCTGACTTTTTTTTTTTTTTTTTTTCCAATAGCCTCGCTCCCCCCCCCCAACCCCTCTCCTGCCGTAAACAATCTCAGTCGCCCTGAACGTGGCTTCGGCACTTTCCGTGTCCTTGAACAAAGGTTTCCTCTCACCGCGCTTTTTTTTTTAACGAGGCGCAGTTGAATGGACGTGAATGGTTTTCGGGCCGTCAAGTTTTTGGGTGATGGTCTAGTTGGGGGTTCTTTTTGAGTCTATTCCTTAGACTCTGAAATTAACTTAGGGTATTTCTTGGGCTTAGCGGTGTTTTCGACGTCCTCAAACGACTGCTTTTCCTCCTTCCGCTTTTTGTTAAGCCTGATTCCTCTGGCGTTCTTTGGGGCTTTCTGTCATAGACTCATAACCTTCCTTGTCTCCCAACTTTCCCGCTTTTTCCCCCAATCTGTCTTTTCACTGCGTGATAGGCATTACTGCAAAGAAAACCCTTTGCCTTAAGAGACGCGGCTGCTCATTTCCTGCTTCTCCCTTCTTAGCTTAACCTCCCCCCTCTGCGGACAGCCTTGAAGGAGCGTGTTCGCGGGTTTGATTCTATTGATCTCTTTTTCGAGGCTTTTCTCTCCCCCCCTTCCAGGACACAATTTCCCCTCCCCCAAACCCCCTTTTTTCAGGAGCGGCAGGGTTCTTCTCTCCACCAAATTTTCTTTTGGCTATGCCCTTGTGCCCAATCGCTCTTTTCCTTCCTCCCAAAGCATTCTGATCCGGGTGGACAGCAGGAGTCATCATGTTCCCCCAAGGCGGCAGTTTCCTCACCGCGCTTCCCGGTCACCTGCGCATTTTATCGTAGTGGTCCCTTGCACATTTGAACACTCAAGCCAATCTCCGGTTTTTCCCCCAGGTCGCTACTTCCAAACCAAGTCAGCCCAATCCCATCAGCCTGGGCCTATTCCCTTTCCATGTAATTTTCATCTTTCGAACCTCTTTGTGTGACCAAGGGGAAGGTGATGCGCCCTTGTCCGCTCCTCTCCAGGAGCAGGTCCTTCTTCCTTTTTTTCCTCCCCAGCGTCCAACAAGTGTACCTGCATTTCGCAATAGTTTTTTTCGAATCGATGACTTTTCCCCCCCCCCCCCCAAATAATGGGCCCCTTACTCCTCTTTTTGCTTGTTAGCCCCCCCTTCAATCTTCGGCTTCCCTTATGGCTCGTGGGTTCCTACCACCATCTTGTATTCTCCATAGGTTGACCTTCCCCCAGCCAATCGCCGTCCTCTCGTCAGCCGGATTTTACCCAAACTTTGATGTGATTTTCACTAGGTTTTTTCCAATTCTGGCCTCCTCCTTTTCACCTTCACATTCTTCCATTCTCGGTTCTAGGTCATCGCGGTTCCGCCTGGCACCTTACATCTTTTTTTCTTTCATTGGGCCAAACTCTTTCCCCCAAGCCTTCCCCGCAACCTACAAGCTTCACTGGTATTGGACTTGTCACCCCCCCCCTTTTCCCCCGCCGCCGCGTCCGTGCTTGAAGTGATAACCACGCGGCCCTGCCATCTGCCCTCACAGTTGTCTTTCCTGAGAAACTTGTTTAGAAGCCGTCTAACACTCGCTTCGTCCCTTTTCGTGCCCCCCCGTGATAATTTTTCGATCTCGTCGTTTGAGCCGGCCCAAAACCTTTTCTTGTATTGCACCCAGTGCAAAAGATGCGATAATCGCCAAGTCACCCGTCTCTCCCACACTCTTGCGAGCTCTATGTCTAATAATGACGGGCGAAACTTCTTGTAGCATAACTGCCTTCCGGTGCCTCCCCCCGATACTTTCTCCTTTTCGTCTTTGTCCTGTGAAGAAGGTTTAAAACGGCGCTTGCCTTTGATTCCCTAGTTCGGTTGCTTCTCCGTGCGACCCTCCCCCGCCCCAACACAGAAGAAGGTCCCCTTCGACTGGCTCTGTTTTTTGGAGGTTACCCGCTTTCTTTCTCCTCACCCCTAAGACACTCTCAATTATAAGTGTCGATTTAGTCGGATCTCTGTGACACAATCTGGGAAATTATTTAATGCATTGGCTGCCCTCTCTTTTGCTTTTGTTTTTCGGGACGTTAATATTTCTAAGATCTTACATTTCCTGACCGGAGTACCCCGGGCTTTCTATAAGTTTTTTCGGAGCTGTATCCCCTGAACCCCTCCAGCGCCCAGCTCCCCCTTTCCTTCACTTTTGGCCTTCATCTTTTCTGCCTCATCTGAGATCCCGTGACCTATGAGACCATCCCTTTTTACTCTTTTTCCCCTCCCTAGAGTTGTAATAGTCCGATCATCCGTCGATTCTCTGCTGCTATCTTTCTTCCCTGTCTTGTCCTGCTACTGCTGCCGGCCCCCCAAGAAGACCTCAATGCTTTACACATATCTCTCTCTTTTTCTTTGTTGTTGTTTCGAGTTTTTTTTTTTGGTGTCCTTTGGACCTGAAAGGCGTTATTGGATGCCGATCCCCCTTTTTTTTTGGACACGAAATGTACCTCTTCTTCTCCCCTCTCCGAGACTCGCGATGTGAGCGCGGATTGACAACGATGCGTTCGTTAGGTACCGTCTCTTTTTTTTTCCTCTGTTCGGGCGCTTATTCCCAGACTATTTTTCTTTTTCCCAAAAGTTACTTCCTGGTAGATTCTGGCGCTGGATTTGTTCCATTTGAATACATTCCCCCGACCTCCCAACTTTATGGAAGTGACCGGGTACTCGGTCCCCGCCCCCTTCCCGATCTAGAATCTCGATTGACCCTAACCCACCCAACCCTCCCCAGGCTCGAAAGTCCTTTCCTTTTCCCCAAACTTTCCCATAGTTTCCCGAGATCGACTTTTAATCGCCTTCCATTTTTTTTCCTTTTAGGGAGGAAGACACAGGTAGTCGCTTCTCCCAACTTGAGATCCGGGGCGGTTCCTTTGGGGTCCTTCTGAGGGTTTAGGGAGGTCCTCCTTTCCCTTAAACCGCCCGCTTTTCCTCCCTAAAAGCCCGAGAGTGTTCAAACCTCATATTTCACTTCCCCAGTCTTCCCCTCTCACCTGAAAGGATCCATTGTGTAGGCACCGTGTTGCTTTCTTCCTCCACTCAGGTTTCCTCGTTCCTATTTAGTCCCCCCCTCAAGAAGAAGCGACACGTCTTGCGAGGACAGTTTTGACTGGAGATTCGCGAGATCGGTGCATTTGGCCCCTATTCCCTTTTTTTTTACCTTCTCAATGACCCAGCTTCTCCCACTTATCTCGTCTTTTTTCAACGCAAGGCAGCAGCGATTATTCGCGGCTTCCAAAGTTCTTCGACGCCCCGCTTATGGAGTGTCTTTAGGGTCCGCGTCTTGTTGCTCCACGTCAAGCCCTCGACGGCTGAAGCTGGAATTTACCCCATTCACCCCTTTCCCGTGACGCTGGTCGGTTCTGGAAACGTATGGAGGACTTTTTCCTTACCCGGACTATTTCCTGTTCCGTTCACCTCCCCTCTTTCCTATAAACCGGAATCGAAGACGGCTTTGCAAACGGCGTATTCCCCTGGTGGGGTCTGGTATAGTGCCAATGACTCCAGGCAGTTTAATCCCAGCTCTGGCTGCCGCCGCTTTTCCTCTGTCCCCTATGCTTTTCCTCCAATCTTTTGAGCGCACCCCGAGCCAGTCATTGCTCGCGAGATATTGGAAGCTTTTCTTTCTAAAGCCAGTTTCTTCGTCTTCGGCTGTGTCCCTCTGTTTTGGTGGCAAAAGAACTTAGTAAATTCCGCCAAAAAGCTTGAGGCGGTTTGACACTTGTTTTTGCACTGGACTGGGATGAGTCGATGCTGGCAAGGGCACGGGATCTTGTTAGCTGACCCTTCGTGGCCTTTTCAACTTCCTTTTTCCAACAACGATTTTTTTGCGACCCCTCCGCAAGAAGATACTTTCGACTTGCGGCTCAAGGTTATGGGGCCTTTTCTGTCCTTTTTTTTGTTAATCGCGCCCTGTTGGGACCGCCCCTTCTCTGGGGCCTTGAGTTTGCATTTTCCTGAACGGCCTCTTGATATGCTCCTTTCCTGACTCGTTTGGTCTCCCAGCTTCAGGCTTGTTGTGACCAGGATGACTTCCTTTCTTCCCCCATCGAGCAGCTTTTTTTTTTTCTTACTGGTCGCCGCGCTCTGTGCCAGGGCCCCGAACGAGAATTGTTGCCCTCAAATTTGAGACTGAACGCTTCCTCTTCCTTGCACTTGGCTTTTTACTGTGAATGTGTCCTTGAGGTATCCCCGCCTCGAGCAAGCTCCGACCTATCTCCGCGAACACCCCAGTTTAAACGCTTCTTTCCTTTTGTCTTCATGTCGTACGGGATTTTCCGGACTGAGCAGTCAAGCAAGGAGAATCCCCGCTTTTTCAGTAACCGTTTTTTGCTGGGCCAGTACTGAAGAGAGACACTCCGGTGTTCTTTTGTGCCTCCACGCCTTCAGTCTTTTTCTCCCACGTCCTTTTGATGAGGAGATCTTCCTGACTCCCCCTCACTTTTCCCTCCTCTTGAGGATGAATTCAGTGTCAATTTCGCGGTAGCCGTAGCCCGCAAAGCTGGTTTTCCCCTTCTTCGCGACTTCACCCCCAGACCAGGACCAGGAAGTCAATTAAGGGTCTCAGTGATTTCTTGCATCCCTCCTAGAAGAACCCCCAACCATCCCTTCTCGAGGCCTGTCAGCGTCCAGGCAAATTCGCTCGGCGCACTGCCGCTTTGCGCGTCCTCCCGTCACGTACTCTTCCGAATCAACAGGTCCGGGAGCGGGAGATTTTCCTTCTCGGTCCTTTTTTTTGGCCGTAGCTCTTGCGACTCTTTCATGTACATCAGTATCGTCTGTCCCTTGTTCTTCGCAAATCTTTTCGACGCCCTCTGGAATCTCTTGCCCTTTCCCCTTTTTTGCAGCGACGTTTTCCCCGAAAGGCTTTGACCGTTTCACTGCTCCCCGACGCGGTAGAAGAACCCTTTTGCAAGTCGAGTAAGTTCCGGATTGGCGCTCCAGAACTGTTGGGCTCCAGAAGATACTTTTTTTAAGATCTTTTGCCTCGGTCGAATCCTTTTTCTGGTCTGTTAAACCTTTCTTTGACGATTTTGTGTTCCCCTCCCTGCATTCTTTTTTTTTCTGGTTTTGCTGCTTCCTCCAGGAAAAAAGTCAAGTGAGAGACGCGCGAACCAGCGGGTTGGGCGCTCGTCCCTCAGATCGTTTTATCTCTCTTCCTTTCTCTCCCCTTAAGGGGGATTTGTTGAGAGCTCTAAAACGATGCTTTTCTCGCGCCCTCTCCAGCGTTTTTCGCCTCTTTCCCTCTCCCCCTTGTCACTTTTTGACTGGTCTGAATGCATCACCCCCAGAAAAAGCCTATCACACTCCAATGTTTTTTTCCCCCCCTTGCCCGATAAGGTTTACGCCTCTCTCCCCTGGTTTTTCTTCTCGAGGCGATTCCCCCTTATTCTTATGGAGTCCCACCTTTTTCTGTTCGTTCAACAACTTTCCTGAATCCCCTTTTGCCAAGTGAGTAGCCCTCGTGATCTTGGTGTCCACTCCCTGCGCCTTGTTGCTTCCGCCCAACTCTCCCTGGAGCGATTCCCATGTCGCGGCGAGATTTTCCCATCACCCTGAAGACTCTCTTTTACCCCCTTGAAAGTCGCAATAGATACTGCCACAAAATAACGTCTCCCTCTCCCTTAAAACTCAAGTCCTGGAACTTTTGCTTCTGACTTTCAGGTTGCCCCGTGGGACTTGAAACCGGACGTCGCCATCTTTTCTCCTAGCTCCTCCTGGACGCTGACAGGTCCCTTGAGGCCGTACGGTTGGGGTTCCTTAGTCTGTTTCGTTCTATCCATCTTATGAATAATTGAACCTGACATTACTGGTCTTTGCTTTTCTCTACGAGTCTAACCCCCCTAAGCCGCTTTCCTTCTCGCTTTAATCGCCTGCCCCCCTGGACTGCGTTATTGGATTTTCGTATCTCCTAATCCCCTTCTTGTCTTTTCCAATCCTTAACTGTTCCACCATCCGTTTCTTTCCCCGCTTTATAGCCTCAGTATGCCAGCACCCCCCTTTGACCTAAGCGAAGGCGTCTTCCTCCCCTTTCCTGCTTTCAAGTCAAGGAAAGGTTTTTCCACCGTTACGACGATGCGGACAGATGCGGTGAGAGTGTAGCTGGGTTGATTCTCTTACTTTTTTTTTCCCTCGAGTGAGGGATAGCCTCACGGCCCATTCAAAAAAAGAACCCGTTCGCCTTACTTCTCTTTCTTTTTCTTTCCACAATTCTTTGTTCGTCTGGAGTACCGACTTTCTTTTTCCTTTAATCAAAAAATGCATCTGCTCTCTGCCGCAGAGTCATCCTTTTCACCCACTTCGGCATCTTCTCACCCGCTCTTCGTTCCCTTTCCTATCGAGGTTGTCCGTAGGCAATGACCCCCCCTTCACGACTCCTTGTCCTTCCACCTGGTCTGGCTATTTAAAACCCCCGGCAAGCAAAATCCCTCCCCTGGAGCCAAGCAAGTCCTCTTGCCGCTTTTCCTTCCCAGCGTGGGGCGGACAGGTGACTTTCACTTCTCGTGTTCAGTCCCCTCCCGGCAAGGTCCCTCCTGACTCATCCCAGTCCCGTCAACAAGTTTCCCGACGGGCGGCACTTTTTCTCTCTCATTCCTTCTTTTTGCACCCACCCTCCAGGTGCCAGAGAATAAGACAGACAGGGCATTTAGACCCCCTTTCCTCTTCCTGTGTAGCTTTTTCCTTTGATCGTGGTTTTCGCCTCAAAAATTCTTTGGCGTAGAGCATAGGGTGGCCCCGACAAGCCCAATCGTCTGCAGCGCGAGAGAGGTATGACCACCTTTTTCCGGTTCTTTCCATCTTCTCCAAGCCAATTTTCCATACGCCGTTGGTCCCATTAAAGTCTTCGCATATCGGTTATATCTCGAGGTTCGCCTGGCCCTTCAAATATCGTTTTCACCTTCCCCTCTCCCTCCTGTCCCCGAACCTACACTGTTCACTTGAGTGTCCTGGGACATTAAAGTTAGCCGCTAGTGCTTGTCCCGTTGCTACCCCCCGCGTTCCTTTCCCATCTCACCCTAGTGTTCTTCTTCATAACGTTTTCTCCTCCCTGAATAATCGCTGATTCCCTGAGTGATCAAAGGCTACCTGGTCGACTCTTCGTTTCGGCCGGTCCCCCCCAAAATGCGGGTAGTACACCAGGCAAACGATTCCCCCTTTTCTCTCCCATGAACCCTTCCTCCTCCCCTCTTTCGCGATTCTTCTTGCTAATAACTCCGAGCACATTATTGTAGCCTCCCCCCCATCGGTGCCTCCCCATGGATCCTTTCGCTTTCGCTCTTCCTTTTTCCTAAGGATTTACCCTTGCCCCGCTTGTTGGGATTACCTAGGGTTGTTCTGCATCCGTGCGAAAGGCCCGCAAAAACCGAAGCGTCCCCCGCCCTCCTGCACCGGTCTCTCAGCTGGAGAAGTCGTGTCCCCCCTAAGACACTGAGTTTCAATTATAATTCTGATTTTCAGTTTGTTTTTCCAGATCTCTTTCAACCTAGGGACCTTTTTATTTTTTCCTTCCCAAGGGAGGTCTCCCTATTCAGGTTCCGTTTTTTTATTGGACCTTCTTTCTCTTATCCGTGCTCTTCTTTCCCGATTCCCCCCGGGCCTGCCTATAAGGTTTGGCTTTCGATGTATTAAAATTACCCCATCCGCGCACTTCACTCGGACCCTTCCGTAACTTTTTGGCCCCCTGCATATTTGTAATCATTTTGAGCGTACTTCCCTACTGTCTCCAACCTTTTTTTCCTCTTCCGACTTTGTCAGCGCTGATTTTTCCCTCGTTCTCGCGTTGCGATTCTTCCCAAGGATGGTCCAAGCTCACTGCTTTTCCCCCAACTAATACCTATTTTCTTTTTTTCCCCCCTCTTAGTTTTTCCTAAGAATCCCTTTTTTGTTGTATGAGTCTAGAATGTTGGAAAGAATGAGGTATTCTTTGCCGAAGGCTTATCTTTTGGGCACATCCCTTTCCTCAGTCTCCTCCTCGCTGAATCGCGATTTCTTCGCGTCTACAACGATTTTGATTTTTATCTCGTCCCGTCTTCCTTGGCTTCAGATGTTACAGAAGATGCCTTCCAAAAGTTACCCTTCATGGATCCCTATTGGCGCTGGATTTTCTTTTAATACCTCTCACTCCAAACCCTGATAGGAGGCCCGTTCCCCATCTGTCCGTCCTGTACCTCTCGAAAGTCTCTCCGTCCCACTAAAACCACCACGACAACATTATTTGCCCTCCATTGCACTTCCCATAAATTTCCCCTCTTTTCCCTCTCTCAATAAAATCCGTATTCGCGATGTCTCTTTCTTATTTACCAGGCTCTTTCCACAATATGAGAGCCGGTTCGATGGCTGGGGTTCCTTCCCTCGGTTTTTTTTCTTCTCACCGGATTGCCTTTCCCCCTCCCCCTGTTCCATCCCACTGACTCTCCGTTCCCCCAATCCTTTTTTTCACAGTAGATCTGAACCGCAACAGGGCTCACTTGTTCTTCCCCTTTGAGGCTTTCTTCGCCCGCATGGGGCGCGTTTTTTTTTTAGTACAAGACGACCTAGCGAACTGTCTTGATGAGACGTTTGCTCTTCCTCTTCTCATAGATCGGTTGCCTGGTTGCATACCCCTCCCCAGTTGTGTGTTGACCGGCTCAAGACAGCTCTAGTAGTACCCCCGATGATCAACAGCAGTCCCGCCCCCCCGCGATTATTCTCCGGTCCCCCGTTTCCCCCCTAAGACCACTTTATTTCGATGTCATGCCTCTGGTGTTACCTTAATCCCTCCGCGTCCGACGAGGAACTTGACCAGGCCCTCAACGTGCATCTGGTTCGGGTTCCGTGCCTCTTTCTATGGTCATTATTTTCCCCGGACAGATTTTCCTTTCCATGGCGCCTCCTTGTCCTCTTTTTCTCCCCCGAGACCTCAGATGGAATTTGACCCGGGTCTTCCCCGCCTGTTGGCGCCTCGTGAAAAATAACCGCAGCCGTTTTTAATCCCGCGTTTTTATATTTCCTACCTATTTTTTTCTTTCCCCCTTCTTTCTCAAGAATGGTTGAGACGACCACCGATCCCAGTCCTGCTCGCCCCTCTCTTTCTTTTGGTAAGCTTTGTTTTCTAAAGAACAGGAGCTGTCTTAGTTATCTTTCACCTTCGGTTTGTTGTTCCTCTCCCTTCGTCAGAAAAGAGTGCAGCAAGGCTTTACCCTTAGTTGGACGGCTTTTCTGAGGTTGCTTGGCTTTCACTGTGCGAGGTTATGCTTCCACCGTTATTCCCTTTTCCCTTTTCCCCCACAACGCTTCGAAATCGCACGACTCCTTTAAGTTATGTCTTCAGGCTCTTTTTTTTGCCTTGACTTGTGTGTGAAGATAGCCAGGTGGACTCACCGGTAGTCTTGTTCTTATGCTCCGGCTTCGCTATGCGCAGTGCGACCGTCGACGCTGCGGGTTTCTGCCCTTCCGCCTTTCTTGCCCCGTCTTCACTCTTCCTGGCAATCGAGGAAGATTCTTTTCTGGAAGTCTGCTCTGTTCACTTGCATCGCAACTGAATTGTCAAGAATTTTCCCTTTTTTCTAAGTCCTCAAGTGGTATTGGGAATGTGTCTTGAGGAGCTCCCCGCCTCGAGCACTCTAAGAGAATCACCCCCTTACCCTCCCTTCCTTCTTGGCCCGCATTTCTTCTCGGTGAGCTGAATGACTTTTCCTACGCAAGCACTTATACCCTCCTTTGTCGTAACAGTTTCTTTGTTTACTGATCTATCACTCCGAGTGCAGACAGGTCTTGAAGGATGTGAAGCCCTCCTTTCACTTATTTTCGCTCAATCTTGGTTCTAGGAGATTCCTCTCAGCCAATAACGCAGCGAGGATAAGTAAGGCTTCATTTGTCTGTCCTTCCCCCTTGGGTTTCTCCGTTTAGCTCCTCCCCCCCTTCAACTCCCAGGCGTCCAAATTCAAGGAATTCTAATTCGAGAGCACTACCCTCTTACAGAAGCACACCCCCGTCGGGCCGCAGAGGTACGTTCAGCGTCCAGCATTTAGCCTGGCGACCTGCTGATTTCTGTACGTTTTTGAATCCTCTTCCGAATCCACAGGTGCGGGCCGCTTGAGTCTTTCTTGAGGCTGGCGTCCTTTATTTTTGGCAGTTCTCTACCCCTTGCCTCCTTTCCTTTGGTCCTCAGTCTCTTTCTGTGGTAGCACCAGAGTTTTTTAGTAAAAATCTCTCCCTCTCTGGACCCCCCCTTCCCCCCTTTCTTTTGCGTTAAGCAACGCCACCTTTTCCAATTTTACTGGCTTCTCCTTTTTCAACGCGAGGGCAAGTGCCAGGCTTTTTGCGCCTCCAGACCACTTTTTTTTGCTCCCGGCCTCTCCTTTTAGCTCGGCTAGGCGCATCCCCTTAGCGCTGCTTTTCACCTTGATCGTTTTCTTTTTGACAGGTGTCGTTATCGTTTTTCTTGTGCTGCTTCAGCCAGGCAAAATGTTACCTTTATATCCTCCTCTCCACGCTTTCTTTTCTCTCCCTCCGCGTTTTCT
>Ga0179591_1315564_pt1 | contig 10905 bp, 11 predicted proteins | sample CZOMad2_1_08_16f_FD_182891 | JGI IMG/M metagenome (GOLD analysis project Ga0179591, IMG submission 182891) | Vadose zone soil fungal communities from Angelo Coast Range Reserve, California, USA - CZOMad2_1_08_16fungal (PacBio error correction) | ecosystem: Environmental > Terrestrial > Soil >... | reverse complement strand
TTTCGCTTTTGGCTTTCCCAGGCCTTCGCTGCCTTCTGCTCGAGCCCACTTCATGCTTTTTGTCTTCCCTGGCCTATTTCTTGGCATCCGCCCCTCATACGATAGGAACTCGAGGACAGACTGTCTTTTGCGACTCTCATCCTCTTTTTCGTGGTTTGTGTTCCTTCAAAGCCGAACTGGAGCGCCTGTTTTTGATTTGTTTCCAGAGACTTGGCCCTCGTTCGAGGCTCCCGGGACATTCCCACGTTCCCTTTTTGATTTTTCTGGACCCCCCTCCACGGCTTTGCGGGGTTATCAGCTGGCAAACGGGTAGCAAGCTCATCGAAGCTTTTTCCCTGCACTTTCTTTGCTTTGCACGTGAGTGCCAAAACGCGGCGTGTTATTTTGGGCCTCTGGTCTGCTGAATGTTTGTCCAGTAGCTGTTTTACCCAACTCCATCTTTCGTACTCATAGGAGACGCGCCAGGTTATTCCTTATTCCCCCCAGTTTTTGATTGGCTCCGTCGCCAACCCGCTGTTTTCACGGCACTTTGCCTCGCTCTCCTCAAGATGCTCATCTCTTACGTGCAGTTTTCTCGGCTTTCGGAAACAGTTTCGTCCGGGGCTGGCTCTCGTTATCGACTGCCCTTTCCTTTGAAATCAACTTGGGCTAACCTTCTTTCCCCGAAGTCTTTGAAACCCCCACTCCCAAAAATCTTCCCCCGCCCTTGTAAAATTGCCGCAATCAGTTTTGCGCTGCTTCCCTACACACTGCTGACAATTGGCAGACGGCTGCAGCATTTTCTCTGCCTTATTCGGTTTCCGTAGTTTCAACGTAAATGTTCCGTTTTTTGGATTTAACGGATCCCGTCCTACGACTTACAGTATTTTACGTGTTTTTTTGACTCCACGTGACCACGGCCTAAAGAAGGGGCACATACTTTTTCGATGAATCCCCATGCTGAGAGGAATAAAAGCTTGAAACGTCATCTGCGTACCCAAAACTTGCCGAACGGCGGAGACAAACTTTCTTTGCTAAGTAAGCCTATACCACATCCCCCACCCCTTTGTACTGTTTCTGACACTTCCTCCCAAACTCAGGAATGGAATTTCGGTGTAGCTTTCTCGAGAGTCTTTGACCTGAAAACCACCCCTAACTGACCGTCTGATAATTGATCTTTTTTTCTCAATCGAAGACATCTCTTCGTTTTTTTTGGCTAAATTGAAGTGCTTCATCCATGTTCGTCTATTCCCTCAAGTAATCCGATCGGGACTCTTCACCTTTTCTCCTTATCTCCTTCCGCCGTGATCACATTTAACTTTATTTGATTCCCTACCAACGATTTCTCATCGCGCTTTTGGCTCTCTTGTTAAATGAATTTAAACGACTCTGAGATCTCCTGCCCCCCCCCCTATCGCTGTTCCTATGTGAACCAACGAATGGCTAGTGGAGCTTGAATTTTTTTTCCCCTTCAGGCCCTTCGTTGCTCCCACCCCCCCATTCGACTTCCCTCTAACTCCCTGAACGCGTAATCTTGATAGCGCCTCGTCCTTTCTTGAGCCCCGGACATCGGAACTCCTTTTCGGGCATCTTTTCACAGTTCTCTCTCTTCGCAAGAATCTTCCTATGGTGGGGCCAGGCCTGATACGGGTTGTGTTACGGCGTCCTAGAAAAAGTCGACTCCCCCCTGGCTCGTGCTGAGTCCTCATGTCCTTCCCCCCCCCCCGCTTGAGGCCGAATGCTCCTTTGTCATTTTTTTCCTCCTCTCACTGCGCCCATCGCGGTCCAGGCGGCCGGGCTCTCCAAATCAGAGGATCGTTCTCGAAGCCGGCATGTCCCTTCGGCCTTGATATTTGAGCACCCCACCAGTTCTCCCCCCTAGATGGATGCTTTTAGTTCCGCGTGCCCTCGGAGGTTTTTTTACTTTTGCTTTCCTCTTTGCGTGCAAAGGTCTTTGCTTGAGACACTCCGTGCCAGTCCCTTCCCTTTTTTTAGCGCTCGGCGTTCCCCTCGCTGTGCTGGGGTGCAGTCCGGCGCTGGGCAGCACGGACTCCCATTTCTGAGCTGCCAACTTTTGTTTTTAGCTCGCCCTCCCCCTCGTCTAGTGCTCAGAAGCAGATGTTGTCCGGGCATCAAGTAGTCGAGATTTGTCCTCGGTTAGATGAGTCAGGAATGGTCATTTAAGAGCTATCGTCCCTCCCTTTGGACTGTGCCGTAAGGGCTAACTCACGGGCGTGAGCCTTGGACCGCTGATCACCTATCAAGTAACGGCCCATAGGCCTATGTTAGAATAGTTCTTTTTTTGGTGAAGAGATTCTGGCTCCCTGGGAACCAGAGGTCTAACTTCCCACCGGCTTTTTTTAGATTGATTCATAGGGTGACCTGTGTCCCGGTGGGTTCATTTGAGCAGCGAGTTCCTCGTTTGACGCGCTTTTTTTAGAGGATGTGAACCCTCGTCCTTCGTTTCCTCCTTTTTTCGCGGTCCAAGCGTTGAGGTTTTCCCCCCCAGCGAGTGTCGTCGCCACGTTTACTTTTTGAGCGGCCTCGCGGCCTTTTACGACCAGGTTCTGCCTCCTCTGACGGCATGCAAAGAGGGCAGAGGCGAACAGCCGACGTCTCTCCTAATTGTGCCCATAACTCGGGTGGCGTCATTATCCCTTCTCCGGCTGTTGAGGAGCCGTACCCGCGCTTATCAAGACTTATCTTTAGTATTCTTTTGCTCGTCGGCGTATGAAATGCAATTGCACATTTTCTAAGCCGCTGAGTGAAGGAAGTGTGTTTTTCTTTTGGTTATTCTCTCTCCGTAGCGCGTACTCCTCGATTACAGGGTGGTTCAGGCTCGCCTCTTAGCTATTTAATCACGTTTATCTACTTTAGTTGTGCACGAGAACGTCCGCGCGTAGTGGTTCACCGAGGTTTTTGAGGCCCCGGGCCACGTTGCCCTCTTCACTAATGAGTGCTTGATATCGGCCCCCAGTGGCCTGTATTGATTGTCTACCTCCTGGCGCCCCCTAGCAAACTTTACTCAAAGACTAGTCGCCGATGTTTTTTTTGTCGCTTTTTAATCTGATGCCGTCGCTCCGGTCCATTGATAAATATTAATTTTCCGCATAACCCTTTTCCTATTTTGGTTTTCGTCCCTACCCCGGTGAGTATTGACCCGAGTCTTTTGAGACAGTTAAGATATCCTTGGCGGGACACCTATTTGTGACGGTCTTCACTTGGAGACGAGGGGTTTTATGACGGATTCCACATTTTTTCCACAGTTTAGACTTTCATCCTGGCGCCCGTGCTGCGCCCTCCGGCCCGTCTGGGCGCCATCACTTTTCAAAACACGCTCTCCGATTTTGTTTTGCCTTCTTGTCTGCGATGGAGGAGGTGCAGCTTGCATCTGGATTAAATTTTGGCAGTGAGTGCGCCGGGCTTCCCTTGTCGGGCACATGTTCATATGAACGACAGCCCACGTTGGTAGACAGGTTGCTGCCCGAGGCCGTTTTTCCCGAATTTTCAACCTTGAAGGTTACGACTGACCGCCTCGGGCGGCGATTCAGATCGGTGTGGACATTCACCTCGCCTTCTGGTCATCCGGCCGCGCGCCCAGTGACTGGTGCCGCCCGGTCGGCCTTTTTTTCACGTGTGGATTTTGCCCATGAGCACGATGTGTTAGCTTCGTGTCTCGAATTTTTCACGCGCACTCAGACACCGCCCTTGTCTCTCCCCACTCACCCTTGCGCACCCAAAGAATAATTAAGAGCGAATTTCCCTTGTACTGACCCGTAGTCCCTCGCTCTTGCCCGCTTTGTGTTTACTGCGACATCGAGGGGACGATAGAGGAGTTGGTTTTCATTCGTTTTTCATCTTGCTCTTCAGTCTCCGGGCCATGTCGACTAGTGTGGATGAGCCACGACGCTCTATTCTAGCACATCACAGGGAGACTTCCCCACCTCTCCTACCCGACGCGTCTCTCGTGGATCTCATTTAGGCTGACCGGAGTTGTAGTGTCCATACATTGAGAGTTAAGTTTGGCCTTTTAGAAGCAGCCTACTGGTTCGCGGCTCAAAGAGCCTTGTGTAATTTGGTGATTTCTTTTTGCTTACCCTCGCTCTGCCCCAAAAAACGTTGTTTTTTTGACTTGTACTGGCTACAAATCTCAACAGGCCCATGTGGCAGTTTTTTGCGCCTCTCTTTTTTTCTTCCCGGTTTTTTTCTTCCGGGACGCCTCCGATGAAGAAGATGGATGGTTTTAATGGCAAAAAACCAGATGTCTCGGTTTTTCCGGCGTAGCAAACGGATTTAAGGAACAAGGAACTTAGGATGTTTTTTGTGATTTGTTTTGCCATTTGCGAAGAGCTAGTTTTTAGATGAGCGTTTTGTTGCGGGAGGAGGTCAGTCACTTAGTAATGGGGGGCTGCGTCCCACCGGTGCTTCTCGAGGGATCCCCCAAATCTTATGATCCGCTTAGGTTTTCTCCTTCCCCAAAAATTTTAATTATGTGCCTCATGAGAGGCAGACCCCTCCTTCTTTCCCTTTCCCATTCGTTTTTCGTCTTTGTCGCCCAAACCATCGAGTTTATGTCTGTCGGGGAGTCGCCATTCCCATCACAAACTGCACCTGGGGCTGACTCCGTTGCCTACCCCCCACATATTCTGTATATCTGAAGCCGATTCCCCTGGTACTTCCAGGTTTGTGGCGCACGTTCCTTCTAGTTTTTTACCCAGTTGACGTTCCCATACAGACCTCTGGTGATCTGCGGGAATGCGGTTCTTCAGTCTATTTTGAGTGACCTCATTTTGCCTCCGAAACCATAGCGGGATGACCCCCCAAACCCCCCCTAACCTCCGGACTTCCGGGTATGTCTCAATCCGGTCCTACCCTTTTTTAAAATGCCCGATTACGTTCTTGCGGACCCCCATTTTAGAGATTGCATTCTCTGAGTTTGCGCTTGAAAGTTTTTTTCACCCCCAGTCCTTCCCCCTTTTGTGTTCCCCCCCCCGTAAGCATATAGAAAACCTTTCGCGGGCGAGTTATTTCAGACTAGGAAAGCGCACTTGCCTTACCGTCCATTTTTTTTCTTTGATTCTTGACAACCCTACTCGAGAAACCTCCGTAGAGTTTTTTCCACAACCTTTTTTAACTGGTTGTCATCGATTCCTCACTATTTCTTGACTGATCAATCGTTTTTGTGGTTAACCACGAATCCCACACCTTCATTTTTCTTTCCTTTGGTTCTGAACGATTGCCTAGTTCTTCTTCACACCCTCCCAAATCTCACGGCCAGGGTTCCTCTGTGAAGGCCGAACCCCAAAACAAAGGCCACACGCTAGCTGTTAACGAGGATTGTCTAAACTGTGCTCGGAGCTTTTTTGTAAGCCATGGCTGAGGGGCTCTTCACGGACAGAAAGCATCTGAGTCCCATGTCTTTTTTTCTTGGCGAAGCTCGAAGAATTTCCCTCCTCTTTTATGAACTCCCACACAAGAATCGACTCTTCTTTCCTTATCCTAAGTGTTTTTGGTCTCCGAGATACATCCTCTTTTTGATCACGCCGTATGCAGACGTCGCTTTTACGTTCCATGAGCCAGTTTGTACAACTTGTATTAGATACCCCCCCCCGATGTAAGCCCCTTACACTCCCGCACCACGACGGGGCGCAGCGGCCGTCGCGTCGTGGTCTATGGCGGGCTCCTCCTTTCTCACCACGCCCCAGCGAGGGAGGGGTGGAGGCTGTGGCGGCTTGGGCCCGGTCCTTCACCCCCCAGTATCCCCGGGGGGTCCGGGGGAACCTACCGTGCCTGCCGCCCGTTTTATGCCGGGCCTGGCCGTGTGCGCCGCTCCCGCCCCCGGCGCTCCTCCGCCACCGCGCCCACTTGCCTCTCCCCTCCTCTCGGTCGCGCCCGGCCGGGTGCCCGAACCGGGGTCGTGTGTCACCGCCGCCGGGCCGCCGCCTGCCCCGTCCCCGCCTTTATTGTTAGTGCCAGGTCCCCGCTTGTCCCCCCTCTCCAGGCCCACCACACAGTGCACCCTGCCTCTTTCTGAGGCCCTGAATGGGGGGTGGGGGTTGGCGAGACTCGGGGCCCTCCCCGGCGCTCCTCGCTCCGTCTCGGCGTCGCGCGTCTGGGTCGTGGAGTTTCCCGCCCTCCGGACTCCCCCTTCGCTCACCGTGTTCGGTCTGGGGTTTTCGACGCCAGTACCACGAGGCGCCTCCCTGCGGTCCTGGACCGCCCCGGCCCGGAGGCCGCGTCTATGGCCGTGGGTTGGGCGGGCCCGAGGCCATCCCGTCGCCCCCCCCCCGTGGAGGAGTGGGCAGGATGGTGGCCGGCAGGTGGGGTCTGGTGCCGCCCCCCCTGTGAGATCCCCGCTCCCCCACCCCGCTCCCCCCCCGTAGCTGTGGGGCGGGGCGCGCCGGGGGTGCTCCTCCGCCCCGGGTTCGACTCGTGGCCGGATCGGCATTGGCCCCCGGTCTGGCCCCGGGCGTTTCGGCTCTGCGGTGTGCCCAGCCCCCTCTCGCCCTCCTGCGGTCTGTCGCTCGTCTCGCGGGGCCTGCGTCGGCCTGGGGCCGGGCCCGGCGGGCGCCCGGGCCCACGGCTTCCGGGGTCGGCGGCCCCACCTTCGCCCCGGCCTCCCGCGCCCCGCACCTTGTGGAGGGGTAGGCCGTGGATCGATGGTTCCCCCACGCCGGCCGCAGCCTAAACGCACTGGGTTCCGCCTTCTGTAGCCCAATGGCCCTCCTGACGCCGCAGGCAGGGGGCCAATGTTGGCCGTGCCCGTGGGCGGGGCCGTGGGCGGTGTCGGGGCCAGGCGCCGGGGGAGGCAGGCGCGTGCTCCTGCGTCTGCGTGGTCGTTGTCGGTTGAAGCAGCAGGTGGCCGTGGTGGGTGAGGTGAGCAGGGTCCCGGTGAGCTCTGGGGGCCCCGATAGGGGCGCGGTCCTTCGCCGGGGGTGGCGCTTCCTGGGGTGGGGGGTTGTGGGAGTAGTTGCTCTGGTGTCCGCCCAATCGCCCCTCCCGTCCACCTACCCTTCGCGCGGGGGTCGGGGCGTCGGTAGGGCAGCGCAGCCCGCGTCCGCGAGGGCCGTACCCGGTCGCCCGCGGATTCTCGGGGGAGGAGGGTAGGGGGGGCGAGAGCGGCGGGGGGGCGGTGTGGGGGGGCGTGGGCCATGGGGGATACGTGTGGGTGGGGGGGGGTCGGTAGGGCCGCCCGCCGGGTACGGCGCAGGGCGGGGGGCGTAGGGAGGGGGGGGGGGCCCCCCGCGCGGCGCTGCACGCGGCACGTGTCGGCGGTTGGGCGCCTTGCGGTCCCGGCTGGGGTCCGGTCGGAGGGGGCGGGGGGCGGGCCCAGGGGTTGGGGTTTTGACGGGCGTTTGGGAGGGGGGGGGTCTGCGGGGGTGGCGGCGCTGCGGCGCGGCGCGTCGCTGTCGTCTTCGCCCCTCTCGGCGGGTGCTGGGGCGGAGGGCGAGGGCGGATACCCGTGCGCACGCGACCACCGGGGGCTACCTCCATTGCCGCGTTCGGGGGCTGGGGCCACCTTGGGGAGAGAGCCTTCGCCCGCCCCCTTTACCCTTCTGCGTGTTCGGGACGGGGATGACCTCGGAACCGGGGTGGTGGGGTCCTGCTCGTTGTGAGGGCGGGGGCGGGGGGCCTCCCGGTGGGGGGGCTCTGGTGCGCGGGTGCGGCCGCCCCCCTCCCGTTCGCGCCGCTTCAGGGTCGAGGCTGTGCGCGCGGCCGACGGGCGCGGGCCCGCGGGTGCCGGCGTGCGTCGTCGGGGGTTCGCTGTGGGGGGGGGCCCCCTTTCCTACCTCCCATTACCAAACTGACCCTTCGTTTAATGAGCCCTCCTCCCTCCGCCCTCCCTACCCCCCTCTCCGCACTGTTTTAACCCCCCCTCCCACCCCCATAACCTGCGCGAGAGCCAGATCACGCCCCGAGACGTCAGCCTCAGTGCTTCTACCCTCCTCGCGCCCTCCTTTTTTGCCCCCTACCGATTTCCCCCTTCTCTTTCTTTTTTGCGTGCCGGTGTCCCTTGGGGTTTGTCGGAACGACTTCTTCGCTCCCGCCAAGCTTCGGTATCTTTAGATTTTGATTTTTGTGCCATTGACCGCCCGCCGTGTCTCATCCTGTAATAGTTTTTTTTCCGGACGACCCTTTCGTGGCTTTTCCGCTTCTGTGATCGAAACTCCCTTGCTTGGGTGTGTAAAAAGATGATTAATATACTCCGTGACGAACAATTTTTCTGCCTTGCGCCCACCGCTGCCTGTTGATTTCTTAATTGGGGTCTTTCTAGAGCAAAGAGAAGCTTTTTAACGTTGGTACCCCATATTGCCTCCCCGTTACGTAGAAACTTTACAGCTCCTGTTTTTTGAGCTATCGCCCTTTTGAGTGAGAAGACCACCCCCCCAACCCAAGCGGGTGCCCCTTGCGATTCGCGCAATAATAAAGCCAGTCCGCTCTCAGCTCTCTGGCTTGCAGACCCGAAGCGCCTCTGGAACAGTCCCTTCTAAGTGGATGCTATCGGTTTATCCCCTCTTGAAATTTTATTTTCCACATAAAAGTAGGGTGGCAACAGTCTCATCCGGATCTTTGACACACAACCGACTTCCCAAAATTAGAAATTTCTTTTGCGCGACCCCAGCGAGGATGCGCAAGTTTTGAAACCCCCGCCTTGTGGTCACTTTTTTCAGCAATAAACTAGTATGCCCGTGTACAGTATAAGTACCCCCTTGATCGTGGTTTGTATTTTTATACTGGAGCCCATGACATGGCAGGCGATGTTATGTTTTGTCACGTTGCCAACGTCCTTCCCTGACAGTGGACTAATAGTACTGATGCTCAGTAATGAGGTCTTATGTCAAAAAGTTTCAGGCTACCCCCAACTCGTTGACCAATTACGTAATTCGCGTTTTTTTTTTCTCAGCGACATCCTTTGTCGCAGACCCATCTGTCCCCCATTGGTGCCCCTTCATCAAACTAGAGGATGTTCTCTTTCCTTTTCGGTCTATCTTTTAGCGTAGTTCCTTAACCCCCCCCGAAAACCGTTAGGCGTGATCTCTCCCTTTTTTAGATCTAAGAACTATTTCGTTTTTTTGGTGCATCCAATACCGCGCCCGGACCTCTTTCTTCTTTTTAGGCTGACACCGACTAAGTTTATATCAGCTTCTTGAGAAATGGGCTCCCTTCACAACTTCGGTTCAGGAGCGGCCGTCTTCTTCCACCTTCTTTTTCTTTTTCTCTCCGAGATTTATTCTACCCCCAGAGATTTTTCCTTGGCTTCTCGTGATTGAAACTGCGACCAAGATTTCGTAAGCTCTCTCTCTCCGACCCCTCCTTCGGTCTTTCTCGGACATCTCCAAGGAGTTTTTGTGGTCCGGAGATCCTCCGCGACTTCTTCTTGCAGCGCACCCCCTCGACATTGGTGGCTGACTCCTCTAACCTCCCGTCATCCTCTCTTCCTGGTGACGCCTGTTTGATGGCGCAGTACCCCGGCCCTCCCTTTCACGATCTTCTTTAACTATCCGCCGTTCCGGACTCCCGTGACCCTTTTCCTTCCGTCGGCAAATCTCTTTCTGATGCTGGTTCCCTCCCCTTTTTGTCTCTCCCCCAGGGAGCTACCAGAGGGAGGAATAGGAAACATACGGATCCCTCTGCCCTCTTAACTCCTTTACCATGCTCCGGTGGCAGCTCCCCTTCTTTCGATCCGTTTTAAGTTTTTCCTCTACCCCTCTTTTTGGCGTTTTCCTGCTGGCGCTCGGCGAATTCGCCCGGATCTCGCGCTTCTTCCCCGAAGCCCCCTGTTCACTTTTTTAAATTAGGATAATCGCTCGGCCCTCCCCCCCCCACATTTCTCCACCTATATGCTAGCTGCAGATTATTTTTTTTTTTTCCCGTTCCTACACTGGCTTTTTTCTGCCAGGCGGACGTTCATCTTCTGACCTTGTTATTGATTTTTTCCGAGCATCCCCTCTGTTACAGTCATCCCCGGAAGGCCGGACTTATCGTCGGGTGCCTCATGGTTGATTTTGCTCGTCCCGCCCTTCCTTTCTGTCTTTCCATCCATCGCCCCTTTCTTCGACAATTTCTTGTTGGCGCGACAGTCACCTCCGTACTCGTTCCCAATGTTTAAAGAAATAAAATCCTGTTCCTCGGACAGATTCGTATTTTCCGTCGTTGCGCTGTACTGTGAAAGACTCCGGAATTCTTTTTGACAATTACGCATATCTCTTATCAATGGAAGAAGGATGTCTTCTGCTTGCCCCCCCTTGGGAGTTGGAAGATAGAAGGCTAAACCCTTTCTCGACTTTAAATGAAGGACCTTGAAAAGATGTCTAAGTCCTCGGCGCCGTGAGTAGATCGGGCCTTCTTCGCAAGCCCAGCCCAAGTCCCCACGTGCCGGCATCGAAGCGCCTTCCGGAGTGAACCGTTGGCCCTTCTTTTTTTTTCCTGTCTTTCCAAGGTAAGAGTGATTTTTTGAGCGATTCCTCCGGACGGGCCTTTGCCAATCCGTCCACGGATGAGACTGGAATACTACGTCTTTCTTTATTCCCGTTCCCTTTCCTCGTAGTACTTTCCTCTTCTTAGCCGCTGCAGGCCCACTTCAAGGAGAAGGTCCGTGGTGCTTCAGATGAACCGGCATTGTCCAGACTAAAGACGAATCGACCAAATACTAGGTCCTCTCTTCTCCCCTCCTCCTCGGTATTTTCGTCTTATTTTTATTTTAACTCCGTTGTGGTTGTTTGTCCGAAGACGAGTCCCTCTCCCAGAGGTCTGCGTTCTTATTGACGATTAGAGACTAGAGGTTGGGGGTAGCCTTTTGTCTTTCGTCCTTTAAGACCGTCATCTTATGAAGACTTTCAGTAGGCGTTCCCTCTCCGTTTCAGCTCTCTCCGTCGACCTAGAAGTAAAAGGGAGAGTAATCCATTCACTCCTCTCTTTATGGCC
>Ga0179591_1299966_pt1 | contig 10905 bp, 20 predicted proteins | sample CZOMad2_1_08_16f_FD_182891 | JGI IMG/M metagenome (GOLD analysis project Ga0179591, IMG submission 182891) | Vadose zone soil fungal communities from Angelo Coast Range Reserve, California, USA - CZOMad2_1_08_16fungal (PacBio error correction) | ecosystem: Environmental > Terrestrial > Soil >... | reverse complement strand
GGGCGGAGGTAGATTTCCCCCCCTGGCGGCCCGATTTCCTTTCCCCCTTACAGACCTCTCTAGTTTGCAACCAATTGACATTTTTGGGAGTGAGTTCCTGCCCTTTTTCTGCTTCTCCTTTGTTCCGGAGTTGAAACGTCTGGAATCGATTGCTTTCTCCTTCGTTGGTCGGCGTTCTTTCCCCCTTTCCAATCAAATCTTTCTAGCTGGCTTTTTCTGACCTCAAGACTTTTTGCGAAAGATTCGCCGGTTTCCCCCTGAGTACCTTTTCCATTAAGGCATCCCCCTTGCGATATTCGGAACTTTGCCTTTTTTCTGTTTTGGTCGGCAAGTTTAGTTGGCCGTCCGGCCTTCTTTTACCGGGGCGTCCTGACCACTGCCCTGATAAACTTAGCTGCTTGATTCCCCTTTTTTCCCTTTCTTTTCGATGTCACTTTTTGGCAATCCCCAAAAAAGGATGTTTTTACTTTGAACCGTGGTTTCTCCCCCCACTTCTCGATCCAATTGGATGTACTCTTAGCGGGCTCCCCCCGAACTTTTCCTCCCTTCCCATCTTAACTTTTTCTACGGAAACGAAAACGAGTTGTGGGTCCTTGATCGCTTCTTCTCCCTTTTTCCTCTTCTCCCTCCCTGCTGGCGGACGACGAGTGCCCGTTTCCCCTTCTTAAACCCCCCCCCCCCCCCCCTAGACCCCAAACGCGCGCAGGTAGCCCGACATACTGATCGCGTTGTCGATCGCACCCTACGAATGCTCGACAGATCGTACTTAAGACGACGCTTTTTTTTTTTTTTTTTTTTTCTACGTCGTTCCATCGGCAGAGATCGAAGCTTCCTCGGTTTCATACATCCTTCAACCTTTCTCTGTCTCATGTATTCCGCCAAGGACTTTTCCCATTCGACACCTTTTTTTTTGTCCCTTTTTCCTCTCTTGAGCGTTCTTCCCCCGCAACGTTGATAAGGCTCACTTGGCTTTTTCGTTTTTTCCTTGTGTTTTCTTCCTTTTTTCGGTTACCGTTTTGATTTCCCCTCCCTTTTCCCCTTCTCTGTAGGGATGTTTGATTCGGCTCGATGTTCCCAGTCAAGTAATTCCATTGTACTTGCTTTCCCTTTTACTATTGTAGTCTTCTTTTTTTTTTTCTGTCCTTTTTCCCGAGGTTTTTCAGATGCTCTTGCGTCCAAGTCTTCAGATCCCATCATTCTTTTTCCTTGCGTATCAAGTACTAACCCATAGCCCCCATCTTCTGTCAAAGCGTTCCGGTCCCCCCCCTCCACTGCCTTTTTTTTTGCTTTGTCTTTCTTCCAAAGGTGTCGGCTTTAGTCGGATCCAACCTGAGCGTGGTTTCCCCTCCTTTTTCCATTTTCTTGCAGTGCTTGGCAATGACAACAACCCCCCCTTTTGTTATCCGTCTTTTCTTTCACTCTTCTCTTTTGAAATATGAGTCCTTGCGGCCAATACTCTCGCTTCCCCTCTCTTCTGTTTTTTTCTACATTCCGGAATGTGTACTTGCACCACTGACTCGGTTTCCATTTTTTAACTTTTCTCCTAGAAGTTTTTTCAGCGATGTTCTTTCATCGCCAAACGCCTCCTTCCTATCTTCCTTCACCGGGTGTTTATCTTTACGTCTCTTCTGTATTTCTGTCGACCCCAGGTAATAGCCCCCCCCGAGATTGTATGTCTCTTTCTGTTTTATTTTTTTTTTTTTTCTTCCCACAACTCCCGCCTACGCATGAACCTCTCGTGTCTTCCTATGCCCCTCCACCGCCCAAACGATTCAACCCCCGGGAAATGGGGTTTCACTTTTTGGAACTTTGAAGGACCCCCCCGGACACCAGCTTCGTGATTTTCCCTCCAGTTTTTCGAGTGCCTTCCAAGAGAGATTTGGATGCGAAGTTTCAACTTCCTCACCATTTCCTGTCCCCTCTTTCCTTGAGGCGGTCTTTTTTTCCCCTTCTTAGGCGTGTGGCTTCTTGTGTCTGGTTTCCTCTGGCCGAGTTGGAGCCCCCAATTTTCCTTTTTGTTGTCCCCCCTGGATTATAGAAAATTTTATTCGTTCGGTCATTGCTTTTTTTCCTGCGTTTCCTTATTATCACCCATCTAGTCCGCTTGGATTTTCCTAAATCTTTCCAAAAAGGGCTTCCCAGCGAAGCCTCCTCTTGGCGAGCCATTCCTCCCCCTCCTTTTTTTTCTCTCCTTAGCTTTTTGGGGTCAAATTTCGTCTTGGGGCCTCTTTTTGAGGCAGGTTTGAGAGGGTCTTTCTTGTTCTTTCCTTTTGCTTCAGCCCCCAACAATGAAGATCCTTCGGATGATAAAACGCCTTCCATTCCCCCCCTCCTTTTTTTTCGTTTCCTTCCCCCTTCAATCTCCTGCTGACTTTTCTACATTGTTTGGACCCTTTCTGCAGCTCCTGCTCCCATTTCTTTTCGCAGAACTGCACGCTTAACACAGACGTTTTTCCCCCTTCCCCTTTTTTTCCTCAGTCCCTCGGGAACATCGATACTGTTCGCTTAAGGATAGATCTGATCTTCCTCCCCTTTTTTTTCGGCTCTTTTTTCTTCCAACTTTTCAGGTAGGACAACTGTTCAACACGTCCTATCTTCTTTTTTCCTTTCCTCCTTTTTGAGGAGACAATCGACGTTCCACACATCTTTGAAGAACGGACCCCACTCTTCCTTTTTTGAAAACTGCTTGACATCTTCATCGGGGTCCGTCTCGCCTCTTCTTGACGAGAAGAAAAGAATGACCGTCTTGCGGTCGTGGAGTGTTTTCCACCTTTCTTTCACTCTCGGCAGGATCGTGTTCTGCCCGCACACCACCGTCTTCTTCCCTTCGGCAGTTTCCCACCCACCCTTTTTTGTCTCTCCCTGTCGCCCAAACGGCTAGAATCTTGATTTCTGATTGAGATTCGTTTAACACCCCCCCAAGGTCGAATTAGATGGGGTTTGTCGGTTTTACCTTTGCCTCGTTTCCTTGTTTTCTTTTTCCCCAGACTTTAGCCAAAAGGACGTGACCCTATCAAACATCAGTCTTCCCCCCCCTTCATTTACCCGAAGATCCCCCCTCAGGTTTAAGACCTACCCCCCATTCCCCCCCTTTGTATTTGGGTCAGGCTAGACAATGTTCCTGGTCTTCCCTTTCGAAACCCCTTTTGTCAATCATGAAGGATTACCCCCCCTTTCTTTTTTTTTTCCGCCCTCCTTCGGTAGGCAATGAGGTCATGGACAAAAGGGGACTTCCCGGTTCAACTTGTATCCCCTTTCTACGATTTCTTTTCTCTCTTTCTGTGAAACCTCCGTACCCAGACGACTTTCCAACCCTCCCTTCCCTTTTCTTATACCCTTACCCCGGCTCCTCAAGGAAGGGCCCTTCCCTTCTTATTTCCCGACCCCCCCTCGTGAGAAACATCAAGGGCCTCGTCCTTCCTTCCCCACACTCGCTTTTTCAGGCACTAGCCGGCTAGCTTTAACTCTGTTTTTCATTTTTAGCGACGACGCCCGCAAACCCAATTTCCACAGGTGTGACCATCCTCGTTTTTTTGGGTGCCTATCCCCTTAAGCTGCCCCTTTCAACTCTTCCCTCCATGCTTTTTATTCTTGTAGATTTCGAGGCAGATCCCTTCAAAGCCCTCCCTCCCATCAAGCTCTTGGTTGGAGATGCTTTTACCTTCAGACGACCCCCCTTCTCTATAAGTCATCACCCTTTCCCGACCCCCAACCCTTTGAACATTTTGTTTCTGATTCTCTGCGTTGGACCCCCTGGGCGAGTTTTAAAAGCCATCCGCCTTACACCTTTCCCCCTCTTTTTAATGAGTCTTCCCCTATTCAATGTCCCAGTTCGCAAGCCCCCCTTTTATTCTCCCCTCCTCGCTGTGAATATGCGGAATTATCCTTCTTCCCCCTCCAATGTCTCTTTTTTTGTCATTTCCCCCTTCCCTAAGTGATAAGCCATTGAAGGTTGTGAGTGTGTCTTGTTCAGGCCCGCTCTACCTGAAGTGGATGAGACTTCCAACAGTTCTTCTTTTTTTTAAGGAAAGGCCGACCCCGTGTCGATTTTCCCCGTTTTAAATCCCCAAGAAGGGAGAGACCATCCCCCCCACCCACCTGGAGTTTTTCTGCCATCTGAAGGTAATCTGGGGTTGTAACTTGATTACACTCTCCCCCCCCCCGGTTTGTGTTAATTCTTCGGGGATTTCACTAGCGGAAGCCCCGCTGCCTTAAGAATCTGCCAAAACCCGCTTTTCCCCTATGCCGTGTCCCCAGCCCCAAGTGACATGCCTCTGCCTATCCCATCCTCCATTCATGGAATTACGTGCCTGGGTTTTTGAATCTCGTCTCCCCCTTCACAAGAGAATTTGCCAAAGGAAAATTCTTTTGTATTTTCCCCCCTCTCAGTCCCCTTTTGTCGCACCGACGGAGAACGCTCACGAAACATTCAGGAGGAGCGAAAGCCAAGTTGGCCTATCCCGTTGCGCTACTAAGCTTGCTTTTTTTTTTTTTCTCTCCAAACATTTTTATGTCGCATGAAGAGTCTTTTCTTCACAAGACGGTTAGAATCCGGAGAGGCTTTTGGTATTTAATGGTTTTTTTTCATCAATTTCCCTTCTTTGTGCACTTGAGCTCGGATCTCTGACTATTGACTCCTTTAACCCCCCCAAGATTTCGTAATTCGTGCGAAAGATGTCGAGCACTTCCCTGACCTCCCCCCTCTCTTCCGTCCTGTTGTGGGATCGACCGCTGATTCCCATTTATGCCCTGAGATTTCTTTTCCGACCCCCCCCCGTCGCTTTCTCCTCTCGACGTGGCCCTGATTCACAGTATAAGTCTCCCCTTTTTCGCTTTTTCCTTCAGCATCGATCACGTCTTTCTCCTGTTAAATCATGTCTTCCAGCCCTCCTCTCCCCCTCATATTTTTTTCTTGTGCTCGCCTCTTTTAGACCGATTCACTTGCTTCGTCCTTTGATTCTCTGTGTTTTCTTTTTTTTCTGCACCGTCCCTTCCTCCGTTTTCGGCCCAAATCCCGGATGCTTGCCCCCCTGGTTTTCTCTCCTCCGTAGCCTCATCAAGAAGCCTCCTATTTTAGCGGTCCTTTGATTACGCATTTAAAACCCCATTTTCCCATGCTTTTCGCCCCCTCGGAGAATCTATAATCGGCCCAGACCACACCCCCCATGACCTCCCCCTTTTCTTCTTAGCGAATCCTCTTTTTTTTTTTGATTCCTTGTTCCCCTACTCTGAATTCCTTTTTTCTCTTTTCTCTGGATTTCTTTTTTTCCCCCCTGGCCTTCACTCCCTCGGCCTGCCTATTGTTTTGATAGGTAGAACCCCCCCCGACTCCTTTGAGATCAACCCTCGATTAAGAATTTTACACACCTTCACTCTTTTTGTCGGCATCTTCTCTTTGCACCTTTCGCACCCATCGACCATATCAACTTTTTTCCCAATCGGCCAATTGTCTCCCTCTTCTTTTTCCCATGCCCAGAGGTCACGCCCTGGAATCGTGGTGGGAAGCTACCCTCCCCCCACCTTTCCTCTCCCTTGTTTTTCTTTTTTTTCGGTATCTTTTCTTTTTTTCGTGGACCTTTTCTTCTGCAAGAAGACACATTCGAGAACTCTAGCCCAATTGGATTTCTCCCAATTTTCCTCTTTTTTCCCTGTGCGGTCTTGGCACTTTCTGTTTGTCTGGAATAAGATTCGTGGATTGAAATGTCTTTTCCCTTTCCCGGTTGCGTTTTTTTTTTCTTTTTTAATCATAGTGATGAAAATCAAAATATCGGAGTAGTGCTTTATACACCTTCCCCTTCCTCCCTTAGGCTCTGTGCAGGCATTTAGGAGTACCGTTGCGAATTTTCCCTCTAAGACTTCGATTTTCCTTTTCTTCCTTTTCTTTTTTTTTCAGGAGTAGTAGATTCGCAGATGCGTCTTCGGGCATTGCTTTTTTTCCCTTTCCCCGTCCCGTCCCTCTAAATATTCTTCTTGATTCCACAAAGTTTTTCTGAACCCTCCCACGCAACAATTTTTTTCCATTTACGTTGCCGTTGGAAGCGGTGCATTGGATCCTTTTCCTTTTCCCCCCCACATACCCCTTCGATCCAATGGATGATTTTCGCTTTCTATTTTCTCTCCCCACTAGCTTCCCCTTCAACGTTATTTTCGACGGAAACGACCCCCCGAGTGATTTCACTCTGAAGACCCTTTCTTTTTTTCGATCATTGTGAGTCTTGCGAGGACGCCGAGTGATTCTTTCCGTCGAGGGAACCCCCTTTCTCCGATTATTTTGCAGGTCGCAGCGATTTCCTCCTGGTTCCGAGAGTCCAAGAAATTCTGCCGTCTTTGGACTGAGCCAGCCTTATCCTCCCTCCTCCTCCCCGCTTTGTTGCCGTTCTTTCGTCCAAGTACAGAGATCCTGGACTCATTTTCCCCGAGCGTTCCCATTTCCATTGCTCCAGTCAGTCGATCTCCATGTCGTATTGCCGCCCCATTCATCCTAAACCTTTCCCCTCCCTGGTCCATTTCACCGCAACTGGATAAGCTCAATGGTTCGGATAGCTGAGGGTTCATTTTCATTCCGTGCGAATTTTGTTTACCGTTTCCTAGTCTTCCTCCCTTCCTTTCTTCTGGTTAGGATTGCTTCTGATCGCTTCACCAGTCATTATCCCCTCCAATCTCCTGGTCCCTTCCCCCTTGGATTCTCTTCTTTTCCCTTCTTTCTTGTCCCCTGGCTATTCTTTTTGAATAACAGCAGGTTTTAAGAGGAGAGGGTCCGTCCTCTTTTCCCCCCTTTTACTTATTTGTCTAATTTCACTACTAAACCCAATAGGACATGTTAACACGTACCCCCCTTAAGGACCCCCCGTTAGACCGGGAGGTTTTTCTTCCATTTTTTGTTTTTTTTTTTTCTTTTATTTTTTTTTTTTTTTTTTTTTTTTTTTTTTTTTTTTTTTTTTTTTTTTTTGTCTAATCGACAACGGTGTCTTTTTTAGTTCCTTCCCCGAGCGTTGTCCCGTGCATACTGATTTCAGAGAAGGTCTTCCCCTCTCACACCCCCTTTTTATGTTCTCTGAAGCAGGAGTGGCCATTTCTTGGCGAGAACTTTTCGTCCTCCCTCCCTTTTCCCATTCAATATTGCACTTCTTCCCCTCTGCCCTCAGTCTGCTGTCAGAGATTTTTCAATCTTTTTCTTTTAATCGCTTTTCTCCCAGAGACCGAGCCAGCAAAATCGTTTGTTTTCCTTTTGTAGTCTTTGATCGTTACGGCTCCGACCCCTTTTCCGGCAGCCAAAAGCTTGATGCCGACGAATTCTTTTTTCATCAGTCCCCCCCCCTTTTCTCCGAAGACCCTTTTTTTCTTTGATCTTCAGCTTTCTGTTGCGATGCTTTATCTGACCTCGCACCCTCTTTTTCTTAAATGTTAGTGCCTTCGGGAAACCCGACTCGACCTTGCAAATATAGGGCCCTTTCTCCTACCTTTCGTCGTGCCTCCAGGACCGTCTTTTCTTTCCGTACGGTTATTCTTATGCCCTTGCCTGGGCGATGATTAGTTACCTTTTTTTCTTTGACCCTTCGCCCTGCATTGATGATGAGGTTATCGGTCCTCCTTTCTTCTTGTTGTTCGTCGGGTGTCGTGTTAACCTAACCCGTCTTCTCACAAACTTTTTTAGTTTTCCGTTATTAGGACCACTTGACGACCGCCCGGCTTTTCCCCCCCCCCTTTATCCTGCACGTCGTTCCCTCCCTTTTGTATTGAACCCCCTTCTTTTTCCCCCTCCTCGCTTCCCTTTTCCCATCAAAAGACAAGCCGTATTGTCGTTTATTCCCCCGTTCCGGGCTTCCAATTTGGGGGGACCAGACTTTTTTGAGCAGGTTTTGAGAGTCTTTCCATCCCCTCCGTTCAATTTTGTTTGTCCTCTTCCCCCCCCCCCCCAACCTCTCTTCTATGGCATAAAACCGCATTGCCCCCATTCTTCCCCCCTTACTTTTTTTCGTTTTCGAAGTTCACCCAAGCGTTTTGTTTTTTTTCCCTTTTCCCCTTGTTTGTCAATGCAGATCCTCCTGCCAAGAGGGTTTTCGAAATCCCCCTGACACGCCACCCCGTGATGGGCCAGCCCGCCTCCTGCGGTTATTCTTCCTCGGGGTCAATTGACTTTTTCCCGTCCCCCGAAGGTCAGCTCCCACGCTTGCTTTTTCAAGGCTTTAAACTCGTGGTCGGCAAAGATTGAACCTCGCTCTCCTCCCCTCCTTTTGAAAGAGACGTATTCCCTGTTTCCCCCTATTTCCGACCCCGATGAATTTACTCCCTGTCCTTCCAATGATTTCCTTCTTCCGGTTCTTCTATCGAGCCAGTTCTATTGGTGCCCTTTGCCCCCTTCTGCTTGAGCTGGCAACTCCGTCGTGGGCAATCCGTCGTGAGTGGCCCGCCCCTCTTTCCTTTTTCTCTCCCCTTCCGTTCCCCTTTAACCTTGGCGCAAAGGCTAGTTTTTTTTCTTCTTCTTTAATCTAGAAAACCCCAAGGTCGCCTTTGAGATGGGGTGGTTACTTTTCTTTCTTCATTTTTTTTCCAAACGCCTTGTAGCACCAAAGACCTGGAACCTCCTGCTTTCCCCCCCCCTTGCCCCTCAAATTGCCGCTCACCAAAGAGGTTTTTCTTCCCCTTCCATCGTCTCAGGCTCGCCAATGTCGTCGGCTTCGTCCCGCATACTACCTTTTTTTTCCCCTCCCTTTCAAGTCAGGAGGCCCCACGATTTTTCCTTTTCACTTCCGCTCTCTGAGATTTGACGCAAGTTGGGGCGGCTGTGTCTTCCCCTTTTTCCTCTACCGACGCACGGCCGAGAAGTTTTTTCTATCATCAGTTGATGGGCCCCCCGACCCCCAAACGAGATTTTTCCCCCCTTTTTTTGTTCTTTTTCCCCTACACGCATCCCATCAAGAATGTGATGTTCACCCCTCGTTTCGCATTCCCTTTTTCCCCTAACACAATCGGATCACAGGCTTGCAGAGAAGGACTTTTGGACCCTCTCAAACCTTCTTGCCGTCGCCGGCAACTTGATTGAGCAATCCCGGTGCCCCTTTCGAGGCTTTTAACGATAAGACTTCTTCCCTCACCCCCCTTACTTTACCCTCTTTTGGTATCTTTCGCAGCTGACGCGTCAAAGCGGTTAATCGGTTTTCATTTCTATGCTGGGATTTCTTCCGCGGAAGAAACCAGCCCCCCCCCCTCCCAAGCATCCTTTTCCCCTTGTTTGTCTTTGACAAGTTGACGATCTTGCTAATCGACGCCCTCCCCTCAACTCCATACCACCCGTTTTTTTGAAAACGGTCGGGTCCTCTCGTTGTAAGGATCGGGCCGTTGAGTTTTTCCAAGCCTGCTTGTCTGATTTATTTCCTTTATCGCTTCAGGAAGAAAAATTTTAGCCTTCCCCCCGTTGGGCGGAAGAATCGATGCTGGAATCTGTCCGTTAGACTTCCCCTCCCTTCCTCTTGGAAAACGCCGCAGAAGTGAATCCTCACATTGAAGGTGTTGCTTGAGATTTTCCTTCCGAGAAAGACTTTCGACCTTAAGTGGTCTGAAAAAGAATTTCCTTTGTATTTTCCCCTAACCCCCTCCCCATGCCCATAGTAAATTCCCAGAATTCTCTTCAAGCACGACGTTGAGGAGGGACGGGTAAATCCATCCCTTTCTAGTGTTCTTATGGCCCCCCTTTCCCATCCCCATCTTCTCCAGGATTACCACGTTTGGTAATTTTTTGGCACTCCCGAGGACTCCCCTCTCCGCCAACGTGATGCACTATCATTATTGCCCCCCCCCCCTTCCAAACGTTCGCGTCTGACCCAATCTTGCCCATCGATTTTCCTTGCCCCTTTACTTGTCAACTCTCCCCTCCCATTGAAAACTTAAAAGGTACTCAGGATAGTTAAATTCAAGTCCCCCCTTTTCCCGTACCGAAACCCGCCGAGAACACAGAGAAGCCCCTTTTCATTTCGCTCATCCCTTTCTTTCCCCTTTCTGGTCCCTGAGACAAACTACTTATCCTCCTTTGCGCAATACGACTGGAGAATCGACGAGGAATTTCTTCCCCTTGGACGGGTCCCCCACTTCGTGTCCTCTGTTCGATTGGGACCCCTTACTACACCTTCCCCCCCTCGCTAGTGCTCACAGACTTCTCTCCCACTTTCCTTCTTTTATTTTTTGCCCCTTTGATTCCATTCTCGCTGCGACTTCCCCTGAGCGACATTTAGGCTTTTTCTTTCCTTTTTGGTGAAACTCCTTCACAGCCCACTCGTAGTCTCTTTCCCGCTCCTTCTCCCCTTTCGTACCATCAGCTTTCTTATAGCAGTTCCCAGTTCCTCCAGCCATCGCCTTTTCTCCCGCCTCTTTTGCGACCCTCCAATGAATTTCTTACACCCCCCCATGGATAGAGTCCTTATTTGTCTTCCCCTCCTTTCCCGCACCGCTTAACCCCGGCCAATTCTAGTTTCCCCATTGGATTTTTCCCCATTTGTTATTCTTCAACAAGTTGGTCCCAGCAGCATATTGTATTTCCCCAGTGTTCCTCTTCCACAACAACCCAATGCCAGTTACTTCAGAAGCTGCGACCCTGACCGATCCATCGACTCGAAGAATATCTTTCTGTATTCCTATTTCAATCCGAACGCCCTCACCGGGCCGATTCCTGGATTTAGTCGGTAAGCCTCCTCCTCTAGCTATTGACTTTCATTCGTTATCTTAGAAATTCCACTACAGAAACGCACTTCTTAATCCTGTCACAGCTGTCTTGTCGATATCCAGTCAAAAAAGACCTTCCACTGTTACCACGCAAGAGCCCCCCCCCCCCTCCCCCTCTGCCCCCTTTCCTTTGATAGTTCGAGGTTATTGAAGCAGAATCAGTTATTTTTTTTCTTGTGGTTTTTTTTG
>Ga0179591_1287091_pt1 | contig 10905 bp, 7 predicted proteins | sample CZOMad2_1_08_16f_FD_182891 | JGI IMG/M metagenome (GOLD analysis project Ga0179591, IMG submission 182891) | Vadose zone soil fungal communities from Angelo Coast Range Reserve, California, USA - CZOMad2_1_08_16fungal (PacBio error correction) | ecosystem: Environmental > Terrestrial > Soil >... | reverse complement strand
TCCCTTTTTCTTTTTAAGTGCGAGATCGAGATACCGGTTAGGTTCCTCTCCTCTGTCCTTTTCAAGCTGCGTTGATGGCCTTTGGCTTCTTGCTGGGCGAGGGTTTGCCCGACTTCTTCTCCTTACTCAGGGGTTGGCTGGTGCGTCGGCCGTGGTGTTGAAGTTTTTCCTCGGCGCGAACCCAGGCACAAGGGGCATTTTCTTCAGCTGCCCGGCTTTTACTTTTTTTAGACTTGGGAGTGGATTACTTCTTCACCAGATGCTCGGGTAAGTTAGCATTGCCCTTTTTCTCGCCTCCCCTGACCTCCATACTTCAGAGATCCTCCCCAAGTAGGTAAACTCGCTTTATACTGAATTCTTTCCCAATCAGACGACATTGATGCCGAGCCCGGCTTGTCCTCCCCCCCTTTCTTAGATTGCTCCCCTGATTTGCATGTCGTTTCCTAGGCCCTGTAAGCCCAGGGAAGAGACGGTTGTTTGCGATTGTGTAGTTTATTTTCCCTTTTTCCTGGGCGTCCTTGTGCCTTCATCTCCGTTTCGCTGCCTCACATTAGAGCAAATACCCCGTTGTTATGCGGGAACGCGACGTTACTAGAGCAGGCTATGAGACTGCACCGATAGATCTTTTTCTCCTTTAAGTTGCGCCTCTGATTTCGTCTTTCGTTTCTCTCGAGCTTAGAGCAGGAGATGTTTGACTTCCTGAATGTAGCGCCCTTGTTCTTCCATTTTTCTTGGCGAATTTGTGTGAGTTGTTAGCTTCGGGATCCCTATCTCCTCTCTTCTGCAGCTCGCCTTCCCAATAGATGCCCCTTCTCTTTTTGTGCCGCTTGCTTGATGCCAGTATCCTGCGTCTGTATTTTTTTTCGGATCGCACGCGCATCTAGATGGTACGATCGGCTCGCTGCTCAGTCTGATATTTGGATGTCTTTCTCTTTTTACCCTCCCATTTGCGGAAGTTTGTTATTTTCTCTCTTGCTGGATGTCCAAGATGATCTTGGTTCCCTTTTGATCCTAAGTTCTTTGCGATCTTCCTAAGTTCTCGTACTTTCCTAGAGCTTGTCATGTTTCCACCGGTTTCCTTCTGGTCAAACGCGCTGGGCGAGTGTGAGAGCTTCCGGCGGGCTTCCCCCGGCTGACTGTTTCTCATGACTTCCTTCCGTTGCGCTTTTGTGAAACTTCCTCCCCCAATCCTTGCATCGATCAGTTCGCTGTCGCTTTTGATCCACAGTCGTGAAAATGATCTCCTCCCCCTTGCGGTTTTCTCTTCACTCGGCTGGTCGTCTCGTTTCCTCCCGCGCACGATATGTCTTTCTTTCGTATGGTTGTTGTCACCCCCACCCCCTAGGCAGGTATTTTCATCCAACATAGTAGCTGGTAGCTTTCGCGTCGTGAGTTTTTGTTTTCTGTTTTGCGCCTTTTTTTAATGCTTTTTGCCGCTTTGAACCTGGTGGCCCCTCCAAGTCGTTCCTTCTCCCCAACAACCTTTGCGCGCCAGAGAATCCCGAACTTCCCTCTGCAAGAGTCTTTGTTTCATCCAAGACCATCTTGGCGTCGGTTGTCTTTTCCTATGCTGTGATCTTTGGACTCTCGGCTGATGAACCGAACGACAGTCCGCTTACTCCGCCATCCCTGGTACCCTCCTTTTTTCAGTTTTTGTCCAGCCGTGTGTCTGCTTCTTGCTCTTACCGGCGGTAGATTGTTGATCATATGGAGGGATTCACCATATGAGGCACGCCCAACGCCTTCCGGTGATTAGACTTCGTAGATTCTCCCGAGGACAATAGAGGGGCCCCCGGAACCCTTCCTGCATCTAAACCCCCCAAGATGCTCCCGTCTATCTTTGGGCATCTCGCAATTTCTCGATCGTTGGAGGTTTTTTTCTTCTTGAGTGAATAATCGGCGCTCTTCTCCGGGCGATGGTGTTGCTAGGTGGGATTCCTGCTGTTTCCTTTTTTGGACGATTCTTCCGTTTTCTTCGCCCAAGGCTTTGCCTGGACGGTGTAGAGGATCAACAGATAAGAGGACTCTTGCCACTTTTTCTCTCAGCTCCTTGGTACCCTCTTTCTCTGACCTATCATCCTTTTCACGCGGGCTCTCCGTTTTTTTGAGCATGTGTGTAATCCTCATGTTTCCCCTTTTCGCCATGTTGCAAATGACGCTCCATTCGCCGGGTCCTTCGCTGATAGTTGTAACAACCAACTTCCTGAGCGTGTGAAAGGTTTTTTGAAGTCTCGATTCCAGTTCTTGACGAAGCGCTCGTTTCTGGGCGTTCAGTCAATCCTTCTTCTTTTTTACTTGAGACTTTACGTCGACAGACCTCTGACCCCTTCCCCCTCCCTCTCTTCACATACAATCAGTGTTTGTTGTGTCTGTATAATTCACCCTCCGGATGTCTGCTTGGTTTGCAAGGCTCCAGGTTGGATTTCCCCCCTGAAATGAGTGTGTTGTGGCACTTCCTTTTTGTAGGTCGTTCTCCCCCCCCCCCCCCCCCCCCCCCCCCACCCCACCCCCCCCCCCCCCCCCCCCCCCCCCCCCCCCCCCCCCCCCCCCCCCCCCCCCCCCCCCCCCCACTCCACTTTTACCTTCGTCGCGTGCGCATTGACCCTTCCTGCCTCCGTGAGGTGCTTAAAAAGTCTTCTTGAGTAACCAATTTTCTTTGCTGTCCGCAGATTGACTCCCCCCTTCCCCCCCCGCCACCTCTTCGCGGAGCGTAACTTTCGTCTCAGCGCCCGCCTGCGTTTTTTACCCCTTTTTCGTCGGGTTCGAGAGATCACCTCAGGCGCACCCATAGGGGATCGGGAGACCGCCACGTCCGTCTTCTTTTTTTCATCGACCCCATTTTTCCAACTTCTTTACGTTGCCGCTGCAGCCTGCTAGTAAGGTCTCGACCTTTCGCCTGGACTCCTTAGTTCAAACCCCCTCTCCTGAATTTTCACCCCCCCCCCCAGTCGACCGGCGTTCTCCCTCTCCTCTCGCCGAGAGCGCACCCTCGAGTCTCCTCCCCATGGATCTCTTTTTTATGATTGCACAGGTAGATTGTCCATGTCCACTTTATCTTTCCCCTCTATCTACACTCTAGATATGCTCATTCTAAGATTTCTTTTTTCTTTTTATTTTTTCTACCCTCCCTTGCTGATCCCCCCCCCTCTTTCCCTCGGCAAGGACTAGGTCAGAAAAGCTCTGTTTTTTAAGTCGCTTTCCGCACATTACGACGGTCTCTTGCCCTTCTTTTGCGCGCGTTTTGTTTTTTTCTCTCTTCCCCCCTTCTCGCCGAGCGCGAACTACCTCCCTCTCCGACGCCGAGGCGGTTATTCCTCGGGTTTTACCTGAGGTTCGGAGTTATGGCCAATGAGACTGGTTTTTACGGTCGCGACTCCTGTTGGCCACCGTGTTTCGTTTCAACCATGAGCTGTGCGGCCACTCCTTACAGACGTTCCCCCAACTCCGAACTCTATGGTTTTCTTCGATATCCTCCCCTTTCTTTGATTTGTCTCGCCAGTCTTTTTCTAGCGAGCAGATGCCGGCCTTTTTTCACGACCACGTTGTCTTCCTCCCGTGTATCTACACCTTTTCCCCCCCTCCAATTTGCTCACCCCAGAGCCCCATCGTGTTATACTCTCTTCATCCGAATTTTCGGCCTTCCCTGAACAAAGCGCGCCCCGGGAGTCCCCCCCCCTTCCTCGAATGGCCGCAAGAGCCCTGCTTACGTCTCAGCGTCGCCCGGTGCGTTGTTTTGACCGCGAACTGGGACTAGTCGTTTTTCGTCCCTCTTAGCGCAGGGTCGGAGTCCCGCTTGCCGACGGCGGGCACTCTTCTCCCGACTAAGCTTTAACGCGATTTCCGCAGTCAACATTGGTCTTCGCCATGTTATTCACTTCTTTCTTTTGATCAAGCTCGACGTTGGTTCCAACAGCGCACGCTCTATTTTGCACTCAACAACGCCAGTCTCCCTGTCGCTTGTCATTCACGCCCCTCGGCATCTAGTATGCTCTTCTTTTAGAACGGCGCGCTGCTCCCCCTTCCCTTAGGAGGTTACTACCCCCCACCTTCCCCCCCCCTCAACGGACCCCCTACGCCTTAAGTTGAGACATTTCCATCCTTCCCTAAGATCTTGTCCCTTATTCGAACCCTTCCCCCTTCTCGAAGCACCTTCTGATTCTCTACTATGCAGGCGTAAGAACCTTCGACCCCAGCTCTGGAATAACCGTCGATCTGTGTTGTCGATGTCGCTCTTTTTTTTTTTCCATCTTTAAGCCGGGCCCCATTTGTTACGGACCGCATACCCAGCAAAAATGTACCATTTATGCCAACAAATCGGACACTTTTGAGCACTCTTTTTCTGCAAATCGCCTGCACGACTTGCCCGCCGTATTTTTTTGCAACTCCCCTTTTTTCAACTTAGTGGCGACGTCGGAAGCTTTAAGAGTTTTTGCGGAAGGCTTCTCTATTTAGACTTTTCCCAACCCGTGTCGGTGAATAGGATATGTCATTGCTCATTTCTTGGGGGTCCAAATGGGCCATCCTTCTTTTCACCTGGAAACTTCCCGTCCTCGTTTACCTAGTCATACTTTTGAATAAACTCCCCGTGTAGTTTCATGGGCTTTCGGCAAGCATGCGTTGTTCCCCTACCGGATGCAGTTGAGACACCCGTTCTCCCCACCAGCCAATCCGTGAAAGGACTTACCCTCCTCGCCACAGCAACGTCCCACTCTCTACACCACCAGCTCGCCACTCCTTGTCTGCCCCTTAGCTTAAATTTCTCGAGCGCGACTCTTGTCTATCTCGGCAAGTCGAAAAGGAAGGTTTCTCTCTTTGTTTCTTTCGACATTCCCCTGCTATTATGACCTGATCTAGATTGTCCTTTCAGGTCTCCTTTCGCGGCGAACGGACTCCTCGCCGATTCTCCTGGTTTTGCATTCTTGATGCTCTCTTTGGATGTTTTGACGGAAGTTTGTAGACATTTTTTTTTATGGCTTTGGTGTTTTGCCCTTGCTCGATGGTGTCATCACCGTTAGCAGCCAAGTAACTGTAACTTAGCTAAGCCACTTTTTAGACGTGTTCTCTTTTCTTTTGGGCTGCTTCTCATTTTTTAAGCCTCTCCTGTCCTTCTTGTGAATTTTGTTCCCTGAGGAACACGAAAATGATACCATCTCTCAACGTCCGCTCCCTAACTTCGTGGATTGATTCTGCTGCCACCTAGCAGTCCTGCTCAGAACTTTTCCTGATGATTCTCTCCCTACGTTCTGCTGATGGCATTTGTAACGCCACCTGAGCTCCGTAGATGGTTTATTTTTGCGATTCCCCTGCAGCCATAGGAGATTTTCTCTGTGTGCGCGATTGGACATGTTTTGCCTTTTTTCGATGCCGTCCCCCCTCCTCCTTGGGGCAAGGAGTACTTCTTCATTTTTCTCTTTTCCTAAGATCGCCTTTCTTCGCGCACCATTCGAGGTTCTTTCTGCGGACCAGGTAGTAGGATTTCCTGAAGGATTCTGCCTGACTTGATCCTTAGAATCAGTGACTAGGAAGTCGGTGATTTTCTTTATCTCTTCACTCGAGAGTATTGTGGGTTCTCCCCTCCTCTCATTCTAATGTAGCGCTCTTTTTTTCTTTTCTGGCGACGTTGCGTTTGAGGTCTTCGCCTTGAATTAACTCTCGTTAGATCAGCTTTCTTCTCATCCCATATGATCCGAGGATGTTTTTTGCCAGAGGTTTAGTAGATGTATCTTTTATGCTGACTTCGTGTGGGTTCTGACAGGCTCGAGTTAGATGGTTTTTTCTATTTTCGAGCTTTGATCATAGTCTCTCTTGTCAGCTCTTGTCTACTGCCCCTTCAAGTTTCTGCCTTGCTTTGAGGGGCTGGTGAAGTTGGTCTTGGTCCCGGTCGACACCTGCTATTTCCGAAGCTCTCTTTAGACTTCTCCCTTTTCTTCCCTTTTTTCCTTGTCCCCACACGCAGTGGAGACGCTTTTTTACTCGTTTTCAGGTCCCGCACGTTCTTTCTTATTGAAGTCTAGGATTTGGCGCTGATTTGGCATTTCGCCGCCTCCCTTTCTTAGGCCTGTCTTCCTCTAAGGTCGATGCGTGCGCTTCATTCCCCCGTTATCTGATCCAATGATTCTTTTTGCTATGGAGGCTCCTTACTTCTTTTGTCTCGATTTTACGTTCGCGGCGACTCGCCGATTCTCTTTGCGCTTTTTTTTGGCGCTCTCCCCAACATCAACCGTACTTATTTGATTCTCCTAGCCGAAAACCTTCATTTTTCTGTGTAGTCTTAAAGTTGGGTTTCTTTCGAGCGTAAGAGAAGGTTGGTTGTTCTCCTCGCGTTGTCCGTCAACGCCCGTATTTTGATTGAATAACCATTAGAGTCTCCCTTTTTCTCGACAGAAGAACCTCGCACCTTCCGTTAAAGATGTCTTGCTTTCCCAGCCTCTATTCGTCGAGGTCACTTTGTCTTTTTGTTGGGCCCCTCGACTGACCTTTTTTATCCCAACGGACAATGTCCTTCCGGCCAATTGCGTTACGACTTTTTTTCGGTCGTGTGCTGACACCAATCCTTTTGCTTGCTTTTTTTCTTGGTGCTTTCCTTGTTCTAGATGGTTTGAAGGAGGTATTTCCAACTTTAGCGTGAAAAAAACGCATCCTTCACTATATAGTTTTTATTGCAGCCTCTTCCTTATACCGTGGACCCTTGTGCCACGTCCCCCCTATGCATCTAAATCTCTCCTTTCGTGGTTGACTGTCTCTGCTCAAAACGACGAGGGCCCGCTTTGCTTCGAGATTCGGGCTATTCTTAGTTTTTTCCTAGAGGTGGACTTTTTTTTTCAATTCTTCTCTTTCGGTCGCTTTCCTTCGCCAGGTGAATTGTTTGTAGAGTCTCCTTGTGATTCGCGGTTCTCCTTTTCTCTTGTTTATAGAGTATTCTTCTTGTCCAGTAACTTCGTCAATTTGTTTCTTGTTTCTGTGCTTTTTTTAACGGTGAGCTTCGTTTGCTTTTGTTTTCTTCGGTCGGACGCGCTTGCTCTCGTAATTGGCCATTTGCCTCTCCTTCTCAGAGCGGTTGTAACATCACGTTTTCCTCAGGTGCGGCCTCCGCGCGAAGTCTTGTCCCGTTTGGCTTCGTCTTTAGGAGCGTGTCGTGCCACTAAACAATAAGGTCTCTTTTTTTCCCAACGTTCCGCGTTTTTTCGCAACGTAGTGTTGCCCGTCCCCAATCTCCTCTTTCCCCGTTGTTTTTTTTGAGGATCTTGGGATGTTTTTTTTTTGGTGCTGGTTTTCGTTTCCCCGTTGCCAAGTTGGATCTTTAACCCCCCTCCCTGATTGTTTTCCGTCCAGCGCGTCCTCAAGCCTGACCTGTCTGCACGTTGAACACGGCGTCCGACTGTTTTCTTTCCCGCGTCTGTTCGGATTTTTCCACGGCAAGGACATTGATGGTTTTTTTGTCCCTACGGCGCAACCTTAACTTTTCTCTGCGCTTTTTCCTTCAAGGATCGATCCGCTCTGTTTCCACCCTTGCTTCCGGGCGCGTAGCCCTTCGCCTATCCCGAGGGCCTTGGTATTTGTGTTCTTTGGACGTGTTGTCGCATCGCCCCCTGCCCGCCCCTTGGAGTCTGCCGCGCTCTCCGCTCCTACTCAGCTGTTCGATTTGATGCTAGTCCTATACTTCGAAGGCGCTCTAGTTCCAACCATTCTCGAGCCTAGAAGTTGCGCTAGCACCCTCGAGTTTGCCTAGCCACTCTTTTCCTCTCTGATTTAGATTTGCATTTTCCTGGATCCGTTCCTATCCGTAATCAAGATTCTCTTCTCTTTTGTCGCTCCTCTTTTTAAAGATCCGTGATTTCTTTTATAGTCCCTCTTCCCAAGCTTTCCTAAGCCGGTAGCCAAGCTCCTGCTCCATCCTTCGCCATCTACTACGGAGTATTTTTACCCTCAAGTCTCTTTAGTTTCTTTCTTCCATCTCGCTGCGAGTCCCCTCCCCGAACACGCGGTCTTTCCTCGATTTTTTAGTTTTGCCAGGAACATCGTTCTCTTTCAGGACGCTTTTCTGGCGCTTCTTTTTACCCTTTTCGTCTCTTCCCGTGTCAACGGCCCTCACTCTGCTACCCGTTTCTCTCAAAGGGGTTTTGCAACCCTTTTTTTCTGCTACACTTTCCAAACGACGCAACGCTACCGTAGCAAAATATGGTTTGATATTTACCTCGTTGATGTTTTTCCACAGACCTCAGCTCGGATCAGATTTTCTTTTTTTGCACCCTATGCTTTCTGAACGCCGAGGGAGCGTTCTTTTAGAATCCGTGGTCTCATGCTTCTTGTGCGCGACGCGGCCAAATTTCCCTTTTCTCCTCTCGCCTAAGAAATTTTCGGACTCCTACGGTCCAAAATGCGAGCCCCCTTGGCGAAGACTTCTTCCACAAGGTTTCTTCGTTCTTTTTTCAGATAGCGTCTCCATCGTCCTCCTTCTTTACCCGTGACTTAAACGTGACTCTCAGGCAATCCGTCTTTCTTTCCGCGTCTTTGGTCGACTCGTGTTACCCCCAATCTCCTCTGCCTCCCCAGTCTTTCTCCTTCTCAGTGCGAAAACCACTTCCAAATGGTCGTTCCATGGTAGGTTCCCTCGATACAACTCGCCCAACATTCGCCCCTACGATCCCTTGTCGCATGAAACGACCCCCCCCCTCATCGTTAGGTCTCTGTTCATAGTAAAGGCCCGCTGTGCCCCGCTGCTGTGTTATTTCAGCCCTCGCTGCGTAATGCAGTCCTTCTTTTTTACATCCAACCCCCCCGTAATTCGCAAGAGAAGGTCCTCTCGCTACATTCAGTTGCTTTTCGTAAGCCCAAGATAACGGTCGAACCCCGAAATGAAGGTGAAAGAACCTTCTCCTCAATCATCAGAATATGCTTTTCCCTCCTGCTTCTACGACAGATCTACGACTTTTCGCTTCACCTCCCGTTTCCTCTCTGAGTCAGCTCTGCTCGATGCCCCCTGCCTGGGTCCCCCTTTCTCACCTGGACCCATAGGCCCCCCCCCAACCCTTACCCGCCTGCACACCACCTCCTTCTCCTTATAGAATGCCATTAGTGTTTATTCACGCTTTACTGATTCGTCCCCCTTCGAGCCTGTTGTCCCCCCAAGCTTTTGGGCGGGCTCCTCAGGCTCCCCGCCAGCGTAAAATGTTCTGCTTCCCGCGCGACTTGAAGAAGATGTCAGGATTCCACCTCGTGAATTTTATGTTTTCAGAGCTATTCTTTCCCTCTCCAGCCTCTGCTGACTTGGAGGCGCACGGTTGCTTAAGCGCTCGCCTACAACTCCACTGGACCCCCTGCTGTGTGACCTGGCCTTTCGTCCTTTGTATGACCCGACACCATCGATTTACTCACAAACAAAGCTCAAGGACTGACCCCCTTCGTCCCCCACCGAGCAACCTACACCTACCCCATGGTCACACACCATGCACGACGCGTTCGCATGACCGCCTTTTTCGTTTTTTTGGTCTTCGATAGCTTTTTCCTTTCAAGAGGTCGCATCCCTCCTCCCAAGCCCTTTTTTGCTTTGTAGATAGAGAAAATTCCCTTTCGCATTTCCCTATCCGTTCGAGGTCGACTTTGGAAATTCTTTCCTTTGGCGGACCGTTTCTAGTTTTGTGTGATACTTTGAGGATCTCCTTTTATCGTTTTTTTGACTCCTTTGATTGCTTTTCTGGGGTTTGGTGCATCTCTCCTCGCTGTTTCCGGTTCGCAGAAAATTTCCCAATGCTTTTCTTCGATGCGAGCACTCTTCTAGAATGGGAGTGGCCTTCGTGAAGTCGATCACCCCCCCTTTTGAGCTAGCAGGTGTTCTTTCGCTTGAACACGGAAACCCCTTATTCTGCTTTTTTCCCCAGCGTGAAGGAACTCCGTCTCGCTCGACTATGCTTAAATAGATCCCTTTCGCACTCCCCCCTAGATTCTGGTATCCTCTTCCGCCCGGCCGCCTTGTAACAGCTCCCTCCCGGGCCTTCTAGGTTTTATTAGGTGCATGTCTTGCGTTCTTCTTTTTACCCCCATGTTTATCCTTTACGTGAAGTTTTTCTGGTACATGTGCTTGGTCTTCAGCTTTCATTCTTATGATGGGAGGGGTGGATTCATTCTCCGAGAGCATAAGAGACTAGCCCTTTTTAGACGGTTCAGGACCCTCGATTAGCGAGCCAGTTCTCCTTGCATTCCTCCTCGAATAGTGCTTCGTGTTTGTGATCGGCTTTCGCTCCTTCTTCTTGTCCTTTGCGTTCCTCCCTGTATTTTTCCTCTCTCTTGGCGAATTGCTTTCTTTCGGTAGTCTCCCTTTTCCCAGATGCGCCATGTTTCCTTCCTCCAGCCTTTCTATACCAATTAGTCTCGGCGGACTTTCTGGTGCTTACCCCACTCTCCTTAGATTGTTTTTCTTCCGTCCAGCGCACTGCTTTCGATTTTTGTTTTTCGGCTCTGCTTATTCTTGACGTTTTTTCGCCATGGCGACGGCATTTTTTCGTGTTCTTCCCGTCTTTTAAGATTTCTCTTGGTTACTGTCTCCCCCGTTTGATCTCCGACAACGAAGGCTTTCTCTATTCCTTTCCTCTCTAGTCAGAGTTTGTCCTGGTGTCAGTAAGCAAAGACCTCAGTACGCTTGGTTTCCCTTCCCGCTACCCCGTCCCCCATCTCTTGCCGACGTACCGTTTTTCGTTATTTTGAACGGGCCGCCAGACCACCCATTAGGCTCTTATCTCTCATTCCCCCTTACGCCTTCTGCACCCCTTCGATGAGCTGAGATAATCCTTGAGGGTGCGCCTCCTTGTTTCTTCCGATTCAGCCTGGCGCTATTTCTCTTCTTTTTCATGTTGTAGTATCCACCTTCGATGGAGTATTCCTCGTCTATTCCACCCCGATTTCTCCCTC
>Ga0179591_1252028_pt1 | contig 10905 bp, 8 predicted proteins | sample CZOMad2_1_08_16f_FD_182891 | JGI IMG/M metagenome (GOLD analysis project Ga0179591, IMG submission 182891) | Vadose zone soil fungal communities from Angelo Coast Range Reserve, California, USA - CZOMad2_1_08_16fungal (PacBio error correction) | ecosystem: Environmental > Terrestrial > Soil >... | reverse complement strand
CTTAGGTGAGAGCGACTTCGCTCGAAATCGCCCCATTTAACTCCCCCGTTCCGCTCTAATAAGTTTCCACAACCTCTTTTTCGAAAGGCGGGAGGTGACGATCTTCGAAGTCAGACTGAGCCGTTCGGTAATTGACCCTAATGACGTTGCCGAGCCTCCCTTCTTTTTGGTCAGTTCTCAATGAGTCGTCGCCTTAGAAGACCGTCCCTCGTGGTGCTGTTTAGCCTCCCGGTACGCTTCCAAGTTTGACCCTTTGACTCTGATTTGCTCCACTCCCTGAGTCGGTCCACCAGCACCCTTAATGTTTAGTGACTCCAACCGCCCTGTCCCGGACGGTCTCGTCCGCTTGACATCCCCTTTACCGGTCAAAGTTGCTCTTTCCCCCTGTTGTGTAGTGTTCGGACGGAACCTTCCTGTCTCCCCCCAACTAAAAGTAGTTCGCCCCTCGCCATCGGAGTCTTTAGATTCTCCGCCGTCAGTGTGCATTCTTTTGCACACCAAGGTACGTCAAGCAAGAGCCGCCCGACTTTTCATGGTTTTTTTCGTTTTCGTTCCCCACGTCGTCGAGCTTCCTTCTCCTCCTTTGCAAAAAGGTCTCGTTACCTTGACTGCAGGCATGAGTGCCTAATTAGTGGACCGTCTGTATCCAAATTTAAAGGAGTGTCGCTTAGTTCAATAGGCGTTCTTTAATCCAGAGAACTTCTAAAAGCATCCCGCCTTTGTCTCACTCCGGAGTAGTTTTACAGACTTAGCCCACTTTAATGGTTCGTGTCTTCACTCCAGACTTTTCCGCCTGAGTTCTTTCGGCGGACTTCAGGTCATCTGTTGATTTCCCCTCTTTGACTCTTTAGAACGGACGTTGTCTCCGTGTCATTTCCGCCTCAAACAGTCCCTAGGTCCCTCGGTCGTCCCGTCGAGCGCTGCTTTCGACGTCTATTTCTTTTCCTCATGCGTGCCTCCCACTTTTCTCCACGGGAACCTGTTGTTGCTTCGTTCTGTCTCCTTCTGGAAGCGATGGAGTTCCGTCTTTGACTAGACTTTACTGAGAGTCGTTTTTTGCGTTTTAGTTATTTTGGTCCTCCTTGCGTTTCTGAAGCCCCATGTATGTAAGTTTCATTCAGTAATCTGAGGACGTATCCCCGCGCCTCGCTGGTTACGTCACTCCGGAGTACGGTACACAAGAGGCCGATACAGGCGACCTGTCCCCCTATACAATCGCGGGTCGCACCCACACCACCCACTTGGAGTCTCCCAGTGTCAGGGCATATGATCGACCCACTTCCCCGCACCCACTAACTCTCACGTTTCCTCCCCCGTAAATAGCTTACCCCAAACGAACAGGCTGCTCCTGCCGCGGCTCTCTTTTGTAGCTGGTTGAACCAATTAAAGGCAGCTTGGTCTTTGGCCAGTCCAAACATTGTCTTCTTCCCATTTTCGATTCTCCTCTGGACCCCCTTCCCAGGCGTCGTCTGCCGGAGCTGGATTCTTTCGTCTTCATTCGGACCGAAGCAACAGGCTTGCTTTATGCTCGAGGTGAGTTTACCCTGGCCGGTAATTAGCCCTTCCCCCGAAGATTTCAGTCCCCTTAGGATCTGATCCTCTATCCTTTCCCCGGCGCGTAATTTTCGCCGTCTTCGCTCAGACACTCGTTCGGGTCCAGTTTTATTTTCCTCCCCGTCCATGGTTTTTGACTGGTCCTTTCTTACGAGCTTTTTGACACGGTGCCACGGCCGTTTTTTTGTACCAGGTTTTTTTACGGTTAAGTCTTTAGATCTCCTGCCGTGTTGCCGTTCATTTTATCGTCGCTTTTCTAGCCCGATGATGTCTTCTATTTCGGCCCCGGCCCCGACGGTCCCGTCCTTAATAGTCGTTAGGTCTTCGGTAGCTTCCCTTCAAAGGGTCCAGTAACCTCGATCCCGCCGCGATTTTTCAGTGTAATTTTTTGATTTCGCCCCTGTGATCTCTCGGCTTCACATTTGTTTCGTCTTCTCCAGCGGTCGCCGCCCCCCCCAATGCGATTCCCGAAAAGGGTCCGCCTGTGGTAAAAAGTTGAAGTTTGCTTTTTCTTCAGGCGACCCTTACGTCCAGCGGGGTTTGCTTTTACCCGATAGTTTCCTTTACTCAACGGTTTGTCTTTTTGAGTAGGCGCATTAAACCGGCGTTTTTTACATGGTCCCTTCCACGCCCAAGTTGCAAAGTCCCCGAGATCGTTTCCATCGGAATAGGCAATCTTTTTGCCGACCCGATTTCTCCGCCTCTGAGCTTTCTTGGAAATGAAGAGTCCATTTTTTACGTCCTTTCACGCTGCCAAGTATCCTTGTACGTGGTTACAGCGTCTCCGCTTTTTTCCCCTCTCGGACTCTCCCCTAAGATTCCAGTGGTTAAAGTATTGGCCCTTTTTTCCGTATAATCCCGCGCGCCCTCTCTACGGTGATAGCTAAGACTTGCTACGTCGGCATGATCGTCCGACGTCGTTAAAGTTCCGTCTATAGCGGACTCACCCTCACCGCCCCGGTTCTTGCCATCCTCGTTCCGGGAGACCACTTCCCCAGATCCCATGGATATTTTTCCTACCCCCGTTACCCCTAGACGCGGTCCAGTTAGTCCTATGAGAGTCGGTAGTACCCTTCGAAAAAGTCGTCCGTGATGGCTCTTCTTCTTCATTTCGCCCGCTTTGTACCTTTCATTCTCCGGGCCGTTTTCGTTGTCCTTGCCCTCTATTTACAGGAAACCTCTCGCAATAAGGACCCCTGGTTGACTTCGTTCAACGCTTTCTCTCATAAATCAAAGAACTTCTCTCGGTTAACCCGGTTTTGGTGCCTTTTGAGTCCCTCCTCAGGACGATTCTTGGAAGTTAACCGCCTGACATCAGCAAACTGTCGACAGGGACTGGGCCCAACCATTTTCCGACTACTCCCCAGCCTCTCTTAAGATAATCAAACGTCTGTTCGTTTTTGGTAGCACCCTTCGGTGGTCGGTGTTCGAGTTTATCTTTTCTTCTGACTCCTGTTTTCAGGTATCGCCGGTATAGTCATCTCAAGGGCGGTAGTTTTAGGAATCAGGGGGGACCTTAGTTTCTCACCATGCTCTCTCTTCGTCCGCCTTTTTTCCGCCGATGGTCTCCAGATTGCCTTACCTACGCCTGGGCTTCGGCGAAGCCCACCGCCTCCCTTATTTTCCCCGCCGTCACTTTGCAACGCTCTTCCCCTTTCACTCTCGCTGTTACCCCGGTCTCCTCGACTCCACTTGCTCTCCCCGACGGTTTCCTATTTCCAACCAAGTTCCTGGAGAACGTTGGCGGACCCGCCTCCCCTCTTTTTGAGACTCTGCCTTCGCGGTCGAGGCTCCCTGACATTGAGGCCTTCGATGCTGACCTATGACTGGTGATTCCTGCTACGGTTCATCCTTGTCCCCATCCGACGAGACTTTGTCTAACTCTTCCCACTTCACAGCATGACCGTGAATCGCCCGGGACTTCCCTTCGGACAACTGTCCAAGAACCCAGTCCCAGGTGGTTCATGCGGTCGGTACCTTCCTGTGTTCCAGTCCTTCTCCTCTTGCTGCGGGATCGACCCGCTCGCTGATTCCCCAAATACCATTGGATTTTGGAGTCTTTTCTTTCTGCTTTTGGTTTGGGGCCACGCCCAATCAGTTGTTCGCATCAACGGTTCACTCTAAATTTACCTATGGAATGGGGATCGCTTTTTCTACCCTCCCGTTTTGGCCTCTCACTAAATCCGGTCGCGATTGAGGGCTTTCGTAACTTTTTTCCAGTTCACCCATTCTGTTCAAAGGATGCCCCCCGACCGAAGCCCGATGTTCTACTCTGATACTCACTATTTGGTGATCAGTGGCACCTCTTTTGTGTCTTATGTATGCACCAGGACCGACACAACCCCCTTCTTTTGCAGTAGCCAATTTCACGTCTGACGAAGCACTTTGCAACTTAGGAAGGTGGAGCTCATCCCCCTGCCCAACGGTGAGTGAGTTCTGTGGAAGTACCCTTCGAGAAACCGGTTACTTTTCGGCTGATCGACTGACTCCTTACTTCTCTTTGCCTAGTGTTCTTACGGCCTGAAGGCACCCTCGTGGGCACCCTACCCGGAATTACACGGTCACGTTGACCGTCACTTCCTGCCCCCTTGGCGTCTTCTGCTATGCGGATCTCCCTTCGTACCGACCGAAGTCGCCACGCTTGACGTATTCCCTGATAACTTTTCTGGGGCCTTCTCGAGCTTCCCCTAGGAGACGAGACTCACCCTCCTTTGCCTCTTCTTCTCTTTATAATCTTTTGTGTTGATCTCAGAGTAGGTTCAGCCTTAGGTGACTCTTCGAGCCTGCCACCCACCCCTCGAGTGGACGGTCCTACCCCGTTTCTCCCTGAGGGATGTCTACTATTTTTTCGATTCTTATTATTGACCGAGAACCGGACTCCTTGAATTTGTTCTGTTTCAGTTGATAATCGCCTTTCTGGGTCTGACGCCACTCCCCCTTGTGCCCTCTCGCATTCTCAGTTCCCACTATGTGTCAGCGCCCGAAGTCTAAGTCTTCCTGATCCCCCACCCCCCCGTTGAAAATCCTCAGCTGATTTCTCCCTGCCGTTAGTAAGGTCCTAAAGCAACCGTTCATGGTTGTGCCGACCTATGACTTGCGCGTTTCCTGTCTTTCCTAGTTCAAACTTTGACCTTTGCGTTTTCCCCCCTCTTTCTGCTAATTGTTAGTGTGGGGCCAAGTGCCGTGTTGCCAAATAACCCTTGTCTTTTATAGAGTCGTCGAGGTCGATCCCTCCTCCTTGCCTCCTGATTTCAACCGTATTTCCTACGCTCTAGTCCGTTGTTCGTGATTTCTCCCAACGTAGATTCGGTCTAACCCCCTTGACATTTCTCACATTTCGCTTGCCCTTGCAGCTTTTTTACTCTTGCAGACGGTGTAATTTTGTCGCCCCAGTCGCCATCCAAGGCGTATTGATCCTTGAGACATCGCTCGGCGCTCCTCCTCTCTTTCGAGATCTCCCGATGGTCTCCTTTTTCTTCCACACCTCATTCTCACTGGCTGGTCTTCTTTTGTCATCGCGCCCTTCGAAGTGCAGCCGTCTATGGCGTTTCTTAACCTTTTTTTTCCCTTTGAATTTGAAGTCTTCCAGAGGTTCTTTTAATCGTGCTAGGCTATCTTCCGTTAATTTGGTTTTTAGTTCAGTCTCCTACCCTTTCTAGTTTCATACCTATTTTCTAGGTTGTCTCACGTAGAGCTGTCTTTCTTAAGCAAGCTCCTTCCTACCCACTTTAGACACGGAATGGTTTGACCCCTCACCGTGAGTTCTTTCTTCACGCGATGAGTTTTGTCATAGATCCTGTGAAGGTGCCTGCGTCTCGTCTGGCATCCTTCGCTTTTTACGTCGTCCTACCCATTGCGTATTTTAAGGGCATCGCCCTTCCTCCTTCTTGACGCTGCTCCTCTTTTCCCTCGCGTCCCTGATCTTTTGCGGCCCTCAGTCGATTCGCTTCTGACATCGAAAAAGTGATCCGCCAAATCTCCCTCTCCCGCGCCCCCGTCACCGCCTTGTAGGGACCACTCGCCCCGGTTTCGGAGCGGCCGCGGAGAGCGTAGTCCCAGCTGGTGCCCCTTCCCTTCTTCCCCTAGATTCTGATGCTGGGAAGGTCAACCCTTGGATAGTCAACGATTCCTTTTGGCTTTCGGGGGAAACCGACCGGAGGGAAGGTCTCGGCCTTTGCCTTAAATCCCTTTCACTCGAAACCTTTATTTTCGAGGGTCCTGGGTCCCGCACTCCTTGGAAGGTACTTTCCCCCTTCGAATCAGTTCCGCTTACTGCTCTCTCTGATATTCCGTGCCTCGGCGTGAAGGTTCGAAGTGCCCTCCCTTTTCTTGTCTCCCGCGGGCGTACGTTGCGATCTCCTGTCAAGGACTTGCAGGGGAAGCCTCGTCCCCTGAGCTTTTTCCCCTGGCGGGACGTTTCCTTTTAGTTGGTTGGGGTATCTACTTCCTTTTTTGACGACGCCGCCCCCTTCGCCGTGCCGCCTTCCTCACGATTCATCTAGTTCTCTCGATCAAATTGTTTATGTTTTTCCCGACGCGCCCGCTGCAACAACGTACCCGTTTAACGTGAATGGCCTTTCGCCATTTCTTTTTTTTTTTTTTTTTGGGTTTTTTTGAGAGTACGCTCGGGGTCTGCCCGTCCTCGTCAAGTCACTCCCTTAACCAGCTCGCTAACTCCGTTCTTGGCCTTCTGCTTACGAATTCCGGCCCCAGATATCACGGAGGATCCTTTTTTGCGATCTAAATAGGTTCGCCCAAAAGAGTCCGGCCCTCTTTTTCTCTACGGTTTTAGAGGGATTGCGCAGTGTTCAGATCTGTTGACCTGTAACGCAGAGGTTTTAAGCCGAACTCTATTCTCTTTTTCCTTGTTTTTTTTTAGTGAGCTCATTCTTTCCCTTCCCAGGAAGGTCCTGAGTAAACAATCCACCCGGGGGGTCAACTCAGCCTCAACCCCTCTCTATTCGAAGACCTCTTTATGAGAAGCGTTCTCACCTCAGCAACGAATATTCTTTTCCTCGCAGGGAGATACTTTTTTTAGGTCCTTCGAACGGCCGGTTTTGGCCGATTTGTGCCGATTGTCCCTTGAAGGAGGAAGTTTTCACAAGTCTGCTGATGATACGTCATTTCTTCGATGAGTTACGCTTTTTCCGTTCCTAGTCATACCTCAAACCCCTGGTTTTCAGCTCAAACGCCGCCCATGTGTCGAATTAAGGCTACGTTTGGTTACCAGTTCTCTCGTCATCCTTTAACTTAGTAGACAACCTACCCAAGTATCCCGAAAAAGGGTTCGCACGAGACTCCGCCTCCGAGTAACCCCGACAATTACGCGAAGCCGTTTCCCACTAGAAAGCTTATCTGGTCATCTTTCTGCTTTACTTGTAGTTCAGATCTCCATATTGAAAGGCCTTTCAGATCCGACTGTCACCTTTTCCTCGACTTGGGCCCTCCTCCCCTGCCCTTTTTTGCGTTTCACATTTACACTAGAAAGTTCCCTCCAGTGTATTCAGATTTTCGAGCCCCCTCCCCCTGCTACACTTTCCCGTGGATTAATTTTTTCCCGTCGGCTGCAGAATATCTCGTGTCCTTTCCGGGGTTTCCTCTCTTCTTATAGTGCTGTAGCCGTTTCGCTTTTTGCACCAAGCGGCTCCCTCCCTTCGCCCCGACGGCCACCCGCTCCTAAAAAGATGTTTTTTTTGGTCCTCTCACTTCCGTGGACTGTGAAGGGTAGGGCCTCCGTGGAGTTGAGTTTTTGCTGCTTCCTCACTATGTTTTTCCGCTAGCGGACTTTCTTCAGGTGATCAGTTCTCTTGAATCCGAGTTTTCCAGTAATAATGTTTGGTCCCCCCTGCGATTCTCAGAATCCAGGTTTCCCTCCCTCAGTGATGGACCCTCGATTCCATCCACTTTAATTCGGAGACCTTCACCACAGAAATTTTTTTTCTGCCCCCTCTAAAACTATAAAATCCGCTGCCCCCCCTATAGAGACGATCACCTACTGCCCAGCTAATACCGGCGCAATAGATGGTGTTTCCAAATTTTCCGTGGGAAAGGTGGTCTAAAGTACCTGCGGTCCCCCAGAGACGACTTCTCTTCTCCGAATTTTCTCGCTGAGGACTTCCCGATGTCTCGTCCATGCCTGGGATTTCCCGGCCATGTCATTGCGCCCGTCGCAGCGTACCTCCCCCTGGCACCCCCCCAGTCCCACTTCTGACAGTTCACTGACGCGCATATTCCATTCGACGGTTCTCTGGTCTCAACCAAGGACCGGTTTTACGACGGGCATGTCCGTTTGAAGTTTCCCCCTCAGGCGTATATGCTTTCCCCCTCTGGAGGATACGTCCCCCTTTTCACGCCCTTCATAAGATGGATTGTTTGACTTGGCTGAAGGAATTTTTTCCCGCCCCCTCCTCTTAATGAGGAATCCCAGCTTCACCCTTGTTTCTCTAATGTGAACTCGGCCTGATTCGCCTGTTTTCTTTACCAGACCCCCTGTGGCCCTATCACTCAAAGGGAACTTTTAGAGAGCTCGGAGTATCCGCACCCTTTTTTGCTCAGGTCCATCGAAACGGGAGGGAGTATCGACCCTAGCTATTGACTTCGCTACACGATGATTGGCCACGGGGTAGAACTGGGCCCCCCGCTCCCGCTTAATTTTTTTTTTTTCCCCTCCCCAGTCCACGTCCCCGGCACGGTGCCTCCGACCTTTCCTGCTGCCATTGAGGTGTCTCCAGAACCAGGCCCGGGTTTCGATTTCGGGTTTTTACGGCGTGAACTCCTGCTTGGCGATCTGTCCCCCCGGTGCCCGGCGACTGACGCGCGGCTGATTGCTAACCTCAGAGTGAGGCTAGGCTCCTTTGATACTGTAACAGGCAGCTAGACCCCAATAACCACTTGCGATCTGACCCCTTTCAATGTTTGAAAGTCCCTGCAGCGCCCCCTTTTTTTTCGTCGGAGACTTAATATTGGCGTTTTAGACAAGCAAAAATCTTTTTTCCCGTATCCCGTGAAGGCCCTGCTTGTGGCGTTTTCCCCCATTGGGTCCGTCTCCTGAGCTCCATTTTCGACTTGCTTAAAATACGATGACTTTGTCTTCTTGTTTTTTTTTTAGATCCCGTCTTTAAGGTGTTCTTGTCAATATGGATAGATCAGTTGAAATTGACCCTGACACCTCCCTTCGACCGTTTTATACGGGCCCCGAGTTTTGCCCTCGGGCGGTAACGGATCGCCGCGGCCTCATTACTCCGACTCTCTTTGCGTATTGACGGTCAACGTCATTTTCAGAGCGCAGGGTAGGGTTTTTCCCGGGCCACTCAGAGTGCTTCTACTTGAACTAAATCGTATTTTTGTTCAATACCCCCGCCGTCGCTTCAGTCTCTTTCCACAGTTGCAGAGACTCTGTTTTTGCGCTCCGGCTCTGTCCCAACCGCATGACAAGGGTCCTTGTAGTTCGCACCGTCGACTTTCTCCGGAGATTCGCTGCCATTCACCTTTCCCTTTTGACTGTGAAGTTTCCTCGTTATTACGTTTTAGTTTTTTCTTAGTTTCACCCCTTGCCCTGTCGTCCCTTTCGCCAAAAATCCCTTCGTATTTCTGCGCGCGCCCAATCGGCGTGGACGCCGCCGTTACCCGCGCTTGCTGCTTCGAACCCCCAAGGTTAAGTAACTCAAGAGCATTTAACGTCGAAGGTTTCGTGATCGCCCCTTATCTTTACTTTTTTCTTTTAATCCCCCCTGGACATCGTTAGTTTTCTCGTGTCCGAGGTAGATGACGTGACGCTCCCTGTGCTCCGTCTTTTGCACATTTCCCGTAAAAAGAGCCCCCCCCCCCGTCCTTATTTTGATACGTCGCCATAGTTGTCGGACCCGCCGTCCCCCGCCTAGACTCATGCGTTTTTTTCCCGTGTCTTAAGAGACCCGCATTCGCACCCCCGTTGGCCTGTTAGGTCCTCGCGGACTGTAGACTTGTACTGCGTTTGTGGCAGTCCTACTTTCTATTGTTCGTTGCGTCAGGTTTCGTGTTGCGGACTTACCGAGCCCGTGTCATTCTTTTACTTCGCCACTATTGGCATTGTATTCTGCCGCTTCCCGGTCGAGCCTGCTTGCAGTTCCGTAAGGATCTTTTTCCTCCAAGACTTTAAGGTCCTTTCACGTTCCACTTGTGAACCTGTTTGGCCATCTGCACCTCCGTCTTTCTCCCCTTGATGGAGATGATTTCTTCCTTCCCGTGAGCTCTCTTTTGAAGTCCAGTTTTTCTGTAGTGGTACCTGCTAGGGAACCCTCCGGTTTCTTTTTCGTAGTAACATTCTCTGTTCCGGACGTCAGGTTTCTTGCGGACCCCTCTCCCGTACCGGATCGTTTTCCGCAAGCGGATTCGGTCCCCCGGAGTCGTCCCTTTCCTTGACGACTCCCTCCCTTCCCCCCTCTGACGTTTTGTTCCCCCCTCGCTTCCCTCCTCCCCAGTCTCACTCCTCCCTTATGTCGAACACTCACGGCTTTTCGCGGACCCCACAAGAAACGTTTTCTTCTTGGCCCGCGGCTTGTTCGTCAGCTTGTTGCCCCTGTCCCTGCTCATAGATGTGCTTTCTTTCCACCAGGTTCTCGTCCCCTCGATCGTCTTCGGAGAACCGATGGCCCAGGCACAGGCGTGGACGGAGCGGGATGCTTGTAGGATCGGTCCCTGGCACTCGTGAAAGAAGCCCACCTGCGGCTTGCCTTTCGCTGTGGCACTTCGCTGACCCGTCACCGGGAAAGGGTCCTCCGACCTGTGCCCCGGCGCCTCATGTGCTCTAGGATACCTATACACTCTTCCTTCCATCGGTGATCGGGGCGAAGTTTGTTTTCCGCCTCTAGTTATCAAGAGGAGAGGTTCACGGTCCGTCTGATCAGGTTCTCGTGATGGACGCCTTGACCCCCGATCTATTGGCAAACTGGGGATTGAAGGCCGGACGTGGTTTACCCCCGACACGAGGTGTCGTGCTTACTGTCTGGCCCGATCTTTCCTACTTAGTCGTTCTCTATCCTCCCTCTGCGTAGCGCCCATCTTAGTTGTTAGTATGCTAAGCCGCCCCCTTCAACGACCGTTCCTTGGACATATACGAAATTTTGATTTTTCAGATCGGTTTCTCTCCGTCCCCGGTACAATACCCCGAAATATCCCAGCAGAGATTTTGGAAGGACTTTTTTACCTCCTAGAACCCCTTTCCGTCCCCTTTCGGAATGGTATCTCCTTAGGATGTCTCCGACGGCCTCCGCAAAACGATCACCCCCCTTTATGCGAGTTCCCCCGATACAGGTTCGCCCTTTTGCCTGCCAGTGGCGATGTCGAATTTTCTCTTCCTGGGTGGCTGTCAGC
>Ga0179591_1351212_pt1 | contig 10906 bp, 12 predicted proteins | sample CZOMad2_1_08_16f_FD_182891 | JGI IMG/M metagenome (GOLD analysis project Ga0179591, IMG submission 182891) | Vadose zone soil fungal communities from Angelo Coast Range Reserve, California, USA - CZOMad2_1_08_16fungal (PacBio error correction) | ecosystem: Environmental > Terrestrial > Soil >... | reverse complement strand
GTACCGGGGAGTGATATCTCCTTTCCTAGGAAAGTGGACGCGGTGGTTGGTTTTTTTTCCTTTCTCCGCGACGCAGCCGGTTCCTCGGACTTCCGGTCTGTCCCCTGGACGTGACGGGCCCCCCGGTCCCGACCGCCCCCCTCCCTACGGGTTACCTACTATGTGATCACTTTCCCTCTTGAAGAGCGCGGATTTTTTCCTTTTTTTATCAGCTGGATGCGCCCCATTGTTTCGCTGCCCCCACAGGAGGTTTCTTTCACGGAACACTTTCCTGCCCTGGAAGGTCCTCACCCACCCCCCCCTTTAGTGAGACACTAAACTTTTGCCGACGTTGCTGCTTTGTATGTGAAGGTGCCCCCCCCCACGGTGAACACTCCCCCCCTTTTTTGGGACGTTTTCCCTTTTCCAGCCTCGGGAATTGCCCGATATTGGACCTTTCCCCCCTTTGTTCAACTTGCATTGGATCTAAGACCTTTTCACAAAAGCGTTACGACCCCCCCTTCCCCTTTTTGGAGGTTGGGACCAGTTTAGGTGCTTCTCGAGATCCCTTTTATCACGCTCTAGCCAGAGTTAGAACCGGCCCGTCCAATGGTACGCTAACCTCTCCCTCCCCCCTTTCAGAGACAACCCTTCCTTCCCGGGACGGATGACTAACTCCCAGGAAGTTTACCCCCCCTCGTCCCGAGCCACAAGACCCTGAGCAAAGATTCTCCCCCTTCTAATTTTTCCCCCCCTACATCGTGTGCACCCCCAGACCAAGGAGGGATACTTTTTCCCCCCCCCCTCTGACCCAGGTAGTACGGGGCCGTTGGGCACGTTGTGGCCGTCGCTGATGGGCATTAGATCTGTTTTTCTCAAGTCAGGGTTCGTTAATGTTCATCGGCAGACTGGTTTTGTACCCCCCTTTTTTTTGACGGAGTTGCGCTTACCGTTCTCACCCAGGTATGTGGACACCTGCTTTTTTCGGAGGTCTTCAGAAGTTGGCGCCGCGGCGCCTGGGTCCGTCCTCCCCTTTTTTCTTCGACACCATCTCTTTTGGTGGCGGAACGGGTTTTTTTAGGTCGGGATCTTTGTTGGGGTGTTCCCATTTTCCGAGCCCGAGTGGCGCCCCCATTAACTTTGCCCTTTTCTCCTCTGGGCCGGAGGACCCACTCCTTATACGGTACTCATCATTTTTAGGAACCAGATTTTTCTCCCCCTTCCATGGAGCGTTCCTTAAGTCGTCCTTCCAACCTTTTTTTTCGGTTTAACCCCTCTTATGCCCGGTCCTGTGTCGAAGTGCTGGGGGCCTGACGTCTAATAAACGGCTTTGGGGACCCGGTTCTCTCAAGTTTTGTACGTCGCACCCCGCCCCAGGAACTCACAGGTTGCCCCGCCTGATACACTTTCCGAGAAGAAACATTCGCTCATGTGCCGCGAGCTTAGTCCCCCTCGTCTCGTTGAGAGTGCGTTGACCTTGCACTTTACTCCACCCCCGAGGCCCTCCTCCCCAAGAGCGGTCTTTCCCTTTAAAAACCCCGCCGAAAAGCGTTTCCAGGGACTGCCCGGCCCGCTGTTCCCCCCTTGAGCGGCCAGGCCGGCAGTCTTTTTTTTTTCTCTTGCATCATCGCTCCTTCTTCACCCATTGCATGACCTCCCCCTCAAGTCCCCATCGTCCGGGTGTCAGCACTTCCGAGCTCTCTTGAATGGGTGTTTGCTGATTCTTTCTTTTTTTTCTCTTTCCAAAGCGCTCGTACGGTCGTATTGCACCTGGTGGCCAGAGTTGCCCCTTTTGAGCGATGATCAGCGTAAACGCGCCTTCCTTTTGACATGCGGTGACCTTAGGGCAGGGATTATCCGATGGGCCATTTTCCCTTGGTAAGGCGATTTTTTTTCTTTCCCTTTTTTTTGGGCGATTCGGGTCTGTTTTCACACAATACATTTTCCCGCGCCCCCCACCAGCACCTTTGGTTCAGCGTGTTCTACGTCCCCGCCTTCGTTTTTTTGGCACCATGGGAGTTCTTCTTCTCTAGATGCGATTTTTTTTTCCCCTTTGTATTCGTCATGGTTGCCTGGGTCTCCCCGACGGTTGAGCCTTCCCGGCGAGGTCTTTGATGATCACAGTATAGCCCCGTAAACTTGACGGCTTTTTCCCTCGCACGCGCAGTGGTTCGGATATTGCTGAGCCTGAGAAGTTGACGAACAGTCTTCCCGTCGCCCTGAAGGACCGCCCATTCCTGTGCCTTTTCCCTCCTTTCTCTCGGGTCTATTTTTTTTTTCCCAGCGGGCGAGAAGCCGCCACCCCCCTAACCGTCGCACCCTTTCTTCCCAAAAAACCCGGCTCAGCATTGATTTAGTCACTTGCAGCTCCTTTCAGCCAGGCGCCCAGGAGCCCTGAGCGAGAACCAGCCGACGAACGCGCCGTTCCTTTTGGCCTCCTTCCTTTTCTGAAGTTAAGCAGCACCGCCTTCTTTTTCAACCACACAACCCCGCCATTTCCTGTTTACCGGAAACCTGGAGAGACAAGCTTTAAAAGCCCGCATTACTCAAGGCCTGCCTTTTCCTTTTCTTTTCCCAAAAGGAGCCTTGCATCGCAATTATTCGTGGTTCGCTTTTTTTGGCCCCCCTCCGAAACCGCGCTTTGCAAGCCTTACTTCGTGCGGTTGGATCCTTGAAGGGGAGTTCTTTTCTTTTCAGCGGGGAGTCATAGCCTGCGACCGTTGGTCGTGGGCGGGGCCCCCATGGAAATGTGTCCGTTCCCTTTTTTGACTTTTTCCCGGTCTCGGGCAGCGATTGGATGCCTTAGCCCCCCCAGCACCGAGAAAGACGTCTTGCTGGGGGATCGGGGAAGCGTTTTTTAGTTCGTTCTTCCGTTTTTCGAGTGCTCCCTGCTCTTTAACGCCCCCACTCGAGCTCGCGAGAGCTCCTTTCGCCCAGCCGCCCTTTGGTGTTCCACTTGAAGTGGCGCTAAGCGTCTTTGGCAGAAGCGGGCCCCAAAGGGTTATTTTACTCGTCTCGGAAAGGGTTTCCTTGATGGTCCTGCCAGAGGGTCTGTTCCCGCCCGGCCAGATTTGTTCAGCACTTCCAGTCCAAGACGTGCATTTACAGGTCTTTCACTGGCCCATTTTCTAATCGGCGGGCAGGGGCCATACCCCTAGCACCACTGCCCCTTTCAACGACAACGGCCTCGGATGGGTTTCACGAATTTCCAGAACGGCTGCGCATGCAGGATGAGTAGGCCCCTCCCAGGAACCCCCTCACGCGTACACCCAGAGGACCCTTCTATGGAAGGATCCCGCCACTTAAGAGTAAGCTAGAGTGTTCCAGATAGAGGCCCCCTTACCCTTTTTCAGCACAGCCGTTTACCGCAAGGAAGCCCCCAGGTCACATTCTTATGCTCAAGCTTGGACCTCCCCCCCTTGATAGAGGGATTCCCCCCTCCCCGCTAGGCAAGCTCGCGCCGCCTTCAGCACCCTCCTGCCGTGCCGTAACCCTTTCGTCCCCTTTCTTCAGTCCGATGTTGAGGCGTCTTCCCGCCCGGTGAGGATCACTAATACTACGTTTTTTTCTCGATTTAGCTTCCCCCCTACTTTTTTTGAGAGGGTCTTCCTTTTTCGGACCCTAGTCCCTCAGATCGGTCATTTTCTTTCACGCCTGACGTTTTCCCTTTTAATTGCAGGAGGGCGAGTACCCTTTTGACCCGCGACTTAACTCTTCCTGAGTGGTAAGCCGCCAGCCGTTCCCCCCTGAATTCACGACTGGGTGGACTTGATGAGCCTTCTTTTATGCTGTGTTGCTTTTTTTCTCCAACCCAGTGATCTCCTAAGTTCTCGAGCTCCCCAGGGCGGCTCAACTCGGCACTTCCTAAGGTTTTTGGCTTGACCCCTTGGTCACGCTTTTCCGGGGTGCCGCTGGTCGTCGCGCCGCCGGCCGCTGCCTTTTCCCCGAAGGTTGGCTTCGTGCGGGCAAAAAAGCACCCTCTTCCTGACGACGGCGCTTAGCTTGAAGAGTCGCCCCCCACCAAATTTTTTTGTCCCAGTTAATCCTGGGAAGCCCGCGAGGTGGGACGTGCGTTTTGAGGTCAACAGAGGCATTTTAGGTTCCCTCCCCCCAGATCCAATGGCGAGACTTTTCCCTTGTACGCCCTCTTACTTTCCCCTAAACCCGGTGCGCCCTATTGCCTGGACTCTGACAGAAGGCTTCGACCCTCCCCGGCCCGCCCCCCCCCGTTTTTAATGGATCTGCGACACAGCCCTCTTCACGGTCGATGGAGATTCAGGTTTACCCCCTTCTGCCTAGTGGCACTGCCCTGCCAACACTTCTGCCAGCCCCTTCCACCCGCGTTTCGGCATCACAAGTGCTTCCCATTTGGCCCCTTTTTTTTTGGGAGTCTGCATCCTTTAGCCACCTCGCCATCTTCCCCGACCCAGGATGCCCCTCCATCCGGCCCCCTCGACTGCTCGACGCCTCATTCGCTTCTGAGTCTTAATTTAGCTCCCCCTTCCTTTCCCCCGCTCAGTTACGCGTTACACTTCGGCTTCCCGTTGCCTCGTTTTGGTTCTTGACATATCGTGTATCCCCTTTCCAAGGGGTCTTTTCTTTTTGAGTGCCAGGCTTTCCCATTTTTTTACCTTTTTCCGGCGGTTTTCTTCTGCTGGAATGGAGCGTGAGTCTTTTCTTTTTTCTCCGTTGTTCCCGCTTTTTGAGTGTGGGCCGTTTCTTTTCGCTTGAGCGTTTCATCCTGAGTCGTGGAACCGTGCTTTGCGGCTTTCCTTTATTTTGTTCCCCTTTGCTCTTTCGTGAGACTTAGCTGGCTGGGTCTATTTTTTTTTGCAACAGTTCTTGAGCCGGGGGGGTGGCCTTGGTGATGTGTCGGTCGTTTCCTTTTGTGGCGGGCTTCGCGCCGTTCGCGCTCTGCCTTATTTTCCCTGTCAACAGATCCTGTCGCGTCTCTCTTGGCGGAATGAGGCACCTTTCTTCCTTTCGGGCCCCTTTTGAGTTTTCCCGGAGGCTGGAGTTCTCTGCCCGGACTTTTTATGCTCGAAGTTGCTTTGGCAGTCTCGTGCGCACCGGACCGCTCTTTCGCCACGAAGTTTGGTTTACGTCGCCGGAACAAGACCCTCCCAGTTTGCCCCCGTTCGATCCCTCCGGCGACCAGCACGCTTATTTACCGATTTACCCGTCTGTCTCCGGGAGTCGCTTTCTGTGTGCTTTTTGTAGAGACAACCATCGAACCCATTGAGCGCACTTTCCCCTAGCACGACCCATCGGATACTTTGATCTGTACCAGCACCCCCACCTTTCCCCTTCGGATTTCCCGCTGTCTGGACCTCCTGGCACAAATTGTCAGGGCATATGCCTCTCTCTTTGACGGGTGCGGTCTCTTTTTCCAGTTTTCTCCTCCGCCGTTGTTGTTTTCCCTTTCGTTCCAGGGCAGGTTCCCCCTTACCTTAGTGCTGTACGGTCCGATTTCCATGGTCCATGACCTTTTTTCCGATGTGAAGGAGCTTCACCGCGTTTAATCCGTTGACGGACTGCGTTTTTTTCACTTTAGACTTGGAACCTCGCCCTTTTTTTTTTTTGTCTGCATTTCGGCGGTGGTCACCTTTTTTGGGCTCACCGGTGCTGGTCTCTCTTTTTCTGTGGCGCGAACGCAACTTAAGGGTGCCCTTTAATAGAACCCGGGGTCCTTTTCTTTTTCGATCCGGCACCATTTTTTTGGAGTCTCGGAACTATCTGAGTTCCCGGCTTTTCCCCTGTTTGCCGGTGGCTGACTGTTTTTGACACCCCGACAGCTGGCCGGAGAGGGCTTTTTTCAAGTCTCCCTTCCCCCTTCAACTAGACACATGCGGGCATCGCTCCCCCTGGGTTCGCCGAGTATCCCTCCCATTTGACACGCGCCCCTCGCGAGTTCGGAGACCCCGTCGAACTTTTTCAGAACGATAGCCGCCTCCTTCCCTTCTTGTTCGGCAGTTTTTTCCCTTTTTTTTTAGAAGCCGCACAGGCACGACCCCAAGCCCCGGGCCCCCCACACCCGGTTTTTCTCCAGGGCCCCCAGCCCAGAAGAGCCTACAGCCAGGCCTTCTTTCCTCTATGAGTTTTAACAGCCGAAAAACCTTCGCAATTGAACCAGAGGTCTTCATCCCCTGTTGAACCGCCTGTCTCCCCCTTTTTGACCAAAGCCTGCGCACCCGTTTCTCCTGAGAAACAGGCGGCGGCGAGGCTCTCCTCGAAGAAGCCACTTTTGCCCCTTCTGCTTTACTTTTTCAGTTGATCCCCCTCCAAGGAATTGGCGCTGGCACACTATATCAACGACTCGGGGCAAAGAGTGCCTTGTTTTTGACTTGTTTTTGACTGGCTCCGGCCTGGGGTCCGGCGTCCTCCGGCTGCGCCCCGCTGGTAGTCGACCCGGAGGGTCGCGACAGGGACCCTTTCCCTTTCCAGGTGGCCGGCCTCTTTCTTTTTCTTATGGATCCGCGCCTCCTCCAGAAGCCCCGGCGCTGCCCCTCCCCGCCCTGCCTCTGTTCTTTTTGGGAACGTTGGTTAGGTTTGCGTGTTTTGACGCCCCTGCCACGATCGCCTTCCCCCCCTTTTGAAACGACAGTCTCTCGTTCTGAGTCGCAGACGCCACTTTGTTTCTTTGTGTTCACCCGGGGCTAATCACGGTAGGATCAGTCCAACGGGCTAAAACGGTTTTCTTTCTCTCCTGCCGTCCAGGGTTTCCTTTCCCTCCCTCAGGTCCCTGGGAGGCTTTTAGCCTCGTGTGTTCAGCCCTGACCCAGCCTCCCGATGTGAGCCATGCTGCCCACCTTTCAACTCCCGTTTTGGCGGCGCTTCGATCCATTGCCCACTGCGGTAAGTACCGGGGCTTTTTCGGGGGGGGCCCCTTAACGGGCTTTCCCTCCAGGCGCAGCGGAAGACTTTTGGTCGCGTCAGAGACCACTCTTTCCACCAAGCGTCCCACCTTCTCCTGTAGATGTGCGGAAATTTCCCCCCCGAATTCTTTCTTTTTTTCTCTCGGCTGCGATCATTTTTTGGTCCTCCAGGGACGTAACCCGCCCGTCCCTCCAGGTTCCCCAGAGGTAGTCCGTACCTGCAGAGTTTTCGGTGGATGAACCTCCTTTTTTCAGGAAGCTGTCTCTTCTTTTATTTTATCGGGCCCGGTCCCAGTTTGGTCGCAGCTTTTATACAGCGCTTCTTTATGGCGAGCATTCGCGTCCCCCCACTTCAGATAATTAGTTTCTTCTCATCACTCAGGGTGTTTTTTTCTTTCTTTTTCCTCTTCTTTAACAACGTGATCTTTTTTTCTTAGTCATGCTCGGCCATTCATCTCTTTTGATCACCGCGAAAGATCTAGTTTTTCCGGAGGGGAGGAGAAGTCGACCTATTCGAGAGAGGAGGGGTCATCCCCTTCTGCCCCGCGGCTCTTTTTTTTTTATGAGACGCGGTGTACCTTTCATGCTCGACTTTTCTCATCTGGTCTGGACCCCAACAGCAGCAGTCTCCATCCTAAGAGAGACCGTGGCTGGAGGGCTCTTCTCATCTCGGTTCAGCTGAACGTGTTTCGCCCCGTGCCGTCGAGTCTAGTTAAGCACCCCCGGCCTTTTCCGCGGGGCCGCTTTTTTTCACCTTCTGACGGCCCCCCAACCTAACTTCAGTGTGACCACTGTGCTCCCCTGTGCAGAGAGCGTTCTTTTGGAGTTTCTTGAGTAGGCAGCGCTCGGCCGGTTTCTTGTACACAACGTGAATTGCGTTTCACCTCCGCTGCCAAGACTTTCCCTAAGAACCTTTTCCCCCTCCCTCGATCAAGACATGTTTGCCCGAAGGTGTTCTTTCCTAGCAGTTCTCCGCTCCACGTTCACGAAACCAATAAACAGTTTATGGGGTACTTCTCCCCTTGAGCCCCCCTGTCCCCCCCCTTGCATTCCTTTTTCGTTCGTTTCCCTTCCTTCAGATCGGGCCTTATTGACCAACACTAAAGCCCCGCTTTCCCGAGAACCTTCAGCATGCGGTCTGGTGACGGATATTTTTTTTTAGGGCGGGCCCCCCAGAGCTGCACCTCTAACCTTTAGGACGGCGACAAATTCATTTATTCCCCGTGACCCCTTTCTTTACGCTGCACAGAAATCACGGCCGCCTACTCTTCCGGTTGCTCCCCTTCTCATTACGGGGAGCCCTGATCCCCCGCAGGTAACCCTCCTGCACCCTTTCAAGAGTGGTTTCGCGGACACGTTGTTTTTCCCCGAACCCCTTTCTTTGGTTGTATGGCGATTTTCTTGCTGGTGTCCCCGATTTCCCGGTCTGGAGGAGGATTCTGAGGGGTCCCCCGCCCCGAAGAATTTAGGGTTAAGTCTGTTCTTGACCACTAGGTGTTCGTTGGGTCAGATGAAGGCCCCCCTTTTTGGATTTCTCTTCACATGATCATAGTGGCCCCAATTGAGTAGATTATGGGGAGCCTAATTCTTTTTCTCTGGCGGCTGGCTTTTTCTTTTGCTGTCGGCCTCCCCCTGCGGATGCCTTGTTTTGTGTTTTACTCCCCTTTTTCTTTTTGTCGGTGTGACTTTGTGGCGCTTCGCGTCTTTCCTCCGCGCAGTCTTCTTTTTTTTTTTTAACTTCGTTCGGTCCGGCGGTCTCCGTTTGCCTGCGTTTTGATTCTTCATGCGCGTGTTCCCCGTGGAGGTAGTGCAACCATGAGAGATGGCCATTTTTGATAGTTGCCGGGGGCCCCCCTTTGTGAGCATCCCGGCCCGACCTTTTCAATTTCATCTCAGGGTCACGTCGCCCCCGGCCCAATACCCACTTTTGCAAGAATAGATCCATGAGCTTCCCTTTTTTTTTGGTTGCCTTTCTTCCCAATATCCACCCGTCGTCTCCTTTGATTCGCCGGGAAATTTTTGGTCGAGCCACCACTCCATTCGACGACCGCGCATACGGCCAACCGTCTTCCATCGGCCGGCCTTTTTTCCCCGAATTAGGCCTTTTGCTTTTGTCCTGGTCATCTTCTCTCCTGCACCCCTCCTTTGCCCCCGATCCAGAGCGCGGGCGTTCCTCTTTTTTTGAGAGATTGTTTTCGTAATAATTTGTTGTTGCTTTCCTTTTCCTTTTTTGATTGGGCAGGTGCGTCTGCCCCGGCCCCCCTTTCTTCCCCCTTCTGGCTGACCTGGTGGGAGGTGGAGCTTTAGGGATCGAAGGCCGGACTGCGGTTTGGTGCTTTTCCCCACTGTAGGGGGCGTATCCCCCTTTTTTTCTGTGGCGGTGTTCAGGCCTCTTCTTTGCACCGCGCGGTGTCTTCACCTAGTGGGGTGTCTCGCACGACCAGGGCACGTTCGAAATAGCACCGAGTCCTCATTTTTCCTTGCCAAAAGTTTTTCTTTCCAAGAGAGCTGGTCGGCTCGGGTCCTTGTATTGGAACCTTTCTCTTTGGTGGGGCGACTTCCACCCGACTCGTTTTCACCTCGTGACAGTAGCGGGAAGGGTTTCAAGTTCGTCCCCCCTCCCATCGAGCAGCACATGCCTCTTTCGCTCCATTTGTTCGTCTTTTTTTGTAGCATCCCTACTGGGAAAGCGTTCTGCGCTTCATTTGCCCTTCGCCCCGTGACCTTCTCGATTTGACCCCCCTCTCCCCTTTTTTTGGAGCAGGGCGCACTCGGGCGCGCCCGACTCCCAGCCGCCGACGTTCCACCACATCCCCCGCCCCCACCCACCCTGGTTTTTTCAGCCCGCCCGACAAGAACCCCTGCAGCGCTCCGGTTTTTTTAGAGAGCCGTTTCCTGTCTCCTTACTAACCGCGGCCCCCCCCACTTGCCACTGTCCTTCCTTCGCCACTAGCATTCCGCTCGGCCCCTGGGACCACAACCCAGTCTCTTCGGCCCAAAGGACCGACCCGTTTTTTTGATGCCAGCCCAGCCCTTTAAGAAGCGTCGGGACCCCCCTCTGCCACCCCCCCTTCCTCTTGGCAGCTAGATCCTGGGGTACTTTTGATGGCAGCCTTTTGAAAAACCCGTTTTTTTTCACTTTGTGACCGCCCGGCGTTGATCGTCCGTGATTCGGGGGCCTGGATTTTTGAGTGGGACCAGTTTGCGCGTGCTGGCTGCTCCCTTTCCGAGGGTGATTGAATTGGTCGCGTCCGTGTTCGTCCTATGGTGCAGTCTCTGATGACTGCACTCCCCCCTCTAGACGAACCCGTTTCCCCCTTTTGCGTTGTTATAGGGTAAGTTTGCGGATGTGCTCCCGGTTGGTTTCAGGCCCCGTTTTAAGAACCGTGAAAGATCGACTTTTTTCTCCCGAGCTTTTCTTTTTTTTTTTGTAGAATGTCCGCGGCCCCATTGTTCCCCTTGGTCTTCCATGACCGGACCGGCAAAACGCCCGTTGGTTATTGTAGTTTTTTCAAGGTGTGCTTTTTCCCTTTAGGAACGGTGGACTTCCCTACCCTTGGTACAAGAAGCCCAGAACCCCCCTGATGCGAGCCATTTTTTCCAAAATGCCAAAGTCCCTCTTTTGGCCGGCGGGACACTTGAGCACCCAGACGGACCTAGGTAATCCCCTTACGGTAGGGCTTTTGTGGGCAATTTTGTTTTTTGACCGGCGGCTGGGCGCGCACATGTTGAGTCGCCTCCGCGGAACGCACGACCTAAACAGTTAGAGGAAAGTATCGGTTCGAACCTTTCTAGCCCAGCTGCCGGGTGCGGACAGTTTGTCGATACGGCTGGTGACAGCGCCAGTCTCTCCGCCATCCAGGTAACGTCTCTGAAAGGCGTCTTTTTTTTTTTCTATCATTGGATTGAAACCCATAACGCGTAATATCTTTTGACCTTACAGGTACATTCTCCCCTGGAAGCACCCTTCTTTTTTCGGGAAGTTCCGCTTTTCGAGTTGTGATACCTCTTTTTCTTCAGAGCTCCTTGGCCCCCATCCCTTTTAGTTCTGT
>Ga0179591_1322278_pt1 | contig 10906 bp, 14 predicted proteins | sample CZOMad2_1_08_16f_FD_182891 | JGI IMG/M metagenome (GOLD analysis project Ga0179591, IMG submission 182891) | Vadose zone soil fungal communities from Angelo Coast Range Reserve, California, USA - CZOMad2_1_08_16fungal (PacBio error correction) | ecosystem: Environmental > Terrestrial > Soil >... | reverse complement strand
TTTCAGTCTGCCTTTCCTTCCCCCCCCCCGGTTTGCGGCAAGACTGAACGTTTCTTTTTCTTCTCAAGCCATTCCTTTCTTACTTAAAACTCGAACCGCGTGTGCCGTTTTCTTTTGCCGGCATCTTTCAGTCTCTCAGTTTACCCTCCTTCCCATGGCTCTTGCAAAAGCCCTTCACTTTTTTTGTCGAGAGTGAGGATCAACGAATCACGTCCTGTCCGTCCTGGTGATAGCATAACGCGTTGCCCCCCCCGTTTTCTCTCCCAATGCTCCCCTTCCCGTCACGTATGAACACAGTGTGAGCCAGTTCCCTCTTTTCCTTCGTGTGAGAAAAGCCTCTCACAGTTTTAGAAGTTATCCAAATGCCCATCTTTGGTTGATACCCTTTTGAGTTTTTTTCCCCACATCAGCCAGTTATTAATCCCGTGCGTTCAAGACCGGGGTGTTTTTTATTCGGTGGTGACCCGTTTGCTAGTTAATCAGCACCTATGGCCTTTCTCGGAAATCCTGCAGGCTTCCAATCGACGCAGTTGAACGGTTGGACTCCTCCTTGCACCCCTTTATCCAACCTCCTCCGGCCCCCAACATTGTGCGGAGATGCCCTTCGCCTCAAATGAATTCCTAAATCGATCCGCTCTCAGCCAATCTTAATGCCCCTTCCCGGGATGCGAAATTCCCCCTCCAGATTCGTGAATTTGTGGTTGGATTTCTCCTGGTTTTTATCCTTACTGGACGCTTCTTATTCTCTCCTCCGTCACCGATAGTTGTCAACGTGAATCAATTTTCAGTATTAACTGTACAGCATAAGGTCTTATTCTCTTTTTCCTCTTCCTGACATCCCCCCTGAAACTAGTCCCCTCGGTGCCTTGAGATCCTGTGCCTCCATCGGTTCTCTTTCCCCCCCCCCTGGAAGAGACTTTTCTTCATGGTCGATTCCCCCCCGCTGCGGAATTGGGGTCGCTTAGTTTTTTTTCTTTTATGGTAAGTTGGCCAAGCCTCTTCGGTTGCAAGCGCGACCAGAATGGAGTCTGTGTGCACAAACTTTATCGAGAATCTCTTTTTACCCCTCGCTGATCGCCCTAATGATAGTCCGTTAGCCCTCTTTCTGTTTGTTTCTTTGAACGCTTCCCCCTCCCAGGAGCACCCTTCCTTTACCAATGTTGCCAGCGCGGGAATTTTAATATTTCCTCCCCCAGATTACACTCCTCCTGATCGCCCTCTTTGGCTTTCAATTTAGTCTTTTTGGCTTCTTTCTCCGCGCCCTTTCCATGCGCACAATTTCCATCTTTTTCGCACCGTCATCGTTCCCTCCGTCTTTCCCCATCAGCGACCCCAAAACCCCTTTGGATGGTGAGACCAGTTCCCTCCGCCTTCGCTAAGATGGTTCTTCTTTCAGTTGTTCTCTCCCCCTTGTGGCGGGGAATGTGTTTCCTAAAAGGGAGATGGGATCTCCCCCTTGTCCCCGCGGTGGTTCTTCTCCTCCCCCATACAAAACCTCTTCAAATCAATTCCCCTTAGGACCCCTCGTGCGGATGTTTCGTTCAGTCTGAAAACTGCTCCAGTCAAGCTCGTTGTACGCTGTTAGACCCCCGTAGAAAAAAGCTGCCCAGGCATTTTCTTGCGGGCCTGCCTCATTCCTGCCTGGCGGTCGTTCCTTGTCTGTGCTGCAAGAAGCGGATTCCTTTAGGGAGTCGGTTCCACCTGTATCAGTGCAAAGTCCTTTCTGGCTTCAATCACTCTTAGCCTTTGAAGGATCTTTCAACCCTGCCGCAGTTCTGATTGTGTGCTCTCCTATTTTTCCTCCCCTTCCCCCCCCGTTGTTCTGTTCTCTCTATCCCACTAATAACTGAGGAAGCGGTGTTTCCCTAACCCTTTAAGAAGGTTCTTTAAGGATTGCTCCATCGGGCCTTGGCCGCTACCTGTCTCAATTGGAAAAGATGCAGATGAAGCGTTTCCTTTCTCCTTCATGCGAGCCCCCCCCCACTCGGGAATTTCCGTGCATTCAAGCATGGCCGTTGGATTGTGCGGCGTACTCTCGCTTCCACCGAGACAAAGGTACTTGCCTTGTCGAAGTTATAAAGGACGAACCAAACCCCCCCCCCCCCCCCCCCCACGCCGCTCTTTCTTTTTCGATGAGAGGAATTTCTCCTACCCCCTGTGGCGGGATGCCGCCATTCGAAATAGGACACCCTAGAAGTTCTTATCCAGATACTTCTCCCACGGATTTCCTTCAACGGACATGCTGAACTCATAGATTTACCATGAACCCAGGACCAGATCGGCCTTTTCTCCCAACCTGGCCTCCCATTAGTCGATTTTTTAAGACCTTCCTCAGACACCGATTACTCAACGTTTCGCAGGTCCCTTTAATTGACGTTCGGAGGATACGGGTCCGACTTAAAGAACCCTTTCCCCCATTTCGATTTTTTTCCCTTCTTTGGTTGGTGTGCCCCCAATCTGAACGACGCGCTGGCATCTTTAGACCGTCCCCTTCCTTGTATTTCCCCCTTTCAACCCAGGTCCATAAGGGATCCTTGATAATTTTTCTTCTCCCGTCAGCCCCTTTAGGTCTTTCTTTACTTGTGCATGGACCCTTTCCTTTACTCCTCCCCTTTTGTCTGAAGCTGGCCTTCCCTCTCTGCCTTTGGCCCCACTTCCCCCCCCTACCCGGACACCATCCCCCGCAGCTTGGCATAACCATTCCCAAAGGATGACGGGGTCTGCCCCTTCCCTCGTCACCCTTCTTCCTGACTTCTCCTTTTTGTCCATTTTTTTATGCAGGACCCCCTCTAGCAGATCCATGTGGATGGCGGGCTACTTTGATCCCCCCTTTATCCTTGGTCGGAAATAAGCATTCCCACCTCCACCCCCACACCCCCCCCCAACCTTCCTCCCTCACCCACTCCCCCTCCCCTCACTCAACCCCCCAATCCCCGCCCCCCCCCACCCCCCCCCCCCCATGCCCCCCCCAACTCCCCCGTCCTCTACTCCACCATCCCTCCCCCCTTTCCCCTCCCCCACCCCCCCCCTTCCACCCCCCCTAATCCCCCACCCCTCCCTCCCCTCCGCCCCCCCCCCCGCCCTCCCCCCCCCCTCCCCCCCGCCCCCTCCCACCCTCACCACCGCCCCCACGCATCTTCAACCTATCTCCCCACAACCTCCCCCCCCTCTCCCCTGCCCTCCTCCACCCCTACCTACCCCTCCCACCCCGCTCCCCCCCCTCTACACTCCTCCCCGCTACCCGCCCCTACTCCCCTTCACACCCCCACCCCCCCCCCCCCCCACCCCCCGCCCCCTCCCCCCTCCACTCACCCCCCCCCCCCCCCCCCCCCGCTCTCACCCCCCCCCCTAATTACACGCCCTTAACTCCCACCTCCCGCCTCCCCCACCCACACTCTCGTCCCCCCCCCCCCCCCCCCACCCCATCCCCCCCCTTCACCCTCACCCCCACCCCCTCAATACCACCCCACTACCCCCCCCCCTCACACACACCCACCCCCCGCAACTATCCCTCCCCCACCCTCCCCCCCCTCCCCCACCCCCCCCCCCCTCTCGCCCTCTCCACCCCCATCCCACGACACCCCCCCCCATCCCCCCCCCCACCCCCCCCCCCCCCCTCACTTCTTCCCCTCAACGCACATCCCCCGGCCAATTCCCCTTATCCATCCATCTCCACCCCCTCCCAGCCTCCCCCGCACCCCCCCCCTCCCAACCACCCCCCACCACCACCGTTTCCCACCCCCCCCCCGCCACCCCAGTCCCGAACACAAGCACAATCAACCTCACCTCCCATCCACCCCCACCTACTCCACCACACCCCACCCTCACCTCACTCCCCCCTCCCCCCCACATCTGCGCACCTCCCTCACCCACCCCACGTCTTTCCATTCCCTCCTCCCCCACCCCACCCCCCCCCCCCCCCTTCCCCCCACCCCACTCCATTTCCCCCGCCCACCCCTCCTCTCCCCCCTCCCCTCCCCCCCCCCCCCCCACCACCTCTCCTCCACCACCACCACCTCCACCCCCCCACTCCAACCCCTCACCTCTCCTCACTCACTCGTCCCCCCCCCCCCCCCCACCCCACCCCCACCCCCCACACCTATTTACCCCCCGCCCCCCCCCCCCCCCCCCACTGACTCCCCCCCCTCCTCCTTTCATACCCCCCCCCCCCCAGCCCCTCCTCACCCCCCCCCGACCCCCTCCCCCTCACCCCCCCCCCACCCCTCCACCGCCCCTCCCCTTCCCCCCCCACCCCTCCAAATCCCCCCCCCCCCCTCCCCCCCTCCCCCCCCCCCCACCCCCACCCCCCCCCCTCCACACATCTCCCTCTCCCCCGTCCGCTCCGCTCCCCCTCCACGCCCACCCACCCCCCCCCCTTCCCCCCCTCTCCCCCTCTCCCCCCCCCCCCCACCCATCCCCCAATACATTCCCCACCCTCACCTTCACCCCCCCCCCCCCCCCCCCACCCCCCACCCCGCGTCCCTACCCCCCCACACTCCTTTGACACTCCCCACCCCCCCCCCCACTTCCCCCGCCCCCCCCCCCACCCCTCCCCCCCCTCCCCCCTTCCCCCCTCACCACCCCCTTACCACTCTCTTCCCTAACCCCCCCTCCCCCCCCATCCCCCCCCCCCCCCCCGCTCCCCCCCCCCGCCCCTTCCCCCCCCACCCCCCACCCCCCCCTCCCCAAGCCCCCCCACCACCCCACACCCCCCCACCCTACCACCCCCCACCCCCCCCCCCACCCCCCCCCCAACTTCCCCCCCCCCCCTCCCCCCCCCCCCCCTTCCGCCCGCCCCCCACCCACCCCCCCCATCCACCCCCACCGCCCCCCTCCCTTTCACCCCTCCCGACCATCATCCTCCCCCCCCACCCCCCCTCACCTCTCCCCCAACCCCCCCCCCCCTCTCCCCCTCCCCCCCCACCCTCTTTCCCCACTCCCATCTCTTTCTTCCCCCCCCCCCCCCCACCCCCCCCCCCCCACTCACCACCTCTCCCCCTACTCCCCCGCCCCTCCCACCCCAAAGATTCTCTCTCCTCCTCTCTTCTCCAACCATCCCCTCCCCCTCCACACACCCCCCCAACCCCTCCCCCCTCCCCCCCATCGTCCCCCCCACACCCCCCTCCCCCCCCCCCCCCCCCCCCCCCATCCCAGTCCCCACCCCACCTCACCCCCCACACCACCCCCACTCCATAACCCCCCTCCCCCCCCCAAACCCCACCCTTCCACCCCACCCCCGCCCCTACCCCCCCCCACTCCCCGAACCCCCACTTCCCTCTCGCCTCCCCCCCCCCCACCCACTCCCCCCGATCCTCCCCCTCCCCACCCCTTTCCCCCACCCCCCCGCCTCCCCCCCTCCCTCCACCCCCCCCCCAACTCCCCCCATCATCTCCCCCCCACCCCTCCCCCCCCCACTCACCCCCAACCCACCTCAACTCCCACCGAGCCAGCCCCTCCCCCCCCCCTTTGACCTCCCCTCTTTCCACCCCGCCCCCCCCTCCCTTTCACCCACCTCCCCCACCCCCTTATCCACCCCCCATCTCTACCCCCCACCACGTCTCCAACCGCCCCCACCCAACCCCCCCATTCCCCAACTTCCCCTCACCCCTCCTCCCCCACCTCCACCCTGGCCACCCCCCCCCCGAACTACTAACCCCCTCCCACCCCCCGTCCACCTCTCCCCCTCCCCCCACCCACCCCCCCCCCCCCCCCCCCACCCTAATCCCCCCTTACCTCCCTTCCCTCCCCATTACCACCCCTACTTCCCCCCCCCCTTCTCTCCCCTCACACCCCCCCCTTCCCTCCTTCCCCCCTACCGCTTCCACACCACCCCCCCCCCCCCCCCCCCCCATCCCCCCCCCCGCCACCCCTCCCCCCCCCCCCCACCCCCCCACCCCCACCTTCCTACTTCACCCCCCATCCCCCCACCCCCCGCCCCCATTCCCCCCCTCCCCACCTCCCCACCCCTACTTAAAACTCCAATCCCCCCCCCCACCCCTATCCCCCCCCCTCCCCACCTCCACCAACTCCCCCTCATCCCCCCCCCCCCCTAACAGCTCACCCGACCCACCCCTTCCCCCTACTCGCCCCCACCCCCCCGCCCTTCTTCCAAACCCCAGCCCCCCCCCTCCCTCCCCGTCCCCCCCCCTCACCCCCCCTCCACCCCATAAACAGCCCCTCACTCCCCTTACCCCCCCCTCATACCCCGCCTCACACTCACACTTCCCCCTTACACCCCACCCCCTCCCCCACCCCCTAGTTCCCCATTCCCCCCCCCTCCTTCCCCTCACAGCCCACCCCCCCCCCCCCCTACACCTCCACTTCCACCCCCCCCCCTTCGCATCTCTTCTTTCCCCCCTCCCCCCCTCCACCTTCCCACCCCTCCTTCACCCCCCCCCCGCCCCTTCTCCCCCCCTCCCCCCCCCCCAACTACCTCCTCCCTCTAGCCTCCCCCTCCCCCCCCCCCCATTGGGGAGGTCATTCCATATCCTCCTTCCCTTTTGCCTCGTGCCCCTTTAGCCCTCCCTTCGGCGAGATGCGTGACGGTTGCGACATCCTTTCCTTTTTTTGCCTCTGAGATTCCGTTCAGATGATGATTACTTTTCTTTGACTGCTTCTGGCAGTCGACTCCAACTCCCGATTTTGTTACGGATGTTGTGTTCTAATCTTTCTTTCCTTCCAAGAGACACCTTTTTTTTTTATTTTGCCTGTCCTTCCGGATGGTCAAATCGCCTTCTCTTATGCCCCCCTTTTTATTCCGAGAGCCAACTCGTTTTCAACTACCCTGCCACGTTATACGCTTCTTTGAGCTTGGTTCCTTTCGTCAGTGCTGACCCCCCCACGTCGAGCCCCTCTTTCCTTTTTCGCGCGTATTACTATTCTCTGGCTTTTGAAGCTTACAAGCGCTTTCCGCATGGATCAGTGGCAGAACTTACTGGCCTTTTCTTTTTCTTTTTTCTTCCAAGGTTCCTTTTAATTGCCCCCCCCTTTCTCGACCTTTAGATTGAAATGCTGGTGAGCCTCCCCCTCTCTCCAGAGTGCTGTTCCCTTTTGTCCTGATGGCCTTTTTGCTTTTCACTCTCTTCCGGTCCTGCTTCTTCCGTTCCCTTTGAAAACCTCGACAAAGCCGCGTTTTTAAGCCTTTTCTTTGTCTTTCCGCCCATATTCCCTTTCTTTCCGCAAGTTCCCCTTCCCCTGACGAAATTCTTCTTACTAATCCGTTGTGTGTTGAGATGATCTCTACCGTTCAATTTCCTTGCGTTCACCCGCTCTTTCTTTCCCCCTCACCATGCTTCCTTCCAAGATCCTAACGTTACCCATTTGTTGAAGTTGCTCCGTATTCTTTTCGTTTTTTCCCCCATGTACTCTCACCCTTCACACACTTCAGTTTGTGAGCTTTTTCTTCTCACATTACCCTGTAGGTTATTGGCCTGCCCCTCCTGACCCCTTTTTCCCTTGGACTTTTCCCATCCGACACCTATACTGTCTTCCACCCAGTAGTCCCTTTCTTTAGTTGGAATCGTCCGCAACAGACCGTCCTTTTTTCACCCTTCTTTCTCGCGCCCTCGCCTTTTTTTTTGCGCTAGGTGAGTTTGGCCCATCTTTACTACACAAGTCTTGCACGTGATGCAAATCCTTCTTTTTCTTTTGAACCGTTTTCGTATTAAGCCCCCTCCTCTGCGGCATTTTGAACCTATTCCCCAGTACCACTCGCTTCTTTTCCCGGGTTCCTTTTTTCCTCCCGATTCTTAGACACTCGTAAACAACCCCTCTCCCTTGGACCGCCTTGAATGCCAGGGATCTTTGGACCCTGACAGAGATAGAGAGCCCCTTTTGCCTCCCTTTGACTGCCACTGCCGGAAGTCCCCGACTCCCCGCGACTTCGGTTACTCCCCCTTCAGTGTGCCCTCCTCTTCCCCTGTTCGCTTTTTTGACTCTGTCGCCGTTCGCTGTAACCAGTGACTTCCCCCAAGGGGACTTTAAAAAGTCGCTCCCGCCTCTCGTCTCCCGATCCCTTTCCTCCACATCCAACACTCCGCCAGGTTGCTCTGTTCCTTCCTCGTTTGGAGCCCCTAATCGGCGTTCTTGATGGTCTCGGCCCCTGGATTCTTCGTCGGGTTGTTTTTGTGTCTGTTTTTTCCCCCATTCCCAGTTCTCTCGGACATAATGCTGCCTTCTGTGTTTAGTGTCATTTCTAATATCGCGACCTTCCCGCATAGCGAACTTTCAGGACCCTCCAGGAGTCTTGGAACTTATTTCTTTTTTTTCTTGACGCTCTCCTCTGCATTTTCAGTTGAGGTCCCAGTCTTCGTCGGAAGGTCCATTGTTCCCAAGTACCCATGCTTTTTTTTTTTAACCCATTCCTATGTTCCTTTTTTTGTCAGGGTCGTTTTCCCTTTTTTTGGTCTTCTTCCTCCGGGAGGATCCTTTTGCAATTTTACATCCCCCGTCACCCGTGCTTTCCTCTAGTGTTTACCTAGGCTTAGAACCCTCTACTCAATGTTCTTTCTTCTCTCCCTACGGCTGCTCGCCCAGCTGTTTCGTGCGAGTGTCCCTTTTCTTCCCCTGATTCGGGTGATCGGACATTTTGAAACACTCCTACTTCGAGTTTATGCACCCGAAATTTGCCGATGGCCTTTCTGCGTCCCCGCCACTTCCCCCGACAAACCTCCCTGATAGCCCATTCTCAGAACCCTTTTCTTATGTTTGGATTTTTTTCAGGCCTATGTCCTTTCACCTACCTGCTTAGATCTTTCGTGCCAACTTTTAATTCTGCGGCCTGCACTTAATTCTCTAGTAGGTCGGCCCTTTATGGACTTCCTTCCCCTCAGTGGCTTCTTTTTCTCTCTCCCCCCGGCCAGTCCTCTGGAGAACCTCAATAGGCGCCCTTTTCCTTTTGCTTATTTTGTTTAGTTAAACTTTTCGTGTTATTTTCTTATCTCTCCTTTTCCTCCATCCGTTGTTTGTTTTTTTTCTTCAATCATGCACCCTCTTCCTTTTTTCTCATTATCCACAAGGTTTGTTTTGCCATCGCCTTTGTATAGGTGCGAAACTCCGCGCAGAGCCAGGCCGACGTCCCCTCCCAGGCCATCACGAGCGGACTCAACTCCCCAACCGAACTTAGTGCAGGACCATGCCGTCTCTGGTTTGAGGAATCCGCGCTGCACAGCCGCTATTGCTGGGGTTCATCCCGAAAACCTCAACCTCCGCAACGGATGTTATTTCGGTCCCTTGAGATTTAGCCTCGCCGGTTGTTCTTCGTCATTGCGGCACACCAATGTCAGAGCGGTAGGATAATTCCTTTATGGTCCCGACCTTGACGCTCTTTTACAATTCCTCTCTTCTGCTAAACTCCTCGCGAACCCTGCAACTCGCGTTTCTTTACCAATGGGTCCACCTTAGTCTTATGTTGCCCTCAGACTCATTTACGACTCGATGACCCCTTCAACGCCTGGAATTGGCAGGGATACTTTCCGGGGATACGATTTTCCTCTCTTGCCGACGACCGCAGCCCCCCTTGGCGACTTCCCTCCCTCCAGAATTTTGTTCCCCCCCCCCCTTCCCCTTGCCTGACGAGGCTGGCGCCGCATTTCCTGTCTTCTTAGTTGTATAACCCGGACGACTGGTCACACTGACCGAATGTTGCTCAGTCTCGCGGTAGGCTTTCAGTTCGGTTATCTCTGCTTAACACCTCCCCTCTCCCTTGCGTCAGCATGAGAAAGACGGACTTTCCCACAACCTTTGCCCACACACTAGAATGACCGCATCGCAGCGTGCAGCTCCCCATCGGTAACGCCGATGCTTGGATCCACAGCCCTTCCAGTTTTTTTTGGTCAGGACGAATGGAGAAGGTCGGTTTGATGCAGGGGGGGTGGGGGTGACCACGATTCGCCCTAGCCCCTCGTTTGGCTTTCTCTCCCTTAATACTTCACAGGGATTACTTTGCTATGCCCCTCCCCTTAGTTTTCCCCCCGTCAGCGGCGTTTTTGTTCTCACACCCTCCTCCCTTTTTAAGAGATGGATGTCAGGGCCTTCGTCAAATCCGGTCCAGTGATTCATCTTTGTTTCCCCCCCGTTCCTTGATCGCGAAGTCTGTCCAGGAATTTTTAGGTCCCTGACCCCCCTTCCCTTTTTTTGTTTGGACTTTTGTCTAAAGCTCGGCGGAACCGACCAATTTTTTTGCTTCTTTTCGACTGACTTTTTGCCCCCACTCGCTTTGGTCTTCCCCTTTACGACAACCTCTGTAACCCTGCACTGTTTCATCCCCGCGTGTCCTTTTACTTCAGAGTTTTCTGATTTATGGACTCACCTGCTCTTTTCACTCATTGTGTGGTCTTGCCGGTCTTTTTTTCGCTGGATTTGAATCAAGCCGTCCAGCGCCATTCCATGGAACGGTTTCGGCCCAGTACGTTTGTTGTCGTTTTTTTCGATCAGCTTTTTGAACATTCATGGCCACCTCGGACATCTCAACATTTCTATTCGGTACGCTGACCCTGCTCCTTTTTTCCATAAGTTCCTTTACCTCTCTCTGGGTCCCCCCTTTGGTGATGAGGTCGCAGGAGATTGTGACATTTTCCCCTTCACGTCCTAACCTCGTCACCATCCTCCTGTTCCCCCTCCGGTGAAAAATCGCTTCCAAACCCTGTTCGTCCCTTCTTCTTATTCCCCTTCAAGATCCTGTCCTGGAGTAAGTCACCTACGCGTTGACATTGATTTTGACCTGAACCGCTCTCTAGGCCTCCTCCTCCTTCTTACTCGCTCCTCCTTAACCCTTTCTCCCCATCCCCTAAGCCTCCCTCCTGTTGTTCTTCCGTGATCGTCGAGATCAGACTCCGCACCTTGTCTGTCCCGTTCTCTTTTCTCCCCGCTCTCAAGCACTTATTCGTTTTTCCCCCCCCCTTCCCAT
>Ga0179591_1231953_pt1 | contig 10906 bp, 15 predicted proteins | sample CZOMad2_1_08_16f_FD_182891 | JGI IMG/M metagenome (GOLD analysis project Ga0179591, IMG submission 182891) | Vadose zone soil fungal communities from Angelo Coast Range Reserve, California, USA - CZOMad2_1_08_16fungal (PacBio error correction) | ecosystem: Environmental > Terrestrial > Soil >... | reverse complement strand
CTCTGAGAAACAATCATGCTCTTTGTTGGAGGATGTTCTGCGAATTCTTAACCCCCAACTCAGCATTATTTAATTCATTCCAAACCCTTTTGGTACCTTTCGGGTTTTTACTTTTTTCCCTTGTTAATGTCGTCGGACATCTTTTTTTTTCGTTCTTTTTTTCCTGACTAGAGTCTAGTCTTGGTAACTCCTTTGCTTTTCTTGCCACTCCTTGTACACCAAACTTTTTTAAACGCTTCACTTGTTCACCTTGAAGACTTTTTTTTTACGTTTAATCCTTGCCCTTTTTTTTACCCGCCCCCCCTTTCCCGTAAATGTCCCTCTTTCTATCTGATTCACCCTTTTTTCCGATTATATCTGTCCCCCTTCTCTCAGTTATAGACCTCTTCCTTTATTTGTAGTTCTGTCCCTTTTTTCAGTCCATGATTTCCTTGCTTCACCTTTTTCACCGTTTTAGGCCCGCTTTCAGTTCATTCTCCTGTACCCCCTCTTTAATCGATCTTCGTTCTTTCCCTTTTTTCGTATCGCACTACAGGTTTCGTCCCCTAGTCACGTTGCCCTGGAGTCTTCTCCCCCTCTTCTTTTCTCCTAGATAGGCCATCGTCTCTTTGTTGACCCTTTTCGGTGTTTTTACCTCATCGCGCTTTAAGACCTTCTTGTTGCCGTTTTTTTTTGCCTAAAGCCGTCAATTTAAGCCTGTTCCGCAGGCGTCTCCTTATTGTCCTCACGTTTTGTCAGACTAAGTAGCTAAGTACTAACGGTTTTCGGATGGAACCTGCTGTTTTTTTTTTATGTCCTATCCATCCCCCTTTCCGATATCCCACCCCCCTGGTCGACACCCTCCCCGGTTCAATCCCCCTTTCCCCCCCCCCACAACTTGTACACTTTTTTTTGTGATTTTTTTTAGAGTATTTTTTCTCCACCTTTTTTCCATATTTCCCTGCCAAAAATTACGACTTTCCTCACACTGCTTGCCTAATTTCCGTTTCTTTTCTGTTCCGTCCGCACCCCCCCCGACGGAGATCCTTTCCTTCCAAGACGGTTTGGTCTATCCCTCTCCTTTTCTGTTCCTTTTTCTAGTCCCCTACCACCCACCGAGTGTCCCCCGTCTCCCCCTTATCCTTCCCCAATGCACACTTTCGTTCGTAATACTGGGCACGCCCGTGCGGCACCCCCTATTTCCCCCCCTTCATCTTCCCTTTTCCTACCAGTATATGTCCCGAGGATTTTGTAATATTCCCCTCTTTGTTTTCTTGTTTTGTTTTCGAAATGTTCACATCTGTCCGGGGAGCCCCCCCTTTTCTCCTTTTGGGTATTTTAAAACGGAATTGGCTTTTGTTTCCATTTTGTGCCTCCTCTTCCCGTTCTTCACCCCCTCTTCCTAAGCCTGTCTCCTTTTTCCTGTGTAGATCTCACATTTTTTTTTTTGAACCCCCCATCGTATTTTTCGCGTCGATTTGACAACCTCTTCCGTCGTCGTTTTTCTTGCCCCCCCCTTTGTAAGCTTGCCACTCTTTTTCCCCCCCATGAGGACAATCCTTCATTTCTGTCAGCCCCCCCAATCCGTGGTAAGCCTCTTTTCACTTTGTCCCTGCGCTGCGGTCCCGACCCATCATGGTGCCTATCCCCCTGTCCTTGCCACTGCCCCCCGAAGCTGTGCCTTGCTCCTTACTCTGGTCGCAATTTAGATTTTTTTATTATGGGGAATCGAGATTTTCACTGAATTCCTCCCGTTCAGTTTTGGTTCCCCCCCCCGATTGCACCCCCCTTTCGTGTTTTTTTTTTTTCTGTCCCCCGTATGTCTTTTTATTTCCGTTTGTACGGGGTTTTTGTTTTTTACCTTGTGTTTTTTTTTTTTTGTTTTTATTTTGCCCAACCTTGACCGTCCCCGAAGTTTGTTTCCCCCCCCCCCCACAGTTCTCTCGAACTGGACCTTTCTCATCCGCATCTCCTATAGTCCTGGATAGTGACTCTTTTGTGCGTTTTTCTTTTTTTTTGTTTTCCTTTGTTTTTGGAAGTTTCCCATTCAAGTGACCTATCCCCCTTTCCCTACATTTCCACGGTGATACCCCCCTCTCAAACCCAACTTCACCCCCCCTTTCTGTCAATTTGCCCCCCTTTCCCCTCCCTCCCCCTGTTTGCTGTTCCCCCCCCATTCCTTATATTTTTTGTGACTGACCCGTCAAAGATTTTTTCTCCCCCATGCAGACCCCCCGCGTCCGCTTTTTCTTAATAAGCCCTTCTGTGTTCACTCCAAATCCCTAAGATGCGAGGTCCCCCCCTGTGCACTTCCTCATCCCCCCTTTGAGGATTCCGTTCTTGTCTGACGGCGATCCTACGCTTCTTTACTTCAGTTTTTCCTCGATTTTTCCTCTTTTTTTTTACCCTCTTGCCTCTTTTCCCGTTTTCCCGCTCGGTTTTTTTTTAACGCCTTTTTCTTTCACCCTCTTTGCGTTAAGTGAAGCTGATAGTACTTTCTTCTTCTGCCGTCCGCTTGTAACGTTTGCCCTCCCCCTTGAGACCTAGTTCTCATACTTTTTTTTTCCCCCCTTGCCTTTGTCACGTCATTCTCTTCTTTTTGCCTAATCACCTCCCCCTTTTTTGTTGTTTTAAGATACTCTACTTTCCCACGGAATGGAACAGGTTGATGCCCCCCCTTTCTCCCTCTCGGACCGTTTTCCTTCTGGCTATTTATTTCTGGCCGATCGTCCCCCTACCAACTCCCCTTGTACTACCCAGTCCGGTGTTCTCTCTTTTAGTACTCTCTTTGGTCCCTTTTTTCCCTTTCTCGACCCCCTCATTTCCACTCGCGTCGAATGCATTCGCCTGATCCCCCCCTTTTGGAACTCCGTTTTTCTCCTCAACAACGCCCCCGCTTTTTTTCTTGCCCTTCTTCCTAAGTTTGCGGTCTTTTTACCCGACCTTACGGTTTGTCTGTTTCGCATGACGATTCGTTTACCCTCCCTCAAAACCCTCCACCCCTTTTCATTTTTAAAAGCCCTTCTTTCAGATCTGGCCTTTTTTAGTGAACTTTTGTGTTCGTTTGAGGTATACTTGTTTTGTTAGATTGACCCGCTGACCCTTTACCAGTAACCCCTTTTCAAACCCACCTCATGACCCCCGCTACCCCCCCCCCCCACTTTGCGTCCTTAGTATTATGTCCCTTTCTGTCATCTGAAGCTTTCCGTGCCTTCGGCCGGGGTTTTTGCTCCCCCACTGGAATACCCCTTCCCCCTCTCCTTCAAGAATTCCCACCCCCACCCCTTTCCTCAGACGTGGTACTACCCTCATAGCCTCAGACGTCAAGAGGCCTTTATTCCCTTGTAGAATTCCACCCTTCCTCATTCCTCGAGGCCCTATTCCTCTCCCCTTTTCGACGAGTAATTCCGTGATTCAAGTCCCGTTTCCTTTCCGGGACATTGATCTTCCCCCCTGTTACATGTCGGATGTTTTTACCAGAATCATTGACCCCTTCCCTTCTTCCCGCTTCTTGTATGATCTTGGCGTCCTCCCTCCTTTTTTCCTGATCACCATTTCTTTCCTCACCTACCTCCTTTACTGCGTTTCCTTCTCGGCCAGCCCTTTTCCCTCTTTTTTTGTTGGTGAGACCTTTTCTTCCCTCACCTGCCCACCCCCCCTCTTTCGCGAGTTTCTCCACAGTGGTTGTTTGCCTCGTCGGTGCACATGGTCCCATGTTTTGCCCCCCCCCCCCACGTTCTGGCGCGTTTTTTTTTCCTTTTTTTTTAGTGACACAACTAACGGTTTCTCCGTAACAGATTGGTTCCTTCCCCTTCTCTGACCCTTGCACTTTATGCTCGGCTTTCCCCCCCCCTTATTTTTATCCCCTACTCCGGGTCAGTCCTTCCCCGATTGCGATTGTGCCTTGATCCCTCCAATTCCCTTTATCTTCTGCCGTATTGTTCGTCCACCCGCCACCGGCTGCTTGAAGATACGTTATTGTCCTCTTTTCCTACGACCCCACTTCCCTCCCTCGTAGGCGTCCGGCCGTCTTTTTTTTTCGGGGAAGCGGGATGTAATCGTCCAAGCAGTTCATTTTTTTCTCCCCTTTTTTTGAAGTGTGCTTTTTCTTCCTTCGTGGTCCTACAGCAGTCTTTGGCGCAGCGATTAGGCCCCCGCCCCCCGCACTCTTTCGCAGTCCTCCCTCGTACCCCTCCCTTCACCCCCCTTTCCAGTATTCTGCTTTTTCTCAGCGTCCATTACGAAGTCCCCCTGCTTGGTCACCCTGCTCCCTGCTTCTAACTCCAAATGTACGCTTCTCTCTTTAATTTTCCATTCGTTGAGCTTGAAGCTCGTTTGTCTTCCTGTTAAACGTGTCTCCCCCCCTTTCCACTTCTGCTTTTTTTCTTCCCCTAACCCCCCTAATCAGTCTTTACAATTCTCTGCGTCCTTTTCCCCCATTTTGGTCCCCTGGACCTTAACTCCCCCTTCTTCCCTTACACTGCTTCACTTTTTCGTTGTGTTTTCCTTTTATGTCCCACCGGACTTTTTTTCCCTTCCCCCTAGGGGTTCCCCAAGTTTTTTCCGGCTGGTCCCCCCCTGACTTTTTGTGTCCTTAGCAGTTCTTTCCCAAGTTCGGGAGTCTCCGTAATATAAGTGTTGCCTTTAACCTTCCTTTCCTGCCCCATGCCAGATGGGCTGCCATTCTTCCTGCATGTTTTCTTTTCGCCTCCCTGATTTCTTAGTCCTCCCTGAGCTTTTTTTTCAAGGGCCTGTTTTTTTCATAATTTTCCTGGACAACAAGGCGTCCCCTTTTGGACACCTCCCTTCTTTTGTGCACTGTTTCTCGTATTCCCGTTGTCGTCTTCCCAAAGTTTCCGAACGCTCCTTTTTCTTTCCTTTTTTTGCTCCCTTCTGCCCCCCCTATTTTTTTTCCTTCCCTCGACGCGTATCCGTCCTCTGCAAAGGGTCTGCTCTTTCGTCTTCAGTGCATTCCACTTTTTTAGGCATGACCAGTGTTCCCCAATCCCCTTCCCTTTTCTTCCTCTCGTTGAAAGTCTTTCCTTTCCGGATTTAACGCGATCTTAGTTTCCCCAGGAGTAGAAATTCCTTACCACCCTCCCTTTTTTCTGAACCAACATTTTTTTTTTTCCCCTGAAAGTTTTTCTCATTTACGTCCACCAACCAACCCAGGACGTGTGTTGAACTTTGAGTCCCCCCGCCTTTTGTTACGACCCATTTCTTCTTTTCCCCCCTGAACCTCTGACGTTTTCCTCCACAAATGCCAGGTGAGCTGGTGCGTGTCCCCCCCCCCCGTTCCTGTGTGTTTTTCAAATCTTGCTTCTTAACCCTTGCGGTACCTCTTTTTTCCTGATGCCCCGAACTGAAGGAGTTGTAGTCCCCCGGTCATCCCCGTCTTTACCTCTTTTTTCCCGGATTTGGAGGTTGTGTTTGTCGTTTTCAGCTTCCTAGCTCCCTTTCCTTTTATCCCCTCCTTTTGTCCTCAAGCTCCTGCCTTCCTTTCCCCCCCTTTTGTTCTTACCGCTACGGTTTTTTTCGTACCCCCTCCCCAGGGGTGGAAACTTGTCCTTACCTTTTTCAGTTTTTCCCCCGTTCCTTTTTCACTCCGGACGCCGTTCAGCGGATTCCTGAATAATTGCGTTTCTTTTTAAACTCGTCCTTTATTGCCCGTCGTACTTTCCACGACTGTATCCCGAGGCATTTAGCCCCCCCCCTAGCCCCCTATTTCCCTCCCTTGTTTTTTTCCTTTGTACAATTACACCTTGTCTTGCCCCTCTGGTTATCATTCCTCCTTCCCTTAAGCGGTTTTTTTTCCTACAGCATTCCCCCCCACAAGCCGCCCCCCCTGGCCCCCCCCACCACTTCCTGAACATCTGCAGTTCTTGTTGGTCCTTGCTTGCTGCTTCGCTGACGGGCCACCTTTTTACCTTTTGTTGCAAGCACCTTCGTTCTCGGCTTTCTATTGCTCCCTTGTAGCCGTTTCGGTTAATGAACGCACCACCCCTGTCCTCTTTAAATTGGTTGCTTTTAACTCGTGTCCAATTCCCCCCAGGAACTCCCTCCCCTTGAATTTATCGGCTCCCGAATTCTTTTCCTTAGTTATTTCCCCCTTTCGGGTGGGCTTGCCCCCTTTTTTGTTAACCCTTTCTTGTGCATTTTAGCCTGTCCAAGGACCCCTTTTCTGCTGTCGCCTTGTGCAACTGTTTTTTTCCGACCCCAACGTTAAAGGCGGTCTCTCTTTCCTTGGCCGCGACCCTTATTGGTTACCAATTCTTCTCCATTTTTGTACATTCGTCTGGGAACACTCCTCCTTTTTTTCCCGGATTTCCCGTTTTCCTTCTGATATTACGCTCTCCCCTTTTCTTTTTCTTTGGTTCGGTCAAACCGGACAGGTCCCCGTCTGATCTGCCCTTTGACATTCCAATTCTTTTCCCAATAATACGTTGTTTTTTTTTTTTGAACTAGTACTTCCTGGCCGTGAAATCTGGTCCTTTCATTTTTTGACCTCCCGAGCATCAAGTACCGGACTATTTTCCAGACCCCTCCGTTCACAGTACCTTTGTTTTTTTTGCATTGCATTTTTTTTTCCCCCCCCTACTCCCGCGTTTTACCTTTCCTTTTTTTTCCCCACACATCGTGTCGGCCGTGTGAATAGTCTTCCTTTTTCCCTCGGGGTGGTGTAACCCGGTTTTTTTCCCCCCCCCCCCCCATGCCACGCCTCCCCTCTCCCCCTGCTCTTCTCTCGCTTGACCCCATTTTCCTCACAATGTTTACTTTGCTTCACGCTTTTACCTACTTGCTTTTTTTCCTACTTCCTTTCCCGCTTTTCGGTTTTATACCCCGTATTCTCTTCCCTTCAGAAATTGATCTTTCTTGTTTTTCTTTCTTACCACCCTCCCTCTCCACCCTTTAAAATACCTCCCCCTTGGTCGTTTTTGTTTTCTTTCGACTAAGTAACCATCGGAGTTTACACCCCGGGCACCCCCCCCCCCACCTTATCCACTCCCGCCCATTTTTTTTCCCCTTTCAACACCTTTGACCGGTTTTCGCTCTGAAGCTTCGTCGACTCTTTTCCTTCCATCCCCACTCCGTCTTGAATTTTATCCTTCGGGCTCGGTTTCCGTTACCCCACCCCTTTTTTGATGTTTGCTCCCCACTTGATGTACCGTCAGGTTTAAACCCCACATTAAGTTCCTTAAGTATTCGCTCCTTCACTTCCTCTGGTCGTGGAACGAGTTATTTCCTTTCCCTTTTTCCCCTTTCCCCTACGTTATTTTTTGCCTTGGCACTCCCCCCTTTGAACCTTTGCTTCTCTTTTTTTTTTCTCCATTTTTAGTCCCCCGCTTGGAGCTCGAACACCTTTCCACCCCAGATTTTTGTATCTGTTTCAAGACTTTTCCAGCAACCTGACTTCGATTTCAGTTTTTATACACGTCCGTGTGACGTACTTTCTCAGTTACTGCTGACACTTCCCTTCCGGTTTTTTTTTTTTTTTTCTTTTCCTTCCATGAGTTGGAATTTTCCTCGCCCTTTCCCGTCACCTTTGGGCCCTCTGTCCGCTGTCTTTCAACCCCTTCGTCCCCTGACTTGTGTTTATCCCTTTGTATCTTACGACCTCACAATTTAAACCCCCCCCCCGGCCAACCGTTTACACCACCTCATGGCCCGGTTCTATATGGAGTTTTGACTTGGAATTTTCGATTTAATTCACCTGTTCTCTTTCAAGCACCCTTTCCAAGTATGGCGTGCTTTGTGCAGGTTTCCAAATCTTTTTTCAGTGTTGTCAGTCCAGCATTTACCCCTTTAAGGTTTCCAGCGAGGTTTTCTCATGTTTTAGTTACTCCTATTGTTTTTTCCCGGTTTTTGTGTTCCCACACCCTAATTTTTCTTCTTTCATACGCCAGACCCACCTTTTGGGTTCCTATGAGGTTCCCACACTCCTTTTACCCCCGTTCGAACTGTTTATTTGTCCTTTTCTTCCCCCCGACAGTGTCCACCACTCTTGGCCCGTAACTCCCCTTTTGCTTTTTCCTCTTTTTCCCTTCAACTCTATGGCTGCCTTAGGGATGATGATTTTTTTTTGGTCTCATTCCCCCCAGTGTCCCTTCGTTCCTCGGTTTGAAAACCTGAGCCCTCCTTTCGTCCGATTCCAGCTTTTCTGACAGGCGGTTTTTCTCGGCAACCCCGTCAGTGCAGCAAGTTCGAGCCACCCGTGTGCCGGGTCGTCACAAAACTGGTGAGTTGTAGGGATGACCGAAACGTTCCGGTCCCCCTTTTTTGTTTCTTTCCACCTGCCAACGGTGTCTTAAACCCCCCACTTTTTGTTGGCCGTTTTTGTTTTTTCGAAACTTACCACCTGATTTCCCCCCACCCCCCCTCTCGGCACCCCCAAGGGAGTTCCCCGCCTTAGACTCAGGAGGATGTCCCCCGCCTTTAACTCAGGACAAAATAAAACACCCACCCAGCCTCATGTGCATTTCTTACCGGCTTGCCCTTCCCGGTGGTCCGTCTTTTTTTTTCAACATTTCCCCCTCGTAGTTCCCAAGTAGTGCTCTGCCTTTGATTTCTTCGGATTGGCAGACCCTCTTCCCGGGTCTTTTTTCAATCCTGCAACCCCTTCCAGATTCACCTTTGCCCCCCAAATTGAGTTTTTTTCGACGTGTTTTCCGACATGGATTAACACCTCCTCGGCCAATTTTATCTCTTTTTGATAGGATTCCCCCCCCCCTTCAGCGATTGTTTTGCAAAATTGCTCGAGTTTGAGTTTAGTCTTATTCTTCCTTTTTATTTTTTCTTGTAGTGAAGTGTATTCTATCCCCACCCGACCCTGATGGCCACTTTTTCCCTTGCAAGTTGACGTTTCCTGTCACGTTAGCTCTCCCAGCTTACCATTTAATTTTTCTCTGCCATTGGCCCCTTTTAGAACCATACCCTTTTCCGGAACTCGTTCCCACTTCGTAGGATTCGTATTTATTCTGCTTTCTCGCAGCCCCTTTTCTTTTTTCTTTTTTGTTCATCTGCCCGTGTTCGTTCTGTAGATCAATCAGGCGCCTTTCTAGTCGGGGGTCCCTCCCCCCCCCCCCCTCGTGTTTCCTTTTTTGCACGGCTTTTGATTGCGTTTTCTTCGACCGTGGTTTTGGGGTTCAGGTTCCCCGTTTTTTTGATGCCGACCTCACCGTGCCCATTTTTTTGTTCCCTTTTCTGTATTGCCGTTCCCACATAATGTTGGCCCGTTAACCCCCCACCCTGCATGAAACACCCCGGCCGTCGGCTTCAGTGTTTGTGTTTCGACCAGCGCTGCACAGCTTCCCTTTGTAAAATACGCTTCCAATTTAAGGAGTACTTTGTCTTCCCTTCTGATTGCCTCAACCGACCTGTGTTAAACGGGAACTTTTTCCCCCCCCAGGATATCCCCCCATACACTCTGACGTGCCCGTTTTCTTTGTGTAGAGACCCATACCCCCCCCCCCTGCTACTACCTTCCCCACCTGATGTCGTGTCCCCCCAACATCTACCCCCTTCGTTAGATTCTTTCCAGTGTTTTAGTCATAGATAAAATTATTCCGTTCTGATCTTTTTTTTCTCTTTTCTTCCCGTCTTTGCTCCATCTGGACCCGCCAGTGACCTAGTTCTTTTGGACGGGAACATTTTCCCCCTCCGTTTCTGCCCTTTCAGGTTCCCCCCTACTGTTCCTCTCGTGTTCAACCACTTTTTTATACCCAACGAGTTCTTTTCCCCATATTGGTACTCAGTGTTAGAGCTCCACCAGTTCTTTCCCCTTTCCACAAAGAGCTTAGTTCCCTTCCTATGTTTGCTCTTAACCCCGATCCGGCCCGTTCCTCTCCAGTCTCTATTCCGTTCTTCAAATGAAGCTGTCAAGTCTCACACTTCGTTCCCCCCCCCTTTTTCCGTTTCACTCGACATTCTTGTAAAGCCGTTTCCTCTTTCTTTTGTGTTCATTTCCAGCCTGTTACTGGATCTATACCCTTTGCCTTGCAAAGTTTCCCGGTGCTTTACTAAATGCGCCGTTAAAATTACTTCCTTTCTTAGATGTGTCTGTTTTGTTTTTTACTCTTACGTGGACTTCCGACTCAACTTTTCCACCCGCTTTCTTCTACTTTGAAGTGCCTCTTTTCCGCTTCTGATTTCTTGAGCAGAGTCTTCCCCACGCTGTTTTTTTTGATGTTGCCGCTATTACAGGGGCCTTTGTCGAGGGTGTACTTTTGTTAGGTTTTCCGCTGGAAACTTTTTCCGGCCCCTCCCTTTCAGGCCCCCCACCTTTAACCCCCCCTCTTCTCGCAGACGTTGTATTCCTACTGTTCCCCCTCCCTTTCCAGAGAGTTGAGTTCAGCTTTTTGGAGGACTTTGTTGGAGTTTACCTCCATGAAGAATTTTCATCTGTAAATTTAACCTTTTTCCCCTCTACACCCCGTCTTTCCACCCCACCCACGACACCAAAGGGGCCTCACGTCCCCTACCCTTTTCCCTCTTAAGTTTTACGGGGACCACACTGTTTTTTTTGGACCGATTCATCCCCCCCTTATTTTCCTTTCTTTTCTGCGCCAGGCGTTGATCTTTTTCTGTTAATACTTCCTTTTTCTTTTTCCCCCCATTTTAATCTGCCCTTTTTTTTGACAGCCGCGTGTGGTGCATGTTACCCTCGGTTTAACCAGGAGTCGTAAGTTCTCCCTTCCGACTGTGTCCTTTGAGATTGCCAGACAGCGCTGCTCTTCTACCAGCCTCGAAGTTGTCCCCCCTCTTGTGCAGTGCTTCTCCGACGATAGTTTCCCCCTCACTTTCTTGTTACTTTTTTAAAACCCCCTTTCTTGTTGACAGTGGACGTGATCGTCCTGCCTCTAGGCGATTTCCCTTTGACTTCTCAAGGGCGATCCCCTGTCCACCTACCCCAATGCCTGACCCACCCAGT
>Ga0179591_1310247_pt1 | contig 10907 bp, 18 predicted proteins | sample CZOMad2_1_08_16f_FD_182891 | JGI IMG/M metagenome (GOLD analysis project Ga0179591, IMG submission 182891) | Vadose zone soil fungal communities from Angelo Coast Range Reserve, California, USA - CZOMad2_1_08_16fungal (PacBio error correction) | ecosystem: Environmental > Terrestrial > Soil >... | reverse complement strand
TCTCCTCCCTTGTTGTTTGTAATAGCAGTCGCAATTAAGTCGAATGTCCCCCTGCAGATCAACTGCACTTAAGACCCACTGCCTTACTTCCCCCTCCTTGAAATACTGGCTTTCGCTGGGTTATTCTGACCCACGTATTTCGCTTGATCCGATTGGTGTGGGTATTAGGTGTTCTTCTGTGCGTCCCCCCCTTTTCCCCCGGTGCTTGGTCAACAGTTCACTTTATCGCCTAGTCGTCTCCGCACTTACGGGGTGCTCACATCGTCCTGTGTTCTAATGGCATCCCCCTCTCCCAGACTTCCCCCCCTCCCTCAGGAGATGGAATTGTACTCCACGTCTTCAGCGCAGTTTGTTTGTCTCTCTCTGATTTCTTAGTGGTACCTGTCTCCCTTTTTCCTTCCCCTTCCTTCCTTTTCCGAGGGCGTCCCTTTCTAGTTCGTTTGGGTCCCTGAGTTCGATTTCGGAGTTTCCACTGCGCAGGGTCCACCCCTCTTCTACTCCCCTCTGACCCCTTTTTCGCGCACTCCCCGATCGCCCCGTTTTCCTCTGCGGCTTGCTTGACCAAGTGTAAGGGGCTGCCACCCCATTTGCCTCCGCTTTTCCCCCCCTTCCCCCCCTCCCTTCTTTAATCGTTTAATTTCGTAATGGACCGTCGTGCTTTCCGTCGCCCTTACATTCCCTCCTTCCGATTCAGGACTTTTTACCGCGGGCAGTCCCCCCCTTCTTTCTAGGACGCTTGTCCCTTCCCCACAACCAACATCCACCTCGGGCAGGAGTCTGGGGTCCTTGCCGGACGTATTCACCCTGGTGATTTATTGGTGACATGTGTGTTTTCCCCCCATGTCTCTCCGAAAAGTTGCTAAATTCCATTGAGCACTGTCGCCAGCACCCTTTGACGGGGCCCACCCTGCTCCCTTTCGAGATTGGTGCGTGTCACGCCCCTCTGATCTGCACACCTTTTTTTTTTCCCCTCCCCTTGTCTCCTCCCCTTTCCCTAGGTTGTACGAGTTTTCATCTTTTCCCTCGCTCATTTCACCACATATCCGCTGCCAGTCCCTGCTAAATCTACCCCTCTTCCAGACCTTGTCCGGGAAGGGCCAGCAGCATTGATAGCGCCCCCCAAGGCTGTTCGCAACCTGGACGAGAGTTCCTTCATATAATTCCGTCGGCGTCCAGCCCCCAGGACTAGTTCGCCTACTTTAGCTCTCCTCTCCCCGCGTAGTCCTCGGCTGCCTTATTTCTTTAGGTCCTTTTTCTTTCCCCCTCGGGAGTTATTTTTGGCTCCAAAGCCGCGCAATTCCGCTCCTCTGTCCTAGTTTGAGAGCTCCACTTTGACGGAATGACCAGCCGAGCCTCCCCATTTTTCCGCTCCCCCGGTCTCGATCTGAAGATTGTGGCTCTTTTTATTACCTTTCTCCCAACCCCCCATATCTCTACCCCTCTGGATCCCAAAAGAAGGTCCGCCCTCCCTTTCGGGATTCTCTGAGATCACGTTTAGAGGACGTGTTTTCTGGCCTCCTATTATGTCCTGGTTTTGAACGTGTTGCGAGTACTTAATACTCCTTTCTAGTCTTTCCGACTCTTTTCTTGTACCACCTTCTCCTAGAGGGCCTTCACCCATTTACTGACTGGCTTCCTAGAGTGCCCCCCTCCCACGTCCCAAAAATGCCTGTCCCTACCTCCCCTGCTGACCCTTTTAGCAGCGGGATCTTTCATTTGCGACATGATGAGTCCCCAGTCCCTCTCTTTGTAGGGGTGGTCACTACTCTCCCTCCACTCACGGACTTCCCAACGGCATCCCCCCCCCCCCCGTCCCTCCCCATATACCTCCAGGGACTCACCGCCCAAAACGGAGACCGACGTATCCTGATTTGGTGCGCGTTCCTTATCACCTCCCCTTTTTTCCCTGCGTGCACTTGTGGATTTTCGGCGGCTGTTTCCATCCAAGCAGTATCGCCCAACTTTCCTTTCTTCCTCCGAAGTTCTCGCGTATTTTGGTCTCATGTCGCGAATTTTCATGACTTTCTGCCCCCCCGTATTCGACTCGTCGCTATGCAGTCCGGTTAACGGTGTTCGTAGATTCGAAGTTCGTCAACCTTTTTCCCAATTCCCTTCTGCTCTTCTTTTCCCTTTTTCGCAAGTACAGTGATTTCTTTACGGAACTCTTCCGTGTTGTGATGATAGATCCTCCTCAGCCTGTCAACACTGCTTCTTCTCCAAGGACAAGCAAGACGCGATGGTCTGATAGTTTCGCACGGACTCCTCCCCCCCAGGTCGACTCCCCGACCTTCCCTACTTCTCTTTTTTTTCTTCCTATCAAGCGAGCCATGAAATTCTCCCCTCCAAAACCAATACGCCCTTCTTTCTTTCCTCGACGGAACGTTGCTAATGTCTGGGTGAGAACTTCGGGACCCGGCCTCCAAATTTCCTTCTTCTAAACATTCCTTCCCTCAGGGAGTGACTCTCCTTTAAGACCTTTGGCCTCCTAACCCCTTCGTCTTGCGGTGGTCGATAGATTTTCGTTGTGCTTTCTGGGTTTGACGGAGTGGACTATTGAGGGTTGGGCCCCCTCACCCCTCTCCCTCTTTCCATGGTCTTGGGATGGTGACGGATGAGCATACCGTTTTTGTTTTTTCTCCTCCTCTGAGATTCTTTCTGTGTTGCTCTCATCGGAGGACTTTTTTCCGCCTAAGCGAATTGATGAGACTGTTGACAATCCTTCGTCTTCCCCCCACTGACCTACTCCCTTGATCCTTTTCCCGGATAGAGTTCGTCTGGAAGCCCTTGTTTTTCCAGCACGAGTCTCTGCTTGTCCTACCGCCTCTTCGAGATTATCGATAAGATGCCCCGGACCCTCTGAGGAGGGGTTTTTTCCAATTTTTTAGGTTTTCTTTTTTCTTCCCCATCTTGATTCGATTTTTTGAGGCGGAACTAAATAGCTGACCCCCTATCGAATAGATACCTGTTTTTTTTCCCCCCCTTCCCCCCGCAGGTGATGCCTATGAACGAGAGCCCCGAAGTCACTTCCCCTTCCTCTCGCTCCCCTCTTCCCTCCCTTTTGCGCTCCCCCTGAAACTCAAACCATCCTTGCAAAATAGCTCTGTCTACTCTTTCCCCTATTGCGTATGTCCCCCCCTCTGCTGGCGGTACGCTAGACTATTATTGCTGCATCCCCTCAGAATCTAGTCCATTTGACAATGCTCGAATTCTGATTCCCCTGCTTTCCTTTTTGCCTTCCCCCCCCATTTTAACCTTTTCTTCTTACAGAATCGCCGACCTTACCTGTTCGCGTATTGTTTTTCCCTAGATATCCCCCCCCGCCATTTCGTAAAACCCCGTACGGGAGACGCCGGTTTCCCCCCCAAGCATGTTTCTTGACGTCCCCTCCTTCGTGAAACCTCCCCTCGAAGAGTTGCGACCCCTTTTCCCTAAGTTACCTTTCTCGTGCCAATGTAAAGAGTGCCACACCCTTTCGCTGGATCAAATGTGGTTCTGCGTCCCCCCCCCCCCCGGCCCCCCTTACTAATCATGAATGCGCCATGGTAATTTACTATTCATTTCCCGCGGTGGGACCTTTTCTTGCTTGTGTGTCCGGACAGGCCCATACTCCTCAAATAGGATTTTGAGTTTTCCCCCTATTCCCCTCTCCTCAGTTGATCGGCTCATGAAAACGTAGGCGGGTATCTGCCTCCTTTTTTGCCCGCTTACATTCCCTTCACTCGACTGGAGCGGCTCAACCTTGTCAGGGGGCCGTGGCGACCACCAACCCCTAACTCCCCCCCCCCCACACCCCCCCACCCCCCCCAAAAACCCCCCCCCCCCCCCCCCCCCCCCACCCACCACCCCCTTCTGTGACCGGGCCCCAGTAAGACGTTGTCCAGCAAAGCCCCCACCCGCCAATCCTTAACCACGCTCCTCTACCCCTTTGCTCTTTGGCGGTTGCGTGAGGCAGGCTGTGGAGATGTTAGAGATTTCGTGTCTGCCTCCTCCCTCGACACGAAATAAGTTGTCCTGCCCAACTCATCTACAGGTGTTTTCTCCTAACCGGAGGCCGGGTCTCCCGCCCTCTCCCTACCCCCCCGTGATCCCACCTCTTTGCTGAGAGGAACGCGGAATGGCTTGACGTCTGTTACGCGTTGGTACTTCTTGCTGCTGGGAGTTTTTTCTTGGATTCCATTAGCAACTAATGCTTGGTAATAGCTCCCGTCCTTCCGTCCCTGTAATACTCCTAAGGTTTGGAAAGTCCCACTGAACCTCGCCGTGCCCCAGTCCGACGCATCAACGCCTTCCACTGGCTCTATCGGCGCTATCCCCCCCAATCTAAAACTCTGCCCTGTCTTTCCCCTCCAAGTTCCTTTTCTTTTCTTCTGTTATGTTACTTCCCCCTGTCATTGAGGGTCTATTCTATCTTTTCTCGTTTTGCGCCAGACTTTCCCTCAATAACTCCTCCCTTCCGTATGCGGCAGCCCTGACCGAGAGCTACGATTCCGTTTCGACATTTCCATTTCCTTTTCCCGCCAAGGTTTTTAAAACTCCCTTCTTATTAGAGCCCGGAAGCTCCGGCTGGATTCGGCGTCGTGAAACGTTTCTGCGGTTGTTAAGGTTGTTAACCGTTTCCCTCCTTCGAAATTTCCTTCTTGCTTTTCTCCTTTGGCCTGCCCACGGGTTTTTCTCTATAGCCCCTCCGAATGCGGTTCCCTTCACTCCAGGTAGTTCCACCCTCCTAATTAAGTAGGCTCATGTAAAAGAGTTCCCTAACCCTCCCCGGTATCTTGGTTGTAAATTGTGTTTCTCAGCCCTTTGGAGGAGCCCTGGTATCCTGCGTATTTGACAAGGTCCCATAACCCGTTCGCACAGACACCTAATTCTTTTCTTCCTTTTGGCTGATTCCTTCGTTTTCGGGTCGTCTACCCGAGCACACAGATAAGAAAAGGCCACTTTTTTATTTCTTATTTGTGTTTAGAGGTGAATTTGTCTGCATCCCCTTTGTCTCTCACCCCCTTCCCCCCCCTTCGAAGGGTTTGACACGGCCCAATCAAAGTGCCGTCGTTCAACCCGTCGAGTCGTCCTTTTTTCACCTTCGCGTAGTAACTCCCATTTTTAGGAACCCCTAAGTACTTCCTACGGTCCCCAATTCCTCTATGGATGTATCTTGTTGCACCCATTCAGACCTTAGGTTCCCACCGGCTTTTCTCTTTCCCCCCATTTCTATAACCTTCTTTCCCATGGAGCTGGTTGCTCAATGTTTTGCGCCAGCTAAACACTCTTAAAATTTGAGAAAGGGCACCAGGAAGGGGACTGAGTTGTGGGCGGCTAATCCCCTCCCTTCCGAATTTGGTTGGTTCTCCTCCTGTTTAGTCCTTACCCAAACCCAAAAAAAAAAAAACCTCTTTTTTTTTTCGCCGACTTTGTGTCCTTGCTTTTCGGTAATGCTTCCAGAGCAGACCACTCCGTGTCCTCTTCCCCTGGTCCCTTGTATTCCTTTCCCGTCGAGTAGATGAAGTGCAAGCCCGTTGACAGACACGTTTCCCTCAACTTCCGAATTGGTCTCCGTTCCTCTCTTTTCAGTTCCTCTAATAACGTCCTAGTCGTAATCTGGAAGAAGTTCTCTGAGCTTCCCCCTGACTTCTCTCCGCTCGAGGCCCCCCTCTTCTCCTGCTCCTTTCTGAGTTTTTTTCTCTTCTTTCTTCGAGTTGGTTTTGGAATGGAGTTAGCTGAGCACCAAAAAGCCTCGAGAGCTCCTGTTCCTCTTCCTTTACTCGTACTGAGGACTCAGACCTGAGCATCAACCCTGTCAGTCCCTCTCCCCTTTCTCTTTATTTTCTCCCTGTGGCAGCAGGAAGCGGACGCCCGCGGGCATCATCGCCCCTTACTCGACCTTCCCCCCCAACTTGAAGCCCACAGCCAACCTCTTCCCCTAAGCAGATGCCTCCGATCTCCCTTTTCTTCGCTAGGGCATCGATTTGATTGATGCTTTTAACCCCTTCCAGCGTCCCCTCTTTCTTCTTTTTTTCTCGGTACGAAGGGAAACGACGTTTATCGGCTTTGATGATCTTTTCCCATGTTGGCCGCGAGGAGCAACAGTCGTCCACCCCTCTCGTTAAGTCCCCAGATCTAACCTTTCCCCCTCCTTCCTACTCCACATTTTCTTTACGGGCTGAATTGATTGGGTCTTCCCTTCTTCCCATGTCTGTGAGCTCTGTTCATCGTGGTAGGGGTACAACCCTCCCCTCCATCCTGTTCCCCCGGACCGAGAAAATATCGCACACTCCCCCGCCCCCCTCTCTACCCCGACGGTCTCAGGCACTTGGGGGTCTGTCTCAACGGATCCCCAAAAGCGCCCCCGTCCCTTTCGTCTTCCCCTCCTCTTGGAAGCTTGCGTTCTTCAAGGACAAGAAATTGTATCTTTTTTTTTTTTTTGCGATGACGTACCCGGAGGGTGAGTGACTTCTCGTTCCCTAACCCCGAGGCTGTCTCTACTTCCCTCATGCAATATCCAGGAGAGTCCGGGAGTTTGTCGTAGTAGAGTCCGACGGTCTCCTCCTTTTTCTCCCCTCGAACAAGCGCCTTGATTATGGGACGTTTGGTCGGGAGTTCTCCTGTTTCCCCCTTTTCCTTTCTTTTCCGTCCTCTCCTTTGTTGTGTGAGTCTCAGTCAACTTCACCTCCGTGACCCCCCTTCTTGTTGATGTCGCCCTCCCTTGCCGCGAGTCTCCTATACGACACCTGGAATTGACTTTCTTCGCGCGGATATGGCTCCTCACCTTCCCCTTCTTCCATACTTTAACTCGCGATGTTCAGGCCACTAAATACGTGCGTCCGTCTACGATTTTTTCCCGATCTCCATTGTTCCGGCGGCTAAGACTAAGCCTACAAATCCTGAACCCTAAGCCGGGCGTTTGTGATAGCCTTTCCATCCCCCCCTTCCCCCCTGACCCCTTTCTGTTCTTTTGGCGATTTCTTGTACCTCCGTTTGGAGGGGATCGTTTTGGACCGTTCTCAGTCTTTCTTTCTTTTTTACCCGACACGTGACGTTTTGTAGCTCACATTGGGTTCAACTCTGGAGCGTGCATCCCTCCTCCTTTAAAGAAGGCGAGGGTTAGTATGGACGGCGGTTGGTCCTGTTCCCCCTCTGATTTCCCTCCTTTTCCTTTTCTCCTTATTCCCCGGCTTCCCATGATTCTCATGCCGATACCTTCGTTCCACGCTATGCGTAGATGGCTTCACTCGATCTACTACCTGTAAAGAGACTTCCCCTCCAGCGTCCCGAGGTATCTCTGAGGGCGGGTTCTTCCCCCCTTTTTTTTTTCCCTTGCCCTCTCTTTTCGATGGCTTGGCTGCCGGCCCTAACTCTTGACAAATTTCCTGTAATCTAGACCCCCTTTTATTTCTGGAGTGATCTTCTCTTCCCCGAGCGTCGAGCCCCTGTCCCTCTCCACCGCAGCTCGCTCGATGCGATTCTTTTCTCGAGTCCCCCCCTCTCGACTTTCGATAATCTCCCGAAACTCTACTGTCGACCGTGGTCTCCTCTTATGCGAGTTGTTTCCCTCCCCTTCTCTTATGAGGAGGACTTTATCAGTGATTAGCGACCCCCTCCCTGAATTTTTCCCCCCAGTTTGTCCCTGTTTCCTTCCGTTCAGTTTCGATCTGATTTTCGTGTTTTGGTTGTAAGCTTACTTTTTACTCCTTTCGTTGCAGGATGGGGTGTTCTCGTATGCCGATCCATCTGACTACTCCCTCGTTCCACCCTCCCCCCCCCCTTAAGTATCCGTCCTAACCAAAGACTGGGATCCGCAGGTTCCCGACCCCCCTCCCCCAAACTGACTTCCTTTTCGACAGCCCACCAGCAGACCACTTCTTGGTTGGCTCAATGTCCCTATTCCCCTTTTTCTTGCCATTTCCCTTTTCCCACCGTCACAGTTAATAAGTCTTGTGAAGGCGAATTCCGATCGTCCTAGCAGCTTTTTTTCTCCCTTGCTTGATGTGCCCCACCGTAATCATCAGGTTGGGATCCTCCTCCCCTTGAATTTTACTTCTTTTCTTCGAAACACCGAACTCGACGACGCACGCGTTCTCTATTCTCCGGCCTCCCTTTCGTCAGTCTTCTCGTTTGCCAATTGGGGGCAGTGGAACCCTTCAGTCCCAAGGTGCCTGTTCCCTCCCTTCCTGACTTGGCCATCCCTTAAAACGGCACTCGACCCCAGCCGATCCCGTTGGGACGGTTTTTTTTCTGTTTCATGTGTTCCCCTTGCCTCGCCAATAAGTTCCTCCCAAACTCGCCAAGAACTCCCAAGTCCACTTTCCCTCGGGTGCTTTTCCCTCTCCCTTCTTCGTGTCAGCCCCTCCCTTTCCCCAGTCCCCCCGGGTTACTCCTTGGCTGAGACCCACATTTTTGCCCTGACTTGTAGTTTTTTGTTCACACTTCAGCGGTTTTGGGGGGGACGGCACCACCCCTTTCTGATCTTTCCTCACCCCATTTGGCCTTTTTTAGAGATTTTTTTAGGCTTTTCCAGACTTCCTGGCGATCCCTTGGACGTTCACCAACAGTTAACTCCCGCGACTTCCCCCCCCCTTCCCTTCCGAGTTCGAATAAAGAGGTGTCCATCATGTTCTTTTCCCCCGGACTATTCCCCCCCTTTCCAAAACGGAGTCCACCGTCTTTTTCCCACCTCCCATCCTTTTTTTCTCTTTCGTGGACGAAATTTCCTCGTTCATGCCGGATCTAAGACCCCCTTTTTGGTGGAGTTTTTTTTATACTCCCCTTTCCCCTGCACGGCTAATCTGCGCCGCAAAGCCCCCCCCGAATCTCCCCTCCTTTCCTGTCGTCCTTGCGGGTACTTTTTTTTGCTCAGTTCTGCCCAACTTCCCTTTCCTAGCGCGGCCCAGATCTGTGGGATTCGTTTCTCGGACGATAACCTTTTTCCCTTTTCCCTCATTGGTACACAGTCGAAATTTCCTTCTCAGACACAATATCTCTGTTCTGCCTGGCCGCCCTTCCTTTCTGACCCCCTGAGTTTCTAATTGACCCCGCGGCAAGTCCCCCGTTCAAGACCCCCCTCATAGTTTCTCAGTTTTCCCCAACCAAATCCGTCAGGTCAGGACCGTGTTTTCTTTGTGTACTATCAGGTCTTTCGTCCGCGGGTCGTTCTCCCCCTTGCTACCCCTCTTTTCCGGTAGCCATCCACCCGGTAGATTCTCTGGTCTTGGGCTTTTTTACCTTTCTTAAGTGCGATTGGCTGCTTGCTCGTCCGATTTCGACCCCCCAAGCGCCACGGTTTCCGGCGACCCCCCCTTCTCCCCAAGTTTGTTCTTTGTTTTAGGTTCGTTGGCCACTTGGGGCCTGTAAGTCCTTATTTGACCCGGACCCCAACCCACGAACCTGTCCTCTTTCCCTTTGTCCCCCCCCCTCTTTTCATGTTCTTTTGCGTCGTCGGGACAATCGTCGTTTTCGGAATCTTCCCGGACTGTGACATCTTCCGTCTCAACCCAGACGGTTTGCTTAGCTTACCTTTTCGCGGCCACACCCCAACTCCCCTCTTCGTCCACTTTTACTAGTAATAGAATTCATGCCATAGACGGATTTCCCTTTGTTGTGCTCTTTGGCCCTGACAGTCCATGAAAGTGTGTTCCCCTACGCATTGAGCACGCTCTTCACCCCCCCCTCCCCCCTCCGTTTTTGCCGGGGCGGGAAACCCCTTCGAAGATCTCTTGTTCCGTCACTCTTTTTCCCGGCATCCAGGTGTTCAAGCCCTTGCGCCCGAGTATTTCGTTTGAACGAAGGCTTTTTGTCTTGTACCCTTTTAATCCCCTTTCGCAAATAAATATCCGCTGAGCACTTCCTGATCCTTCCCCTAGCTTAAGATCACTCTTTCTCTGACAGGCGCAGACGTGAACCCTTCTCGCACCCCCCCTGTTTTCTTTCGACATTATGGATGCACTCACCGAGCTCCAGCAGACCGTCCTGACCTCCTGCGAGGACAGGTTGTGTCTGCGAGTTCTCGTGAGCTGGTGTTGGATTTCGTCTTTCTGTCTGACTGCTTTTCTTCTCCCCAAAATTTTTTTCAATTGAGTTCTGTGACGAGTTGCAGGCTTTGATCTCTTGTCCTATCCATTTACCCTGGATGGCAGCTCCCTGCTAGCCGCTACCCCTTGTTTTCAGCTATTGTTGTTAGGAAGGATCTATCACACCCTTCCCCTCTAGCAATCCACGGGACTCCCCTATTCCCCCCCTCCTTTCCCCATTTCTCCTGAGATACGGTTGGTTCTTTGATCCCTCTCCCTGTCCTCTTTGCCCTGCCCAATTATATCGCGTTCGCTGATGTCGCCTCGTAGCTTTCTTTTCTCTCCTTTCCATCACTGGCCTTTTCAGCTTTTCCACAGCACTTCAGGCGCTCTCCCTCTTCTCACAGTCCCGTCCTACTGATCGCCCTGCTCCCTATGCTGTTCAAGCGAGTGGTCCCCATTTGGTCCCCACAACTTCTTCCTTTCCTCAGTTTCAAGGGGGGTACAACCCCCTCGATCCACTCTCGTCTCCACCCTCCCCCTCACCTTCATCGCTTAACAGGACTCCCCACCGCCCCCGCCCCCCCCCTTCCTCCAGTTATAGTCTTCCACTTGGGGGTGGTTCTCCAACCCTTCCTTTGTTAGTTATTTCCGGTGAGTGAGGGATCCAGTGTTCCCCTCCCAGAAAAGGAAATCTCGGGCATTCTCTTCTCCTCTTTTTTTCACTTATGGCGTACTAAGTGGCCTTTCAGTGCCCTGAGGAAGGGCTTTTGATACTCCTCTCTCTCAGCCATTCCGGTCACAGGCGTAGTCAGTATCCTTGTCTCGAATACCTTGCTGCTCCTCATCCCAGGCAGATACGGTTTTCCCTCCGTAAAGGGTATGCCGGCTGACGTGTGCCCCGGC
>Ga0179591_1305379_pt1 | contig 10907 bp, 7 predicted proteins | sample CZOMad2_1_08_16f_FD_182891 | JGI IMG/M metagenome (GOLD analysis project Ga0179591, IMG submission 182891) | Vadose zone soil fungal communities from Angelo Coast Range Reserve, California, USA - CZOMad2_1_08_16fungal (PacBio error correction) | ecosystem: Environmental > Terrestrial > Soil >... | reverse complement strand
AACTGGATGTTTCTCTTATGCGACAGGAAATTACGTTCTTTGTCGATCCTTTTTCCTCAGGCAACCTCCCGCTCAGCAGAGCGGGCCCCAGTTTTCCCTCCGGTTGGCCGAGTCGCCGGCCTTTTGCATACCGACTTCTGAGGGATGCCTGAAAAGAAAACTGTGCACGGTTACCCCTTCCTGCGTCACTTTTACGCGGACTTCTCATTTATGGGCCGTCATACGTGAGTTTGAGACCACGTTTTGATCCATCGTACCCTCGCATGATTCCTAAAGACCCCTACTCCCCCACCAATAGCTGTGCCGGTCTCTCCCTCCGTCTTTAAGGGCAAATTAGCTCACCCTTCCCTGACTGGCTTTTGGACGTTCATTGCGATTTTTTTTTTTTGAATGTCGTTGGAGATGGTGGCAGTCCGGGCTAGAGCCCTACGCTTAATCGATACTTTTTTTCCTGTGGAGGGTGTTGACGGGGTGTTTAGCTGTTGAAGTGGGATGTCCGCGGTGTTGTGCTTATTGGCTTTTTTTGCGACCCGGAACCCCCTAATTTTACCGTATCACCTGACCCTGCAAATTCCCTCTATCGTTATCTTCGAAAGACCTTTTAGACCCCGGGACGGGTGTGAAGCGCATTTCCCCTGTAATAAAGCGGCTTGCCGTTTGCACCTTGCCATTCGTCCGTCTGAAAGAGCGTGTTCCCACCGAGCGGTCCTGGCGTACCTTTCGATCGCACAGAAGCCCTGTCGAGATGAGCCCCGCTGAACCCCTGTCAAAACGATCCGGCTAGTCGAACCTTTCTATCAGAGGCAAACGGTAGGAAAGAGAATACGCCCTTATCCATAATCCACGCATCTGGTGGACTCCTGCTTTTGAACGTAACGAACTGCAATCAGAAACCAGAATTTTGCACTTTCCTCCTCGACTACCCAACTCCCTGTTCCCGTTGACTCTGAGGCCATTGTTTTTTCCACTGAGGTGAAGAGTTGACTATCATTTAGACAGCAACCGTGATATAGAACTCTACCTACTTTTTTTGTTTTTAGACCTGAAATAATTTTTATTGACCCCAAAATCCTGAAGATAAGGTATCCATCCCGGTGGTTTTTGGTTCCAACTTGGGTTCATTTTCATTCCTCAATTCTTTTCTCTTTCATCGGGCTCTGTAGGGGTCTTTTCTCATTTGATTTCCTGTGTACCGTGGTACACCTGTAATCCCCTCATGTACCTAGGTACGAGTACAGGGTTAAAAGGTGGGATGCCTGTTGTTTTCTTTTTGTGACAGTTCCCCTCTCAAGGAGCTTCGCCGGGAACTAAGGAGGTATGGACGGTATAGCCAGTCCGCGTTTTCGCGGAATGATGATTACTCAAGGCTTGCGGGCCAAATTCCAGCCGGCTGAGGTTGAGGCTTTCAGGAGTTTATTATAGCCTAAAATCGGCCATTGTTCAACCCTTCAAAGAGACCTGGTTTTCCATTAGCTCCCAGGGGGGCTTACGCGTTTTTTTTTCGTGATCCCCCTGTGGATGAAGGTGCTTTCTTTTCTTTTCCATATAACGCGTTGCGAGTCTCTTAACTTCTTCTCTCCTTGATTGAACCTTTCTGAGCTGCCTTTGTCAAACGCTGTGATATTCTGGGTGGATTGTCCCGCCTCCCTTGTCAATGCTTAACTGCTCTTGGGCATGTTTGCCGTGACCGGTTGTGAGCCAGACATCATTTTTCTTTCGGGCGGTATCATTCAGTGCAAATGCTCCGTCTTGACTGCTTTTTGACTCTCTAATGATGGAGCTTGCGAGCTTTGTGAGGTTATTCTGGACTCTTAACGCTCGAGTGTGCCCAGGACCCACATCCTCACTCATGGAATTATCTCTTACTCTAATACTATAATTTGTTGTGTGACGGATATCCGGGACCTCGCATCCTTCGTATTCCTCTAAGCAGAGCCCCCCTCCTGAAGCCATGAAACGACCCCACAACCCAAAACGGAGAGAACACTCGGACCCACAAGGCGAGATACCCCCAATCCCACCCGACAGGTCGCAGTGTGATGATATCAATCATCCCTCCACAGATTCGCTCAGCCTCTCAGAAAAACACCGGGTCACGGCTTTAACCCCCCCCCCCTACCGCGAAGGTTGCTACGTTCCCCCCAGGAACGCCCCCCTTATTGCCATCCCTGCTCAGTTTTTAGAAAGCATGTCACAACGCCCTTATTGCATCAGCCTCGACAAAGTTAATGCCCCCCCCCCAGGGTCTACCTGTTTTACCCTCCCTGACCCCCCCGCTCAATCCCGGCCCCCAAGACAAAATGCACGATCCACCCCGTGTTAACGAACGCATGTCACCCCCCCCCTTCGCGGGCTGATTTTTGTTCCCATTGGGCACGGAGGCAGTTGCGCACATCCCAGCCCAGTGTAGTAGGCTTTGACGGCATTTTATCACTTAATCCCCATCTAACAGAACACCGGCACTCCATAGAAGGCGCACATCTAGTGACTTTTCCCATACCGACCCTCAAGTCGTCTTGCCTCCAGAAAAATACAAACCCCCGTTTTCCAGCAACCCTCTGACACATGGGACATCCGAGGGATGATCATGGGAGAGGCTTTTCCCATGGTCCAAGTCTACCTTTTTCACAGCCTTTCCCCTCTATCACTTAAAATTATTATTGGGTTTTAGCCTGACTTCTTTCTCCCCAACTGACAAACCCCCGGACAACACAGATCGCCCCAGTCCAGTACCTTCCCAGACGCGATGTGAATGAAATTGCTTAGGTTCTCCTTACCAGACACCAAATTCCCATGATCATCTTCCCCGACCCGGTTAGTATCCACTCTATTCCCCCCTCCCGTGCTAACATGCCACAAGTCAGACGTCTTTTGCCAGCGGTTATTTCCTCGTTGAATATGTCTTTCGCGCCTTCCGGGTGCCTAAGGCCCTCGGCAGGCCACCCATCTTGCTTCCCTTTGTTCCAGATGTGTACTGGCCTCCCCCCCTCTTACAGCTTAATCTCCGGTTTTCCTGTGCATGTTTTTCCCCTGCGAGTCATTCCCCGGACCCGACTTCTTTACCTCATCATTCCTTATTGATATTCTATTTCTCGGTTTGTTACCCATACTCGTAAGAAGCTCCGACCTCTGAAAGTTTCACTCATTCATCAGATATCCCCTTTAAACTAGGAACCACCCCGACGACATTCACATGCTTTTCCCCCCCCAGTTCGCCAGCGGACAAGCAAAGATTAGTTAGTTAATTTCTTCTCTAAACATGCAACAATTGCCCTGGACGGTCCCTCCCACGAGGGCCTCGCACGAAAAAGGGACAGAAGGGAACTGCCCCAACCTTCCCCCGTTTAAAAAACGCCCGCCCCGTTTCCCCCTTTTTTAACACGCCGGCCCCCCTCCAGCGCCGCCGTCAAAAATTCCTGACAAAAAGTCAATGACCACCTCCCTTTACAGGCCCCCCCCCTTCATAAGTTCACGGAGCTCTGTACAAGAACTAATCTTCTATTCCCAGCTTGTCGGAGTGTCGGACATTAAGAAATCCTCTTCGTAGTAGCTACCAATGAACCCCGCACCATACCACTTCTTACTGCAACCTTCCAAAACCCCCTCCTCCCTCTCCCTTTTTTCAGTGAAACTGAATGGACCCTTTTCCCCCCGTGGACCTTTGTTGAAGATAATTTCAGTATTCGCTCCCTCGTTTATTCTGATTGGACCTGTCTCTAACCCGAGTCCCAGTCTCTGGCTCACGAGGAGTACGTTTCCTCCCCGTTTTTTACTTTTCTTTCTTTTCCTTTTTAGGTCGCCTCTTTTTTTCCTCTCAAGGTCTGCCATTTAGGCGGTAGGATTTCTCCCTTCAACGGCTTCAGGTGAAAAGTTTACTTTTCCCCCCCCTGCTGTAGCTTTCTCCATTGTGGCCTGTTTGATACATCTCAGTGTAGGTTGCTTGTGAACCAGCAACATCTATACGCCCCGTGTTCTCGTGTTGGCTACAAACGTCTATCCCGTGGAGGAATGCTTTTTGACATGGTAAATATCAGTCCCTCCTTTTTTCCCTGCAATCTTCCGCCCCCGTCCGAGTCCAGGACAGGCGGTTCTATTCCGTCTTTCCGCGTTTTTCATAAGTGTGTACGCCTTCTTTTTTCATTGAGCATTCCTCTCTCATGGTGATATCAACCCGTTTGACTTCTGGCAGACCCCAGGGTTGGTCATGCCCCCTCTTTGTTGCCGTATCTCTCTCTTTAACCCCTGGTTTTGTTGAGCGTTATGCTCGGCAACCTCTCTTCTTGAAATCCAAGTTTTTTGATTTATGCCACCGTTTTTTAACATTGTTCTCTGCAACTCTCTTTTAGAGTGAATGGAGAACCCGATCCGTCAGTGGCCAAATTCACGAACCACGATGGAAAGAGAGCTCTGGAAACTTTATTTTGTCCTGGCACTGGCCGCGGGAAGCTTTTTACGATGGCACTCCCTTTGACACCGGCTGTGCCCCAAGAATTAAAAAACTAGTCTCTCGACGGTTGAGACCCCCCCTTTTTAGACAGGGGGTGCGTGCTTCTTCTGTTTTTTTTACAGCAACCCAGAATGACTACCTCGATCTGAGAAACCCCCCGTAAGCCTCCCAGGGTGGCCAGGTGACTGGGACCCGCACCCATTTTTGAAGGAAGCTGTCTAGATAATACTCATAACCTTTTACCCCCCTTACCCCTGGCGATCGCTACCCGCGACCTCCTGTTAAAAGTACGAGAGTTTGAATTTTTTTTCCTCTCTCCTTATCACGCTCTGCGGCCTCCTTTCATTAGTTCTCACTTCATTTTGTCCTTGCCCCACCTTTGAGTAAAGGCATGATAGGACTTGCCCAGCCCACCTTTTCTTTGAACGGTCCTTTTCTCTTTCAGGAGGCGAGAAGGACTAGGCAGTTTTCGACTAATTGTGGACCCTTTCTCAGAGAACCTGTCATGGTAGCTACCCGCGCTTATTAGAAGGTCCCCACCCCCGTCACCCCAAAAGGCCACCTTGGAATGGTTACATCTCTGCCCCTTTTTGGAAGAATATATACTTGCCTGAAGGTTTTTTTTTCCTTTTTTTGACTGCGGTCCGATCTTGAGCCTTTGGAGTTGGCTGGTGTTGATTGTCCCCCTTCCCCGAGAGTATTACGGGTGGGGCTTGGGGCCTCTCTTGTGAGGGAGTTTTTGATTCTGCAGGGAGGGTTTTGGTAGGCCGTTCGGGAGCCGAGGAGGGCGGAGGCTTTTCTGGGATTTGCTTTACCTCCCCGGGCAGTGGCCCCCCGACTCCCCATAACCGGTTCTCTCGGTGATTTCCTTAGCCACGAAATGTCGAGGGACGTTTTTTGTGGCCGCGCCCTTCACGCCTCCACTATTCCAGAGGATCATGCTTTTTTTTCACAGTTCCCATTCTGATCTTGTTGATTTCGTTAAAACCGATATCTAGTGTAATCATGAGAGACCGATTTTTTTTGCTGCTCCACCCCCATCATCAGGTTTCGACCTATATTTGTCCCCTGGGTAGGCCATGCATATGCGCCCAGATTTTCTTCCCCTAAAAGGGCGTGCCTTATTCTTATTCCCCGGCCCCGGGAAAGCCCCGAAAACTACACCCATTTTTCCAAACCGCTTTTTCCAATTTGACGTCAGTATGCGTTCCCTTTGTTTCCTTATGGTTACCCAGATAGTCCATAGATTGAAGCCAAAACGGTTCTATTAAGCACGTGTTTCCGATTCAAGGACTTTGTCTGCAGTGTAGCCGAAGTAAGTCAGGTGTTTAACCAACCGCTGTCGTACCGGTCACATATATCGATATTTGGGAGGTTTTGTCAGTTTTTTTTTCAAGATTTTTTCCGCCACCTCGTAGTCTCTTTTTTTTTTTTTCGACTGGGGGAGTGAGTACTGTGTAAGTTTTTTTTTACCCTGTAATCCATGATAATCACCTCGGTTCCCATGTGGCCCATTTTTTAGTTCCAGGGTGTAGTTTTTCATGAAGAGCAGGTTTCATGATTGGCAGTCATTTTCTGATCAATAGTCTGGCGCTGTGATGCACAGGGGACGAAGGCGGATTTTTGTCCCGCAAACGCAAGACTGCTAGGCAGGGGCTAGGGATTTTTCCCGCCTTCCCCTAAGTGAAAATCGGTGCAACCACCTCCGCCCGCGACCTTTTATTTCAACGGAGTTATTCACAGTTTTCGCAGTAAGATTCGTTTTTTTGAGCGTTGAGGGAATTTCTGTCTCCGGAGTTTTTTCCCACTCCCTAATCGCCTTTTTGTTTCATTACCTCTTCTCCCTTCCTTCTTTAATGAGGGACAGTTCCATTAGAGTCACATTTCATGATCGGCGTTAGGGGATGGTCTTATCGTATTTTCAGATCCCTTAGATGGTTTCTTGACACCCGCTGTTGCCGCTCTGCCTAATTGGCGGTATATTGATCCCATTTAAAAAATGCATGCTGGTATCCCTACTCGGATGTGAGCGGCCGTTTTATTTTTATATTTGGTTACATTCAGGGACTTCCACGAAATGCTTTTACCTTCATATAATTTTTCACTCCTACTCCGTTTTTTTGTTCTTAGATCCTTTGGGAACCCCTAAACTTCCGAGGATTGCAGGTAAGGTGCCATTGAAGATAAATTCCGGCCCAATATCAAGCACCCGACCCTTAACAGTCGATTAACGTAGAGACCCCCGACGGAGACTCTGTTGGCGGATGATCACGCAAGCCCCCGGTTTTTTAGAAGAACCACTTTGTTTTCTCACGGCAAACCCCCATCCAAAGCGCCGGTGAAGGGCCCCAGTTGAACGTCCCGCCCCGACGAGATCAGGTGACCCCCCTGCCCCAGGTTCCTCAGACGGCGGGAGAGGCCCCAAAAAACATCGTTTTCCTTTCTTCCCCCCTGGGAACATCCCTAAATGACCCCAATGAAATTTTCCCCGAAACCCCACTCACGTAAAAACAATAGACTCAACCCTTTTGGTTACGCAAAGAATGGTAACCCCCGTGCTTGTATTGGGCAAAGCTGATGCTTGCAGTGTTCTACCCCTCCCAGTATTCAACTGTGCCTCTAGGGAACCTTTCGACCCGAAGTTATACTTTAACGGGACAGCCACCCAGCACTATTGAAACCTCAGAAACTGGCCTACGAATCGGCGCTTTTGACACCTCCCCCACAAGTCCGCCCACTGGGCAACTCTGGACGGCCTCTTTTGATGTCATTCATCTTTTTCACTTTTTGCCCTTTCCAACCAGTACTCCCTTTCTCCGCACTCCCGCCCGCTATTCAACTACGTGTGCAGGCATGACTCTTGACCCTACACCCCCCCAGAAAAAAATCTCCCCCCCCTCTTCCCGTAATGTTCCGTCCCTTCCCCCGGACCCAGCTAATGCCATTATGTCGTTCAACGACCACCACCTTTCCCTTATTGCAGTAGCACCTTTCTTTCTTCACTAGAGAACTCGTGCCACCCAAAGTTCCGCAGCTCCACTGGCCCCTCAGGTTTTTCGTCCCCTAGGCCGGCCTCATAGGTCGGTTCGCCTTCCGTCCGTTTTTTTTTTTTCCATTGTTTGAATGGCCCCCCCCAGTTTGGTTTCGTGGCCCTTCCTCTTGCCAACAGTTGGACCCCAGCGAAGACCTGTCGGCCCACGTGATTTCTGTGTTTCCATCTCCTCGCATAATTCCATCGGACTTATTGGAGACTTCAGGGGCGTGTCTCTCCTGGTGTCAAACCCCAGTATACCAAGCGACTACCTTCTGAACAGGGTACTCCATGCATCAGACTTTAATTCCTTCCTTCCGCGGGAAACAGCGCACGGAGGCCACCTGTCGTATCCCCCTCTGGAAATAGTTAGCGGCCATGGCAGTTTCTTAGTAGCCTGTCCCAAACTGCCCGGAGCAATCCCCTAAGAATCCCGAAAGTTCCTAAGCCCAGAACAACCGCCCGCTCCCTACGGGAAAGGAACAAGAAAGGACCCCACAAGAGGTCCACCCCACGCCCCCGCCCATTCCAACCTGAAAGATTCACCGCGCACCACTGCCCTGCCTTCGACAAGGCACCCCCATCCGCCGGCACTTCGAGGAGGGGCCACGTCCCGACGTGTAAGTGCTCCTGCCCCCGTTCGGTGTGCGTGTTTCGGGACTTTCAGTAGAAGAAGCGGTCTTCCATCACCAATTACCTTTTTTTCCTGCCAGCGGAAACTGGCCCCCTTTCAGCGCCGCTCCACCAGATGCCCAGTCATGGAACAGTGGTACCTTTCCTTTTGCTTGGTCAGGAAGTCTAACCTTCCCTTTGCGTCCGCCCTCCAGTGGACAATTGGAGGGCCGTGGATACTCCGCGAACTGCATCGAACTGAGGTATATAAACCGAAACTTATCTAAGAGAGGTCCTCATTACGTTCCCTGCAGCCCCAGTACCAGGTAATTTTTCTTTGATTACTCAACTAGCCCCCTTTTCCTTTACAAGGGAAAGCGGTCACCCTCATGCCTCGTAGTCCCGGTGGGAATTCGATTACTCGTCGGGTGTGGCTTTCCCAACTCCCTCGAACCCCCCTTTCTCGTGTTTACCCCACCCCCCCGAGCCTAGTCTTGGCGCTGGGGGAACAATTTCTCCCGAGTGGCAAGTCTCATGAATTGCGTCCGCCCTCTTTTTCAGAAGGCCCCTTAGGTTAGCCCCGTTCTGAGTAAAGCTTCCTTTCATCTACTGTACGAATCGTTCGATTAATGTCGTCCCAGCACTTGTGCCCTAAGATGCCGCAGTTTGAAGATTGCACGTGGTGCCGGGAAGGAAGAGGTTTTAAGATACTATCTTCCCTCCAATTGGGTGTTTTTCCTTTTTCTCTGCAATCACAAACCCCTTTTTTTTTCTTGCCCGGAAATTGCATCTGCCAAAGGACCTGTCACCTCGGTCGTCGAACCCATTGATGAGAAGGAGGCGACACTGCTGACCTGCGCAACCCAGAAAGCATAGGTTCAGACAGCTAGCCCTCCTGGCCTGGCTTGTCCATTGGTTTTCATGGAAATCTGAACCCGGGCCGTTCCCCCCTCCTTTTCTGCACACCATAGTCTCCGGTGTTTAGTCAACCCCCCCCTCTCCTTGGGTCCTGAACGCAAAAAAAGACCCCCTCCTCACGATCAAATTCTCACCCCCTTCCGGTACCTCCCGGCCTCTTTTGTCAGGACTTAAATGAACCAGGGTGAGTTTTCTCATCCTCAGTCCTTTTCCTACAATTTGAGCGGTCCAAGGTAGAATTGGCCGTAGGACAACTAAGAATCGTGAGACTCTGATTCGTTAGAGAGATAAACCGTTCACGTGTTTGACCGAGCATTAGACTCCGGTCTCGTCCTTCCCGAGTCAAACCGATTGACCACGGGATTCTTAAATGGACTCTTCCCGGTCCAATTTGGGTCCGTCTTTAAGTGAGGTTTTCTCCCGGTTGAGTACTTACCGACCGCCCCGGTTACCGGCCCAAATTCAAGAACCAGTTGCTTGCGCATCCGTCTGGAGTGGTACCCATTTCTCTATCAGCTGAACGGGTAGTCTGGATTCTTTCCCTTTTCCGGGAGCTTTCCTTTCGAGTCTTTGGAGAAGGAAGGGCTCGAGGCGGTGTAGTTTTGACTTTCTTGCTTGTTTGTGGCTGAGGTTGGTGTGGCTTGTGTCATTGTTTGTTCTTTTCCCGGTCTCCCCTGTCTTTCTTTCAGGAACCTTTCCCCGGTGGCACCATTTATGTGCCCCGCCTCCTATAGGTGTTGAGACCTGCCCTTTTCAGTCCCTTTCAGGGTCCTTACGGATAATCGCCGCGGCGGAAACCTTTCCCCGGCGACACTCCTTCGTTCCCGAAGAGTGACCCGCGATCGATTTCACAAATGTGAGCGCCCGACTCGATCTCCGAGCATTTTCACACATCTCCACTTCGCTCACAGTTATCCCGTCCAGGGCTGTAAATAGCCATCATTCGCCTATTAATACATTTGGTCTGTCTTGCCCCCGGTCCGGCCAGGACGCCCCCGTCATCTTCGACTTCACTCGACTGGGCCCTTCCTCTCCGAACCCCCTTTTCCTTTCGAGGGGGCCGATGCGATTGAGACCTGCAAGGCTTTGTCCGTTTTATAATGATTCTCTTTTCTCACGTCCATCAATTTCCTGATTCCCAACCCCATGCCGAGGGATCCGTTCTTTTCATTCATGCGATTTTTTATGTTGTCAGTGGGTTTTCAGTCCTTCTCACCCTCGTTATATTTCTGAGCTTTTAGGCTGTTGCTAATGGCTTAAGTTTCCATGGAAAACCCCTACATTGCCCTGAAGGTTCAAGTTGGAACGGGGGTCCTTGACTTTTTTTGGTGTTTCTGCCTTGCAAGTGGTCTGCGTCGGCCGTACGTGCTTTTTTCTAGTACGGCCGCGTTGCTTTCTTGGACTTTTGGTCTGTATAGTTTTTTCGACGCGACGTCTCTGCAATTTCGGGGCGTGAGTCCTTCTCCCCTCGTTGAAAAGATCTTACCACCCACTCCCGCCTCTGGGTGTGGCCAAATTCCATTTTCGCAGTACGCGTTGTTTTTCGTGATTTGTCCTTTTTTTTAAGGGCTTTTCTTGCTGTACCTTCACCAGCCGAGGTTTTTTATCACTCGGTAGACGTCCTTCTGGAAATCGCGACTTGAAAGTTTGTCACTGATGCTCTTCTTTTTTTCTGTTCTTCGTCTTAAGGGGATCGTTATATGGGCTTGTTTTTCTCAGATGGTACCCCCACGCCACCCCCCCCCATGATACCCCCCTGCCCCAGGACCGGTTCCCCTTTGGGGGGATGATCATCAACACTGGCTGAGTGGTATATCTAGGTCTCTGTGCGGCCCTTTTGGCGTGATCTTTCTTTTACTGTTGCGGGCCCGGTCCCGGCCCCGCCCTGCCGAGGACCAT
>Ga0179591_1239380_pt1 | contig 10907 bp, 12 predicted proteins | sample CZOMad2_1_08_16f_FD_182891 | JGI IMG/M metagenome (GOLD analysis project Ga0179591, IMG submission 182891) | Vadose zone soil fungal communities from Angelo Coast Range Reserve, California, USA - CZOMad2_1_08_16fungal (PacBio error correction) | ecosystem: Environmental > Terrestrial > Soil >... | reverse complement strand
AAATGCCCCCGAGAGCGTTTAGATTCCTTTATCCCCCTCTCCATCTCTTGGCCGGCCGGGCTCGGAAAGCATGTTCGAATAACATTGTCCCCAGGATTTCTTCTCCCTTGTTGTCCCTCCACCCCTTCTTTTGCTTCTTCCGAGATCTGGCGGAAGCCCCTCCCGCCGATTACTCGCCAGGGTGTGCATCGTCTCGTCGTGATAGCCGATCCCGCCTTCTGCCTGGTTTTCTCTTTGCTGACTCCTGAACCTCCCCCACGCTAGACTGCGCTCAAACTATGTTAATTTTTTAATTCTTCTCCCCAGAGAGACCCTTTTTTCGATGTTTCACGGCGAGTCCGACTATTCTACAGCGATTATCCTCTCTTTTTCTTTCGCCATGTTAGGATTTTGTGCTTTTTTCTGCGTAGTAGATCGTTCTTACTCGCCCGCGCTCTTTGACCGCCTTCGTGACGTTTTTGTCGACTACCATCTACTGTCAGACCCATCCCCCCACCTCGCATCCGCGCGCACGCAATTCGAAAATTCTCTTTGTCACGAAGACAAGTTTTGTCACTCCTTCGACAGGGCGCCGGAACTGCTATGGGAAATACGATGGTCGTGCCTTTTTTCCCCCTTGGTAATAGTCGTCCGCTCATCTGAGTTCCAAACCGCCCCGCCCTGACAGATCTGCGTCGGACGACATATGCCTGTGTCCTTTTCAAGCGGCCGCGGCCTTCCCTCCTACATAAGGCGACCTGCACGTTTCTCCCTCTTCGCCGAACTGTTCGGCATCGCCGCCGGCGCCTTCCTTTCCCCCAGGTCAACCCTTTCCAATTCAGCTGTACGCAACACGGCTTCGCGACTCACCTCCTCTACTTTTTTCCTCTCTGGGCTCAAAGCGCTAACTCCCCAGGTTTCACTTTTCCCCGCTCAAGGCTGTCGACCGTAAAGTAATACACCTATCGCTCTACGCTGACTGCTCTCGTTCTTCTTCTCCTTTTTTTCTACTGGCTCGAGGTCACCAGGGCTCCCGCGATCATGGCCGCACTTCACCATTCTTAGAAGTAATGACCCAGGCCTTCTCCTCTCCCCAATAGCAAACGTGCTGTACCTCCCTGCCCGACGGTAGAGGCCGGGCTTTTGCCCCCTCTCGGGCTTAACACTTGACCGCCCTTGCCGCCTGTTCGGGAAGCGAGTGATCCCCCCCTGCCCCTCCTTTTTTGCTTCTCGGTCTGCTTTTCGCCTACGCCCCGGATAGAGAAGGCCTTTGCCTTGCACGGACTCTTCGGGAGATGCCTCTAAAACCTCTTCCCTTCTTACATTTACGCGTGAATGTCCTGTGCGAAAGCTCTTTCCCGAAAGGGTGCCCCCTTTAACTAGCACCTCCTATAGGGAGGAGCCCTATCCCCAAAAACCATCAGAAACCCATCCCGCGGGACCGCTTCCCTTGTGGCCAGCGTCTCCTTTTTTTTGTTTTTTGGTTACAACGTGAGTTTTCCCCCCTTGCCCAGGAAGTTGCCCCTTTTTTCCTCCCTCCTAGCAGCGATGCCTTGCAGTTACGCGCTACGTGCTTCCCCTTAGGAAAAGCCGGCGAATCTTGCCTTTGTCTTAGCTGGCGCTCGCCGATTTTACCTTCATTCCAAGAGCATACGCGTGGCTCGTAAATGGGAAAAGCCGTTGTTCTAAGAGCGCAGCCTCTCATCCATCGAACGTGCAGGGCTTGGGCCTAGTTTTTTTTCAACTCCCGCCTAAAAGGCCTCCTCGTATGCGAGGCCTCCGGCGGTCCTTTTACCGTGACGGGCACTTTGCCTTGTTATCCCTCTATCTTTTCCCCCAATACTCCTATTTTTTTTTTTCTTGATAGATAAAAAAAGGCCCCCCCCCCCCCCTATGCCCCGTAACTTCCTACTACACCTTGCGAGCTCGATGTCTTCGTTGTCTTGTCCGTTTTTCAACCCTTCCCCACATCGGAAAGTGACATGGATTGCTTTTAATGCCTTCGGCGCGCACTTCCCCCCTTAGTGCCAAATGCACCAAGGCCTTATGAGATTTTGATTCTATAGGTATCTGTCCCCCTTTTCTCGTTACCCCATTTCACTTAGAAGCTACTCGAACGGGCCGTGCCTTAGGGACGTCCCCCTGAGGATATTTCCTTCCCCCCTTGACGTGTAGTCGCGCCCTCCTTCAAGTACTGGAACCTCCTGCAGCTTTTCCTAGGCGTCAGTCCGCATTCTAGAAATGCCACTTCTTTGTTTCCTGGAGATGATTTTGTCTTCGTTTGTTGGGATCGGGCTACCGCTTTCTCGTCAGGTGATCTTCCCCCCTCTTTCTTTGCAAACACCGTGCGTCGTCCTCGGGAGTAAAGCCGAACCCTGCCTTTTTCGCAAATGGCACTCCCCTCCCTCGGGGAATGTCTTAAGGCAGCAAGCAGGGGGGAGGTTTGACCCACGCTGAAGAGACTTTCTTTTTTTGACAAAAATTTTTCCCCCCGCTCGTCGAAATGAGCCGTCCCCGACGTTAAGGAGAACAGCTCGGCACCAAGAATTAATGAGTCAGTCGCGCCTTTTGAGCCCACAGCAGTCTCGTGCCTCCCCGATAGTCCCCCGCTTCTGGGTGTCAGCCCACGTTCGGCTTTTGAGAGGTATTTGATCTCCTCTTTCCTTCCCCTTGAGAGACGTGTTTCGTTCCCTTCCTTTCGCGGGATAACCACTTTTTTCTTCTACAGGATGACCAGCGCGATCTGAGTCCAGTAGCAAGGTCCTTCTTCCGAGCTATTTCCTTCGCGTGCCGGTTTTCAGATTTCCTGCGCGGGACTTTTTCTGTAGCCTGAGAGCACTCTAACTTGGGCAGCAGGGTCATGTCTTCTTTACTCGGCCGTTGCGGGTTTTTCGAGGAGAGTGGGGGGAGCGCTGAGGGAGTACGAGGCGTTGATCAAAGAACAGGGCTGGCCGTGATACTTAGAAGAGGGTTTCTCGTGAATTAGCCTTTATTTATGTTCTTCCCTTCAAGTTAAGATGCTTTCAGATTGTTTTACCCGGCAGACCCCACATCCGGCCCTCTGTCCGAAGGCGCTCTCTTTTTGGGACGGAGGTTCAATGCTTTGTACTCAAGACTTAAGTTTTTTTTAGAGCCCCTACCCTACTGCCCTTTGGTCGCCCCGACCACGGCCCACCTCCGAGGATTTTCCCCGTCGAGGCCGGACAAACTGTGCGCAGGATGTTCCGGTATTCTGTACAAGGTAGACTACTTGGCGAGAGGTGGCCCCTCTCTTGTGTGAGGTAGAAAGAGGTGTTTTTTTCCTTGGTAGTAGGACCCCTCAAGTGCCCCCACGGAGAGTTCTGCAGCCGGGCCGTTCGTTCCTCGAACGTATCCTGTACTCCGCGCCCGCAGCCCTGCATTGAAGCCGCCCTTTTAGCGATCTTTCCTCATCTCTTTTTTTTCTTCCTCCGTTCTCCCGTTCTTCCGCGCTCGACTTTTACCACTGGGCGCATCGTCCTCGCCGAATCTCTGTTCCCTGGTGTAAGTGCAGTCAGACGTCGCGTTTTAGAGGAACTCAAGGCAGCAACTCGTCTTAAAGGGACTGAATTGAAGGCATTTTTTTGGATCATTCATAGTCGATTTCCCCCTTCTCGTAATCGGTTTTCTTTTGTTTCGGCTTCCATTAATCTCTTGCTCCCCGGTGATTTTACACGGTGGTTTCCCCTCCCTCTGTTCAGGATGTTGAATAGGCCAGAGAGGGTTTTTCCACGGCATAGTACCCTGAGATTTATCGTGAATAGTCTTCAAGAAGATCGAGTTTCAGTTTCCAGTATTTTTCTTTCCTGGCCGGGAGGGTTGAACATGGCGGGAACCCGTGAGATTTCACTTTTTTAGGGCTAGGGAGGCCTTCCTTAGGGAACCTTAGTTACATCAACCAGAATGTAGAGGGACATGCAAAGGCTATTTTTTTTTTATTGTCCCCGGAATTTCACCTTACGGGAGTGGCTTTCCCCCCAAGAACGATTTAACTCTCTTGCAATAGTACGAGATGCGATCGGGGGGAGTGTGTCAGGGGGGTCGTTTTAGTGAAAAGTGTTTCCCGGTCGCGGACTTCGCCTACTTGATCGTTTCTTCCCCCCCAGTCTCCCTGCGTTCTTGCTTGACTCCGCTCCCCTGCGTAAGTCTAGGGCCTCGTGTTTGATTCCCCCTTCCGGTGTACTTTGGGTCAATGGAAAATTGCTTTTCTTCCCGGGGGCATCTCCCTTCCTTCGTTCTTAGTCTCATCCTGGATTGCACGTTGTGTGTTTCGCGGTTTCCTTTCCTTTCTTCTTTTGTTTTTGGCGTGCCTTGATGTTTTTTGCTTGGGCAGTACCGTTCCTCTTGTGTGATCGACCTCCTTCTACTTTGACGACCTACATAGTTCTTTGTCGTTTGTCGGATCCGCCCTCGCTGGATCTTTTTTTTTGCAAACGATCAGGAGTGTTTCTCCTTTCCCTATTCGGGACGATGGGCTTTTCTTCCGATTCACCTCCCTTGGAGGATCGTTCGCCAATTTTCCGCGTTCTGATCCTGCTTTTCTTCTTTTTTTTGTGTCGTTTACCTTTTGTTTTGATAGGGCACTTGGTGGCCCACCCCGTTTCTTTCCTTAATTCCTTGGTCGAGCCCAATGCCGTACCACGAATCTCTCTTTTCCTCCCGACTTTTTTTATTGGTTGCTTTTCTCTCTATGATGGTGGACTGGATTTCCCGGTTTGTTAGGCAGGTTGCGGTAGGAGAAGGTGACATTCAGCCACCGCCCCCCCAATCAACCAGGTGCACGCACACTGGTCCCCCCTTCCGCCGATCCTCCTCCTTGCGTAACCCCCCCAACCTCCTTCGATTATCCTCCAAATTCCGAATTTCTTTCTGCCCAAACGCTAGTCTTTAGGACGGGACTATTCACTTCTTTTCCCTTTGTCACCATCCAGTTAAATTGTCCTTCGATCGAGTCAGTCCAACTTTTTTTTAGGGTGATCCCTTTTCTTTTTTGTTCCTTCCCCACCCCCCTCTCCCTCCCAGTCGGCACGACACACGTTCCATGCCCAAGCGGACGCAACCACTTCCTCTCGAAGTCCCCCCCCCCTGGTCAGAGACACAACCTCGGCTGCTATCTGATCCGTTTTGCAGAGGAAAGGGGTCCTCTCTCCCCTTTAAACAAAGCAAAGGCTGGCGCATCCACCCCGTTATTTCTCCCTCTCATGACTAATGGTGCTCGGAGGTCAAGCAGAGGCCGAGCGCTGTGTGTCACATCTTCGTTTCTCGTCCAGCGCCTTTCGACTGCACGACTTTTAAGCCTCTCCCCTTTTCCACAGACCCGAGATACCCTTTTCCGCGCCCCCTCTTTGACCCCAGAGCGTCCTTTTTCGTCCAAGAGCAAAGGCGCCGCCCCACGGTGCAGCCGCGGTGCAGTACATCTAATGCTGGTTTTGGGAATTACAGGTCGAATAGGTTTTCTTCTTTCTCCTATTGATCCTCGACGGACTCTTCTTCCTTTTCCCCCCCCCCGCCCAGCCCTTACCTCCTGGGAACTACACGCGGCGCGTCTTTTCGTCTAGCACGATCCCCCAATCTTTTCAGGCATTGGATTTCCGCGGGCTAGAGTAACAATCCTTCCAATGATTTCTGCCACGTGTAACCAGGAGTGATGTGCCCCCTTCTTTTTTTCCTGGCATGCGCCCTCCTAGATATGAAGCGGTTACATAGTCCGATCTTTTTTAAGAGTGACTTTCTTTCTTAGTCTTTCTCGTATAGACAGTTCGTGGAAAGCCTCGTCGACAGGCGCCTTCCCGTCGGTCACTGCAGCGGCAGACTTTTTTTCTCCTCCACGTTCTTTTCCCTCTTAATCAAGGCGTACCTTTCCCTTTCTACCCAGGACCGATATCTGCAGCGACCTTTGTTTTTTGAATTTTCTTCTCCTCGTCCCTCGGATAGTTCGGGCGACTGCCCCCTTTCCTTTCCTTCGCCTGGTGTTTTGGGGACTCCTTACTGCGCCCCGTCGCCCATCACCTCGCCTTCCCTGCGCACGCTTTTTTTTTTTCCCCCAGTCTCCTGCTGTGACAAGCCTCCCCCGTTCGCGCATACTTCACCCGGTTTTTGCTCGACGATGGCTTTACATCCGCTGGCTTGCAGGCGAGTCCCTGGAACCCCCCCCGCCCCCCCCCCCCCCCCACCCCCCCCCCCCCCCCCCCCCCCCCCCCCCCCCTCCCCCACCCCCGCCCCCCCACCCCCCCCCCCTCCCCCCCCCCCCCCCCCCCCTCCCCCCCCCTCCCCCCCCCCCCCCCCCCCCCCCCCCCCCCCCCCCCCCCCCCCCCCCCCCCCCCCCCCCCCTCCCCCCCCCTCTCCCCCTCCCCCCCCCCCCCCCCCCCCCCCCCCCCCCCTTCCCCCTCCCCCCCCCCCCCCCCCCCCCCCCACCCCCCCCCCCCCCCCCCCCCCCCTCCCACCTCCCCCCCCCCCCCCCCCCCCCCCCCCCCCCCCCCCCCCCCCCCCCCCCCCCTCCCCCCCCCCCCCCTCCCCCCCCCCCCCCCCCCCCCCCCCCCCCCCCCCCCCTCCCCCCCCCCCCACCCCCCCCCCCCCCCCCCCCCCCCCCCCTCCCCCCCCCCCCCCCCCCCCCCCCCCCCCCCCCCCCCCCCCCCCCCCCCCCCCCCACCCCCCCCCCCCCCCCCCCCCCCCCCCCCCCCCCCCCCACCCCCCCCCCCCCCCTCCCCCCCCCCCCCCCTCCCCCCCCCCCCCCCCCCCCCCCCCCCCCCCCCCCCCCCCCCCCCCCCCCCCCCCCCCCCCCCCCCCCCCCCCCCCCCCCCCCCCCCCCCCCCCCCCCCCCCCCCCACTCCTCTTCCCCCCCCCCCCCCCCCCCCCCCCCCCCCCCCCCCCCCCCCCCCCCCCCCCCCTCCCCCCCCCCCCCCCCCCCCCCCCTTACCCCCCCCCCCCCCCCCCCCGCCCCCCCCCCCCCACCACCCCCACCCCCCCCCCCCCCCCCCCCCCCCCGCCCCCCCCCCCCCCCCCCCCTCTATGCCGCCTTTCCCAGAGTTCTTTTGACCCCCAAAACCGCCCGCAGAAATCTGGTTCGCGGAAGACCGCAGTACCTGAGTTTCTTTTGTTTAAAGACTGCCTCTTTTCGACGACTCAAGGAGAATGTCCCCCTACGCAATCGTTTGCCTCCCAAATGGAGGTCCCTCCCGTCGCCGACCATTTTTTTTAGACCCAGAAAGATCCTCCATTTCGAAACGAAACTTCTGAGACAATACAAAACAACTGGAATGCTTTTTCGTGACGTGAGAGCCCCCCTCGTACCTGCCACTTTTCGTAAAGAGCATAACAGCTTTCCGCCCGGCCCCAATAATAAACTCCTTTCTTTTTAGCGCCCGCTTCTTGACTCCGCTGAGGCGTTTATCTCTTGCTGGTCTTCTAGTGAACACTTTTTTCCCTCGATAAGAGTGCCGTCCCGAACTCGATCTTGGAACGACAGCCCCCCCCCTAGCGAACGTAGCCCAGATTTGGAACTGTGTCGTTTAGTCGGCCCAACGCCCCCCCCGAGGGATGGTGGTTTGGGCAAATCTATGCCATTTTTTCCGGACCTTGATTTGGAGCTCTCTTTTTTCTCACGCGTTCCTGTGTGGTTCGACTCGCTTTGTTTCGAGCTGGATCGATCCAGGAGCTGTGAAAGAACGACACTGTCCTCGCCTGAAGACATCTCCCTACGTTGTATGCCTTTTTCCTCGAGAATGGAGGCTTTTTTTTTTTACTGCTTCAAGATAATCTAGGGTTTTGCGGCCGAGAACTGAATGATCGTGCATGGAGACCCCCGATCCCAAACCCACTTGTCCCCCATTCAGAGACGAGGCCTTTTTCTTTTTCTCTTGTTCGTCTATTTCCCTTGGCGCAGGCCTGGGATCAACGGGTGCTTTTGACGTGTGAAAGGTCTTTGTCCTCCTCTCTAGAGACTGATTCATGCTCTTAGTATTCCCTCGGACAACGCCGGCGGGCTCTGCCTCTGCAGTATTTTCCCGCGTCGATTTCCGATCACTCTCACAGCGCAGCGACCCTTTTTGGTCCGTTCAAGGTGGCCCTTTGCTATTTTTTCTCTTACGCTCTTCCGCATCCATGGCACGTTCCCTAGTGTGGTTCGATGGGTGACCGAAGACATAAAAGGAACTCAGACACCGATGCCCCTTTTTAGGCGTTCGTGCGTCTTGCCCGGACTGGTCCTTTGTGACTTTGCTTTTCCTACTACTCCGTTGGGTGTTTTTTCCTTTTTTCTCCCCAAACTGTACCTATTCGTTCCATCCCTTGCCGACCGTCGCGAATCGCGCTCTTTCTCCTTCTTTTTTTTTTTGACTTTTTTCATCGGCCCCCCCCGCTTTCCCCAGTGCGTGCTTTATTCTGAAAAGCTCAGGCTTGTTCCCCCCCCCCCCTTTCCGATAAGCGATTTTTCCTCGTTGAGAGGTCTTTACCCCTCGTGCTGTTTCCGCCATCTCGGCCGTCTCGGCCTCGTCTTTTTTGTGGACTCGTGTCGCTTAGCTGCTTCTGCAGCCACTCGGTCGTTCGTCCGGCGTCGCCTTTAACGTTTGTCCTCGCCCGGTAGACGGTGTATCAGCCGTTCTTTTTTGACGGCACATGATTGACTTTGTGCTTTGTTTGCTTTTTTTGAGCGGGCTTCCACGCCGTCAGGTGCTCTTCCCTTTGCAAACCGTGCGGCTTCTTCTTTTTCTTTTCTCCCAAGCGGTCCCGGCGCTTAAACCCCTCCCCTCAGGGCTCTAGTTTCCCCCTCCCCGCATTTACGTAGGTGCTTTTCCAGCTCCCTCGACTCCTCCCCGACCTCCTAGCAGCGAAAGTCGACCCCGAGCCCCCCCCCTACCCGCTTTCGGCTGCACGCCCTTGGCCTGAATGCCTTTCAGTTGCTGCAGGTTCGACCGATACTGTCACAGCGCCCCCCTTCATGTCCCTCCCGAAAGCCATTCCTCTTTGCTATTTCCGTATAGCTTCGTACTGCTCGAGTCCTGCGGCTTCCTCTCTCTTTATAAAATTTTAATCTTCCATTCGGTTCCCCCTCTAGCCCCAGACCCCAGTCCATTCCCTACCAAGGTAACCTAGGCGCGATAGTACGGGGGTTCCCTTGGGTAAGGCCCTCTTTCCCGGCATTCGATTCTCGTTGACGAAGTGTGAGGCTCTTTCGGCCTCTCTCCTCTCCCCCGGAAGCACCTTCGATGGGAACGGTGCTTCGCTCGGGAAGTTGCACTGGTTCGAGCGGGACCGGAGGTTCTCGACTAGACCTTGCACTGCTATCCGCCTGAGATCTCCTAATTGGCGAAGAGTGTTCTGTTCCTTTATTTTATAGGAGTATCCTTCGATTTTTAACCCGGAGAAACTCTGCAGTTCCCGGTCCTCTTCGTCTTCTGCCTTCGTTTGAACCTTTTTTCCATGGCCTCTTGAGATTTGCCCTGTTAGAAGCAGGCCCTCATCGGAATGTTCCCTTCTAGGAAACGTGACCTGTGATGGACTTTTAGAGCATAATTGTATTTTTTAAACAGCTTAGAATGGACCCTGAGTGATCGACGTTTGAGAGTGGTTTCCTTAGGAATGTGTCGAGGCCGTCGGGTAGTAGTACCGACAAGGGTCAATAGCGTCACTAGCTTCTGCGATTAAATGCGCCGACTATCAATGAATCCACATGCAATTAAGAAGTTCAATGTCGTACTCTAGGATATTCTATTCCTGTAGTAGTTAGGCTTCCGCTCTTTTCCTAAGACCCGTAAATCCCTTTTGGGCGAAGAAATCTGTACCTCGTTTGTCCTCTGACTGCGGATTGTAGTGCACCCATATCCCCTTGGGGGGTTTTTGTTCCTTGTAAGATTGAATCCCCGTTCCCGAGCACCGATCGAACTAGCCCCAAGTCTTGTAATCGGTTTTTTTTTACTTCCAATTACCGATCTAGTTGTCATTCCTTCTTGTCTATTTCCCCCACAGGGTCTGAAATAAGTTTGTCAGTATGCTTTCCTCCGCGAGTGACGAGAACCCTCAGAAACCCCGCTCTTTGAGTGCTATCCCCCAGCCTGCCATTAACGAATTCTCTGTCCGTAAAACTGGAGTCAAATTTTTCTGTGTGAACCGTCTCTCTCCCCCGGAGAGCTCGAGCTTTTCTTCCGTCCCAGACGGATAGAACTTCCCTCCATTTCCCCCAATTTCGCGACTTCAATTGTGTTGTCTTGAAACTGGAAGGCGCCTTCCTTCTATGGACCCAAGCACCTCTCCCTATTTCCAATTCTTTGCGATCCACCTTTTTGGTGCAGGGGTCTTTCTCTTGGCCCCCCTATTTTTAGTTCCTCGTGTGGTCTTTTGCCTCAGAGGTGGCCCCCAGCGCGCGGTTGCCCGCTTCTTGCCCCGGCTTCACCTCCCTCCTTCGAAATCCTCCTTGGATGTTTTCCACTCCATTTTGTTGGGTTGCGGCGACAGGGCCCGGGAATCTAGACTTTTGGGTTTTTGGGGGGGGCGATAACCCCTTTTTTTTTATCCGTCCCTTTTCCATTTCGCTTTTGTCTTCCCTTCTTGTCATTGTCGGCCGCTGCGCTTTGGGTTAAGGACCTTTTTTTTTTCGCCTTTCTTAAACTTCGTCGTTCTCCGTGATGCACCCACCCTTAAACCCTTCAGTATTTCGATCTTAAGGGACCCCCTCTCCTTCCTGGATTGGTTGGTTTGTCCCACCCCCGATCCTGTGAATTAAAGGCATAGCGGGCCCTCGCGGATTTTTTACCGATTAGAAATTGTCTTCTTTCTTTTCATCATCAGCTATTTCTTCTTGGTCCTTGCCCTTTCTCTGCTTTGGGGAGTGACATTTAACCATTCTCTGAGTTTCCGGCTTCTCATAACTCAGTCACCGAACACTCCCTTTCTCTCCCCCATGATAGTACACAATC
>Ga0179591_1304951_pt1 | contig 10908 bp, 19 predicted proteins | sample CZOMad2_1_08_16f_FD_182891 | JGI IMG/M metagenome (GOLD analysis project Ga0179591, IMG submission 182891) | Vadose zone soil fungal communities from Angelo Coast Range Reserve, California, USA - CZOMad2_1_08_16fungal (PacBio error correction) | ecosystem: Environmental > Terrestrial > Soil >... | reverse complement strand
CCTCTGTACTATCTCTGTTCCTTCTCCCCCCCCCTCCTTCTACCAATAAGTGGAGCACTTCTTCTCCCCGGAGAAATCGGCACGTTCAAGATTAATGTACTTCCCCAAAATGTCGGCAGACATTCTGTCTGTTCTTCGTAGATAGACAGAGTGATAGAAGAATGCTTTGAAGCTCAGCACGCCCGACTCTTCCCCCTCACCTTTCTTCCTTGGAAGATGGCTTCTTTCTCCCTTTTATAAGTTCTTGGCTTTTCCTCGCTGGCTTCCAGCAGCCCGTCGTTCCTTACCCACTCCACCCATAAGTCAAAACTGAGCCAATATCATAAATTTACCCATGGCCAATCCTTCCTTTTTTTTGTCTCGCCTCCCCCTTCCCTTTCACGACCTTTGCACATGGGTCTTTCCTGACGATGAGTCTAGTGGCACCAGTGCTTCTCCTAGGGTCAGTCGTAAAGCCCCCCCTTCTCCCCTTTCCCTCCCCTGTCACGTAGTCCACTCCATTATTCTTTCCCCCTTCTGTTCGTTGGCCAGCTGACAGCGCTTCCCTTTACTTATTTACTCGCTGTTTCTTCCCACCGCATCGTCCAGCCCCCCTAAAATATACCTGCCTTTCCTTTTTCTGGTCATTTTTTTTCTGAAAGGGTAAGTCTTCCTCTTTGTGGCAGATGCTCTGCCCTTTTTCCATCCTACATGACATAAGAGAACTTCCCCTTCAACTCCTCCATCTCCCCCTTTCCTGTCTTTGCCATCTTATCCTCCAACGCTCAGAATGTCCTCGATCCCTTCTGGCCGTTCAATTTCTGCGGAGACCTTTCTCTAATCCCAACATTATCAGGTGGTAAGGGATCTCTTTTTCTCCCCTCATCCTTGTTTTCTCTCTCCCCCTCCTTCCCCCTGATCAATTTTTCTTTATCCCCCTTTGAAGCAAGCAATTGAACGTTTTCTTGATTTCTGATCGAGGAAATCTTCTTTTTCCTTTCTCTTCCCTCCATTTCCAGACAGAAAGGGTGAAGAGCTCTTGAGGTGATTTGAAGGTGAAGGCGCTTTTCTTCTTTCTTCTCTTGAATTTTCTTCGATCATATGCCACCCCCCCCCCTAAAAACTTATACGACTTACCCTTTTTCTTCCCCTCCGCCCGAAGGCGAGAAATTCTGCTTATCAGGTGCGTACGATTCCTTTTTTCCTCCTTTTTCCTCTCAAGACTCCCTCCGCGCTGCAGCTGGTTTCTGAGTGCATACTGCTATCATGATTTTCACTCGGTACAGTTTAGCACTCGTTTTCCCTTCCTTTGAACAATTGCATTGCCTCCTTTCAAATAGGAATCTCGTCTCCACCTCTGTTCTGAAAAATGGCAAAGTGTTGTTTTCAAGAGTTGCCTTCCCCCCCCCATCACATGTTAGGCTTCTCTTAGTGTGGTAAAGGGCTCCCCTTCTGGGTGCGTGTACCGCTTTTCCTTCTGACTCAGAGCGCGCTTGAGGCCTTCTCCCATGCACTATCCCCCCCTCCCCTCCTGCACGATGACCCTTCCCTTCTCCTGGTACGATTAAGGAGTGCTAGTGCTTCTCCCTCGTCAGTTCTCCTTCCTTCCTTCCCCCTCTGTATGCCGAAAGTTTTTTGCCATAACGTCACCTCTTCTCCCTTTCAGATCCTATGAATTCGAGGATGCTTCCTCTTGTGTTGCGAGGAATTTGTTTTTTTTCTTCCCCGAGCTCGTACCCCCGGATCCCTTCTCTCCTTTTATTCGCCTCCCCCCTTTTTTCTAGGTAGTGTGCGTAATTGGGTCGGTCATTCTTTCGATTGGAATTGTGGTCTCTGGCTTCACAACATATCCCTTTCTTTTTTCGGGATGCAGTTCCTTTTTTCTTTTCTAGAAGGTGAGGCCATCGGCAATTTCCCTCCCAGTAGACACAGTGTTTTTTCCCCCCTTGCCCGTCGAAATCCGTCTGGTGTCTTTTTTCAGGCTCGAGGTTGAATTTTTTTTTCCTTCCAAGAGCGGCCTTGGAAAGGCTTTCCCGGGGACTCCGCAAAAGCGGATCAGAAGCCTTTTTTTTGAGTAGGATGAAATGATCTGAGTTTGAGTGATCAGTGTGAGTGTCTTCTTCTGTAGAAACTTCATTGTAGGCCAAAAGCGTATGTTTTCTTGTGTAATTTTTCTGTAGGAGTGATCTGAATAAAAAAACTTTGGTTTTCTGACAGTTCCCCTTCCTATGGAATTTCAACAATTTGTCCCCATTCTTTTGTCTAAAAGATAATCCTGAGAATTCAGGGTTATTCTTCTACACAAGTAACAAGGAATCTACCTAAAGTCCTTCCCCTGACATCCCCCCCCCCGGTGTTAGCGAAGAGAATCCATAGAAGGTAGATGGGCTTCCTTTTACTTCTGTTTTCCCCTTTCCAATCATGCAGTACAAACCTCCCCCAATTTGAGTCCGTGGATGAATCTCTTTGCTTCTCCCGCGATTCCAGAAAGTGGGTAAGTTTCCTCCGACATGAACTTTTCCTTTTCTCCTCTGCCGAATTTTTTTTTTACAGATTTTGTACCTCGTTTGCCCTTCCCCTGTGAAGTTTAGTATCCGCTTTCCCCCCCGCGTTCCTCCTTCAACATCCACCCAGTCTTTCGTCCTATGCTCCCGTTCAGATCCCTCCCTTCTGGCCACCCACTTTCCCTTCTCAACCCCCCCCGAATTCGATGGCTCTTCTCTCCACGGACGGATTTCAAAAGCGATTGTTGAGTTCAACGGACGCCCTTCCTACGCTCCCCCCCCTAAAAAAAGACTTTTGACATAGCGCTGCATTACGTCCCTGGACCGCCTCCCCGTTCAAGAGCGGGAATCTTCATGCCCCTCCTCCGTTGTTTTTTTTTTGCGATCTCCCCCTTCTTTTAGGTACATATTTTCCCCCCGTAATTAAGCGCTATTTCAACTCTTTTTTTTTTTTTTTCTTTTGTGTCAGCGTCTTCCCGCGTTGTACGCACCCCTTTTTCCTCTCCGTCCGTACTTTTCTCTTCTAAAGGCCATCGAAGTCTTTGGTTTGTGAGTGGATAGTTGATGTTGTGTTGCCGAAGTTATTGTGTCCTCGGAGGTCCCGAGCCGCGTCTCATTTGTGTGATGTTTGCATATTCCCGATGTTATTTCTCCTCGTATTCTCTTTTCCCCTTTTGATAGCTTTCCAAGCTAGATCACAAAATCCTTCTTTTTCCTTATGATTCCCGTTTCTGTAAAGACTTCCTCTCTTTTCTTGACAGACCCCCTCCCTCTAAATGCAGAAGCAAAATCCTCCTGCTCAAGATGCCGCATTGCCTTCTCGTCTTTTATACAGAACTTGACCGGATCCAATCCCCCCCTCTCCTCCCTTGCTATTTCTTCGGCTTTCCTCCCCCGCTTCATTTGAAGGGACCCGGTGAGGGTCTAGATTCCTTGAGGAGAAGCGAGTTTTCCTCCGCACTTCCCTCTTTCATAGGAGATGGAGCTGGGTATAGACAATCTTTTCCCCCATTTGATGTCTCGTTGCCAGCTGTGAACTTGCCCCTCTCTCCCCCTATAGCTGAAAACATAACTCCTCACCCCAGCAGCAGAAAATACTTCCTCCCCCTCTTCCTTTCGAAATTCATTGAAGAAACGCAGTAGTTCCCCCCCTCCTGCGACACCCCCCCTTCTTTCCCTCCCCTCCTTCTTCCCCGTGTCTCCTTTCCCCCCCCCTTCCTTCCCCGTAAGCTCGTCTCCTCCTCTTCCCCACCAGAACGTCCCACAGCTACGTGATGTAGAACCGGGGTCATTGTCCTTTCACCACAAACCCAATGGTCTTCCTCCCTTCTTCCTGAACCTCTTTGCAGAGGACTCACATTATATTTTTTCCCTCAACTCCACAATTCGGTTTTCTATTTTCCCTCTCTTAACAATTCATCGACATCATACCTTTTGCGCCCCCTCCCTGAGCCCCCCTTTTTTCCTCTCAAGGTTGTCTGCGAATAACCTTTTCATAGCTCTGTCATTTTTTTTCCCCCCCAATTACTAGACCCTAGTTTGAGCCCCTTTTCTCTTCATCTCGATTCTTCTCAGGCCGTTAAAGATTTATAGACCCTTTCCCCCCGACCAAAGGTCGGCACATGCGGCGCTTTCTTCCTGTTCATGACAGAGGGATTTAAGATGCGTCCCCCAGCTGGGAAGACGGAATCGACCCCTCCCCTGTTTGCATAATTTCCCTTATCATAGTTACTTGATGTGATAGTTTATTGGCTCATTGCCAAGCGCGCCTCTCCAGACCTGTTTCCAAGTTCCTCCTTAAAAATGCCCCCTAAATTAAACACTGGCCTACCCTTGTCTGGGTGATCCGGTCTGCAACTCCCTCAAGACCTTTCTGTCATATTAATTTCCTCTAGACAGATGAGTCCTATCCCCGGCTTAATGGTTTTTGTTACCTCACAATTACCCTCAGTCTTAATCCCTCCCCCGAGTGCTCACCTCACAGAGTTCAATAATTTGATTTTTAACGTATTGCCCCCCTTTTTCGTTGGCCCCCTTTCGCGCTGAACAGCCCTTCTTTATCTTTCTTGGTCTTAACGATCGTAACTCCCTCTCCCCCCAGACCTACTTAGGTCAATTATGGGCTAAGGGGGAAGTCGTTGTTTAGTTTGAGTTTAGATTGATCTGCCCTTCCGAATTCACAATAGCCCTCCCCCCTAGCCTTCACATGTCTCTTTTTCTTCAACATTTCTGTCTGTTTTTTTTTTCCCGCCTTTCAACTTCCCCCACCCATCTCCCAATGTACTCTCCCCCTCCAATGGATATTTTCCTTTTTCACGGATGACGTTTCCCCCCCACCCCCTTGATCCGGTGGGACTTGAGATATCTATCACTCTCCCCCCTCGTTGTGTTTTGAGTCTCCCCCCTTCCCCTTCTCCTTGGGATGTCTCTCCCGGGAAGCAAAGCAATTGCCGCTCGATTTCTGATCGAGGACATTCTTTTTTGGGGAAGGTGAAAGTCCTCAGGCCTTTCCATCCCCCCCTTTTTTTGTAACTTTCTCTCAATGGAGGAGGTGAAGGTGAATTTAGTAGATTGACTTCGAGCCCTCTCACCCCTTTCCAACCTACACATAAACCCTTCTACTCCCCTCATGTCTCTCCTCGGCATGACACTTTTCCTTATGTATATTTTATATTTTTTCGACCTCGTTGTGCCTTGACAAAGCCTTCTTAAAAAGACCCTTTACTGTCAGCGATGCAGTTCCGAGCGAGAGTGAATCTTTCTTTTTCCTCTGATTTACCTCGTTACAGGTGCTCCCTTTTTTTCCTTGTAAGTCCTCCCCCTTGTCCACAGGAACTTCCCAATAGGACTCCTCTTTCCCCCCTTTTCTGCCCCATGGCAAAGGTAGTGAGTTCCCATCATTGCCGCCTATCACACCCCCTCTTTTTCTTTGCCCCCCCTTTTTGTAAATTTCTTTCCATTTGACCTTAGTGTGCTTTCCTCAGAGCGCGCTTTTTCCCTGCACTTATCCCAGCAGCACTCCCTGTATTGAGAAAGCCCGTCCTTCCCTTGCCTCCTGGTAGCTTCCTTTCCTCTGGTAGAAGCAGCTTATCTCCATGGAATCATCCCTTTTCCTTCTACAGTTGCTGCAAATAACCTTATAACCTCCCCCCCTTCTCTTTTTTCCCCGGTATAGATCTCCTTCTCCTTCCCAACTTGTGTTGCGAGGAATTTCAAGAGCTATTCCCTCTTTTCTCCTCTTCTGGCTACTTTATTCGTCAACATTGGTTGCCTGCCTTTCTTCTACTTTTTTTTAAAAGGCCGATGATTTTTCGGAGAGGCTTCAACTCTCCACCGAATTGTGGAGGGTCCATTTGGTTCAGCTGCCACCCTCCGGTTATTGGAAAGGAGGATACCCATTGTTTGGGAAGGTCCTTCTCACTACGGAGATGGTGGACGTTTTGAAGCAGGAGGCGTAGCCTTCTTCCGAGGAAAGGACGAGCGGAGTGGAAAAGGATGCCTTTTTTCCTTCTCATGCCCAAAAAGGTAGCTTCGAAAAGGAGGTTTTTTTCTTTTTTTTTATGCCCCCCTGGCGTGGGATTTCCTTCTCTCCGGCAAACTAGTGTGGCAAAGAGGTCTTTCTTTTGTAATCCTTTTCTTCTTCGTTCTGTTCAGCTCTTCAAGTTCAGCAGGTCCCTCTTCTCCATCAATTTGTCCCCGATATATTTTCCCTTCCTTCCCCCGTCCTCCTTCATCCTTCTTCTGATCAACAACTCCTCACAGTCATCTAGTCCCCCTTTTTTTCACCAAGGAAGGACGTTTTTGTTAGTTCGTCCTCTTCTCCCGAGCAGGTGCTTCTTTTTTTTTATCGGGCTGTAGTCACATCATGCCATTTTCTTTCTTCCCAAGTGCGAACTGTAGCACGTTCTTCAAGTCCTTCTTGCTTCTGTTTCTCGCGCAGATTTGTTTTAAAGACCTGTAGGTTAATCATCGCCTGAATTCATAACTGAATTTTGTTTCTCTTGGAAACTCTGCTTCAACCACTTTTCTACTCTTCCTCCCACCAATAGTTCATCCCCTCCGTGAGAAGCGCCCCTCTTTTTTCCCCTCCTTTTCTTCAGATCCAAGAACGGAACACCCAATAATACTCTCCCTTCCCCCCCCCCCTCTCTCGTATGGCTGTCATTCCCTCAGGACGGAATGATATTCTTGGTTGAGTACCTACGTCTTTCCTTCCTCCTCTAACAACAAAATCAACAAGCCCCGCTATTCGTTGAAACTCGCGTTTCCTCCCGCATAACATGCCCTTTTGCTCTCCTCCTCCCGTTTGTTTGTTGTTTATTTTCTTTTTTCCTTGGAGTCGGTCATCTCCCTCTCTTTCCCCGAATAGGGTTTTCTGTGTCGTTGTACTTCGAGCGGACCCTTTTTTCACAACACTCTCTTTTTTCCTCCGTCCGTGGATAGATCTTATTCACTTCGGTTGTTTGTGAGTGCTCTTCTTTTCCCCCTCACGTATAGTGGATCTTTCCTCTTTGGGTAAATTTTTTTCTCGGTCTGACTGATTTTTCTATGCTGAACGAGTGTTTTTCGAGTATTCTGCACGGTTCTCCCTCCTTCTTAAAAGCATCTGTATTTAACCCCCCTTTCGCCATAAGTAGAAATTATTATTCCTTTCTCAGATTCCCTCCGCGCTCTTTTTTTTTCGCGCTTCAACTGCAGAAGCCCTCCCTTCTTCATACCACGATGCTGCAAATTTTTTCTCCCTGTATTGTTATCCAGCACCCTCTACAGCGAAAAGCATCGGACATCCCTCCCTTGTTTCGACGATCTCACCCCTTTTAAGGAATGTGAGGGGCTAGATGACACTATTGTGATCAGAAGACGGTCCCCTTTTCCTTCCCGGGCTCGCTTGTCTTTGAAAATATATGCGTGGTCCCCTTCCTCTTGTGCCCATGCTTGCAGTAACCGCTCCTCCCATAAATAAAAGACAGATTACACCCTCCTCCCCCCCCCCTTCTGTGCCTCAACGAGTTTTCTGCGACTCATTGCCTCACTTTCCCCTTCTCCTGTCATAATCAGCCGGACCTCTTTCCCCTATACGATACCGTTTGATTCTCTTCCAATCGCTCATTGTCCTTACGTCACTGTGCCCCGCCTCCTGCACTTTCAACCCTCCCTCCCTTTCGCAACGGGCCCCCGGTTGCCAAACCAATGGTCTAAAAGTCGTGCTTTTTTCCTCACCTTCTCTTGTCAGCTTTTCCCCCCCCCACATGCGGTTCTATGTTTTCCAGCCTTCTTCCAAGTAAATTAGACAGCCTTCTCCTTCATGAGCACACCCCCCCCCAAGTTTCTGCGAATTTCCCCCCCTCTCCCTTTTTTACTAGATCTGTCAGCTAGTCTCAATTTGAGCAAAGCATCTTTCAATTCATCGAACCGGAGAAAGTCCTTTCTTCCTTATAGACGGTTATTGCATCACCTGGAAACTCCAGGCGGGATGAGGCATTTCTTCTCCTTCTAGAAGCTGCGTAGACCTCCGCCGGAATCGAACAGTATCCTCCCTCTTGAAATCTTTATCATCGTTAACCGTCCTTTTTGTGATCCTTTTCCTCTACCCCCAGCGAGCTCTGTTCCCCTCCCTTTCCCCAAGCTGTAAACGAACAACATAAGCCTCCCCCTTTCCTCCCTTTACACATCATAACATTGTCTGTGTGATCTTCCCTCACGACCTTTGCCCCCATTTTCAGCGGTTTGACCGTAGACCTTTATTTCTTTCGGGGGACCAATTGCCCCTCTTTTCCCGCTTCGCACTGCCATGTCCCGAGTAAAATCATTATATCTCTTTCTTTCGTGGGCCAGCTGCAAGCGGACCTCCCCTTTCGTCAAGCTTTTTCTCAAGCATCGTCCCTAAGAATTTTCTATCTGGTCATTTCTTTTTCCAGTGTAAGTAGTAGAGTTTATTTTGTTGTAAGTCTGATCGACAAGTCCGAATCTTTTCACCCCTTCACCTCCTCCCTATCTCCTTCTTACTGTCTGAAGCAGTGAACTTCCCCCAGAATGTACCTCCCCCTTATATTTGCGGCCATGCTTGCTTAAACTTCCCCCCCAACATTGATCAGGTGGTTTCCTTGCCTCTCTTTTTTTTTCCCTCTCCTCCGATGGTGGTTGTTTCTCTCTCTTCCTTTCTTTGGGATGTAGGAGGCCAAACGTCATCCGTTCCTTTTTCTCCCCTTGATTCTTTTTTCTGGACTTTTTCTGAGCGTTGGGGAAGTTGAAACTTTCCCCCCCCCTGGGTGAGAGAGAAAGGAGGATTTGTCTTTCTCGTATGTATGTCTTTATTGAATTCGACGTGTCCTCCTTTCCCCCCACCTCTACACTTACCCTTTCCTCTTCTTTCGAGAACCATTCTTTCTCTTTTATTTAGTTACGGATGGATGTGAAGGACCCCCCCTCAGTAAATGTAATGTTCAGCCTCTGCCCCTCCCCCCTCCCTCTAAGGCATAAGGATCTTTACTCGTTACAGGTGAGAACTCTTTCCTCCCCTTGTCCCATGGAATCCCAATATCATCATCGTTACGGTCAACGGCTGAAGATCTGTGCGTTCACAAGAAGTTTCCGTCCTCTCCCCCCCCTCCCCCTTTCCCTGCTGTCCCGTGTGTAAATTTATTTCTGCCCTTTTGACTTATGGGTGCGTGTACGCTTTTCTTTGGAGCCCGCTCTTTTTTTTCTCCCGGGTCCATTATCACATCGCCCTACCCCCCCTTAAAGACAGTTCACTGAGGCCCATTTTTTCTTCCCTGCGTGCTTCCTTGAGTCGCGCCCGCGTCTCTTCCAGGCCTCACCCTTCTCCCCAAACTCCCCTTCTACCCATTATCTTGAACGGCCGATTCTCTTCTAGGATGCTTTGCTTCAAACTCTTTTCTTTTTTTCTTATTGAACTAGCTGCTTCCCGGATACAGGCTATGTTTCCCCAGTGGTTCCGAAGGAGTGAGCAGGCATTTGTTTTTTGATGTCGATGGCCTCCTTTCTTTGCTCAAAACATCGACCCTTGGAGGGATGCGACATTTCTGTTCCCCTTTTCGGCCCTTAGGTTCGTCGTCAGGAAGAAGTTAGACCACCCCTTTCAAACTGTGCCCCCTTTCCTTTCCCCCTTAGTTTGGAAGTGATGTTGAACGTGCCTTTTTTCTTTTTTCTTGAAGGTGCGGAAGACCCTTTTACCTTTTTCAGAACCAAAGGGTAGCTGATCTTTTTTTGCTGCTATGAGGCCATTCTCCCTTTTCTTCTTGTCTGTAGCCCCCTTTGTGGAGCAAGAGAGGTTTTTGTCTTTATTTCTTCTTTCATTAAGCGGGTTCTGGTACGGCACTGGCAAGCGAGACCCCCCCTTTTCCCCCCGTCATATAGTCTACCTTCACGCCGAATTCAGCGGGACCTCCTTTCCTTCTCAAAACCTCTCACGGACTTCAAAGGAAGCCGGTGTTCGAAGGTCGATGCGATTCTTTCCCTTTCTGCGATACAACCCCCTATTTCTCCCTTGCAATTGAGAATCGGGATGTCCTGCCCCTTTTTTCCCCCTGCCGTCTTGCGTTCACGAAAGATCGGAGGTTTCTAAATGAAATAATAAATTCCCTTTTCCTTTTACAGATGTTGTAATCTTTTTCCTCCCCCTGTCCGAGTCGCGGAGGCACTCCCCCCCCACATCTTTTTTTCGCGGCCTTGTATTGACCTCCATCAGATAAATAAATTCTGGCTTCAACAAAAAACCGACTTCCCCCTATTTTCTCCTCCCCTTCCCCTTCCTGAATATTCCCTCTCTTTTTTTCCCCGGCGTTCAAGTCGACTTCCTCAACTCCCCCATAGTGATTAAGTAAAGATTGATATGGACCTTCTCTAATTTTCATACTCCTCTTTTTTTTTCCCCTGTTACTGGAGTTTCTTCCCTCTGACGTATTCCCCCCTTCCCCTCGTTTTTCACTGTACGGAACCCTCCGTTTAGCCCTCATAGAAGTCCAGTCCCTTTTTTTTCATCGAAGTCGGTGTTTCCTTCTATCTTTCTTGTGTGCCAGAAGTGATTGGTCCTCCCCGGTGGAGTTGGATTGTCCGCTGACGAGTGTGAGTGCATCCGGTATTTTTTTCTTCCAGTTCGGTAAAGCATCGGTTATTTTTCCCTCCCTTTTAAATGTCGGATGGACTCCTTCTCCCCTTTTTTCCGTGAAAGAACCCTTTTTATCTTTCCCCGATGTCAATTGCGAATTTTTTTCCTGAGACTCTCAGGATTGATCCTTCAAGCCTCGAATGACCTGATCTTCTCTTCTTCTCTAACACGGATTCATTTGTCATTTTTTTTCTATATTACCTGTGAGGAGAATCTCTTTTTGATGGTCTGACTCTTTTTTATACAATACTTCCCCTGTGCGCGTGCAAGCTTGCTGAAACCCTTTCCATGCTCTCT
>Ga0179591_1212732_pt1 | contig 10908 bp, 16 predicted proteins | sample CZOMad2_1_08_16f_FD_182891 | JGI IMG/M metagenome (GOLD analysis project Ga0179591, IMG submission 182891) | Vadose zone soil fungal communities from Angelo Coast Range Reserve, California, USA - CZOMad2_1_08_16fungal (PacBio error correction) | ecosystem: Environmental > Terrestrial > Soil >... | reverse complement strand
CGGGCTATGCGGTCTTATAATAGGAGAGACATAATTTAACCCCCCTTTCTTACCCTTTGGCCCCAAAAAAACGGAAGATCCTTACCTCCCCACTGGGCTCCCAGGTTCTGTTCACCTCCACTCTCGTTGGACTCTTCATATCGCCACAAGGTTTGCGATGAAGAACTGCCAGCCACCCCTCACTTCTCCTCCCTGGTAAAGCAAGATGGCCGAAACTCTCTATCCTAACACTAGAAAATCCTTACCTCCCCCCCCTCCGCCCGATACCAATCTCCAACCCATCCCCCACCCCCCCCAGATCCCCCGGCCCAAGGGAAGACGATACCCCCCTTAGGGATTCACGAGAGGTGGGGCCGACTCATCCGTTGTTGGAGAGTCATCATTATCCCCCTCTTTTTCTTCGGTGTCACGGACAAAGTTCCTGTCCACTCTCCACGCGTTCTGCTCATTCTTTATTTCTCGCGCCGCGGGATCTCTTGTGCTTTTTCCTTGTTTACGCCGGGATAGGCTTGTGGACACTAACTACTGGTCCTGTAGGTGCGGCTTTTTGGATCTGACCCCGTCGTGGTTTAAAGTTTGTCCCCCCTTTCAACCTTTGTGCCGATATGCCACAAATGGCCCTTCATTTGCCTTCCTTGTTTTTCCTTCCCCCGGGTGATAAGGCTCTTGCTCTCCTTCGTCGCGCCCGCTAGCCCTCCTCTTGCTCCTCCCCCCCCCCCTTCCTTTGTGCTTCTCCCCTCCTTGAATTTTTCCCTTAAACCCTTTTTGCGCTATGTTCCGGGAAGGCTTGAGTTTCGTGCGAGCTGCCTCCCCCAGATTTCCCTCGTCCCCCGACCAGTTTGGTCCTTGGCAATGCACGATCCGATGTCATGGTCCACCCCCTGGCCTCTCAAGAAACAGAGTATCGTGAGTTAGAGGAACGATTTGATACACCTCTTTATTTTTTAAGCAAGCTTTACATGCGCGGTTTCGAAAATATTCGCTTGGACTCTAGGTCTGGTTTCTTCCATTTGTACTCCGTGCAGGTTGGGCGTGATGCAGGATTGTTCGGAAGCTTTCTCTTTTCAACCACCTTTCTCCCTCGCACTCTTCATCCTGCAGACTTAATATTGCCCAGACTTGCGCTTGTTACTCTGTTACAGGTCAGGTTGTGCACTTTCCTTTGAATATTTTTTTTTCTCTCCATAGAGTTTTCTCTCTCATAATGTTCCTAATGCCAATCAGGAGTTGACCTTTTCTTGCCTCTTACCATTTCCTCAGTTTAGTGGATTTGAATAACTTACGTCGATTTAAAGCGTCCTTCATCCGTTCTCCCCCTGTTTCCTTCTTTCTCCCGTCCAGAGTTTCCTCCCCCCTCAATATCCTCATCCTGCGTTTTGAGAGGAGGCTGGTGAATACAATAATGCCTTATATGAAGTTCCTTTCTTACCGTCCCCCCAGTGCCGTCTACTTTCACTCCCTTTCGAATATACACCTGGGTCGTTCATTTTCTTTCTCTTTTTAGACTTGTATTTTTTTTTATGTGGTGATGTTAGGTTAGTGGAGCGATGCTCATCGAATTAATGATAGCGATAAAGTATACTTTCTCTGCCCTATCCCTTCTCTTTCTTGTGGCCCCCCCCCCTATGCTTTAGTATTACTAGAAGTGGCATTGATCTCTCTATTTACTTCCCAATAGCTACTATGAGAGCTGAATAAGCTTACCCCTTGAACCTTTTTCTCCCCCTGACACCCTTGTTTCCTCCCGAGTTTTTGGCATCCTTTTACCCGATCCCCGATCTAATTTGTCTCTTTCAGGGTTTAATTATACGACTGGTTCCCCCAAACCATTTTCTTTCTATCCTCTGTTTTAATCCTTCTAAGATCTCTTTTAACAATCTCCTGATACAGTTTCTGTTACCGGCTTCCCCCCCTTCCTCTTCCCCCTTTTTTGATTGGCACTTTTTTTTCTTCAGGTGTTTTTCCCCCCCCTCCAAAATCCAGTATGTACTTTGATGAACTACCATTACTTTATTTAAGCTAAAGATGTTCTCTCCTTACGCCTTCCCCCCCCCCGCCTTTCCCGCCCCTTTCTACAATATACGGGGAATGCTACCGCAATACTTCCTTTTTAGGTTAACTCACAGATAACCTTATTCTTATCTCCCCGATTCTTTCTCTCCCGAGCAGGTCATGAAATGTTCTATGTCCGTTTAGAATATTGTTCCCCCTACACTGTTTCACATAGTGGCCTCCCCCCGAAGGTTCCTTTTAGACTCCCTCTCTATAGTGGCAGAGCCGGAGGGTGGTGGGGCTCGAGCTTGGTGGGCGAGGCTTGAGCCAAGCTTGGGCAACAGTGCGGGGAATCCCAGAGGCTGAAGCACCACTTTTCTTCCTTTCATATTCTTCCTTTCTTTTTCATATATGATCATATTAATGTTACCTTTCACCTTCAATCTTGTCTCCCTAGGAATTTCCCCCCCTTCTTACTCCCTACTTTAGCCAGTATCCTCACCTATTTATTGATATTATTAAATAATTTGCAGGTTACCACATATTACGCTTTTTTCTTAAGATCGTCCCCCTCCCCCTTTAGTGTTTCCCTTTTCGGGAGCCACCTTAAGCCTTTTTCCATAACTACCTCTGGATACTTCAGTTTGCAAGTATGATGTTCCCCCCCCCTTCCCCCCCCCTCCACACTCTAAATCTTTTTTTTCTCCGTTTGGTGAAACTCCTAGTTTTATGCTAAAAAATAATTCATCAACAATCCCTGTGTATCGCCTAATTAGCTTTCCCACCCCTTTACCTCCTCCCCCCCCCCACAAATTCTTCCCTTCGGGTTCTAGGTCTTCATTGGCCAGTCCTCGTTCGTAATTTATATTGGATTCGTCCCTTTTAAATGCCCTCCTTTCTATTTCCTCTCCTGCGGATCTGCATGTAGCGAAGCCCCAGTCGGTATGGGAATACTTCCGAGGACGTAGGTACCACCTCCAACTCCCCTTCTTGTAGAGAGATTTCCTCTAGGAGGGGATCCGGCTTTCAGAAGTGCTGAGGAACGCTCTCCCGCCAGCACAACTCCCATTCAAAGTTTATCCCCCCCCCTTTTCTCCTTCTAATTCTTCCGTGCATTTATCTTCCCTAACTTCGGTCTTTTCCTAGTGTCCGTCTGTGTGCTTATCCTCACTCTTATTGCATATATGCAGAGAATTTTTCACGATCTATCTCTAACATAGGCTCTCTCATGGTTCTATCGCCTGAGTCTCGGGACATCCGCAGGGGAGTTAACGGATACGACCGTGACATAGTTTTGACCTCTTTTTCTGTTCCCAAAGTCTTTTCCCCTTTCCTCCACTTAGGTCCCCCTTTTCCTCCAGCCCTCACTGCTATGACCCATACAGGTAAGTGGCTGCGCCCTTCCCGGACCTTCTTCCTCCGCCCCCCCCCAGAGGCCCCCGAATCAGGGAACCGGCAAACAGAAGAAAAGCCACCTGATCTCTCCCCCTAGGAAAAACGACTCTCCAGCTACCGCGGCCCTCTCCCCTGTAGGTGAAAGACGGGGGAAGGAGAAGGGTGAAGAACCACCCCGAGCATCGCACAGTAGAACGATTCACTTTCTCGGGTGTTGCAAATAAGGCTCAGGCCCGAAGTCCAAGACATGCAGGAAAGTACAAAATCAGACCCCGGAGGCGCAGACATGGTATGCCCCTAAAGAGTAAAAGAGCCCCAACCGGGCTCCCCTTCAGAGTGTGAATTCGCCTTTAAATCAACCCAGTCCCATCCCTGCTCCCCACCCATGTCGCCGACAGTAATCCCCTCCATCCCTATAGTCCTCTTTAGAGGCTTCCCCCTTGATATCTAAAACCTCCGATGGCTCGGTTTGTCCCCTGATAGCCTCCAAGCCAGGCCCCTTCTACGGTCTTCATATTCTGTCCCCACCCTTTCCCCATAACCCCTTAACCCGCCCTCCTTGCAGCACTTGATCCTGCAATCCTCGCAACACCTCCAGGACAACCATTTACATCCTGAATAACGCTATTTCATCTTGACCCCTACTCCCCTTTTTCTTACCGTAGTATTAAGCTGATAATTCCTTCTTTTTATTAACAAGATTGCTTGGCCTTTCTTTTCTCCTATCTTCGATAGAGCCCTCTAACTTTCCATGTTAACTCCTACCTGCAGGACCCTTTTTTGCGATATCGCCAAATTTTGGATACGTTGCCAACCCTTTTCCAATCTCAAGATTTCTATCACCCTTCAAAACCCTTAATTATTTACCCATCACCGAGAACCCGAAAAACGCCACACCCCCAAAGTCAAATGTGCCGAAGTACAACAGTAGTGCATCTCGTCTTTTACGAGACTTCCCTTTTTTTTTTGGATTTCGCGCACGACGGTGGGCTTCGGCCAGGTCTGCAGTGGGACTTTCTTGGCTGGGCCTGGCTTGGCGAGGTGAGATTATGTTCGGAGACCCAAGTACGTACTGTACTGTTCTTTCCGCTTTTGAAAGTTGGCAAGTAAACCTTTTGATCCCCAACTTTTTTTTCCTAATGAATTTTGAGTTTTTTCCCCATTACAGGTTGATAAGAGCTGATTCTCTCCTCCTCTCTGAGTCTTCCCGGAATTTCTTTCCCTTCTGGATAATACAGACAAGTTTTTCCGCTGAAGGACTATTTAAGAAAAAGGTTGAGATCCGTGGACTGAGACCTTAGAGGTTTCTTCAATTGTTCCATAGCTCCACGCCTTCCAACCTAAGGCAAGGACACGACCCCGCACCCCCAGCTAACCCCTCACAATACTCCTAATGCTACTGAGGAGAACAGCGACAAGAGGAGAGGGCCCGAGATGGCGACACGCTTGTGTACGGATCGCCCCCCCGGGTGCCATGTAGACCCCTTCCAACCGATGGACAACGCCCCGACCCCCCGCTTCCACTCGCCCTCTTTTAACAACCTCGTTCCCCCCCCGCCCAGACCCCAGCCCTCCGCGGGCAACATGTGCCCAGTAGTCGTGATTTCTCCCCAATTAGCTGATGGGCCCCGTGTAGACTCTCCGACATCCGTTCCCCAGTATTCCTACTATCTATTTACGGTGATCCCCCAAACCATGGCCTTTAGTCTTTAGATTACGGGGTGGCCGTGCTGTCCCAAGGATCGCAAATTTTCTTGCAAAAAGTATTTTCCAAGATATGTCTTCTTTTTCAAGGCCCTTCCCCAAACTTTCTCTTGTCGTGAAAGTCCGGTGCAATGCACGCTGAATAGTGGTATATCTCCGAAGTTACCTTCCGCCCTTCCAGTAATCCTTGCGGTTTAGGGGATTCCTTCATTTTGAATAAGTGCGTAGATGGACAAACTTAAGGCCCCAGGTACAACGGTCGTCCGTTTTCTCCTGGTTCCCTAGATAATAGGTCATAAAGAATGTTCTAGAGCTAAGAGGAATCCATTTTTGTTTTGCCTATGTCACAGAATTTGAGGCTCACGACCTTATTGCCCGGCCCTCATCGTCAAATATCACTGAGTTTCTTTGTAATGTAAGGTACCGATTTCGAGGTCCTAGCTTGCTGTTGGTGTGATGTAGGAGAGCGCAAGAATTTCAAATTTATAGTAAACATACGTAGATGCGCAGAATTCTATTTTCTTTTGGTACCCCATAATGTTGCAGTTTTCTACCGAGAGGAAGCTCTTATCTATAAACTTGAATCGTACCTTTTTTTTCTATCAGGCATTTAGAAGAATCTAGTATGTTACTAACTATTAGTAACCTGCACCCGCCACCCCCCCCCACTCCCCAAGCCACCTTTTGTTTATGTGTCACCCCGCCCACCCCCCCCAAAACCGCGCCCACTGAAGGACCTCCCACAATGCCACACCTCATAACCCTTTTTTTTTTTTCTGTCTTCAAGTTTTTTTTTTTTTGTTTTTTTTTTTGGCAGTGAACTCACCTCGCACTTTTTTCCCGCGACCAAGATTCCACCCCACCCCTTTTTTTCTCAAGTGGATTTTGGTGCTTTGTTTTTATTGTGGACGTATTTTTAATCCATTATTTTTCCCACAAGTTCTAAAAGGATTTTCCGTTTTTTTGACGTGATCCATTAAGTGACCGAGTTCCGCTTATTGTTACCCGTTCATTCCCCAATAGACACTCCAGTGTATGAGATGGGATTATTAACAAAATAGGACTCTTGGTCCCTTTCTTAACGCCCTCCACTAGGCAGAGATCAAGAAAGGCCATACAGCGGGTCCCCTCCCCTGGCAATGATATGCACCGGAAGATACTAATCAGGACTTGTAATGCCCCCCCAATACCGATGCTTTACCGTCTTCGCATGCTTGGTAATAGTAGCAAGATGAACGTTTTTCTTACGTAGCAGTATTGATAACAGAAACGGTTCCTTGCTTTAATCCCACATAAGGCCCGACTTCCACACTTGTAATGTTTGTGGGGGAGGAGAGATGTGGGGCTATTCCAGAGGTGTGCCCAACGACCGTTCACAATTCTGTTTCTGAAATTCACGCATAAACGGGCAGGAAGTTAATAGGAAGCACGACATCATTTTATCTCCGCATCGATTGAGGTTAGTTGTAACCGCAATCTGATTTAGCATTTCCCGTATCATTACGGTAGGAAAGATGGCAACCGCCCTGATGGTATAGTCAATTCTGCTCCCACTTTCGGAGTAATTGATAAAAAAGTTAAATTGAGTCCCATCCATATTAACCTTTCGTTTGCGCCCCTTAAGCCTTTTCAATAACGCATGCGGCTCCCCCAGGTTTGCATGAGATGTACTTAAAACAGCCATTCGTAAATCCGGGTCTAATTTTCCCAAAACATTAGCGGAGTGTTAAAAACTTTCAACGCAAAATCCTGTTTGTTCGCGTCATTATATTAATTAACATTAAACACCCACCATAAGACATAATATTATATAGCCTTTTCAATTCGTCTCCTCGTTAGTCTTAACCCCCCCACTGCTTATAGCACGTAATGATGATATCATCCCAAGATTCTCTATCGTTAATATATGAGAAGAGCCCAATGAACTTTAGGATAATCCGCGCCCGTATGCCCACTAATTCTTCTTCGTGTCTCTCCTCCATCCCTACCTTTTATCGCTACTTTTATTTAAAAGGGACCCTCCATCACAAACATTACCATTTGCCCCGGTTTTTTACAGCCTCCGTTACCATTCGCCGATCGACCGGTTATATTTGCTACCGGGTTCCGTTAATGGGTGCTTATCTCCACCAATTCTTCTGAACGAAGACTAGCTTTATTCGTCCGCAGTCTCTCTATAACCCGACAGTAATTTCTTTTCTTTGATCTGGGAAATGAAGCAGGGGCGTCCAAGGATTGCCGGTTACCTCGTCTCCCTTAATTTTCGTGGTCCCCCTGTGCAGCATATTTCAAAACAATTGGAACTTCCACCCCCCTCCTAGCATTCCATTGTCGATGGCTGTTTGGTAAACCATATTTGATATATACCAAATTAATTGCATCAACTACGAACAGGTCAAAAAGGCAGTACCACCCCTTTTCGTTTGAACCGTTGGTGCAAGATTCTCCATTAGCTTCCTTTCTCCCCCCTTTGTAGATTACATCTAACTTGTTTCCCCGTGTCAAAGCATTTCCGCCATCCATTTGCATAACCCGCCCCCTTAACTTCTAAGCATGCTATATATTCCAAGACTAAAAATTTTTAAACTAGAATTTGTTAACTCTCTTATTTAAAAATCATAAGGTTGTAGCTAAAAGAGCTTCGTCTTCAAGCACTATACATTTAGTCCTAATGCGTATCTGAATGACTTAGTCGTGCCCGTAAATTCCTTGACCTTTTATTAAGCCCCTCCCCCGGCACATATCCAACTTTTACGTCTTAAGCGATAAGCCATGTTCTTGGATTCAATCTTGAGCTATCCTGTAGCCTATCTTTCCCCGGATAATACATACATTTCATATGCCAAACTTGTTCAAATGGAACCGGTATCCATAGGAGTAAATTTTCCATGATATCGCACCCAAGTTTTTTGACTCTTTTCCCCCTTTTACCATCCCTTTTACCTACAGATTACTTGTCCCAATCATCTCCCCCTTCGCACCCCCATAAAACAACTCCCCAAAATTAAAATACAAGCACATCTGGAGAAGACAAGTTCTGGAGAGATCCTCTTTTTTTTCACGCCCCCTACTTTTTTTGGTGAGTTGATTCAGCTTGGATGACCCTAGTTGTTTTTTTTTTAGGAACATGTGCCCTGGGTTATTATGTGTTGCTTTTTGGATGGTTATCGTAGATTGGTTGACCCCAATTAAGGCTTTAGCTATGAATGATGGATTTTCCCTCATTAGTTGAACTTTTTTTTCCCCTTATTACCCACAGGTTTCCCGATAGCGCAAAATTTTTCCGTAGATGGACTGTGTTGTTCCATTTAACCCTATTTTATTAAGTATCTTCTCTCAGACTCTTTAGTTAACCCTGCCTTATCCTCCTCTTCTTTATCTACCCCCCACCATAGTGGCTTATAGCTGCCCGAACGACTCCTTTTCATCCACTTGGCAGTCTGCTTCCGTCTTGATCTCTCGGAATCACCTATTTCCGCGCGACCCGGTCCTCTGTAATCAAGTAATTCTCTCGCATTATCAGATTCCTTCAATAGGAGATGGTTCTTTCTGCTCTTGACGTCCAATCCCTATGTTTGTTTTACTACCCCTGTTCTTTTTCCAAATCTCTGACTATGATCTTCTTTACAATCTCGTTTCTTCCCTTTATGTTGCTTTTGACGAGAGGTGAGGTAGTCTGGGAATTTCCCCCTGTAGAGTCCTCTTCTCATTTTGGGCTGTTGATTCCCCCTATTTCTCACTCTGAACCTGAACAAATTTTATTCCGCCTCTGTGATTCTTTAAAGGATTCGTTCCAAAGATTGCCCCCCTTCTTTTACTTTTCCATGTCGTTTTTCTCCCTCCCCCTTGTAATAGGTTTTTTCCTCCCCCTCCTTTGACGTCTCAGCATCTCCCTTACTCCTTTACCCTAAGGACGTGGGGCTTTCGTGTGACTCTCACCCCAATTTGTCGTATTCCATTTATCTTACACCTTTTGCAAATTCCAGTTTCCCTCTGGAGACAATCCCCCCCTGACCTCCCCCTCTTTCCCTTTACCTTCCCCTTTTTCCAGTTCCCCCTGATTTCATCCACCGAGATCAAGTCTGAGATCTGGACAACTAATCTTTACTAAAGAAGTTTGAGAAGGATATCGAGGTCCTTTAACCTGACAGGAGGATACACTACAATACCAGCCAGTTCCTTCTCTCCCCCCGGATACTCTCTCTTCTCTCTCTTTTTCTTGATCGTTGACTTTTAGAGTGATCTATTTGCATATGCAATTCGTCCATTTTGGCTATCTCCCCCCCTCCCTTCACCTCTTCCTTCCCTCCTTTAGCCCCCTCTCCACATTCCGATTCGGGAAGTAAGGAGCGTCTATTCCCTTGTCTTGGTTGTTATTCCTTTCGTGCGAGCTTTCGATAGAAGCTAAAGATATTGTAAAAGCCCCATTTATATTCTTTTTATTCACCATCATCCCTTCGTCGCTGCGCAGAAGAGTAGTGATAAATTCATGTTGAAGCAGGCTTTAGTTATTCCTAAGCCCCTTTAGTTTAAGGTCTTATCATATCTTCCCCAGGTTAAATAGATATTGGGCCCTATACTCCTCCTTTACTTATTGGAATGAAGAATCACACATAGTATATGTTATAACGGTGCGGCCAAAGATATTTAACAATAGAAACCGATTCGCGTATAATTTTTGCTATAGTTCAAGGGTTTCTATCCAGGACGTTCGACCCCCCCAACGTTTGATTTTGATTTCTTATGCATTCTTAAACCTTCTCAGAGGCCAAAAATTCTCCACCCTGTTGTAGTCCCCAAGTCTTCATTTTTTTTTTTCATAAGGCTCTGGAACAAGCTTTTTAGGGAGTGAGCTCATTTAAAGCACCACACATCTTTCGGGACTATTGGCTGGCCTCCCCCGCTGACTCTTTTTTCTTCTTCCGCCTAAGGATCTTAGATTTGAATAGGCCATAAAGCGCCACTGGACCGTTCCTATCTTGGACATGATTTTCTCACTCAGGAATTTTCCCGGGTGTAAGACACAAGTAACCCTTAAGGAGAAATATATTCATCTCACTCTGAGGGGGTGTGGAAGCTTAGTTTTTTTTCCCGTCATCCCCCCTTGGGTTAGGTCCAGTCTCTTCTGCTTCCCTACCAATTGTTTAGATGGACATAAAAAAGGCTAGCCTCCACCCCTCCCTCCTCCTTTTTGGTGAGAGCCTGTTTCAGATATGCCCCCTCTTATTTTGATCCCCCCTTCCTGTTTCCCAAGGTTGCATCAATACTTCTTACCAAATTTCCTTCTCTAATATTAAGCCCTAAGCCTCTTTCCTATCTGTTCTCCACTTCCTTCCTTTTATCTGGGTTCCCTTTCCCCCTCAATATTCCCTTCCCTTCTCCTCGCCCGTTCATTCCTTTTGTCCCGTCGGCACCTTTCCTATTCGTAAACCCGCCATCCACGACCTCTGAGGAGGGACTCAGAACCCTCTTTCCTCTGGTCTTCCTCCCACTCTTCCCCCACCTCCTACGTTTCGTTTTTTTGTCTGTAGCTCCCACCCATTACGACCCATGTTTTCCCCCTTCACTCCCCCGATTATTCCCCTGTTTCCCCACATTGACGGCCGGTCGACTTTTTTTTTTCCCTTCCCAAGCCTCCCTACTTCATGTCAGGTTTAGTAGACTTTTAAAAATTCTCTTGATAATTTTCCTTTCCCAAACCTTCATCCTCACACCACCCCTTGGTCTTCGACACCGTTTTTTCTCTTCCAAAAATTTTTTTCTTAAAACTACCCAAGCACAACTTATACTCTTTTACGGTTTCTATTTCCATTTCAT
>Ga0179591_1362696_pt1 | contig 10909 bp, 16 predicted proteins | sample CZOMad2_1_08_16f_FD_182891 | JGI IMG/M metagenome (GOLD analysis project Ga0179591, IMG submission 182891) | Vadose zone soil fungal communities from Angelo Coast Range Reserve, California, USA - CZOMad2_1_08_16fungal (PacBio error correction) | ecosystem: Environmental > Terrestrial > Soil >... | reverse complement strand
TGTTTTTATTTGGTGAGCCCTCTCCTGCGTGTTTTTCGTTCCTGGATTTGTACCTTAACGGAAATTGGGCTCCTTGGACTCTCTCTGCACTTCTTTTCTCCTTGATGGTCCTGGCAAAGTTTCTTCCAGTAGGTCAAACCCATCATTTTTAGTTCGCGTATTCTTGTTCAGCTTCTCTTCCCCCGGTGGACCCCCTCCTGCGGGACTCGTCCCCTACTGTCTTTCCCCCCCCTCGCGAACTGTTTCTTCCTTCTTGGTCATAGCTTTTGTTGGTCAATCTTTTCCTCTTTTTTTGAGGTATTGGACCCAACCCATTGTGGCGTGTCCACTTTTACCCCCCAGATGTGGTTTTGGGTGCCTTGGGCCTTTCCACTGCCCGTTGCGATTGCTTGCCCCCCGATCGAATTTTTGGTCTTTGGGTAGAAAGGGCCAAATTCTTCCCATGTTCCCCTCCGTTTTGTGACGGACGACAGGAGCTCCCTTCACTAACTCCTGGGTGGGTCCCAGCAACGTAACACCCCCCTTTTTCTTGGGTAGAGTTTGTAGAACCCCCAACCTGAGTCCTAGCCGCTTACACTCTTTTCCTATCATTGCGCCTCAGTGGTTCGCCCTGCCCCTTCATCCCCCTTTTCGTGATTTATTGTCTCACCATATTTTCGTGCTCCCTGTGATTTTCTTTCCCCACTAGACCCGACCCCTATCAATTGACTTTTTTTTTGAGGCATCCTTTTTCCCCTTCTTCCCACGCATTGAAGTGGCCGTCCTGTTTTTCACTTGTTAATTCTCTCCCAAACAACGGTCTCTTTTTCAAGCACCCCACCCCCCCCCCCACATTTTGTTTTGGAACCGTTTCGAGACCCACTGTTTCCTCCGGCCCGGCGCCCCCATACTTTGCCGTCTGGCTTGGAACCATTTTCCCCTCAGATTCATGCCCCCTCTGAGGTGCTGAGTAGTCCTTGCTAAAACAAGTACCTTTCCCATCTCTTCTTCCCTCAGGGAGGCTGTTTTTTTTTTCTCTTTTTGTCTCCCTCTCTCGGTTTAGTTTTAAGTCCCTCTGAAAGTGTCTATCCGTTCACTCAGGCTGTTTCATCCCGTCCCCCCTCTTGCTCCTTTGTTCGGATTTCTTTCGGCTCCTGCCCTGGCTACTATTTATTTTTCTTTCTGAGGCAGGACTGGCGTTTGAGTGGGCAGTTCAGATGCCCACGGTCGGATGGCTCTTTTGGTCCCGTGCGTCTTTTTTCGTTCCCCTTTTTCAAGTCATAATCCTGATCAGCAGTGCCCTTTTGCCATTTCTTTTAGCCCCCAAATACTTTCATTCTTCCTGATTAGACTAAGTTATGTTCTTTTCTCTCTTCTGCACCACGTCACCACTATGCCCCCTCCCCGAAGTACATTTTTCCAATGCTTTTTTGAAATCCTGACTGGTATCATCCCTGCTCTTCCTTTACGAGCAACTTTTCACCGGTCAATTTTGTATTCCCCCCCTTTTTTTCCCCTCACCGGCCTGACTCCCGAACCAATGACCCCGTTTTTTCGCTGCTGTTTCTCGGTCTCTTTTTCGTTCCCAGGGATCCTTGAAGATTCCTTCCCCTGCTCCTTTCCGTTTCCAATTCAATTTGGTCCAGGGTACTGGGCAATTGATGATTTTCCACCCCCCTTTGTACTGGCCGTCTTTTTTCCCTTACATTTCTGCACCAAGAAGCCGTTCCTTCGCCCCTGTGTCTTCTTCGTTGGTCTTCTTTTCCATCGTTCTGTGTTTTGACCCCTCATTTTTAGCGTCCCACAAGTGGAATGCCCCCATCTCTTTTTAACTGTCGTTTCCCTGACCAAGTTCTCTTTTATTTTTCACATTTGACTATTCTGGACCTGGCTCTTGGACCCTCCTCGGAGCCATTCACTCCCTTTGGTCTTTTTTTTTTTTTCCCCCCATGGATGGGAACGGAGTTGCCTCCGAAATCTTTCCCCCCCCGGGCAGCTAATTGACTTTTTTGCCATCAACCCCCCCCGTCGCTTACATCGTCCTTTTTTTATTCCCCCCCCCCAATTGAGTCTTGGGCACTCCTTGTTTTTTCGACCCCCACCCTCATTTGTACTGCTTTTATTCTTCCTCGGTTTTTGCGGGTTTTGTCGTTTTTTTTTCTTCGGCTTTTAGTTTTTTTTCTTTAACCATCCAGGGACTACCCCCCCCACGGTGCCAGCGACTCTTTCTTTCCCCAATTTTGCCAGTCCGCCACGGCTTTAAAGCACACTTTGGCCTTCGACCTGGGTGATTGACTTTTTCCCCACAAACCACGTTTTTCATTCACCAAAGTATTCCCGTTCTCCCGAAAAGTTTTTGCCCACACCCCCCCTCCAGGTGGCATTTGGACCCCTCAGTCCCGACTTGAACGCTGTTTCCCAAGTCACACTGTCATTCCTGGGTTTTTTTTCCGACTTTGTCTTTGATGGACTCCTTGAGTTTTCCCTGACCCTATCTTCCAAACAGCGGTCGCTTCCTTTTCTTTCTCCATCCCCCCCGTAGAAGGCGGGTTTTTTCTGCGATCTTCTCCTGATGTTCTTTTTTTTCGGCCTTTGCGCACCCCGCAGAAACCTTGAACAAACCCATACTTGCCGACTCAAATCGGGCCCCCCCTTCCCTCCGTGCTGGGTTTGTTTACGCGTGTAGTTGCCCGGGGTTTTCCTTGAGTGGTACCATTTTTTTACTTTTTGCCTTGTCGATGGGAACTTCGATGGCCTGTGCTGATCCTTGGAGGCTTTTACCAAGCTCCCTCTTTCTTTCCGAGAAACTCCTCTTTTTTGTTACTGTTTAGTGGTGAGTTTTTTTTTCACCCCTCGAATCTTTATGATATTTCTTCTTTTCTCCTCTTAAGACTGTTGTTGGTTCTCGGGCTTTTTCAATCAACTCTTCTACTTTTGGGGAAAACACCTCAACTCCTAACACACAAACACCCCTTTTTTTCCAACAAGCCCTTCCAGGAAGGATGTTTTCTCCTTGACCACCCCTATATTATCTTGGTAAATCTTTCCCCCCATGGAGAGCAGTGTCCTTTTTTTCTTTTCCCCCCCTCACACTTTTCTGCCGGAATGCCCATTCGTTTTTTGGGAAAAGTACTCCCACCTGGTCCTACTTTTTTTGCTCACTTTCTTTCATTGTTACCATTTTTCCCTGACTTGTCGTTGATCCGTCTACTTTTCGATTTGTTCCCTTTGTTCGTGATTTCGTTGTTTCGATTCCATAATCTCTCTTCCGTCTTTTTCCAGGACTACCCTTCCCCGGATGTCTGATGTGTATTTCATTACCTCAAGACAGTTAGCGCCTATGGGGTCCTTCCTCCATGAATTTTTTTAAGACCCCCTCTTCTCTGTCTAATTCCCCCCCCCCTGAGTCGATCGTCTTCCCCCGTTCAATTCAGTGAGAACTTTTTCTTCACCAATGATGGGCCATGCCCGCTTCTTTTTTTCAGACCCTCAGATTCCCCTTTTTCCCTCCTTGTATCTTCCCGGTTTTTTTTTTTAACAACCAGGGAGCCGACCAAATGAAATTTCTTTCCCCAAATTTCGTTCCATGGCGCTTTCCCAACTTGTGCGGTTCCTCTTGGTCCCAACTTGTAGTCTGCCCCTTGTGTTCCCGTCCCCCCCCACAACCTTCTCACTGCTTTTCACCCCCGCGCCTTTTTCCCCAACTGTTTTTAACTCCCACAAAAAATTTTATCCCCCCCCAAGTTTTGATGGTTTGCAAAAACCAGATTGTGCCCCCCATTTCCCTCTTTCCTTTATCCAAGATTTGTGTTTTTTTATTGGTATGATCTGCGTGGTAGGCTTCCTGCCCCCCCCAATTTTAGCTTTGTTGGTCATTTTTCCAGTCTTCCCCCCCCGGTGCCCCTTCCTGTGAGGATTTTTTGACACGGGAGGTGCCAAACCCAACAGTGTGATTGTTTTACTTCAGACTGTAGTTACAGGGAAGTCTGTCATTTCGTCCTGTGGGTACCATGGATATCCACAGACGTTTCCTTCCCCATGCCTTCCCAGTTCACACTTGTCGGGTTTTTTCCCATTTTTTTGCACTTAGAAACATTTGCTACCATAGGTTACAGCTTTTCAGACTTACTCCCCTCCCCCCAACATTGTGTTTTTGCCTCATTACCCCCCTTTGTTTTGCGAGAACCACAAAAAGGTGCGGCGGTCCCATTCCATTTTCCATTTTGGTGCCAATTCAGCAGTCTTCCTCTTTCCCCCCCTTATTAATTGGAAGCCCCTCTGCTTCTTTTGTCCCCCCCCTGAGGTACGCCCTTTTTGTCCGCATTTCCCCTCCCCCCTGCGGACAGGCCGCTTACCACCACTTCTTTTTTCTAAGGTTCCGGGGGCCGGTTTTTTACTTTCCCCAAACCGTGTTTGCACCCTGCTGGTTCCCTTGCACTTTTTGGTTTCGGTCACCCTTGAAGAGCGATTGATGAGTGCCCGAAAAAAACCAAACCTATTCTTACTGCGTTGGCTCTGAATTTCCTCTGGGAACCGTAGGGAAAACCTTTTTGAGGTTTTTGTAAGTTTCACTTGCTCCCCGGAACCTTCCTCCCTTCCAATGTAGACTTCCCTCATTAACAGCCTTTTCTTGATGGCTACCCCCTCACCAACCAATGGTTCATGCTGATACAAGTTTAATGTTACTCGTTTTTCTTTTTTTCCACGTTCACTCATGTCCCACCTCCTACCGCGTTTCCCACCGATCCCCTTTTTTTTTTTTACTTGAATTTTTCCCCCAGCCCCCCTAGAAACTTTTCCCTATCAATCAGATGAATGCTTTTTTTTAGCAAATTTTTTTCTGATCCCTTGTCTCTCACCCCCCCCCTTAGTTTCCCTTTTTTTTTTTTTGATTGTCAAACATCCTTTTGCGTTGGGAAGTCGCCTTCCCCCCCCTCTGTGCTTTTTAAACCACTTTGACGAGACAGATACTAGTCCCTTCGCCAAAAATGGAACCTCAAACACCACAGGCATGTCCTATGACTTGATTTACCCTCCCTTAATTTACCCAGCCCCCCCCCTTTCATACCAGAGAAGACTTTCAGAATCTTTATCGGTTGTTTAAAGGACCATCCTTTCCCCCCATTGGTGTTTTCTTTCTTTTTTTTGAAGTATTCCATCTTCTTAAGTAACCCCCGGGCGAACACGATTTGATAAATTTCTTCTCTTTTTTCTGAGGGGATTCACGTTCTTCCCCCCCTTTTCTCCCTCCTTTTCCTTTTGTTTTGTTTGATCTTTTTCTCCCCTTCGGTTCCTTAAACCCAAAAAGATGAAAGAATTGTTTTGGCGATTTCAGCCTTCTTCCCCCCCTTTTAATTCTTTTTCCCTAATTGGACTTCCCCCCCCATACCTAAAACTTTCTCCTTGTTTCTTGAGTTTTTCATTCCATTGATTGTAATTGATGAGGCACCTGAATTTTTGTCCCTGGTGCCTCCGACGGTCTGTTTTTTTTTTCACTGTGTGCGCCAAGAAAAAAATGTTTGGGTCTTTATTAGGAGTCCACCAGGGCTTTGTCTTCTTTTCCCCGGTCTATCCGCTCATAGTTCCCGTAGTCAAAACCCTTACTTGGTTTTTCGGAAAGTCCCTTTTAGGTTGTCCAAGCCTGCTCGGCCCGGCTCCCCCAAGTTTTGTCCTCCCCCAGGGTCTTTTTTTTCAACCGTGTGTGTCCACGACCCCCCCCGAAAGGTTCTGTTTTTTTCCTGTGAACAACCTGGGGCATTCCCCACCTGATTTCGACTTTCGATCATCGAATTGAAATAGGGCGAACACTCCGCGTTCCCCCCGGCACCCGGCACCATTTTTCTTTTCTTCCCCCCGGTGTTCCGCCCTTTATTTTCCCCTTTCCCCCCTTCCGTTCGTTTTCTGTAAGAGATTATGGACACCAGAAGAGCACGTCTCTTTCCAGTCGTGAGGAGGGTTGAATTCGTCTTTCACGAATCGATTAAGTCGTGCACCTCCTCTCCCTCATAGTAACCAAGTTCACTCCCCCTTTTTTTCTCCGTTAAGCCCCCCCCCCTCCTTTTTCTGATAACCCTTCCCGTGATCCGTTGAATACACCCTTCTGACACAAAATTCTCTCTTTCCTCTACTTTTTTTGTTTTTGAGTAGTTTTTTTTTCTGTTGTTTTTTCTTGTGATTTTTTCCCCTGCTTCCCATATGTTTCCTTCTTTTTTGGGAGATTTGTCCTTGAAACCTTTTTTGCCGGGGGCTTGTATCGTCTTTGTTCTTTGCTCCACGACGTTGCTCGATTTGAGCCTTTCTACCACCGGTTTCCGTCGTGTCAAAATCTTATTGGCGTTTTGTGAATCTTCCCTTTTCCCCTCCTTCCCCCCCTGCACCTTTTCCCTCGGACCCACTCCTTCCCTTTTCACACCCCTTCCCACGAGAAAAAAACTGTGCCGGGATTGATGTTTTTTCTAAGTTGGGTCGCCCTGCTTTTTTTCAATTCTGCTTAACTATGACCGTTTATCGGTAGCTTTGACTTTCTTTCCAAAACCTTAAAATTCCCTTGTTCCTTTTGTTTTGATCCCCCATGGTTCCCAGCTGGTATAGTGCATTGCTTCCGTTTGATATCCCATTGAAACCCTCCTCGAAGACCATTCGCTACAGGAAGCCAACCGGTGGAAATTTTGCTTCTTTTTCCTGATTTCGCAGTCCCCTGAGTCAAGAAACTCTCCCAAAGCCTGGTGGTCCCGAAGAGGTTTTTTTCACGACCCCACCTTTTTTGGCTTGTTCCCTCACATGAACAACGAGTACAATTCCGGCACCGTCTGTCCACCCCCCAATTTTGCCTTTGGCCTTCTCCCTTATGCTTAATCAGAGGTCCCCTCAAGTTCGTTCGTTTCTTTTGTATTCCCCTTGAGTCCGCCTGCCCTTATGAGATCTTCCCCACCAACAATTCTCCATTTTAAAATCCCCCCTCCAGTGCTTTGGGGAATGAGCATCGTCTTTTTTTTCCAACATGCTCATTTCCCTATTGCCTTATTTTGCCAGTTATTTTTCATTTTATCGTACCCACCCACACGACTTCCCCCCCACTTGTGATCTGATTTCACTCTGCCCCTTTGGCGGTGCCTCCCTCTCTTAACGGCACGCCAACTTGGTCAGTCTTTCCTGCCACACCCGTCTCTCATTTCTGAACTCTGTTGAGCATTCATGTTAATTGCAGAATTGCGATTCTTATTCCCCGCCTCTTCTTTTTTTTTTGATCCGTTTTTTTGTTTTCACTTTTTCGTTTTAGTCTTATTGTTTTTAAAACGTTTTCTTCCGTGGATATTTTTCTTTCCCCCCCCCCCCCCTCACTTTTTTTTTCCCTCTACCAAAAGATTGGATCATTTTTGCGCTTCTTCTTTCCGTCCCCAGAATTGCTCCCCAACCAGCATTTCTTTAATTTGGCCGGGAAGGGGTTGTTTTCGTGCCCCCCTTTTTAAACAATGCTGCAGCAGAGATGTCCGTTTTTTTTTCTTGTTTTCGGTTTTTTTTCCCTTTTCCTTTTGTCTTTTCAATTGTCCTTGTGACCGAACTTTCATCACTTTTCTCGAGACTTGGCATCATTTGTCTCCCTCCCTTTCCCTTTTTTTACTTTGAGACTCTTCTTCTTTCTTTCGTTGTTTTTGTAGCCCCAATTCAACCGTTGATTCACCTTCCATGCATTTTCCCTTCCACCCTGTTAATTCCGAATTTTCCTTTTCAGTTCTTCCTGGCTCCAATTGTCAGGTTTACAAAGCATTCCCCACACCGGTTCCACACCCCCCTTTTGTCCCAGGTGACCCCCCCTCAAATTGTTCCTGATTACGCGGTCTTTTGTCCTTCCCCCGGTCGCACAACGTTTTCTTTCACGTCAGAGACTTAGCTTTAACACAGGAATATTGGGAAGTCCTGCTGCTGGTCAATGCACGGAAAACTTGGACCGTTTCCCCTTTTTTCCTTCGCGCCCAGAAAAGTCCGTTTTTCGCCTACTGGACTTCGGAATAGTCGTCCTCCAGTCTAACTCGGCGCCCCCCCCCAATTGTTGTTTACCCAGTGTTTTACCCTAATATTTTGGGAAAATGCTGGCGGTGGACTGCAAAGTTTATTGTGTGTGCCCCATTGTCCCTTTTCCTACTTTTTCCCCGACTCCTTGAACCCGCCACTAGCTTGAAAGGTCGCTCACTTTTGCTGGACTCGCACTTAAGTGATCCCCCAAGTTTTTGATATACACATTCCCCTTTTTCCATACTTTGAAGAGGCCTTACCCACCAAGAGAGCCTTTCAATCCAATGGCCCCCCATCCGATTCCCTCTTTGTTTTTTCAATGTAAAAAAGCTTGTGAGTCCTTTACTGCAGCGGGAGGGGTGTTTTTTTTTTGTTTCCTTCGAGTTCGACTTTTTTTGCCGGTAACACATAGGGAACCTCCACTTTTTTGACGTCACCGATTATGGGAGTCGGCTTCCATTTTGTCCCTTTACCACTAAGGGATGTTTTTTGTCATTACTTACCTCCATCCTTTTGTCGGCGAAAACTTTGATTACCAACACTTTTGTAGTCTGACCCACCCCAGAGCCTTCCAGGGTCCCCCTCCCTTTCGCCAACAAACATATGAATTACCATCTTGGTTTCGCGAATTTTGAACCTCCCGGTCCATCCCTTGGTGATTCTCAACAACAGATTCGTGTCTTTCTTGGATCCCCCTTATGTGCCATGCGGTAGTTTAGTTCATTCAATCTTCCGGGTACCTGGGAGCACAGTGACTCGGCTCGCTTTTTTTTTTCTTTTTTATTTCAAGCGACCCTTGACAAACCCTTGCCCTTCCCCAAACCGTTAGGCCTCCTTGTCAAAGACGTGTGGTTTACAGAGTCGTGCCGTGTTGGGTCCCTATTTTTTGTCAATTCCCCTCGTTGTGACGTGATCTGGGGAAGTCCATGTCTTTTTGAACCGTTTAATCTTTCCCCTTCCCCACTTCTTGGCTTTGTTACAATTGTTTATTGAATCGAAACACGGCCTTGTTCCTCCTCTCCTTTACCTCCCACTTTTTTTTTTTGAGGTTTGTCCGGTTCTCCCTAACTTCGGCTTTTTGCCACTCCACTTTTTTTAACCCCCCACCAGCCGTTTAAGAGTTTTGTAGCCCCGATCGATCTGGTTCCCACCCATGTTTAGATCTTAACTTCCCCGTCCTCTACGGCATGCCCCACTTGGGACTCTCAGCACACGTCCCGAAACCCGTTTTTTTCCCCCAGCGGTGAACCTTTCCCCGTCTTTGAGTCGGCGAAGTTCCGGCTTATTTTTTTCGTTTGCTTTTTCACTGAAGCCGCCTCCCCTCGTTCCTTATCGGCGCCCCCCTTCCCTTTCTGATTTTTTTTGACATCAGACAGTTTAGCGCCGCGGCTCTTCGGGATCAAGACCTCCCCAATTTTTTCTTCTCCACACTTCTTTCCCCGCTGCATGATTTTCCAATCCCGTTCGGACCATTACGATTGGCAATGCACGTTTGGTTCTTGCCTAGAATTGCTCTTTCAGCGACCTGGTTGGTAATCATTCCCGGGCCGTCAAAATACTATCCCATTCTTTTTTGGCGCTTTTCCAATTATGGTATTGATCCCTTTCGGGAGCTCCCTGTATACATTGCCACACAAAAAAAAAAACACACCAATGAGCTCGCACCTTGTCCCCCTCCGCGTTCCACATCCCCCCCCCCCCCGACTATCACCCCCCATTGTGTGGCAGATTGGCACTAGATACTTTTTGCCCGATTGTAGATATGGTGTTTGATAATTTCCATGTAGACTTGCGTCTCCAGAGAACAAATTTTTAACACCTTCCTTTTTTGTTAAGTCCCACTTTATGGCCTTTGGCTCTCTTCTGGGTCAGGGGTGGTTTCTCAGGATGGAGATCCCCCACCTTTTCTATTTGGTCCTTTTTCAGCCGTTGAAACAGTTCCACAGTGATTGTCTTCCCATTGGGACTGCCGGCCCCCAACCCCCCAATTTTACAGCTTAGAAGATCGCCTATTTCCCGGCCATGCAAATCCCCTGAAAAACCAGTATTCTTCCTGCGAGTAAAAGTGGCTTTTTTTCCAGTCAATTTATGGACCCAATCCCCCTGCAGTGGTGCAGTTTCCCCCCCGATTATTTTTAACGTCGAGGATTCCTACTCTGTGATCCCCCTTTCCCTGACCCATTCGGCCCGCGTGCCGCGCCTGAAACTTTGAGTTGTTTTTTAGGGTTAACCGTTCTTCTCCCCCGGTTTTTCAGCCCTTTGACTTTTTCCATTTCCGTCAGGTTGCCACCGAGCTTTGTTTTTTGATGGTTTTGACCTTTTTCAGTCAATTAAACGTGGCTTCCTCGGTGAAAGTTTTTCCGCTTGTTTTTATTTTTATTTGCCTCTCAACTAATAAAAGTCCTCAGCAATCAACCTTCCCTCTGTGATGGAGACCCAACTTTTTTCCCCTCCCCCCCAATTGGCTTTCGTCTTTTGTTCCAATATTCCATTGTTTTTTTCCTTTTCTCCTTCCCACCATTCCTGGACTACCTCCCCGCCCACATTTTGAGACCCTGAAACCGTGCATCTACACTGCCCCCTCCTGCCTTCAATGGTACCACTTTCCCAGATTGTGTTGAATTTTTTTTGGGGTATGGTTGTGTGTAGAAAATTTCTTTTCTTTCACACAGCGCTCCACCCCCCCACGGAGCAACCTCCCTTTTTTTTTCGTTCGAATTTCCAACCCCCTGTCTTTGAAAGCTGCATCTCTTCACTTTTCTCTGTTTCTACAAACGTCACCGAATCAGGCTTCCTTCCCACCGGCCCTGCCCATTCCCCACAACTCTTCATTTTGACGTGTTCTACATATAGCTTACTTTCAAAGTACAATTCGCTCCGCTCCCATTTTCCAGTTCCTTGATCTTTTTTTCCCGAA
>Ga0179591_1343123_pt1 | contig 10909 bp, 9 predicted proteins | sample CZOMad2_1_08_16f_FD_182891 | JGI IMG/M metagenome (GOLD analysis project Ga0179591, IMG submission 182891) | Vadose zone soil fungal communities from Angelo Coast Range Reserve, California, USA - CZOMad2_1_08_16fungal (PacBio error correction) | ecosystem: Environmental > Terrestrial > Soil >... | reverse complement strand
GATTTTTTTAGTCGCGATTCATCTCTGCTCCCCTACGGTCTAGACAGAGATACCTTCCTCCCCCCCCCCCAGATCGGCGACCGCGGTTCTTTCCTTCCGCTCAGTGAAGTAAGCGCTTTCTACTTTTGGTGTTTTGCACCCTTTTTTTTCGTGCTACCGCCCCTTCCGCAGGTTTTCCCGTCACGGAATTTTCTCTGATCTGGACCGGTGATAAGATAGAATTTGGGAGTTCGCCCCGTTTTTCTAAAGCGGGTTGCTTTCCGCACCAGAATTCTAAAGCACGGTGATCAGAGGAGCACGTTTCATCTTGGGGAAGTGCTCTGCGGAGATCAAGGTACCCTCACTTTTGGCGGAGCTTATTATAGGATTGTAGTCCCCCCGCTCACGGCGCCCCTTTTCTCTCTCCCCTTTAACGGTAACACTACTTTCCGTTCCTTCCCAAATGTTTTGAGGTTGTCTTTTACCCGGGACTTCGACCCCCTTTCGATCTTTGACTAGAGAGTTTCACCTGATACCTACTTTGAGATCCCTTAAGACGCCCTCAATGGATAGAAAGGGAGCCTCTTTTTTTTCCTCCTTTTGGTGCAGGACCGGCTAGTCAGTGGTACGGACGTTTAGTCGTACTGCCGAACCGGCATATGATAGAGTCGCCCTCGATGGCGACCCCCCCAGCCTTCCTTCCCGAGATAGACCTCTTGCCTCTTCCTTCGAGCGGTCCCAGGAGATGAATGAAGATACCACCGAGTCGTTTTTTCTTATAGACGGCTTAACTTCCAGAAGCTGAACCCCCGTGCCTAAATGTCCAGGAGACCCTAGGTATGGCTGGCCTAGATATGATTCTTTAGTGATAAAACTGACCCTTTTGATTTTTTTCAGAGGTCGTTGTCTCCGGTAGGGATTTTCGGTTGAGCCAGGACATCTCCCCGAGCACGCTTTACCCCCATCTCCGGATCGTGTTTGAGCGTTTTTTATGCTGATTCGAACGTTTCTTCCTATTCTCTGTTAGCCCCTATAGGCGATGTAGCGCCTTGTCTCTAGGAGTCATTCCTGAGTTTTAAGGTCCCCCACCTGCGCAGCTGATCCTGATCGCCTTTTTTTTTTCCGTCGAGAGCTTTGGCCATCTCTGTTTTTTATCAGAACTTTTTTTTCGTTGCTAGTCGATCCCGTCCCCCCCCCCCTCCTTATGTCTATTCAGGGCGTTTTTTCACTTTTAAGCTCCTGCGGTCGCGACGTTCCAGAAACGAGGCACGACCGTTCCAGTCCCCAAAGCTGTTCCCCCTAAATCTTGGTATGGAGAAGCACTCGCCGGCTAACAAGTTTGGTTATTAAGTTATAGCTTAGGTTGGGCACCACCTTCCCGGGGTACGTTTAATAGCCTGAACATATAGAAGTTACCCCTCTGGACAGGTTGTGCCCATACGACCGCCACTCATCCTTTTTCCTAATCTCTTTTCTCCTCTTTTCGATTTAATGAACAAACCTTGTGTGCACTTAGAGGAGGAGTCCCCCCTTGTTCCCGTTGTGAAAGGCGTTTCCCTTCTATGCACTCCTGTTTCCAAAAAGTGTAGCGAGCGCTTCGCTTTTTCTTTTCCGTTTCGTCCTCTGCAGCCCGCGATTCGCCAGCGCTTTCGCCCTGTTCTTCTTCACATTCGAGTGGCTTCCGTCGTTTTACGACTACGCGCAAAGCTGTTTTTTTTTTGAAGCCTTTCTCGCATGGCCCTTCTTCCCTCGCGAGCCCTCGACCCCAATGAGAACACGTGCTGTCTTCCCACCAAGCTCGAATAAGCGAAAGCCTTTTGCTGCCGGCATGTCGCGATCGGTCTTCTTCTAGTTCCTCTCTCGGACCCCTTCGGTCACTTTTTTTGATCTCCCGGCCCAGCTGTTCCTTTGGCCGAGCGAGATTTCGCCCCCATCCACCACGCTCAATCCACCCTCTGTAGCTCGGCAGTAGCGCGCGAGCTTTCGATCGTCTTCGAGAAAAGCTAGTTTTCCCCCCTAAAGACTCCCCCGACCCCTGTCCCCCAGTTTTTTTCACTCTGAACGTGCGCGTTCCTCCTGGCCCTTTTTTTAATGAAGTTTTCTTTGATTTTCTGATTTGGTCCCGTCGCCCGCGCCGAAGGTCGCTGTCCCTTCCACCCTCCCCGCTTTGACGAGAGTTCTTCGCTCTTTCCCCTCATTTCGCCGACCCCCGTCGTGGATTGTTCCCACGCGGTTCCCCCTCCAGGAGTGAGTCTTCCATGGTTCGGACTTACTGACAACTTTTCGAGGTCCTGACCCCTTCGCTTTGCCTTGCCGCGCTCCGTTTCCTTCCCTGTCCCGGCAGTCGGTGTTTTGCTGCGGATAGCAGCATTACTTCGGTTTGATAGTTCTTTTAACGTGTTTGCGCGTGCACTAGTTTAGAGATGTTTCTCCTTGAGCGATAGAAGGCCCGAGACTTTCGTGAAGGCCGTTAGTCGACCCCCCCCCTCCCCCCATTTCTTTTCGAGGAGACCAGGAGCTCAGCTCCTCCTTCTCCTTTTTCGAGAGACCAATCCGCCGAGATCTCCGCCGAAGGCGGTCATTCTAGCAAGATCGCGGCCCCCCCCCTAATTTCGCCGAGACGCGCCACTTCTGCTTCAGAGCTTTTTTCCCCCCTCTTTGTTTTACGCCAACCGTTAGCTTCCCCTTACCTCAATGAAAAACGAAGGACTTAACAAAGTCTGCCGCCGATAGAGCTTTCGCCGACCGTCATGGCTCTATTTTTACCGCACCCAACGTGTTTTTTAATTTCATATGATATTTTTTCAATCCCCTCGCTGACGCGGTTCAGATGAAGTGATGGCTTAGGTCTTCCTTTTTTCCACCAACTTTGTCTTTACGCTATTCTCAGTATCGCGAGGAGGGGAGTCTCTTCCCCAGCAGCGGATCCTCCCCGCCGTTTGGAGTGGCGCGTCGGCCGTTATCCCATTTTTGAACTCTGTTACATAATCTTCGTAGTCCCGAGCCGCGTTGCTCGGGGCGGGCCACCCGTTTTTTTTGGCGTTCAATCGTTCTTCTCCTTCCCTTACTTTTTTCACTGATTCTTTTTCGCCCCGTCCCCTTGCCAGCGTACGTACACCTGGCGGCTTACTCCCTTTTTCTTTCTTTCGGATGACAGCTGGCCCTGTTTTTGTCCCGTTACCTCCGAGATGGTAGAATTTCACGACTGCTGATCGCCCGATCGCCCATTAGGAGCGGTTTCAATCGAGCCGACCTCCGGACGTGATCGTGAACGGTCCCCTCTTTCTAACCTGATCCTCTCCTCCTTATCCTTTGTTTAGATAGTTTCTAGACGAGGATTTCTTTTGATGGACATTCCCCCTCTCCCCCCATCTTTAGCATATGACTTTGCCTTTCTCTTTTCCCAGACCAGAATCCTTATTCACGATATCGGCGAGTATTTTTTCTTTTTTCACTGATTAATCGAAGGGGATGTCATGCAGGCTCGTACGCGCGAACGGTAGAGTCGCAGGAGACGGTTGTTTTCCCTTTTAGGAGGACGGCGATCCCCGCTTGTTCCCTTCGATCCGTTCCGCTCGGACCTGCTCGCTCCCAAGTTTTCCTTAGGGATTGTCAGAAAGAAGTCTCGTCACTTTTTTTTCCCTTCAGCACGCGCCGCCGGGCTTTTTTCTCGACCTCCCTTGGGTGTTTTTTGCCGTCTTGGCGCCGTCGGCGGGCCCTTTCTTTTTTTCGCCGCCCCCTTCTCTTCTTTTCGTCTTTGATGGCTGAGCCAAGTTTTGCGCCACGAATCGAGGGATTGCTTCTTGACCAGTGAAAAACCTTCGAGAAGTATCCCCCCCCTTATCAGTTAGGAGACTAGTTGCAGCATTACTTTTTTAAGTAGACGTATTATTCGCGAAGGGGCTCCCCAGCTAAATTCGTGAGAGCCGTACGGCTTTTTCCCACCTTCCGATTTCGTGATTTTTTTTATCTGTTCCACTTTTTTTTGAAGAAGACATCCGCCCCTGTGGTCGGGCGTAGCCCCGTTTCCTTCGCAAGTGTCGTTTTCTTCCCGAAGGCTATAATGTCATGTGAGCTTTTCTGAGGCCCTTTTGTGGCCGCCTTTTTGTGCAGATAAACATTAAATCCCCCTTCCGTAGGAAGCCTCAGTAGGTCCTTTTTCCCTTCTTTTGAAGAGAGCCGGTCTCCTTCAGTACCTTTCGTCTAGGAAGACGCGAAGAAGTGGAGTTTTATTCGCCGAGTCGGAATAGTCCCTCTGCGAAAGAATCTATCCTCGAGGTTGAAGGGCCCCCTGACGGCCCTTTACGTCCCCATCGACTGCGTAGATTTCGCAGCAACCGGACTGGTTCTACGGAGAGCTCTCCGCTCTACGCGTCAGTCTTGGACCCCGGACGTGTTGTAGCCGAAGTCCTCGAACCATTCTTGCAGTCTTAGAACCTTTATGGCAGCCCCCTAGCGTTTACACGATGTTTTTTCAGGAGAGGTGGACGTTGAGGAGGAATGCCCCCTCAGTCATTCTTCGTTTCCCCTCTATACCGGTTCTGCGCATAGAATCTCGAATTCATCCTGTCCCCCTAAGGAGAAGTCGTTCGGTCTGGATGACGCTAAATTTTTTCACTCAAGATTGTAGGTCTGCGCGTAGGCGTTTCGCTCCCGGTTCCCCACTTATTGGGGGTGGAGAAGGATCTTTTTTTTTTCCCCCCTCTTGCTCTCTAGACCCTGATCTCTTTTATAATAAGAGTTTTTGCGTCGTTTGAATGCGACTCGACCTTCTTCTCCCTTTTCCTTTAGCCTGTCGTCCCTTAGTTGATGTAATAGTGCTCGTCAGAGCAGCCGAGCGAGATTCTCATCTCCTATGCGAGGCATTAGAGCTCTTCCTTCTTTTTGTCGAGATCGCTGTGGGCCAAGTTTTCTCCGACTTCTGAGCGCTTTTCCCCTGTACAGAATGAGGTTTTGTCTGCCCTCTCGGTTTCATCATTCTGTAGTCGTCGGCTACCCCCGGAAATACGCCCTTTCAGGGCGAATCCCGCAAGGAATTGCTCCAATTTTTGTTTCCTGATCCCTGCTGAATTCATAGTCCCCCCCTCTTATTATCGTTTGCTCCACGTTCAAAAGGGCCGGGACCGGCCTCCCGCCTAATTGCAGTTCCACTACCCAGTTTTGTTTTTCGACCAAACCTCGAAGTCCGTTCCATGCTTCCTCCCTCCCCTTTTCCTCCGCATTTGAGTCTCCCGAGGTTCATGAGCACGGATCTTTGGCCTTTTGAGTTCTTTGCAACTGGTCCGCGTGTCCCCGTTCTCTCGATGCCTGACCCCCTGTTGAAAAACCGTGCCTCCTTCGGATTTAGACGATCTCCCCATCCCTTTCTTTTTCACTCTTTCAATCTTTTTTTTTGCAAGGCTTTCCGCTGTTCTTCTTCCTCGTTTTGTCGACCTTAGCCGACCCCTAGGCGCTTCTTTCCACCGAGTTTTTCTCTCATTTTCACTACTACTGCGTTTGGGCTTTTTTTCGGCTCGCCGACTCGAGAACCGAACACTTTAGAACAGGATGCTGATGGCCCCAATTTCCTCATTAAAGTTTAACCTCGCTGAGAGATGGAAGTTTCTCCCCCTTTAGCGGTTTCTTGCACCCAGGCGGATCGAGGTCACATCCCCCTCCCGCTCTTCAAAGATGAACTCTTTTGCGAGGATGATCCCGCAATACCTAAACTGCTGGTCGTTTCTTTTCGTTTTTTTTCCAAGCGCGAGCGAGACGAGGAGCTTTCCCCGCCCCTTTTGAACCGTACCTCCTGAAAAGACGGCTGAGACCCGACGGAGTTTTCTCCTAGTTAAAGTGTTTTTTTTTTTCCCGACCCCCGCCCGTCCCAAGCTGCAGGTTATGAGGGATCGTTTCCATCAGCTTTTCTATTTTTGACCTTTGAAGTGACAGATTTCTTAGAGTTAGCCTTTTTCCCCACGAAGAGCCCCGCCACATCCCTCTCCCTTGGCGCACGCATTGAAGACCCTTGATCTGTCTGGAAAATACTATCGGCCACTTTTTTCTTTTTTTTTTCTTTCAGGATCTACAACTTTATTACCTGCGCAGGGCCCGTGGCTGCGTAGCTAAAGTTTCGCAGACTGGGTTTTGGAGGCAGACTTTCTTCGCGTCATTTAACGAGAAGAAGGGAGGAAACCGTGTAAGGATTTTCAATTATGTTAGAATATCCTGTCTTCTTGAGATTTGGATCTATACCACGCGCGCAGTGAATTTGGGGTAGTGAACTCCACGCAATGAGTCTTGTGGGCTAGGGAGATTCTTTCTAAATGCCGCCTTGCGTGTCGGAAAACCATCCTGCGAAGGAGGCTCCTTATACTGGTCACTTTTTTTGCTCGCACACGAGAGGGAAGTCTCCTTTCCCCGCTCGCAGCCGTACCAGCCGATAGTGTATCTGGTGCGAACAAGTGCTCTTCCCCTCTGAGACATTAACCTTTTCGAGATCTTTATGCGCCGTCCCCTTCGACGTTTCCATCCGATCCCGTTTTAGACCTTCATGGGCGCAGCCTTCCCCTTTCGGCGTAGCACCTTTTTTTCTAATCGATATTTATCTTCACGTTTTGGGGTTTTTTGGGGGCATGATGCCGCGGTCAGCCTGAATGTTTGAGAAGTCTTTCGCAAGGGTTTTCTCCGAGAATCGCGCGGATCTCTTTTGATCCTCTTTTCGGTGGATTAAAGCCAAGTTCTTCGGTACAGGAGGAGAGGACTTCTCCGATTTTCTTGGCCGATCGGCGCCACACCTATTCCCCCTCCGGTTCTTTTTGGATCAGGCGGATACCTACCCAGTTATCAGAGAACGTTATAATTTCGTTTTCGAGCGGCAAGGGATGCTGCCCCCAGCCGCTTATCAGCACGCCGTCAACAACCGGCGTTTGTTACTTCGTTTCTAGATGACCGCTGCTTTTCTTGCATGTCTCCCTTCCACATTATTTAAGCCCTTGGGGAGAAGTTTCCCAAAGCCTCCTGATCGCCATTCCAGGGGATTGACCGGTAGATTCTTAGAAAGGAAAGAAGTTTCCGCTCGTTCCGAGTTTCCAATTTTGCAACCTGACTTATTGCTTTTCCTATCCTATTTGTTGTTGCGCGCGGATTTTGCTTTATCCGGGACCCGTTCCACGCTCATTTTCTTGTAGGTATAGAGGATGCCGTCTTTTGTCAGCGTAGAGAGAGGATTGACGGACGTTTCTTTTCGCGGAGACCCATTCTCTCGCCTGGTGTATGTCTATATGCGGCCCAAGCTCAATTCCGTAATATGGCGGGATTAGACCCTTTCTGTTTTTCCCGTCAGTGGGGCGAGACCCTTCGGTCGGACTGGTCGAGTAGATATTCCCACGACTCGTCCGAGCTCCGTCTAACGAGGCGATTTTTTTTGACTTGCGACTTTTGAGCGCCGCGGCTCCTTCTTGTTTCGACGAAGATGCTTGGTACGAGCGGAAGCCGCCTCTTTTTCGGCGACTGCCGCGCCTTCCTCTCCCCCGATTTTTAGTGAATCAATTTTCTCCCCGCCTTCGCTCGGCTCGGCGATTCCTTCTGGCTTCTGCCCTTCTAGAAGAAGACTTATCCCATTAATCAGTCCGAATTTACTTCATTCTTTTCCGATATAATACGATTCTAGTCCGCGCGGTTTTCCGACGGCACTTCGTGCGTATGAATTCCCGTCCCCCTACTGATTATTTCTTTAAGATTAGATCTTGTTCCCCAACTTTTGTCAGAAGGAAGATCTCTCTTTCGGTTTCAAGCCGTGTCCATTTTGATGTCCCTCCCCGCCTTTTTATTCTAGTCCCTTCATTTTTCGCTGGTGCGAGCTCCCTATCGTTGAAGAGATTTTCCGATACCCCCCTGTCACTAGACTGAGACGTATTCTTTTTGAATCCCTTTGGTCGTCTCGTTCCCTCTCGGCAGCAGCTCCGACGCGCTGTGTGACCCCTGGGACGTTCTATTTTTGCGAACCCGGTGTTCCGAATGTTTTTTTTTTAGGGGCTCGTTCCGCCACCCCCCTTTTTTTCGCAGAATTCTCCCCCTCCCCGCGCTAAGTCATGGGCCGTATGAACGTCAGCGAGCGCTCGCCTGCGCTCCCCCTGCCCCTGGCTTCTTTTTTGCCCGAGCGCGCGCCGGCCCGTCCCACCCTTTGATTTTTCTTGAATTTTTTCTTGCTCGGGGAAACCGATTCCCTTGCGGACGCCTCCCCTTTGACGATGTGGACGGCGCGGCGTTTCCTTCTTTTTTCTTTTTTTAGCGAGAAACAGTATTTTCAAAAATAGAAAATTTTGGACGTGACCCACTGCCACCGCAAATGACCCCTTTTCCGGTCTTGTCCCCGCGGGATGACGATTTCGTTCCCCCCCGCACGACCCTTTTTGGCGAGTCCGTTCCCCTGGTTTAGGAGGGGTGGAGGATATCTCGTTATCGTGATAGACTTCCTCTTCGCGACGAAATCCTTTTGTTCTTTGTTTGTAGGATCTCGAGTTCGACGTCAGAAGATTAAGCTTTTCTGTCTCAGCTGGTGTCCTTATTCACCTCTTTTTTTTAAGGAGAGGTATTCTTTTCTTTCAGCTCCCCGAGTTCCTACTCCCAGATTTTTTCGCGCCATTCGAGCCATCCGCTCCCCTGTTTTTTTGTTTATTATGGTTCCATTCCTGCATTCAGTCTGCAGATTTTATCCCCCTTTATAGCCATGCTAGTCCGCGGCCCTGTTGAGGGTCGTTTATCGTTACTCGGAGTTTTCTACGCGACGGCGGCCCCCAGCCTTCCAAAGACATCGAGCTCCCCCTTGAGCCGACGTGTGAGATCTGATTGGGACATTCATAGCTCTCTGCATGAGGCTACAGTTTTCCCCGTTAGTGGACAGGCATTGCTCCTCCTAGCTCTCACCCGCACGTTACCCTTTTGTCTCTTTTAAGTCCCCCCCCCTGTGGCTCATTGACCATTTCCTTTTTTTTGCTAGAGATGGCAATTAATCTTTTTTTTTCCCGAGGTGGCTGTCTCTTCTGGTTTGAAAACCCCCCTGTCTTGATGGGAAAGGCCCTGATCGCCTCTCTTCATGACACGCCTTTTCATTTCGCGCAGTTGATTGTTTTCTTCTTCGCTCTCTTTTGAAGGAATCCGATCTACCTTAGCCCCCAGCGCTGGTCTCTTTCTCCCGTTCGATTTTTTCGTTTTTTCGCCGACCCTTACGAGCAGGCCGTGTTTTTTCCTCTCCTATGCACCCGCAAGAATCATGCGTGGATTTCCTTTTCGCCTGGAAGAGCACGTCACCCCTTTCCTACCGATGCTTCCCCCAAACCGACCCCCGAAAAGTTGTACCTCCCTTGCTGAAGGCCACTGCTTTTTTCATTTTTTGATAGATCCGAATCCTCCCGCTAGGAAGTTTACATGATCAAATCCCTTTCGAGGACTCCCTCGTGGCCTACCCCTTGAAATAGATTTTAGTACTAGCTATAGGAACAACCTAACCCACCACGCCAGAACACGATGGAGTTCGTCCTTTTCTTAGAATCTTCTTTCCCCTAGACTGCTACCTCCCAGATAACATCCCCCTGACCTCCACGATAGCCCCCCCCGACGTACGAGAACCAACCTACCCTGTTTCGGCTGATCACCTACGTTGACTCCCAATACCCCGAGGGACCAAACTCGATGCGCCGGATTGGGCTTTCCTTCTCTTTGTCAAGCTGGCCCCCCCCTTTCTCGATTCTTTCCTTCAAACGCCTTCTCTTCTACGCTCCGCTTCGTCTCTCACGCCGTCAACCCATACTTGCTCCTTCTCGCGTGCGAAAGAAGCTGGGGTCTACGGCGTGAACTCTTTTCCCCCTTCCATGTTCGAGGAATTACTTACCCGTTCCAGACTTTCTTTTTACGCGTATTTCTGACAGGCGAGGAGGCTGCTTCCAGGGAGACGCACAGGAATTTTTCGCAGTTTCGATTTTGAAGAAGATAGATTTCCTTCTAGTGTTCAGGTCGCCTGTGGGCGCGCTCTGTTTGAGGCACATGATCGTTGGGTTTTTTGACAAAACAGGTTTTAGCTTTCTTGGGTTCGTGAACCGAATTACTCCGCGAAACCAGGGCGTGCTTCCTCCTCCCGGAGCTGAGCGGGCAACCCAGATAGAAGTATTTTACTTCCATCCCTTATCGAAAGTGATTTACTTTCCCCCTCGAGCGGGCCTAGACGGCCCCCTCATCGCCAACGACGCCCTAGTGTTGAGTTCTCCTAGCTGCGGTCTTCCACCAGTGCGAATTTGCCCGAGGATTTAAGCCCCCCCGCTTTGAAGCTTTAGGGCCCCCTTCCTTCTGCCGTCCCATCCGAGTTCGCGCTGTCGCCGACCTTCATTTGCGTGTACTTACGGTTTTTCCCTCCCCCCCCCGGCGTGCATCGCTTTGTCGACAAGGACTTTCCCCCTCTTTCTTGCTTAGTTACTGTAATGGTGTGTTGATCTTTTAGTCGTGTACTCCCGAGCCCTCGGATCATCGATGTTGTCCGACTCGTAAGCCGCGTCTTAACGCGTCTCGGCCGGCGATGGTTTTTTCCCGCTGCCCTTGCCGCCTCTCCCGGCCCTCCCTTCGTGCAACAACTTACCCTCACTGAAAAGGAGCCGCTGTTTTGTGGGGGGCACGGCCTTTTCCCCCCAAATTGACCCGTCAGTTCCGGTCTAGGTGTAGAGAGCTTCTCGATGTCGAACGCGTTTTTTTTTAGATAGAAAGACCCGTCACCAGGTCGATCCCTTCCTCTGCCCCAGTTTCAGAGCGTTTTTTCATGCTTTCAGGCTTCCGATACAATTCTATCGCTTTTCTAGATTCGCCAACCTTTCTGCTCGCTCCGAGCTATCCGGATCGTCCCCCGTCTCCCCCGGCAAGGATTTTTACGCCGTGCTTTTTTACAATGTCCTGCAATTGACCCTTT
>Ga0179591_1262638_pt1 | contig 10909 bp, 7 predicted proteins | sample CZOMad2_1_08_16f_FD_182891 | JGI IMG/M metagenome (GOLD analysis project Ga0179591, IMG submission 182891) | Vadose zone soil fungal communities from Angelo Coast Range Reserve, California, USA - CZOMad2_1_08_16fungal (PacBio error correction) | ecosystem: Environmental > Terrestrial > Soil >... | reverse complement strand
CGACCGGTCCATTCATTAACGTTTACTTCCAGGTAGTAACTTCCAAAGATTCTTTTTCCTCTTGGCACAAAACAAGTACCCCACTCCCGACCTCGATGCTCTTCCCACCCCCGAACGCCCTACACTCTAGAAATCATAACCCTTGAAAGGTGCCTGTTTGGACCTTTACCTCCTTGAACCCAGAATCATCAAAAAGTCGGCCTATCTTCATGTCTTGGCATCAACATCCTAAAACCCCGAAGATCCTGAAAGATTTCATTCATTTCTCCTCTCTTCAAGTAGTCGTGTTTCTTGAATCCTTTACAAGTGAATTATGTACCTCCAGATCCCAGACAAGCCATCCTCTTATAAGCCACAGGTGATTAGTCCGCGAAAAACGATGGAATTCTATCCAAAGTACGCGTGTGCACGTTCCAGGGGATAGTCACCCAATCACTGACAAGTTTGGATAGGGAAGGTCGAGTTATGCTAGAACGTTCCTTCCGTTGTGAAATAAGGTTTGTCCCCTTTTTACCTATGTTCCTTTCTATGGAGGGATGGTGAAGCCCCCACGTTAGCCGAGCTTTCTCCGAATCTTATTGTTCCTCAAACTTTGTTTCCTGTTTTTTTTAGTGATTTTTCCCCCCTTCAGTTGATTAAAGTCCAGCCTCCTTGAATTCATAGTAATCGTGAGTATCCTTCAGTCGGATCGAGAAACTTCTCCGTCTACGCGGTTCAAGTCCCCCCCCCCCCCATGCCCTTGCATATTTCCTATTATTTACTCTTCATGGATGTCCAGATGAACACCCCCTCACGCCCTACAGCACTGATGTTTACCTTTTTATGAAGTGAGATCTGTCAATATCTTCCATGGACCCCGTCCTTTCTATGAGCCTGATCCTCCGCAGAAAAAGATGTCCCTTTTTCAGCTACTTGATCCTTCGAAAGCACCTTTTCCCACACTGAACTGAAGCTGATATCTGATGATATCCGACCGAACTTTGAGGATTTAACCTCTTCAACGTCTTCTGCACTTCCCCCCCTTTTTGTAACTTAGCTGATCCCCCCCCGGCCTTACCGTTCGTCTGTCCTAAATTATTGACATGACCTTTCCTTCTTTTTTAGCCTTGATCCCGCTATAGAGTTCTGGTTTCCCTAGCCGAGGTCCCCCTGCGGATCTCCCTTCAGATGGATGCGTCACCGGTACCACCCCAGCATGGACCTTTTTTAGTGTAGATTCCCCTTCTTCTTCCAGGACGCTTTACTAACCTCCATTGGAAGTAATCCACTTTCTGACACACGTCCCCGCGCCTGTTATCCCTTGTGACGTTCCCAGTGGTGTTCTTCCCGGAAGTGAGCTCCCCTCAGTGGTTCTTCCTCCCGTTTTCCATTCCGTTCGCAGCTTCCCCGCACGACCCCTCCCAGTTTTTTTGTTTTTCATCTGTTTTGCGCTTCCACATCACAGAAGATTCCTGTTCCCCGATATTGAGATCTTCTTGTGTGTTCGAGGGTCGTTTCTGATTTCAGTATTCGTTTTACTCTACTTTCTTTTGAAGCCCTCTGATCGGAACTTCATCTTTTCCCTATAGGTCGTTCTCTCTCTTGGATCAATTTCTTGTTGTTGATTGTATAAAGAGACCTTTTTTCGCGCCCTCAAGATAATCACTGGGCACTTTCACTCCTCTCCGCCCTTCGCTACCCCCTCCCCCAAGCTCCTCCTCATAGAACACGCCGCCGCCCGTTTTTACCTTTTGAGAGAAACCCCATCTTGTTGTAAGGCTAAACAGGAAAAAAAACTTAACGCTTAGCGGTCGTGGTGTTACAGTACTTCCTACCGTATCTTGGTGCTGAGCAACCCGTTAGTCGCCCAGGTAAATGCCTTTCTGACCCAGCAAAAGGGCTCCCCCACAAGTCATCATCGGTGTATGTCGCTTTGTCTAGAACTGTATTGTATTCCGAGAGTTCACTGATACGACGTGTTTGCCCTTCTAACCCTCCCCCCATCATGGTGACTCAGTCCCGTCCTTCAATCGAACGAAGCAGCCGATAGTCCGAGATATCCGACGACAGTTGAGTCCCCGCGGCTGAAGCCCCCTGCATTGACCGGCACAGTGTATCACGGCTGAAAGCCTACATCTGCCGTGAACCGAATGAGAAGCCTTCTTCAGTCATCAAACGTAAACCATTACAGGGTACGCAAGAGCTGCGATAGCGTTGTTGTGGTCATCCGTCCTTTCTATCTCACCCGAATCCCGGTTAGCTTGCCATTCCTCATCTGATCATACCTTCCTTTTGCAACTCGTGTTTGCCTCTAATTGCCCCTCACTCCCCGAGACCCTCCCCCCGCCTGAATCTGTGCTTGGACGCAGGCGCATACTGGAGGAATCTGATCGAGCCGTACCGGTCAGGACTTTTTCCTGTTCGAATCCCCCCCCTGCTCCTTTCGATCTAATATTTTAGTAGATTGATCCTTTTAAGAAAAATCCCGGTGGGATAATCACTGTTCCCGGTCCCATCCTAATACAGGCAGGGTTACATTCCGATATTTTGCGCGGCTTCCTAGAAGGTCTTTGGGTTAGATCCATAGAATTCTCAGAGATCAACTTTCACCGGCTTTCCACTTACGTACCCGTCTACGATTCCCGGACCTTCGAGTCGCCGTTTTTAATCGCACTGTTATTAATCGAGACAGTCGGTTTTTTTTTCACCCGTAATTTTACCTACGCCCGAAGATTAGGGTTCTTTAGAGTACCGAAGCATGAGGTCCTCATCTGGGCGTTGCTAGGACTAGGGAAGAATTTTCGTTGTCTCGCATGGATCCAATTCTCCGGACCAGCGGGGGCGGAGCGGCGTCTTTGTCAACTTGTGCCGATGGTTGAGTATTTTCGCTCTCCCCTGTGGACAAGAATGAATCCCCCCAGGTTAGAAGTTTTCTTCCAACGTCGTACTAGGCAACTTAAGAGTGGGTCCCTAGGTCAACGGCGATGGCTGCCCCCTTATTGCCGTCCTCGGCTCATCGATTGGGAGTGGGTCCGTTTTTTGTTCTAAAATCGGAGCCCGGTACACCGTGACGAATGCCGTACCCGTCTCTTCCCTTGCTGTACTATCTTTCTCACTGCCTATCTGGGCAGTTCTTTAGACTATTCCCTGTTCCGGTGCTAATAAGGACTATGTTGCGCCTGACGATAAGACCATATTTGTTGTCTGGATCTTCAAATCCAGCTAAAGGACCGTAAAGACCCGATCCCCGAGAGCTTGCCCCCCGACTTTTCCTTATTCTCTCAGAGGACTATTTCGCTACGTGGTCCCGGTTTTTAGTAACCGGTCAAAGATCCGTGTTTATTGCGTATCGTCACTTTGTCTGATTGTTCACTGATATGTCAGCCAGTGAAAGACACCCGTAGGTTCAACCAAGCATACCCTTCGACCTGCATTTTAAGAACCCACCGCGTGTTGCTGCTCGATTTTGTCCCCGTAGGAACGCTTCCCTGCTCTTCCTTTTTCCTTTTAAGCTGTACCCTTTTGTCGATTGAAATAAGTCAACCCGCTCTTTTGTTCCTTAGGTCCCGAAAAGAAATACTTTTCTCTCCATGCGGTCTCTCGCCCCCCCTACCCTGTTTTTTTGCGAGAACATTTTTTCGTCAGTTAACAATAGCTCCTCGGTAGAAAAATGAGGTTCGCAGGTGACGCGTTTCCCGGGAGTCCCGACCGAGCTGCCTATTTATATGGCCCCACCTTGGATGCAGACGCGTCGGGGAGACAGCTGCCTGAAATCTCCAAGGAACCCACCCGGCAAAACTGCAGATACAGATCATGATTTGGAAGGGCTGTGTTCCAGGTATGGAGATATTTTCTCACGAGGGTTGTTGTTGAGGAGGGATCGCAGAACCCTTTCACATCCCGTTCAACATCAGGTTCTTCCTCTTCTGGTTTTGTGTTTTTCTTTTTGTTGAGAGGATCTTCGACTGGATTCCCCCCCCCACCGAGAGGAGGCATTCCGGTTTAAATTCTCCTTATGCGCGAGTAGTGCCTCGGAAGACCCTCTCTCCAACGATCTTCACCTCTACAAGGTGGAGTGACCATGCTTTGAAATAGCGACCACTTTTTCTGTTTTTTTTAGTCAGCCCTTTTCGTGTACTTGAGTGGACTTTGAGATACAGTCAGGTTGACCGGCCGAAGAACACTACTGGATGGAAGACAAACTTCTATTTCCATAAACAGAATGTTGCCAGACACGCTGTCCCTTTTTTCCGGTAAATGCTTCTTCACTCTCCGCGTTCCACCCCAGCAAGGTTTCATGGCCGTTTGGTAGAGACTGCACGTTCCTCTTCGATGTCTTCTGGTGCAAGTTTTCGTCGTAAGTGCGTCACAGATAGTTTCCTTCCCCCTCGACACCATTCGATCTGCGAATCCCCTAAACGCCTTCTCGAGACCCCCGTGTGTAGTTTATTCCTTCCACCGGTCTATGTTCGACATATTCCCAAGGACCAAAGTGTTTTTAATCGAGAAACTCCTGGTTCTTCATTTTTGCTCTCAACTTTTTGAAGGCCCTTTGGATCCTGAGTTATAAAAAGCTTTTTTCGATCACGCGCCACCTACCACCTTTAGGCTGAACACCGTAATGCAGGCTTTTTAAGAGACGACTCCCCTTAAGCAGCATCGTTTGCGTGTTGATCTCTAGCTTTTTAATTAGCATGGGCGGTCCTTTCCGTACAAGGTGTGCCCTGAACATTCTTGGTTACCAAACCCAACTCCCCCCATAAGATCACTTTCTTGCCTGCCGCCTCCACACCGACATCAGACCGTTTAAATAGATAATGCTCTCGCCGGCCTTGATAAGTTTTCTCCCACCTGTGACATCGGAAACCTTGTTCATCCAATAATTATAACCCCCGATCTGTCCCAATTTTTCAGACCGATACCCCGCATTTTCCTTTTTATTCAGAAGTGTATCCCTTCTCGTGAATTCTGTCAATCTTTTCTAACTAGAACCCCTCTACATCCGGTCCTTGGTCCGATTCGTGCCGAAACCCCTCAATAGTCGATTCCAATAGGTCCCACCTTCCTCTTTCCCAGCCACGGGGATCAGCTTCCACTCTGTGGTCCTTGACAAGTCTACGAGATATTTCCCGCGTGTTAGATGTATCCCTGGGAATAGGTTTCCCTTGAGTAGGGATGGATTGTACCAATCTGCCGTATCTCGTCCCCCGTGAATTATATCCCCAGTGCTCTCAACAGTACTTTTCTTTACCCGTAACGTGAGAGGCCTTTGCCATTTTCATTCTCCTACCTGGTCCCCATCGGTTGTCTTACTCCTAGTCTCCTCTCCCAAGTGTAACTGATTCCCCCTTCAACGCAACCTGATAGGAACAGGTATCAGGCTTTTTCACATGCTGTCTTATGAAGAACCTTCCACGCCCCCCGTTCTGCACTTTCGGTTTCCTTCCCTCCATTCTTTCTTCCCTGATTCCCGGTATTGGTTCCCCGGCAGCTGGTAGAGTACCTTGTCCCTAGAACTATTTATTTCCTTAACTCTCCGGCTTCCATTAATTGTTTCAAATAGAAACACGAGTCTATTGAGCGCAGCCCCGACACAAGGGCTTGACCTTACACTTTGCCGGTTCTCCTCGACCTGCCTGGTTTTAAAACATTGCTCCTTCATCCAAGTCTCGTCAGGACGCTAAGGTGTAGGTCCTCATAGCCTCGAAGGCCCCGCGATAATACTGCGGTTGATATCCTGCGGGAGTATCGGCTTTGTCGACTGAGTCACCGAACACATCTGGGACCTATAGTTGAGATTTCCACTGGCGAAGGAAGCGTTTCTGACTTAAATGACTTACGCCCCCCGCCGACCTGATGGATGCTGTGGAGTAAACGTTTCTGGTCGTACAGGAGGCCGCTAAAGAAAGTTTTCCGTCAGCCCCCGTTTTCCCACCCTGATAAGGTCGAAGCCCCCGTCAGAACTACACGAATCGCACCAAGTGTGGGTTGGTTGCGTCTCTTCCTTGCCAACTCCTATGAATTTAGTCGGTTCTTTCATGTGAAGATGTTCTCTGGTAGTGTTACCTTATTCTTCCTAGATATGGAGGAGATGGTGATTGGCCGGTGATCCTCCCTTTTTGAATTTGATCTTCCAGTTACTTATTCTTGCGGGTCCCTCTGTCTATAGATTAGCTTGATCTCTTCTTCTTTTCAATTAAGTTGTGTTGTTTTTAGACTGATACAAAAGACTGTCTCGCCATCCTCTTAACCCTTCCGGGTCGTAAGGAAGAGATTATAATAGAGTCCCTCCCCCGACTTTTATAGAGATCCCTCCGAACACGGCTCGCCAGAAGTTCTCTCACCCGGCCGACATTCATCTTCCGATTCAGAGAGCCGCTCCTCACCCCCCCAAACCCTTGGGTGTTCTTTGATGGCTTTAGACCCTTCGGCATGATGACCCTGCCTTCTTCGCACCCGGTCACTTAAGGTAGTCAGCCCACACAAACCCCAATATGCATCCCCCTTTCTGGGGCCGTTCTCGCTTCGAACCTTGCTGGTAGGAAACTCCGCCAACGCCACCGTCAATGTGAAGGGTAATCTCCCATAAGCTTTTTTTGGTGCGAGCTCGTTTCAAGGTGAATCGAGACCGCCGTCCGATAAGACTAGAAGTTCACCTGTAGATCCCCCGTGAGGATACCTATCTGGCCTGGAATTATCAGGAATCCTGGGACGCTACGTGGACTTGCCCAGAAATAGCAGTACACCCCCCAGTGTCCCATACCTTCCAGGTTCAATCAATCCCTACGTCGGCGCTCTCGCTACTTAAGGTAGTTGTATGATGTTTTCTTTTCAGCTCCAACCTGGCCTTTCGTAGAGTTTTGACCTTTTCATAGGCTTTGCGGGGACATCCGTTATATTTTCTAAAGTCCCTTCATGAGACAGAAGTCAGTTGCATGAGAGCTGTGTCGTTGTCGACGGGATTGGATGACCTCAGTCTCCCCCCCCCGAGACCGATCAGTCCGGAGATAGTTGCGGCATTTCGTACCCGAGGCGCACTTTTCAGTGAGTAAATTTATCTCAGACTCGGACTTTCCTGACCACTTATGCGGGCATGATCCACCCTTACGGTTCCCTTTTCCCGGCCCCCCCCTCACGTTCTTGTGAGGCCCCTGATTTATTCCTCCAGCGTCCCTTGATTCCCTCTTTTAGTAAGCCACCCCCTACAAATCTAAGCCTCCTATCCTTAAAAGTATTCACTTACCGTCCACGTCAAAGAGACTCGCTTTAGAACGAAACCAGAGTTTGGGGAAGGATTAAAGTCCCCGTTCGGTTAAAAGTTCCCGTGTTGACCTGGGCTCGCCGTCCTTTAGGGTTGTAGAGGCACCTTCCAGCCTAAGAGCGTTCGGATCCTCTCTGGCCGTGATGATTTATGACAGGACTGAGGCCTGAGCCCCCTGCGATCCATGAATGCGGGGGAGGAGCTTCCCTAGCTGAAAAGGTTGCGACTGCTCGGGTTGATCGTATTGGATCTCCCTTTTGCACCGACGCTCTTGTGTAGTGTCTTTTTTAGAGAGACCCTAGCAGTTTTTGAGCATACATGTTAAAAAGAAGGTAACCCTGGCTTTTTTTTCCTTTAGTCGTTCAGCGCGAGCTCGCCCGGGTCTGGAAGGGTTGGCCCCTAAGGAAGTTCATCGGTGACCCCCGTTTTGACGACACTGGCCCTGTAAACCTTCGATCGATAATCACTCACCCATACCTTTCACCCCCCCCTTTGTATAAGTCCTGAACATGCACTGCCTGGTGCAGAATAAGACCCTTCGTCGTCCTTAGGATATCACCCCCTGAGACGCCTGGATTCCCCCCAAGATCAAGGGCATTCCACCCCTGGGGATACCACTGACTCCTCTAATAGTTGCTTTTCTTACCCTTGCCGGTGGGATATGACCCCGCACATCCTTACAGTGGCCCTAAAAGGGGCTGATACCATGGACTATTTTCTATTGTCTACTCTTCGAGGGTAGAACGTCTCTGCCGAATGAGAACCGCGACCCCCTGTAAACAATAAGGACCTCTTCCGGTCTCCCGCCTGAAGCGATCCTCAACCCCCCCGCCGGCGGTCCCCCCATCTTGACGGTATCTTATTTCAAGCAGGTCCCCTGAACTTCCCGTAGTGTGTTTTTCACCAAGTTCGTTCTTTTTTCGATGCTGAAACGACTCAGTCACCAGGTTTTTGTGGGCTCTTCCGACTGATACCTATCGCTGCCCGCTCGCCAACGCCACCGTGTTTTTTTAGACCCCCTGGTCTTTTTCTCTTTTCCTCGCTCCGCGTTTCGCCATTCGTGTTTTTTTTCCCGTGACCGCTTTGCGAGGGGGCGGCCCGCTTCGCCCGCCTTTCTTCCTTGCCAAGTTTCTTCATTCCGCGTCGGTGCCCCTTCGCCTCCTCCCCGCCCCTTCCGCATTCACGGCCCCCCAGTTCAAACCCCAACCACCGCTGCTTCCCTGCGTCTGCTTTTTCTGGCCGTGTGCGATCTTTGGTCTTTTTCAAGCTTTTTTTGTTTTTGAGGAGAGAGCTCTCAGATACGCAACCCATCAGTTTTTGACCCCATGACTGTTCTTTTTGTCCTTTTTTTCCTTTTTGCTGTATAGGCTTAGAGGGCCCTCCAACCAAGATGAGTCATAAAGGTTTGTCCAGGATAGGAGCGGCCATCGGAGCCAACTAGGTCCCGCTTGTCACCCTAGTCCAGCCGTTTCACTTTTTCTTCCCTCTGAGACTTGTGACTCGAACGACCCCCTGTTTTTTTTCCCTTCGCTGGGTCTTTTGCGTCGTTTCGGAGGTTTCTAAACTAGATGTTCCTTTGCGGTGCGAAAAAGAGCTGGGGTTCCAATTCCTATTTCCAAGTTGCATCAGGGAAAGACGAACCTGTTTTACCACCTCCCCTTACTGTCTTTCCCCCATGCTTCTTGAAACGTGCCTCATCAGTTAACCCCTTCGCACGGAGGTCTTGAACTTGCACCAGTTAGCAGGGTAGATTGTCATTTTCTCAGTTTTTTTGGTCGCTGGTTTTTCGCCCCAGGGAGAAAGATTTCATGACCCACGGCCCGCGGATCGGCTTCATCTTTGAACCCCCTGCAGTATCCGTTGCAGTTCCTTTTCTTTCAAAAGGGATGGCGGCCTCATCTGCCCTTTTCCTTGTACCTTCTCGAACGCCGGTTTTTTTTTTTCTGAATCTGCGGTTGAATTCTTTTTGCTTCCTTGATGGTAAAGGCTGCGACATAAGATGGTCGTATCTAATCTCTTCCCCTTCGCGGTACCGGCTCGTGGACCCCACTTTTTTTTTTCTCCGTTCTAACGAAGAATTAACCTCCCGTGAGGTTAGGTGACCTATCGTCAAGTAAAGTATCTGGGCCGGTTAGTCCTTTTGTTTCCTTTGCCAAGATGAACTTTTCCTCTGTTCCAAAAACCCGTCCCCACTCCCGAGATAGAGAGCGCTCCCTACAAACTGACCCCTCGCAATCAGACGCCTATGACTGGTTTTTTTCAGGACCTTTTATTCTCCGGTGTGATTTCCCAATTCCCCTCCCCCCCCTTTTTTTAGTTATCGTCCCCTTGGCCACCGTTTTGACCGCCAAGACAAGATAATAGGTCCCCAGTTCCTGCCCCATCGCCGATCTCCAACTACATTCCTTAGTTCGTTTCAGGCCTCTTCCCAAGCAAATTAGTCCACTCGTCCTTTTTTTTTTTTTTTATTCAACGCGAGGATCCTGCAACGCTGCTTCGTTAAGAGCCACCTCACGCCCCAGTCTTTAGCCCATATTAAAAACGTCCGCTTTGCTTAACGGTTGTCTCGTCGATCGTAGGACCAACCCCTTTTGCCTGAGACGTTTGATTAGTGGGGAGCTCCGTTTTCGAGTTCCTTGACCTCCGGGTGACACCTTTCTTTTCATTATATTTTGGTTGTCGGGCTTGGTCTGAAAAGCGTCTCGGAGTCATAAGGAATGATCTATAGTAATCCCTTTTTTCTTTGCTGTAGTATTGCACCGGACAAAAGGTTTCTTAAGAATTTGAATCTTCCTTTGGAGAAGAACTTCTGTTCTGAGAAGTCTGCCGAGAGCAGAAGATGTTACTATTGAACTTTCAACGATAGAACTGTACGGCCCCGCCCTCCTTCATGATGCGTGTCCTGAAGGCGCACTGCCCAAGATCTCATGCGAGTTTCTGTTTTCATTCCTTCTCTTAGTTTAATGATCGGCCGGCTGATTCCCCGGCCTTTTTTAGATTTTCTGATCTTCCTTCTCCTACTAAAAACGATCCGGAATAAGCGTTCATGTCCGCCAGCCACAGGACTGAGTCAGTCCTCTCTCGACCCGGCAGTGAAATGGATCCCCCTTCCGGTAATAAGCGGCTCCCCCCGGCTTTTCCCCGGGATGTCCGTCGTATTGATACATTCATGTCCAGGTCATAGCGGTAGGAAAGTCCCGCAGCTCCCTACATTTAGTGTTTAGCGAGGATCTCGGCTGTCCGGCTTCTTCCACAATGGTATCGACGCTCCAACACTGACATCTCACTGCGCTCTTGAAGGATCTTGGTACTATAAAGTGCGGTACTCCCCCCCGCGCTCCAATGAAAAAAGCGTTGCTTTTGATCCAAATTGTGTTTTCAACCTTTTTTTTGTCTGGACAGTTACCTCCGAATAAGAAGTTTCCGTTTTTAGTTTTTTTTCTAATTTATTCTCTAAGGTAATCCCTACTCGCAGAGTAAACATTGGTGTTCTTTTTGTTACTTAGAGGACTCGAGGCCCATCTCCCGTCTGGATGTAGGCCCTCTGGGATTCTTGTCCAGATTTTTAGGCGCGATATGCTTATGGTTTCGCCGAGAAGAGGAGGAAGCTCTCTCCTTGAATCGGCCAGCATATATTCGTTTGGGAGAGCACGGTAGGTTCTTTCTCTA
>Ga0179591_1232201_pt1 | contig 10909 bp, 7 predicted proteins | sample CZOMad2_1_08_16f_FD_182891 | JGI IMG/M metagenome (GOLD analysis project Ga0179591, IMG submission 182891) | Vadose zone soil fungal communities from Angelo Coast Range Reserve, California, USA - CZOMad2_1_08_16fungal (PacBio error correction) | ecosystem: Environmental > Terrestrial > Soil >... | reverse complement strand
CGTGAATACGCCGCTTCTTCGTGCCTCGGATTTCGAGTTTTCCTGATCTCGTGTTCATGGGCTCCTTTTCTGATTTCTCTCCCGTATTCCTCGCCGTACTAGATTCATCAGAGCCAAGCAGCCGTGTCTTTTACTTCTTTGTTATAAAGCTTCATCGGCCTTCTTGCTGACGCTGCCTCTGTCCTTTTTCCGCCCCGCGTCATTCTCTCTTTGCTTTCTTTTAGCCCCCCTTGCGGTGGCCAGGTCAACGGGCCTTCTTCCCCAATGTCACCCCCCGCCTTGCCATGATGTGCCGACTTCGATGTCTCACCGCCTGTTTTGGGCAGTGATCCCTCTTTCGATCTTTGATTTGGTGCTTTTTTTTTTTTTCTTTTTTTTTTGCTGTTTGTTTGTTTGTTGTGTTTGTTTTATTTTTTTGTTTTTTTTGTTTTCTTTTTGTTTTTTTTGCTTTGTTGTTGTTTTTTTTGTTTCTTTTTTTTGTTTTGTTTTTTTTCTTTTTTTTTGTTTTTTTTGTTTTTGTTTTTTGTGTTTTTTTTTTGTTTTTTTTTCTTTGGTCCTTGTGCGAGTTTTTTTTTTTTTAAGCCCTTTTTAGGCCCCTGTAGCCTACGGTGGCAAGCGCGCTATATTTTACTTTCGTCGAAGCTGTGAAGCGTCCCTATGAGCTTCGAAGTTTTATTACCATCTCCCTTGTCGGAGTTTACGGCGTCTCCTTTTCGTTTCATGTTTTTTCAAGCCCCCGGGACACCCCATGAAACGTCACCCGAACTCCTTTCTTTGTATCCGGATTGATTTCCTGTGCGTTTTCTTGAATGTTCTTTTTGTTGGCGTTCACCTTTGACCGTTTTTTTACCAATGCGCTGCAAACCCCCCGGTTTTGAGTGCCCTCCTGATCACTGGTCTTTTTTCCGGCTTCTCAATGTTTCCTGCACGACAGTGGTTCAATTCATCTTCTCTCCCCGCCCCTTCATTGCCGCGTTGTCTTTGACGAATTGAGTTTCTGATGTTTCTTCGCGGTGGCTGTTTATGGACTGAAGTTGTTCGTGTTTCCTTTTACGCTTCTTGTCCGTGCGCAGCAGCATACACCTTTGTTGTTGTGTCGCTCTTTCACTCGAACCGGATTCCACCGCGCAATTTCACGCCATCGGCGCCCCCCCCGCTACGGGAACATCACCCATCTTTTTGCGCCTTGTATGCGTTTCTCCACGATCACTAATACACCGTGCTCTTTCGCTTTAGGACTCTTTTGTCGTTTTTTCCATTAGCTTTCTCTCCAAGCTTCGTTCCACTTATGGGGCCTTCCATGCCGATCTCGCTTTCCGCGCCGCCCACGTATTGAGTGGTCTCCAATAATCCCTTAGTTGCTTTCACGAGTCTGGGTGTTGGGGTGGGGGGGGGGGGTGGTCCAGCTGTAATCGAGTTCCCGACCCTCATTTCCTGTCTCTTTCGGTTCCCTTCGGTGCCCGAGGACCGTCGTGCTATTGCCCTGGCCCTCAGTTTGTTTTTCGATCCTCCCTGCGCTCTCCGACCTCCTTCTTCCCTTCCTTTTGGGATAAAGTACCGGTCGTGCGGACCTCATCCTGCGATTCCTTTTTCTCTCGTCACGATTTGCTCCTTTTGTCCCACCACGTCTTTACGTGTTTCTTACCTGAATTCCTTTTGGACCAGCAGGACAGCGTGGCAATTCGCTCGTTTTTTTAGTTCGATTCATTTTTTCTGTCATGTGGCGTTATTTTTTGGGAGGATCTGGACTCCGCCACTCTTTTTACGGTCCCTTTCGGTCTTCCTTTCTCGGTCGGCGATTGTCCTTTTTTTTCTCATCGTCTTTGCGTGCTGTGTTTCCTCTCGCCCGGTGTTTTTAAATCGCTTTCGTCGTTTCGCCGCACCTCATCACGCTGCAGTCATCCTCCCTGGGACTTGATCTCTTTTCCTCCGTCGTTTCGCACTTTTCCGTTTTTTTCCAGTCTTTGAAGACCGCTTCCTCCACGAGATGCCGGACTTTTCGCCGCCGCCCCACTTCTGTTACCACTTTTCTTTCGTCGCCTGTGAATCATTCTGGCGCGCTCTCATCTGGGCGCAAAGCCGCGGCCTTCCTTCCCTTTGCTTCGCATGATTTGGCCTCCTGACCTCTCCGCGAACGCCTTTCCTTTTTTTTTCCTCTCCCTAAAGCAAACGCGGCGGTTTCTGAGATCCCGCACCACTAACCTGCCATCCGGTCGGCCCCTCCCCTCTATGGCATCTCACTGTTTTTGAGACCGGTCAGCTTCTGCGCGGTTGTTTTGTCCCCGTATTTCCTTCCTTACCTACCCCTCGGTCTACCCTCTCGAATGCTTCCTTTCTTTTCTGATAGCTAGATCTTCACGTACCGAGCTAACGGCCGCCCCCTTCGTTTCGCGATTCCCTTTTTTTTCCTGTTTTCTGGATTCTTTTTCAATTGCTTCAGGCGACGCGTGTTTTTTTGGCTTTAGCGTTCGTTCTTATCCCATCTTGAACCGAGTTTCCGGTGAGGGCTCGATCGCGATGTCGGGTGACCTTGCTCCCGGTGTATCACCTTTTTTTGCCCTCGACTGACTTCATGTATGTGTCGGATACAGCTTGCCCCTATTGCAGTGCTCTGTCCCCTTGATATGCTTCTTCTCTCGTGGGATCTTTTTTTTTTTGTGGTGCTGATTCGTGAAGCAGATGCGTTTTCTTTGGTCTTCTGATGGACTCTCCGCATCTTATGAGCTGCCGCACCTTTCTCACGGTCATCCAGCGGCTCACCTCCTTTTCTTTTGGGGTTTCTTCGGTCCGTTCTAAGACCTTTTATCTCAGACATGGTACGATGATAGGGTTCTTTCTTTTGTGCATTCCTGCTCGAGCGCGCTCTCGTCTCGTTTTTTCCTTGCATTCTCTGACTGTAGGATTTATCTTCCTTCCGCGCGATTCCTGTAGACGTTGTTTCCTTTCCAGCGCGAGGCCAGCGCTCATTCCGTCGACCCAGCGCTGACTTCATTTCTCGCTCACCCTTCCCTTAGCCCTGTATGTAGGCTTTCGTTATCCTTAATGACTTCATTGAGGCTTCTCGGTCCCGTTCCGCCCTGATTTTTTGCTTTGGTTCCCCGTCACGTTCTCACCCGTCTGACTTTCTCAGTATCCTTACGATCCTCCCTTCGGGACCTTACGGGGCCGGATTGGTTCCTCTTTCGTCCTTCAGTTTGTCCAGGCATCGTCATGGTCGATCTTTGACATCGTCCCTTAGGCTAAACCCCTCCTTTTTCTTTTCTAGACGTTTCAGTTTCTGCTCACCAGGTTCTGGCGCGTGAGAACTATTTGTCCCTCTCTTTTTTAATACTACCCTTGTTTCCCCGTGGGTGTTCTGCCTTATGCGTTCCTTTCCTGTTGGGACTCGCGCGGAGCGGTGATTTTTCCCTTTTTTCAACTACGGAACCGTTGATATTCTCTTGACTATTTTTGATTCTGACGATCGGTGAGTGCTTTTTTTGACTGTTTTAGGATCGTTCGATGTGTTGCAGTTCACCTTTTTCTTCCCTTCTGCGGTTCTACGATGTTGGTCTTCTGGTTCTACTGCTCCTCTCCCTCCTGTTTTTTTTCTCCTTTTTGTCTTAAGACTGTCTCCCCCTGGGTAATCGAGGCCCCCCTTTCTTCTTCCGCCGTGTTGACGCGACCCCGGCAGGACGAGCGATTTTCCCCTTTTCTTCTTGCTCTCACTTTTTTGCTTAACTCTTTTTCCACTGACTAAGATAGTCGATCGGATATTTACGCTATTGACGCTCACTGTTTTTTTCCGCCTCCTCCTCTCCCTGATCTCCCAGCATCTTGAGCCCTCTCCGCTGGTCTTTCGAGGCCGGTACGTTTCCTTCCTGGCTCTTCTGGCTTTGGTCTGGTTTCAGACCTTTTCTTCTTCGTACATGACTACGTCTCGTATGTTTCACCGCGTGCTTTTCGTTTTTAGCTTGTTTTCGCTCCGCTTTGCGCGTCCCAATCCTAGCCGCCCCCCCCCTCTTGTGACCTCGTTGTCACCTTTCCCTTAAGGTCAGTCTTATTAGTTGGTTCCTTTAGCTTTTTTAAATAGTCCCTGATGGAGGCCTTTTATTCGAGCGCCGTTCGCCCCGGGCAACTCCCGTCTTATTCTTGACATTTCGGGCAGATCTATCCCTACCTTTCTCTTTCTAGTCTCGAGCCCCCGCACAGCTCAATGTTTTCCTCTCCTTCTTCCCTTAGACGACCGTTTCAGGGGTCGCCCTGTCTCTACTACTGCGCTGTGCCTTTGTACATTGAACAGAGCTCTTTGTAGTCTTCTGCCTAACCACCTCCAGCTTCGAGCTTCCACTTCAACGCAGGGCCAGGGCCGAGAGGAGACGTAACTTAACCCAGTAGATTGCTTGAATAATTCGTAATCCTTTTTCTAACTTTTTGCGTTCGTCTTTTTTCTCCTTCTTCCCGCGGGCCTCGCGTCTCTTTTCTCCTGATTGCCGGCAGACAAGTTCCTCTGTGGTGGATTTTTTTGTCGTGGCCGCGGCGCATTATTGTTTAGTCTTCTATTTAGTCCCGACATGCGCGCTCGCGCTTCCGTCCAGCCCTTCCTCATCAAGAGTCGGATCTCGCGGGCTGTGAACCAATTTGTCTTCTCCCCAGTGTTTTCTGGCGCGCTGTCTCCAGACCGATTGCCTTTTTTTTTACGGCAGTCGGCCACGCGTTTCCTTCATTTTACTGATCCTGCATTTTGGGCTCCCTTCCCAATGTGTTTAGAACAATCTCACTCGCTCTTCTTTTTGCGTCGGCGGGTGGCCCCCCTTGCTCACAGGCCGCGGGACTAGATCACCTTATTTTTTTTTGTTTTTGTTTTTCTGTTTTTGAGCTCTGTCGTATCTCTTGCATCCTTCTTCGAATAGCAACTTCGAAGGTGTGACCTGCCGTGTTTTGTACGGTCCCGTTGAATCTTTCCAACTTTTCCGCGCAGCTGCCAATCTCCACCACCCCCTTCGATCCCTGTTGTTCCGGCTGTTTGGCCCCTGCTCAGGTCCCCCCATGAGTGTCGTAGCTTCAACCTGCTTTTTTTGTTTGCGTAACCATTCGCCCGATCGAGGCCTCCGTTAGCTGTCGTTCCTTCCTTTCTTCGGCGTCTTCGTATCGCGTGGCCTTCGTTCTTTTTATTTTTCCCTACTGAGAGCTGGGCCCTTTATTTATTCCACGTTCGCGTACTCGTACCTTTGGTCTTTGCACCTGATCCGAGTGAGCGGACGTTTTTCTCCTTCGGTCATCTCGTCTACGCACCATTTTTTTCTTCTTTTGACTCGACGGTCCGCGTGCTACGGTTTTCTTTTCTCTCCTCAATCCAATTGGCAAGTATTCTGAGTGTAGCTTATTTTTTATTTCTTCTACTTTACGGCACGACGATTTCGCTGGCCCCGCCGACGTTTCGAGAGGTTCCTCCAGTTTTTTTTTCGATGCGATTTCTGCGTTCGATTTCTTTGCAGCCACGGCTCGTGGTTTCCCCTTGTCTATCTGGTATTCCGCCCCTACTCCTTTCACCCGCTTCTCTTTAATGCACATCCCTATTCTTTTTCGCAGCGCGGTATCTGGGCTGCGAGGTCGTAGTTCCTGTTCATCTTTGATCCCGCGCTCGCCGCTGGTATTGGTTTGTTTTTTTTCTGGTGTTTTTTAGTTTTTAGGGTCAAGTGTTTTGCAGTCGAGACGTTCTTTTAGTTCGTGGAATTTCTTTGCCTTTGGCAAGTTCCGACTGGTTCATTGTTACTTTCTTTCCCGCGGGTCTCTTTATGCCAGCTTAAGGTCGCGTTCTTGTTTTGGTTTGTCCGCCCCATAAACATCGCTTCGTAGCATACTTTTTCAGCGATATCGGTGGACGCGGGTGTGAGGATTCCCTTTCATTAAGGCGAGCTTCGTGTGTTCGGGGACTCATTGATGGGCGGTCCTGGGCGTCTTTTCTTTTTGGTAATTGACTATTCTGTCGGTTTCGGAAGGTTTGTTATTGCCCTTCTTTTACATGTTTTCTTTGCGTGACTGATCACCCCTTTCATTGCCAGACACTCGCCAGTAGTTCTGCGATGGATCGGCTTACCTCTTAAGTATGCCGTTCTTTGTTTTATACCTGGCCGACCGCAACCCGTGGTGATTGTACCTTCTTTTTTTCGGTTTTTCGTTTTTTGGGTGCGTCGTTCCGTCTGTTTTGAGTGTTTTATTTCTTCCTTTTCGGGAGACTGAGATCTCCTCCATTTTTTGGATTCTTGACCGCGGCTTCTACGCGCGCGCTTTTCCTACTTGAGACCCGACCCCTCAGACCTTTCCAGCCTCCACTCGCAGATCATCAAAGCGGTGACTCACCCTTCGAGAAGTTTTTTGTTCTGCGCGTGATTTAGGGAATGGTGCTTTTGGAGATTCCGTTAACCTATTCATTTAAGTTCTTTATTTGAATTTTTTTGCTTGCCCATCCTTGCCCGATCCCCTTTCGCGCTTTTTTGATTTCCCCGGCGAACGTCACCTTTTGATGTTGTCTTCCTCGCTGGATGGTGAGGGTTCGAAACCTTCTGCCTTTCCGCGACATGCCTGATTCCCCCTTTACCCCGTCATGTTTTATCTGCGCGACCTGAGTGAGTTATTTTTATTGGCGGCCGAATTTCGCAAGGAAGCTTTCCCCTTGAACTCGGGTACTCTAACCCACATACCGGACGATTCTTTCTTAGTCCCTCATTCCAGCTTTGACGCATTCGACTCCTACTCTAGTCGTACGGGGCTCACCGTAGGGCTGCCGCCCTCTCTCTTTTAGCTGACTTTTCACTTTGCCCTTTTTTGACTCGACCCTTTATCGCCTCAAGTGCTGCTTGCTGATCCCCTTTTTTTCTCTGAAAATTCACTTTTCATTCCTTTCCGCTTGGCGGGGGGTCAGTTTCTTGACTTTTTGGCTCCATTCATTTCACTTTTTGCGATCGTTCTCGAAGCCTTCTTTTTGATGCTTTTTTTTGTCAGTCCCGATTACGGGGTGCATCCATGTCCGCCTTGTCGTATGTCTCCTGCTCTCAGTTCATTGTCTTCGAAATCTTCTACATCGGCTGGGGTTCAATTTTGATGAACTCTCAACTTTGATTCCTTATTCACTTCTCCCGTGAAGTAATCGCCATCCGCGCGGCCAGCCGCTCGCCTGCGCAGTCAGCGCCTCTTTTCTGCTCGATTTCTTCCCTCCCTCCTTCCTTTTTCGTTTTCTGAGAGTCTCTGATCTTATATCGGCCGTTGCGTGTGACTGGCATTTTTTCTGCCCCCCTGATCCTTTTTGGGAGCTGGTTTTTTTCTCGGTTTTGAATTCCATCCCCGTATGATCCAGAGGTTGATGAACCGCAAGACTGGTGGTCTCGTACTCTTGGCCTGTTCACTTGTCTCATCTTCCTTTTGGTGAGTCCCCTCTTCTTCCCTTCATAACCCACGCCGTTATTTTTTAATCCTGAATATCTTCTTTTTTTTTGTGATCCGGCGACACGGCTTCGTTCCTGGCAGATTTCCATGATTCCCCCTCCTTCCCCTGGCACCCCTCCTACGTTCCATGATTTCAGTTTGCGGATTCTTCACCCTGGTGGTTCTTTTTTTCTGGTATTCCCTTCGATGTCGGAGCCTCGGTGTCGGCTTTGAGTCTGTCTTGCTGGGGCGCGAGCCGCCGTATTCTAGTTTTCTTAGTGAGTCTTTACTCCAGATCTGGGTTTTCCTTTTCTTCCATCTCGTTTGCAGGTAGTTTAGGCGTCCCCTTTCGAGGCTTCCGTGGCCGCTCCCTGTTCGGTTAACGTTTCTCAATTCCCTATCTCCCCTTTCTCCCGGCGATCGGACTTACGGATTCCCTTCGCGTGGTCTTGAACTTCGTTGAGGTTCCCCTCTTTTTAAGCTCCTCTGGTCTGTCTCGCACGGGGCCCACCCGGGTCGTTGCGCGGTGCCACATGAGAGAACTTATCATTGGGCATTATGCTCACGTGCCCCACCCCCCCCTTCACCTTTTTGTTTTTCCTTTCTCTGTATCTCTCCATCGCCTGCCCATCGGCGGCCCCCCCCCCACCTCTTCGTCAGTCGCTGACTCGCTTTTGGAGGGTATTCTCGGTGTGTTGTTCGACTTTTTTCCTTTCGTTTGTCCTTCGGCACCTTCGGCTTCTTTCCCCCTACGTGGCGTAGTCAGCCTTCCACTCCTTCCTTTCCTCCTTGGGTGTTTGCACGAACTTCTGCGATCCACGCAACTCGACACTTTTCCCCTTTCACCCCCCTTCCATCTTACTCCTTGGCCTATCCACTCCGCCAGGTGTTTCGCGACTGTGAAAAGTAATTGTAACTTCGCTCCCTCTCCGTGCCATACGCACGTGGTATTCCTTTTTTTCGTTCCCCTGCCTTTTTCATCTAGTCGTGTTCTCCTGACATGGTGGACACCTCCTGCGACCTTTCGCCGTCACTCTATTGGAACCCATTATACACCCCCGATTATCTTCGGACACAGCTGCCGGTAATCGAGTCCGCACATCATCATCGTTTAGAGCCCTTTTTAATGAGCTGCGCTCCGTTGCGGCCGATTACGGAGGACTGAGCCGCTGAAAGACTTGTCGCCTTATGCTGGACCGATTTCTTTCGCTTTCGCGTTCCCCTCTCCCCTGTGGACCTTGACTTTTTTTTGTTATACAGCTCGTTACTAGCGGGCTTTCCCACGGCACCTGCCTACGCCCGAACCCCCCCCGACCCTTGTCTTTGTCCACACAGCTTTGTCTCGGCCACTCCACTCTTTCCTATTACCTTCCCTCTGGCGAGCCGCATCACATGTCACGCGCCGTATATTTTCGCAAGCCAGGATTTTTTTCCCTGCTCCCCAGATCTTGTCTGGATCGATTCGGGCAAGTGCGTGTGATTGTCGCAATGAGATGGTTAATAAGTCTTCAGTTTTTTGGTCGCGCCGCGCTCGGCGCAGGCGGCTTTCTCCGCGTCTGTTGAGTTCGTTCTCTCCCCCGCTCACCTGTCTGACGCTCGGCCCCCTATTTGTTTGATTCTTGCAGACACGCACACGCCCCAACTCACGTTGCAGGAATTTCTGCCGCCGGGACTCTGCTCTCTCCGTCCGTGGAGCACGACTGGCGAACCTTGTTCCCCTGCTCGTCGGACATTTTTCTCACAGTGACGGAGTGCGACCGTTGCCGCTCCCTTCGCTGTTCCAACTATTCCGCGTTTGCGACGTCACTTGCTCCCTTGCCCTTCGTTTCAGCTCTTCTCGTTCACGGACCCTCCTCCGACACGCTTGAATCTCGTCTCCATGACTTTTCGTTACTACTAACGCCCGCGAAAGCCTTTTCCGAGTTGCATTTAGTACTCTCCTCTCGCGCCCGAAGAAGACCGCCGCTGCCGGTTTTTGTCTCGAATGAATGAGGCGCTTCCCCCGCCACTCTATATCCTTTTGGTGACTCCCCGTTCTGATTCGCAGGGGCATTTTGCATGCTATCTTATACGTCTTTCCCCCCTCGTCTTTCCCTAACCCTTCGAACCCTTGGCTTCTTCTCTTTTTTCCCATCTCTCTAAACAGAGGAACAGTCTCGGACGACCAGTGTCTCCCCCACGGGTTGCTATTGCTGGCGCCTGGGGGCTCTTTTCCCTTGGCTCCCCTCCTTGACTCTTACTTGTTTGTCTGTTCAGAGGCGTGGTATGCTCATCACGCCGTGTTGCCCTATTTCGGTCTTCCCGAGCCTCTTTGTGGCTCACAGGGTCTCACGCTGGCTGCACTTCCCTCCGTACATTAAATCTCTTCTTCTCCACTCGCTCCCTGCAATTTGTGCGTGCCACCCCCGCGAGGCGCGCTCGTGGTTGGATTGCTATGTCTGTTTGGTAATCGGCGTATCGCGCGACAAGCAGATGCCCTGGCTCACTCTGTTTTTTCCATCCTGTTTGCTCCTCGATTACATCACGATATGAGCCATGCTTTGCTTCCCATATTCTCTGTAGCTCTCCTTCAGCGCCTGTTATGCTGGGTAATTTTCCAGTTTCCCTCTCCTGCCTTCCTCCTCCGACCGAGTGCGGACGGATTCCTTCTTTATTGTGCAAGGCCCGTCGTGGCTCTCTGCTCGTTTTCCATTTGTTGTAATTTTTCTCTTTCGGAAGGTCTTGTTTATGCCTACTACCTACCCTCGCCTTCTCGTGTTTTTTCGATTGTCCCTTTTTTTCCCTTTCCTGTTGTTCTCCATTTCAAAGTCGAAGCGCTGTCTTCACGCATTTGAATGTCGGGTCGCTTCTCTCTGATAGCACTTCCCCTTCGCCCTTTGCTTTTTCTTTTTTTTTAGCTTCATGGCAATCCGGACGTGCGTGCCCTCTTGCGAGTCCCCTTCTTTCTCCTTTTACGAACGGTGATGCCCGCCTAATTCAATTCGATTCCACTATTTTTTGTTTTTTTTTTTTTTTTTTTTTTTTTTTTTTTTTTTCTTTTCTTTTTTCTCCTCTAAACACCACAACCCCCCCAATTTTTCTCCGATACTGGACCTTCTGGGCGTCTGATCCGAGTTCCCGGTGGGCGGCCGCTGTACGCGCAGACAGTACTGGTCGTTCCGCATTTTTTTCCTTGTCTGACCACACTCCTGGTCCCTCGAAGGACTGTAGTGCACTTTTTTTGGCTAACGCTCTTCTGTCATCTTCAGGGCCTCTCGCCTCTCTCCGGATCCCGGATCCTTTTCCCTTAGAGATGGCCTATTGTGTGGGCGCATATAGGAGCTGCGGAGTTTCCGCCCTCGAGTTTTGCCTTCAATAGTCGACCCTTCCTATCGGACATCTTTTCGATTCGTTTCTTTCTTTGATTTTTTTTGGCCGGTTCGCTCTCAATGGCATCGTTTCGACTGTTTCGTTGCCTCTCCTGGTCGGCATGCGACTGGCTCATGACCCCAGGGACGCGCGTGGT
>Ga0179591_1156265_pt1 | contig 10909 bp, 7 predicted proteins | sample CZOMad2_1_08_16f_FD_182891 | JGI IMG/M metagenome (GOLD analysis project Ga0179591, IMG submission 182891) | Vadose zone soil fungal communities from Angelo Coast Range Reserve, California, USA - CZOMad2_1_08_16fungal (PacBio error correction) | ecosystem: Environmental > Terrestrial > Soil >... | reverse complement strand
CACTCGGGGTGCTCCCCTCGTTTAGGTTCTTACGGACACGCCTTCCCCTCTTTCCCACCAATGATCGCCCCACCCCGGTCCTGGAGGTATAGCACACGCTCCGAAGTCGTCGCCGTGGCTTTTTTCCCTTTAGTCGAGAAAGATGTCCCCTTACCAAGGTCTCCCTCTTATTTTAGATTTGACCCTTCCTGAAGAATAGTTCCCAACTTACCTCCGATACGTTGACGTGATTGCGGCTCTTACTTCCTTCGTTTCTTTCATGTCCATCTGTTTCCTTTTACCCCCCCCAGTCAAGTCCTGATAACATCCCCCTTCCCCCTCCGCCAGCGTCCCCTTTTTCTCTTTTCTCCCCTACAACGTTCAGATGACTCGTCTGAGTGTTGGTCGTGCGCTTTCTCTCCTGTCGAATTCCTTTTTTTGCGATTCCACAGCGTCTTCCCCCCTCAATCTCGTGTTCCTTTCCCACGTGTCCCCCTTCTTGAATTCCGTGACCACAGAATAGCCCCCCTCCCCCTCCTTGCTTGTTGTTTTCATAAACGCATCGAGGAAGCGTGGCAAGTTAATTTTGTCTTCGACCACCCTTTTTTCTCGCTCTGGTGCATTCCTTCCTCTTTACCCGGTAAGGCCTATGCACCCCTCAGCGAGGTCCGACAACTTCCGGATTTCATTTCCATGGAGAAGTTCGACTCCAAGACTCACTTCCCTTGTGTCGTGGTCCCTCCACCGCCGTTGATTTGCTGTTTCCCCCGTCGTTGATTACAAGTACTGCTCTCTCGCTTTTTTTATCGCCCCGGTCCCCAATATGATTGAGGGTGCTGAAATCGAAGATTTTGTAGAGGGGCGGGGGCGACCTTCAGAATTGGTATCACCCCACATCATTTTCTTTTTCCCCCCGTCTATCCTCTTTCCCCTCCTCATCCGTTTGTTTTTAGTCTCTCTCCCTTGGATCCCTCTGTCTGGACTCTAAAAAGCTGCGACAGTTTCCTTCCCTCACACATTTCGAAGTTAATAACCCGCCATCTTTGGCCGGTTGCTTTTTTCCCTCTAAGGCTCTAGCGGACTTTTCTCCTTCAAGCCGTTGCCATTTTTCTTCCTTCTAAGGGAGTTACATGGCCGACACCCGGCCTGGTTTTTTGGCACAGGCGAACTTTATAGCGGGACGGCCTCGGGCACAGGCTTTTTTTCCCCTTCTACGACGGGGTGTTGTTCTTTTTCTGTGCCTTTTACCCCTTCAGGTCGTGTACCTTCTCTCCTCACTTTTTGGTCTCCTTTACTTTGCTGCCAGGTGCAACCCGCTTCCTTGTTCTTTTTGCCCCACTACGATAGGAAGGAAGTTGCCCCGGGTGGCGATTGTTTTGTGTTTCCCTTCATTCCGCTGATTTTTTTTGGCTTTTCAAATCCCAGGTCTTCCTTCTTTTTCATATGAAACGAGTATGATTCGTTTCAATTCGACAGCTTGCTTTTTTATCTTCGCTCCTTTCCTTCTTATTCAATCTTCACCCGGTTGGCGTTGAGCCAGCGCGTTTTCCTTTGGTTTGCGGCGGCAGGTGCTTCTTGTTTCCCTTTACTTTGAAAACAATTTACTCCCGCAATCTTTTCGTGCTTTAGACAGGGGAATAAGGCGGCTCTCTGAAGCCCATTTTTTTTCCCGACTTAGGCGGCATTCTTTCCTCTGACCCCCGAAATCTCATATAGGGGAGAACTTAGTTACTTCCCCCATAATTTATAGATATGACGACATCCTTTTTCGAGCATGTGGTCTAGAGTGGTACCTTCGCTTTTCTATTGGTTGAGCGTGAGCTTCATTGTTTCTTCTCCGAATTCGCGGAGTAGTTCCTACAGAAATCCCCGTTTCTCCCTCCGTTTTTAGTTGGCTAATTTTAGAGACACGATGCGGTCACGACGTTCCCCCCCCCAGCCCCCTTTGTAACGGAGACGTTCCAATTCATCGTCGTCGCGGCACGGCTTTTGATGACCGGATTTCTTTTGTGCGCCCCAGAGTTTTTTCACCTCTCTTGAGTAGCATGCTGCTTTTAGATTTTCTTATAAGCATGACGCCAGGCGAGATCTCCTGCTCTTTTCACTTGCCCCTCTTTTCCCAGCCTAATCGATCTGGTTTGAAGTGGTCCCTCTGCCCCACCTACTTTTTCCCCCTGATTTCTTTTTGTTTTTAGGTTTCGTTCAGGTGTGCGGCTCCTTCTTTTCTTCTCTTTCTGCCCAAACGAACCCCTCCGGCTCCCCTCCAGATTGCGGCGGGGAGCTAAGGAGAGATCCCTTGGGTAGTTTTCACGAACACCCCCGGCCTAGCCTTCTTCCCATCCCAACTTTATTCACGTTCAGGGGTTCCAGGCGCTTTCTGTCCATCCACCTTTGACAACTTACCTCTTTTTTTGGCCTGTTCTACGTCGCTCACCGCACTTCCCCCGCCCCTTCAGGCTACCCTCTTGGGGGGTGTGACGGGACATCCCCCCCCGGCCTTCACTTCTGCTCCCTCCCGAGACGGATCGTTTTCTCCCCTCTATAAGCTTGAGGAAGCTGTAGGGAGTTTACGCATTTTACTTTTCTTTTTTTGGTTTGGTGAGGCAGGTTCCGGATTTGCTTCTGGCCACGCTTCGTTTGCGCTGGAGTGATCCAGTTTTTTTACGAGGCGATCCGCGATCGATAACATTTTTCATTTTTTTCCCCGGGCGCGAGGAAGTCCCCAGAGCGCTTTTTTTTCTGTTGCGTGGCCGCCGCTGCCGTTCAACTTGCCGTTCCTGTCCTCTGGTCATTGCTTGGAGATTAATCTTTTTTCGTCCTGCGAGTGTAGGGGTGTGATTTTAGGCGATGCGTGACTCCCCATTTGGTTTCCTTTCCTTGTCTTTAATCTCTGGTCATGGACGTAGCGATTAGCTCTCTCTTCAATCCTCGTTGTTTGTTGTTTTTTTCTGACGTCCCTTCCCCCGAGTCCAGCCTCTTCCTTTCCCCCCTTCATTTCGTACGCATCGCGCAAGCGCCTGGCCTCCTTCCTTCTCCACCCACCGGATTAATCGACAGACGAGACGCGGCTCCAACTTTCGCACTTTTTTTGTCTTGATTACTCGGCGTCCTCTACCCCGGACGCACAGACTCTCTTGGACTCTGCCTCCTTTCCCGCCCCCTGATCTCCGCTTGCCGCGGGTTTTTCTTTTCAGCTGATATATAAGCTCCCGCTTCATCTTCGTATCACAGCCGATCTTGACCTCCCCCTCCTTTGAAGGCGTTTCTTTCCCCGATTTCCCTCCCTCCTTTATTCCTTTCATTTTAACCTCCTCCTTCGAGGGAGGCTCACTTTCCTTTTGTTTTTTGAGTTCCGGTAAAAGGACATATTTTCTATTTTTTTGGGTTGCTTTTGCGGGAGGGAAGTACCGCGATCCCCAACTTTCTTTTAGCGGTTCCAAACTGTTTATTCCTTCCCTCGTTTTTGTCCCCTTCCCGTTCTTTTCTTTTTTTTTTGGATGGAAAGGCGAGGGCGGGGTTGTCCCTCTCCACTCATGCCTTCCTTCTCCCCCGCCGCAGCGTTTTGCCCTTTTTAAGATTCTGATGATTGGGTTCGTTTGTTTTAGTCCGAGAGCTCGCGCAGACCCCATTTATACGACACCCCCTTCAGTGAGGAGTATGGCAAGCGCACCATTACACCCATTGATCTTGAGTCAAGCTGTCCTGGCGTTACATCGACTAAGGAAGAATCTCCTCCGGCGTGCTCTCTGAAAGACAGCTTATCCTCTGGAACTCCTTTCTTTTCTTTTCTGCCCCCGCTCAATAGATGTCATCCTTTTTTTTCCTACCCTCCTCGGTCCCTGCAAAAGAAGTGAAGCCGATTTAGATCGGTTTTTTTCACTTCGCCGTGTACAACAGGTATTATGTTTCCTGGAGAGGTAGTATGACTATCAGTTGAGACCCCCTTCCCCTGATTCGATTTTATGAGTAGTTTTGCTTCGATTTTTAAGGGACTCAAGGTGATCTCTTTTTAGTCCTTTCCCAAAATGATATCCAGCAACCCAGTCACCCCGAGGAGGTCTCCCCGCCCCTCCTTTTTTTTCAACTCGATTAGAATATTTTTTCCAATGTTTTGGTGGACGTACCGACTGGGCGCCAAGATCCAGGGAGAGTGCGGGAGCTTATTGCCTCATTTAGGTAAACCAAGTTCGTGATCTCGGACTGAAGTTGCTTCAACCCCTTTTTAAAGGCCTTTCGTTGTTGGCCAGGAATTGTTGTACCCCCGTTCCGATACAAAGGAAGCTCCCCTCAATAAGAACCTCCACGAGAGTTTGCTTTTCCCCTTTTTCCTTGTCCTTTGACTTTCGTAGTCTTTGATGCGTCTTGCCCCCCTTCACTTTTCCGAATTTCAAAGTTGCTATCTAGGTTTTATCTAAATAGAGGTCCTTGAGGTGACAAGCAACACCGCTCTCGCATTGAAGGCTCCCCCGATTCCCCCTTCCCGCTCTTCTTGATGAAGCACCCCCCCCCCCCACACCTCGGAGGAATCGTGTCTTCTTCCGTTTAACAAAAACGTGCTAGATTCAAGTGTTTACTATTTGCCTTTACTCTCCCGCCAGGCGAGGCTGAACGCCTTTTCCTTTAGCGGAATCCCACCCTTAGGCTGCTGCGCCGTCGCAAATGTCTGAGAAGTCTTCTCCCCACAACAACGCCCGGCGTTTGTCTCAGCACTCGCGGTTCTGCGCTGTTGCAAACGTTTTGATTCGATCACTTCCTTTCGATAGTTAGGGTCTCCTTCCACACAGATTGATTGCTGGTTTTCCTCTTCCTAGTAGTCTTAGGGTTTTTTTGTCCCCCCGTCTCGGACCTGTGAGCCTTCTCAGTTTCGTACCCCCCTTAAATTATCTCCTTCCCCTCCCCTCCCCCCCCCTTTTTGGTTTCGAGAGATGTCCTGGGGACCCCTCTTTTTCCTACCCATGGCTTGACGGTGTTCTCCCTACTACGACATCTTCGATTCCCCTTCAAATAAGCTTTTTTGGATCTTTTTCTTCCCCCCTAGATCGATCTTGAAGTCTTAACTCGGGCCCCCCCCCCCCCCCCCCTCTTCAGAAGGAGAGAATGCCCCACTTTTTCCCCGGGAGTTTTTTCTCGTTCCCCCCTTTCCAGACACTTTTCTCGAATGGGTCAGACCTGCGCCTTTTCAAGGTCCCTGACCGAAGGGATTTTTCATTCAGGTGAGGGAGTCTTCGTATTCCAACCTTCATACGTCCTTTTTGTTCAACGGCAAGATGTAAAGTGCCCCCCCGCTTCCTTTCTGGGGTGATTCATAAAATCCCAACCGCTCGAATCTTTCCTGTTTAACGGGTTCTTGTGTTTCTTCATTTTTTTTCGCAGGCATTAGCCGACGCTTTGTTCTTTTTCCCCTAAAGGGGACAGATCTTTTCTGTAGTCACGACCTCTTATGATCTCACCCCTTTGAATCGATTTTTTTTTTCTTTGCTTCTCTCCAAGAATAAATACTCTTCTTCCAATCGAACGGTCTTGATACCTAGTTTTTGGCTTTTCTGGTGAAGAGGGACCAGTCTAGGGTTCTTCGTGACGGAACGGGTTTTTCCCCACCAATTCCAATTCCAGCCCCCAGCTGGGCGGGAGAAGGGTTTTGGTTACACCTTAGGAAGATTCTCGCCCCCCTTTGATCTTCGGCGGAAGAGTCATCCTCGGCCCCTCCCCCCCCCCGAGGTCGACCCGTGGTTCCCCTTTCTTCTTTATGCCAGAAAGCCTGATGGTCGGAGTTCGCTCGTGCGACCGCGCGGTGCAGAGGGTGGGGTTCTCTCCATTTGAATTCTTTCGTGATCAGTTCCTCTCTGTGAGGAAGGAAGGAATCTGACTTACGCTCCAATAGAAGTGGCAGCTTTTGAGCTCACCTTATTCGTCCGCCCGGCCGATACATACTTCCCGTTTCCATTTTTCCTCTTTAACCCCCTTTTCTTTCCCCGTCCGTAAGGCTGTAGACGGAACGCTTTAGTTTTTTTCTCCTCCCAGTTTTGCGGCCTCCTGATCCTTTGACTGTTTTAGTGCTCCTTCTTTCGACCGGGTCATTTTTTCCCTCTTCACGAAGGAGGATTATCTTAACCTTCTACAGATTTTCACATCGTTGCCCTCTGAATCGCTCTGGTGAACCTTGTCCTCCGTCTCGAAGGGTGTTTTTTGGTGAAGTTTTCCTCGGTTTGCGGCGCGGCGTCTCGGTTCTTCCCTCCCTCGGCCTTCTTCCAAACCTTATCCGATTAGTCGGTTTCGACCTTCTTGTATCCTGGCCCTCACACCCAAGGAATTCTGGCTTTCCCTTCCCCACTTCCCCCCAAGGATGCCCTTCTTGGGAAGGCGTCTGGGGGACTTGTTAAACTTTTACACCGGAAATACCCCCCAGGTCCCGGTTCGTTTTTCTATATAGATAAAGAAAGGCCACTCGTTCGGCTTCCAAAATCGGTTCCTGTGAGGAACCATTCCCCAACCTCTTTCACTTCGAGAACTCCCCCCGACTTTTTGAGGTTCATCTTCTTCTGAAAGTTCGTGGTATTGAGGCCCGCTTTTTCACCTGACGCCTCTAGAGGCCCCATGAGGATGTTTCTCTTGCCCCTTTGGAGGGCATAGAGTCTTTTTTCTCTTTTCTATGTCTTTCTCTAGTGTCTCAGGCAGATCTGAGAGAGTTTAATTTTTTCCGTTCACGGGAGCTCCGTCAAGTTCCCCTCCTCCTCCGTTTTGGTCAAGGTGTTAGTCTGACGTTTTGTCTTTCCCCCACCCAGGTGCCCCCGGTGTGAGTATTTCCTGGCTTTATTTGAAGACGTTCGTATTCTTTTTTTTTTTGCCTTCTGCTGAGCGACGGGCGATGCGTTATACCCCATTTTCTTTCCCTTTCGGACGGTCATTGCCTCGGTAATGCCCCGTATTTTCTCTCTCTCCCTCCCTCCTTTTTGTTGTTGTCTTAGATTACCCTCCTTCTCTACCTGACAGGACAGAGCAGGAAAGGATTGTCCCTCCAATCTCCCCCGGCACGCCCAGTAAGCCCCCCCTGCCCTAAGCCCCCCTTTTTTCTTTTCCTATCCCTCCTAAGGGCCGTCTCACCGGTTTGTTCCCTTCCATTCTGGGCCTCTACACCTGACGAATATCGCTCCCTTCTGTTACTTCCGGCGCGCCTTTTTTTTTCCTCCTACAGATCGCGCGGATCTATCGTTGTCCCCTCTTCATCAGTCAGTTCTTCCCCCTCCGTTCTTCCCTCCCCCCCCGATCGAAGCATCCTTTTGTGGTAGTAAACCCCGAATGCCTTCCCTCACGCACGTTCTCGAAGAATCATGAAACTAACCCCCCTCTCCGTCTTTTTTCTTTCTTGAAGGTTATCTTAGTTCCGTTGCACATGCCCTTATCTGTTTATTGCTTTCGGGTGGCCGGGCGGCGTAGCGCCGGATCAAAGCTATGCCCAAACCTGGCTGTATTCCGGTTGCAAGTGGAGTCCCCCGGCGCCCCCTCTCTTCCCACGAAGCTGACCTCCGTTGTTTATTTTTTTTCATTGTCTTTCTCGTGGGTTTTCGTGACCCCAGTTCCCTTCCCTTCTTCCCCACCGGCCGACAGCGGGGTCGACCTGGTGTCTCCTGGATTCGTTGGCGTTGGCAAAACCGAGATCCTCCCTCGTCCCTCCCCCTCCGAGACCCCCAACCCCACCCCCCGCCCCCCGTGCAGTTTATTTCATGCGCTTCACCCCATCTCGTCGTAGGTGAATCTTTTCGTGCTCATAGATACGGAGATTCTTCTTTTCCTTATTGAAAGAAAGATCTACCTTTTTCTTCAGCTTCGAATCGAATACTTCCCTTTTAGATTGGGCCGGCTTTTCTCTCCCACTCCTAAGCTTTTCATCTGTCTAACGCGCCTAGTTTTTTGTTGGAAAGTAGCAGGTTTCCCCTCCCTTTGTATTGTTTTTTATTTCGAGAAAAGCGCAAAGTTGCTTTTTTCTTTTTTTCGTGTAGGTCGATTAATCCGTTCCGACTAGACCTCGTGATCGAAGTACCCCACCCCTTCGCCCCTCCCCCCCCCCCTAGGCCCCGATGGCGTTTCCTTTATTTCTTTTTTTCGAGAAAGAGAGATTGCCTTTTTTTGCCGTCTTGCAAGAGGCCGTAAGACGTTTTCCCTTTGCGCTTACTGAGTTCTGGATAGAGCTCTTTCCCCTCCTCCTTTTTCCCCCCCCCCTTCTTGCTTCCCGCCTTTTCTGTTTTTTTCCAATGCTTCTTTTGGTTTGGCTTGCCCTGGAGGCCTGTATCCCCCTGTCCGCCACGAAGATCAACGGAATCCGCCCGCCCCCTTCATCCCTCGCTGGATCCACGCCCTCGCTTGCTGGTCGGGATGCTTCTCGACCCCCTTGTGCAGTTCAACGTTTCGATCATCCTTTGCGGTCGCACTCGACGGTACTGTGATGGGAAACTTACCCCCTGCTCCCTCGATTTAATTTCCTCCACAATTTTTTCCTCGAACCTTCCCCCTTCCTTTAGCGCGTGTAGTGAGTCCTCAAGATCGAGCCTCGTTTCATTCCCTCTCGTTTTCTTTTCGACAAACAAGCTTGCCTCGGCCCTTTTGGGGCCAGAATGCGTTCCTATCCCAGCACGGCTATGACTGAAAACCTTTTTGCTCTCCAACTTTCGGAGTGATTTCTTCCCGGCCTTTACCCTGTAGAGACCAGTTAGCATCCCCCCCCAGCAGGAAGTTTGTTTTAGTCACGCGCCCCCTTCTTGACAGAGAGAGGGGCCCACTCTTTTTCGTTTTCACTCTTTTTCTCGTCCTTGGATCAGCCCCTGCCACCCTCTTCCTTCTGGTGATGAAATCCCGCGTCTTTGAGTAGGGAGGGGGCGAAAACTGCTTCTTTGAGCCCATCTCCCTTTATAACATGTTGACGATCCCAGAGTTTTCTTGTTGAGAGCTTTGTTGTTTTTTCTCCGATGTATGGATCTACCCATTTCTTTTTTCCTCCCGACAATAATACTAAATTTCCCCTCTCTACTCCCCCCCTCCCCCCAACTCCCTAATTTTGCCGTTGTTCTTTCCCGCTACGATAGAAGCGGCTTCTTTCACTCGTTGGCCACATCTAGTCAGGCACGACGGCGATTTTATGAGAAAACACCCTTCAGCTTCTTTTTTTTTATTTCCTCACCCAGTTTCGCCATTTTCTCTTGGCCCAGGAGCGCATGAAGGACTGTTTGTATCCGTTAAGAAAGGGGGGTGTTCATGCCGTTTTCTTTTTTCTCTTACGTCTACGTCTGGCCCCCCGGAATCGCGCAGGTTTTTTCCTTCCTTTCTCTTCATTGCCCCCCTATGAAACGGCTCCTACGAGGAGGGGTATTCATTTTTTTCCTCCACTCCTGATCTACAGTTCCCATTTTTCAAACGGGTTTTTTTCTTTGGTTCCGGCATTAGGCCTGGGTTTTCGTACGTTTCACTTCCCACAGCGCATTCTGAGACCTTTGATTTTGATGATCGCAACGTTGACCCTCCGATGTTGATGGTGATCGAGCCCGCCTTTTTCCCCCTACCCTCCCTCGTACACTTTTTACCCGGGCCCTTTTCGCGATTTTGTCGTATTGTTGCGGACCTGCAGGTGAGGATAGTTCCGGAGGGGGACCCCCCCCTTCCAGTTCCCGCCTGCCGGGAAGCAGTGTGACCAATTAACTCTTACTATTCAGCTACGAAGTGTTTCACTTGCCATGAAGGATAGCTACGCGCATCCCAGCTCGGGTAGCCTTCGTTCCCTTCCAATCTTCTAGTATCTTCATTCCCCTCCTTGGATCATTCCAGGCGGACCCCGTTTTCCGCGTGGAAGAGGTTTTTGTCCCAGAATTGGGGCCTTAGATCCTCGTCTAGGTCCCCCCGTCCGGACTCGTAAAGCCAACGACCTTTTCCCCCCATCTCCTCAGTGTTTCCCGGAACGACGCTTACTACGGTTTATACGTACCGGTACCTGAGTTCAACGAGCGAGTCCTCCACGTCTGCTCTTACTATGAGGATGTTTCTCTTCACGACGTCCCTTTCCCCATTCCCGAGCCGGCGCGTTCGCTTTCAGCTTAAGCTTGGAGATTCCGATTTCCTCGCCTCCGGAGGGATATTACTGTCAGCCTTTTCCACGACATCTTTTTGAAGTCCTGACTATCTCTGGTGTCACTTTTTTTCCTCCCTTTCCCTTCAGCCTTCCCCTGGTGGCGTTTTTTTGCAAGGTTTTAGGTTTCTTGCGGCCGCTCTCGGTTCTGACCACATGGCCTCTTACCCCTTATACAAGCAGCGTATTGGGTTCAGGCCGATCTCTTGGAGCGGGTTCAAGACCCAAACCACGTTCCTCTTTTCCCTCCCCCCCCCCCCTTGAATGCTGGGTTGGACCTTCCCGAGGTCTCCTGTCCTCCCATTTACCCGGACCAGTCCCGGTTTTTTCCCTAGCTTCTTTTTCTAATTCGTTCCCTTCCACCTAAGAGCTAAGGATTCCCCATATTTTCCGTTGCCGGAAATTTCCCAACCTTCACTCCTTTAGCCTCTCGCCGTCATGCGGAGGTTCCTGCTCCCGTACTTTTGTCGTGTTCTGCCTCCTTGAAGCAATGAGGAGGGCTTCTCCTTTTTTTTTCGGAATCGATTCCCGGTTTTTTCGCGTTCTGCTCCTGATTCGCTAGTTCTTTTCTTCTCTCCGCGCGATCGGGATTGCTGCCGGGGCGCGCCCGGACTTCTCAGATTCTCCTTTTCTGTTGTCTCATTGGTTGTTTCGTCCCGCCGCTTGACGCACCGGTTAACGGTGATGTAGCGGCATGGGTTCTGGCGATTAAGCTTTTCTATTGTAGTTCTTTTTTCGATCCTTTTTCGAGATGCCGTGAATAACTTGCCCCCCTTTTTTTTTCTTTCTTCCTTCATTGGTCTTGGTACTTTTCTTTCT
>Ga0179591_1302956_pt1 | contig 10910 bp, 10 predicted proteins | sample CZOMad2_1_08_16f_FD_182891 | JGI IMG/M metagenome (GOLD analysis project Ga0179591, IMG submission 182891) | Vadose zone soil fungal communities from Angelo Coast Range Reserve, California, USA - CZOMad2_1_08_16fungal (PacBio error correction) | ecosystem: Environmental > Terrestrial > Soil >... | reverse complement strand
CGACTCTCGGGCCTTGACGGTATTTTCTTTGGTTGCCGTTCATTTTTTATTCTTTCCCCCAGCCACCCGGCGTGTGTTCTCTTGTTTTCAGGAGGAAACCCTCGTTTGTTCCTTTGAGGATGCCCTCTAGTCTTCTAGACTTCCGAGTCCCGTTTTGAACCCCGTTGGCCTTTAGATAAGGCCCAGCCTCCGCCCCGTCAGGCGGGCTTACACTAAGGTGTAGGCTCCCGCAGTCCCCATACTAGTACCACAGCGGCTCGTCCGGTCTCCTTTGCCCCTGCTCGCTCCGTGCTCCCTCTTCCCCTTCCTTCCCCCCGTAAAACCGTTCGACGGACGCGGGGTTGTTCCCTGGCCTGCGGGTATTCGACCCGGAAAGTCCCTTTGGTCCTTTTCTGACCCGCCACCGCTGCGATCCCCTTTTTCCCCCGTATCGCCGTTCCTTCGTTTTTTCTTTTTTTGCTTCTCACGCTGCCGCAGAGTTTTGGCTTTTTTCGGTGACCCCAGCAGGATGGACCGGGGTTTCTTTGTTCGCAAAGCTGCGCTGTTTAGAGCGTTGGGTACGTCTTTTGGGTTAGGATCCGGGTCGTTGTGTTCACCCCCCGGAGTCCCCCCTGGCTTTATAATTTTCTCAACTTTTTGTTCGTTAGTGGTTTGTCCCTCCCTTCTTTGTCCCCGGCTTTTTTCTGAAGTTTGACCGCCGCAGTGCTTGTCATGGTGTTTTCCCTCCTTCTACTCTTCGTTAGGGCCTCGGCGGTACGCGCTGTGCTTGTTCTTCCTCCCAGTTGTGGTGTTTTTGCTCTTCACCCGGGTGCCGTTGGGTTCCTGGCCCTCTCTATGGGCAGGCCGCGCCCCCCCCTGCGAGGCACCAGGCCTGTTGTTGGTCGTGAATTCCCCTGTGTTTTGCTTCCCTGCGTTGTTAACCCCCCCGTGTGCCTTTTTTAGGGGCCTGATCCCTCAGTGTCTCGTCCCTGCTTCTATCTCGTCTTTCGTCCGTCTGCGGGCTGGTTGTCTTTATATTTTTTCACAGGACGCTGTTCTGGTTCTGTTTTGCTTCACGAGGTCCTCCCTTGTCCTTTGTTTCTGTAACATTTGCCCCGGGGGATGGGGCCGACCGTTGGCGTGCTTTTTTATGCCCCCGCCCTCATTGTACACCTTTGGTTTTTTAAACTTTTTTATGCCCGGCTGTTTTCACCCCCCGTTTTTCCCCCCCTTGCTGAACCAACGTTTCTTTTTTTCCCCCCGCAAGTGGTTACCGTTTTTTGGGGGCACTTCACTGGTCGTCGTCAGCGGGTGCTATCGCCCGGGCTTTTTTCCGTTCAACAGCCCCCCTCAACCACGCTATCCTTTTCACAGGATACATTCCAAGCTCATCGCAGTGTGGATATGGAGAGGGACAAGCCAGGAGATGGTTTTATGGAGTCGTGGTGAAGGTCGAGAAGGAGTAAGACCGACCAAACGTTGCCTCTGGCTCAAGTGGCCACGGGCCTCTCTGATCCAGACCGGGTTCCCCCCCACGACCCCTTCCTTTCTGCTTCCCCTTGTGGCACTGCCCTTTGCACACCGTACCCCATTTGCGGAGGTTTTGCCTTGCCCCCAGTCTTTGGCCGTTGTGGGCCACGATTTTTTCACGTGGCCTTGGCGTCGTTTTGGACCCTGATATTTTCCACGCCTGTACTCCCTTGTGATCCTGAATTTGCAAGGTCGCCTTTCTAACGCACTCCTTTCGGGTTTTTTAATTTGAAACGGCCGGGGCGTTTTTGGGACAGTGGCAGCCGCCCTACTGCCCCACGTTATGGTTTTAGGTGGTGTTTTCGCGGCCAGCCGGTCCTTTTTTTCATGCGAGGCCCCGGGGGCCGTTGTCAGTTCACTAATTTTTCGTTTGTTTTCCCTGCAGGTTTCCCCCTTATACCCTTAAGTTTTATTTCGAAACATTCCCGCCCCGAGCCCCAGGTCCCTGACAGGGGAACGTCATGCGGCAAGTTTTCGTCACCACGCCCGGACCCCCCCGATTGTTTCAACAGACGCTGTGCCCTTCGTTGTAGGCTTCTGTGCTGACGATTCCGTCTGTTTATGCAGGGGTTGAACCATTACCCCCCCGGGACTTCTATACCCCCACATAGTCCAAACTTCCAGCTTATGCCCGACAGGAACGACCCCCAACCTATTTTTCATTTTATCCCGTTGTGCGTTTGATGCCCCGATATGCGTTCTGGCCGGGCGTTTCCCTTTTTTCCTTGCCTTGTTGCTTTCTGAGTTCTTGTTTTGGAGTCGGGACGGTCCTTTTTTCCTTTTTTTGGCTCCACATAGTTGCCATGGATCGTCAGCTTTTTGCATCTTTTTCGCAGCGTCCAGACTATCCGTTGGTTGCCCTCTGGTCCATGGTGGTGTTGATCGACCCCCCCCCCTTTGCATTTTGCGTTTTTTTTACCCCCTCTTGCATGCTTTGTTTCCGGATTTTTACGACCCGTATACCGTTCTCCCCGGCATTTTCTCTGGCCCATTTCCTCTGATTCCTACCGTGTTCGCGTTTCCCCCCCGGACCCCACGTCCAACGCCCCCACAAAGAACCCCTAGCCTCCCCCCCTCCCGACCCCCCCCCCCACCATCGACACAGTTTTTGTCTTATTCTGCTTTGCCGTGGGCAGACAAATCGGTCCCCCCCCCCCCCCCCCCCCCCCCTTTTTTCCCCAGCCTTTTTTTTTTAAGGGACCAGACGCATGGTATGTGCAAGCCCTGTATCCTGTGCTCCCCTTCGCAACCACGGAGTTTCCCCCCTGCGCTCAGGCCCCCTTCGTAGTCCCCCCGTGGAAGTTACCCATTTCGGGCCAGCATGTTTTCCGATTTGCGGGTTTTGATGAGTTCCCCCCCCCTCCGCCAAACTTTTTCGTCTGGTTTCCAGTTTCCGGTTTGTGTTGGGGATCTTTTTTTTCAGGGAGACCCCTTGTCTAGTTTCTCTTTCGTTTTGGGGCCCCGCTGCAAGTTAGCCCCTTTTTGATGTTCCCGTTCATAGCCTGGTTTTCTCTTGTCTCCCCCTGTCGCTCTTCGAAACTTCTCCCCCCTTGAAGCCCCGGCGGATCTCGGCACACACCCGCCTGCTTGTTGGTCCAGGCCCGTCCAGAGTCTCCGGGATCCGGGTTTAGGTCCCCCCACTGCTGGGTGACACCCCTTCGGCTGTTTTTCAGGCGGAATTCCCTTGCCGTGTGTTTTTCTGGGACGGATGCACCCTCCTCCTGTTCCTGTAGTCCGGCTTGAGTGTCGGGCTTGATGACCGCTCAGGTCGTTCCCCAGTCAGGCCGTGGGGGGATGGTTTTTTTCTGGTTCCACTGGCTGCCCATCCCGCGGACCCCTCATCGTGACCTGCCAGCACGCGTCCTCGTTTGTTGTCTTCCATTGCCCCGGCCGTGAGTAGGGCACTTACTCCAACACCCCCCCCCATCCATCCCGCGGGAGCCCGGCGTACGAGATAGGGCAAGGCTAATTGAGCCCCAGTGTCTCTTTCTCATGTTTTGTATTGGCCTACGGCTTGGTCATCGCTGCCCTATCCCCCAAAGTGTGGTGCAGGGGGACTTGGCCACCCCAGTTGCTGCTTCGAGCGGGTTGCGCTTCTTCATCCTGATCCTTTTCACCAACACCTCCCTCTCCCCCTTTGGGGACGTTCCTGTCCGGTTTTGCGTACCACAGCAGGTGTCCCCGTCCTTTTTTCTCCGACGAAATTGCTGTCGTTATCCCGGTTTTTGAATTGATTTTCCCCCGGTCTAGGAGCCTTCCGCCCCACCCCTCCCGTCCCTTGCCAGATATGATGCTTTGTCTCCACGATACCCTGACAGGACATTTTTCCCTGGTCGGAAGACTGGGCCCGGGATTGAGGGGGCACTCCATTCACCCCTCATTGCACACCCTCCCTCCGCGTTTTTACAGCGGCATCCACCCCCTCCCCTGTATCTTGCTTGCTCCGGCCGCAGCACCTTTCGCGTTCTGTTGTTTTCAGGCGGCCCTCACCAGGCCCCTGCTGCTATCCGCTTTTTGATCGCGGCTTCTTTTTTCTACCTTTCTCCCGGCGTGCGGCTCCCCTGGGACTTTCTTTTTTGCTACGGGGTCAGGACGGCCTGGCCCACCATAGTCGGGCCCCACCGTGACGGTCTTGGGCGGGTCGTGGCTGGCGCTGTTTGCCGCCCGGTCCCCTCCGGCTTTGCGGGGCTGGCTCTTGTCCTCCCCGTTTTCGGTTTCGTGCTGCTGAGGGGGGCGGCACCGGATTCGCTCTTTTTTGTGTTTTGGGATTTTTTTTTTTTCCGGTACTTTGTCTCCCCTGGGACCGGCCCCCCCCCCCTTTTCCCTCCCCTCCTCTATTGGAAGCGACGCGCGCTCAGCAAGTCGAGACACACGTCCCCCGCTTCCGAAACCTCTCCCCCCTTTTTTTTGTTTTTTTTTCCAGGGCCCCCCGCATACAACCTAAAGGAGCCCCAGATCTCTCTTTTTTCCGCCTTCCCTGTTCTTTTTTTTTTTTTTCCTGGAAGTGAGCCGCACCCCGAGTGCCGCACTTTTTTTTTCTATCCGGTTCTGGTTTGCCGACATTATGTTATTTGCTTCCCCCTCTTACGGTGGCTTTTTGTTTTGGACTGGCGGCCCTGGAACGGTGGCGGCTGCCGATAGGGGAAGCTCTTTTTCCCCTCCCGCTCAAAGTCGTGAGAACGTTCCCTTTTCGGCCGCCGGCCCCCCCCAGTCGCCTGAAAATTGCCCCGGTGAGGGGAGTGCTTTTTTTTTTTTTTTTTTGGGGGGTTGTTAGTCTTTCTTTTTATTTAGGGTCCTTTGTGTCTCGTTTCCTCTCGTCTCCCGCCTACTCTCCCCTTCTTTCGTAAACGTCGCGGGCCGAAGAGGTGGTTGTGGCCTGTGGAGCTATGCGCCTGTTCAAGCCAGTTCCTTTTTTCGGCCGTCGGTTCTCATCGGTTGCACGCGATTCATCACGTTCTAAGCGCTGAGTCGCCCTTCTTCTTTCCGCCCCCCTCCCCCCCCGGCGCTCGTCCCCCCTCATTTGCTGGGTCCAGGATTCAGCTGCCTTCCTTTTCCTGTTTGGTTCGTCGAAGCCGTGGGGAGAAAACGGCGGCGCTTTATTTTTGTCTTTTTTTAGTCCGTTGAGATGTCCGTTCACCCCCCCAGCGGGTCCCTGGTCCCTCCAGTTTGCTCCCCTGCTGTTGTGAGACCAGCGATTTCGTAGTTTTTTGGGGGTTGCTCCCCGGGCCTTCCTTGCCTCGCCGTAAGTCCTGGCAGCATCACGGCTTGCTCTCATTTCTCAGTTACGGGCTCTTTCTCCCTTGTTGCACCTCTTGTGAGGGAGTACGCTGCCCGTAGTCTAGGTCGTCCCCCCCTCAGGGTGTACATGACGTCAGAACGCGACACCCCCCCCGCTTCTAATGGAGACGTGCTTTTGTGTGGTGGGTTTGCCAGTCCTTTTGCGCAACTTGTGAGGATGGCATTGCTCTTTAACACGTTTAGAGTCTTGCCCTTCATAGTCCATATTTTAGTTTGTTCCCCCCTTTCTATACCCTAGTATTCGAGGATCTGTTTTCCTGCCTGGCGGTTTTTGGACTCCGTGTGGCCGGTATTTACCCTCACACGGGAAGCAGTAGCAGGCTTCTTGTCATGCGGCCCTTTACAGTTTTCGACGGTTCTTCTAGGCACTCATAGTTGACCTGGCTTGATTCCTGGCACCGAGCCCTTTTTTTGGTTCTGCATTTGCCCCCCCCTAAAATCAGCACTCTGAGACTTTGTTGATTTTCCAACCGGGTGTCTGAGTTCCCAAACCACTTCCGTCCTTTTGGTCCCCGGCACCCAGCTTTCGAACTGGGTCAACAGCCTTGTTTGGACCCCCCCTCACCTTTGAACGGGTCACCTGTGGCCGCCCCAGGGCGAGGATCGCCGGTGCTCATTCTCTTCCTGGCTTTCCTCGATCGAAACCCGTTTTTGCAGCTGGGGATACAAAGTCTTCCTCCCCGGGCTTTTGCTTCCCGATCAGGCACTTTTCCCAGGCCTCCACGTTTTCTCCGTTCCTCCTTGCCCATTGAATATCCACAATTGACCCGGCCTGCACCCACACGTGACAGCCAGTTGGCGAGGTTGCACCACCCCAGGCCTTTCATTTTTTTTCTGTGCCCCCCGATTTTCTTCCCTGGATCTGGCGGCGTGTGACCTTGCACGCTTACTTTTTTCCTTTTCTCGTGATTCGTTTTTTTCATGCAGCCGTTGTCCCCCGTGCCCCCATCCGCTTGTTCAACCGAGAAACCCGGGACGTTCTTTGTGGACACCTTTTCAGAGCTTTCCCGCCAAATTTGTTTCGGATTGGTTCCTTCTCGAACCTGTTAAGGTTACGGTTCCCCCTCTACAGCCTTTACAGTGCTCTTGGTTTGGCGACCACATTTCTGTCCGGTGCTGCCTTTTGTCTGAAATCCCGGGGTGTGCCCCCCCTCAGGGTGTCGATACCCCTCTAATTGCGGCCAACTGTTCTTTTTTCTTTTTCCCCCCCCCTGCCCCCCCCCGGACAGTCGGTCAACGAAAGCTGAGCTTAGGGAAAGTGCCCTTTTCCTCTGTTTGTTTTCCAATTTCCCCTTGGGATTATGAGTGACCCCCTTCCACAACGGGACCCCTGTCGACCCACATGGAACCGAAGACCAGCTGTCCCCCCTCCCCCCTGGTATTTCCCCCATATAGTCTTCACTAAATTTGTTGTTTTTGTTATACGCTTGGGTTTTTGGCCGGGTTTATTAGTGCCATTGGGCGTTGCGATTTGGTGTTTTTTTTTCAGGCCCGGTGTCCTTTTTTTCTCTCCTCCTCGGACAGGATCGTCCCAGTGGACGCCTGCCGTTCAGATCCTCCCCTTTCGTGAACTTCTGTTGTTTCCGGTTTGGACCTCCCCCTTTTTTTCCCTCCGCGTGTTTTCTGCTCTTCTTTCTCGGGTTTGGTCCTTTTTTTCCTGCTTTTTTTGAAAGAACAGGCGCCCCCCTTGACCTTTCCACACCCCTTCCTCCTTTGCAACTTGTTTTTAAGGGCACTTTTTTTTTCGGGTGACCTTTTACAAACCGGAAGCCCGCTGCCTCGATCCCCCAACCCCCCTGCCTCCATCACCATTGTTGTTACCTCTTTCCCCTCCAACGTTTGTAGTGTTTCGGATTGGTTAGAACCCCCCCCCGATTTGTTGCAAAAGTTCTGCTTGCCTTACCCCCCAATCTCGTCTTTCAAGAACCCGTGCACTTTACCCTGCTCTCTTTTTCCAAGTTGGTACACTGTTGCACCCTACGGTGGTAAATTCCCCTTGGTTTTTATGTCCCGATGATTTTTTTGTGGGTGCCTTTTCCCTCCCCCCACTTGCTTTAGGTGTTTTTGGCCCGTTTGTGGTCCAGGGTTGGATGGAAAGGCACCTTTTGAGGTTCAACGGCGTGAAGTCTCTCTGGCAAGTTGTTTCCTGTATTCTTCTGGGTTAACATTTTGTTCCTTTTTCCTATTTCTTTCCCCAGCATGAGCTTTTATCATCTTCCGCTTCCTCTCGATTTGTGTGGTTGTTGTATCTTTCGGTTATACGGGATGAAGTTGCTTCCTTACCCCTCGTTTTTCTTGTTCTTTCGGTTGTGAACCATCTTTGTTTCCATAGACACGGGGACTAGGGGGTTGGCCCCCGGGAAGGTCTCTTCATCTCCTTTTCTTTGCAGTTTGGGCATTTGTCCGTCGTCTTTTTGTGCCCGCGCGTTTTCGTGCCCCAGTAGAACGTTTTCCCCCGTTCGGTGGGTCAGTGCCCCCCTCAAGGCGTGCCTTTCGTTTCCTCCCCCCCCAAGTGGCCAGAGAATCATGTTCCTTTTTTTCGTTCCTATTGTGTCCCGTTAGAACTCCTGAACCAGGCCCTCCCCCCACTTAGCCGGTCACGACGTCCGAAGGTCTTTCTCTTTCACTTCCTCCCGCACACTCCAACCTGGATTGATTACCTTGTCTTCCATCAGTGATGTTTTTGTTCCCTGCTGAAGACAACAAGGTGGCGTTCCCATTCCTTTCTTTTTTCCCCCCCTCCAAAATCTTGTTCCTTCAGTTATTTTGGTTTGTCGATTTTGACTTCTTCTTTCGTTTTTTTCTAATGGACCCTTTCCCCCCCTGCCGTTTCCCTTCCCCCCCCTTAAGTAATTTAGTTTCTTCCCCTCCAAAACCATTTTGGAATCGGTACCCGGAAGCCTCCCCCCCTTTGATTTTTTCGTGAGTTGACCCGGGCCCCACCCTCCCTGGTCGACCCCTAGGCCGGTTGCCCTGGAGATTCACCGGCCCGTTCTTCCCCATACTTTCCCCTCCCTGTTTTCCAGGACTCCGCCCAGGCCCAATTTCGTGCAAATGGAAGAATTGAATTCGTTTGCCGGTGATATTAAAGTACCCCCGACTCTTCCGGACCCCCTTTAGTCCCCGCGTATTCCACTGAATTTTTTCACGCACCTGTTCCCCTCCCCCAGGACCGAGTGATAAGGTACCCTGGGCATCAACCCTTCTCACTGTTCCCGCGTGGCAGGTTTCTTGGACGACTGTCGGTACAGGGCCCCGCCCTCGACTTATCCTTTTTTTCTTTGCTAGGAGAGGGGTCCACGCGTCCCTCCGTTCTTGAGGACTTGTCCTTCGCACCTTTTGCAGGGAGGCGGCCCCATCTTCGGTCTTTTCTTGAGTCCTGGCCTTTGACATTGAGGGAGAGGTGTTTTTCGCCCCCTTCTTCCCTTGAGCTCCCGTTACCCGGCCGGACGGACCTTGTTTTCTTTTTCGCGTTCTTGGGGCCTCGTCTCCCTAAAAGGTTTTACTTGCTTCCTCTTTGGTCGGCTTGCCCGAACCGCCGAGGGGTTTCGTTCGCGACCTGGAGGTGTCTTATCGCATTCCATTCACATTTTTGGCCCCCCTCCGTACCTTGGTTAAAAAAGGCATTTTGAGCGGCTTCCCCGCTTTTCCTTTCCCCTTCCTGGTTCCTGGTGCGATCGGGTGCTTCTCCCCTCTCCCCAGTTGTTCTTTCTCTTCGTCGTCGGCCGCCCTTTATCTTGATCAGGTTAATTTGCTCTTTTTTTCTTTTGCGCTTCGGCGGGCTTTTGTTTTTGACGGTCTGGGCCGCGGCACTTTTTTGTGATTCCTTTTCTTTTTCGAAGACCCTCTTTTTTGTTTTGACCCCGACGAGCCCCCGGCGTCCGTTCGAAGAGTCACTTTTCAGTGAGGTCCCTTTCCCCCCCTTGGAACCCTTTTTTGGGGGTTGGGTGAGGCATTGGTTCTTACCGACCCGGCGCGGTTTTTCCCGTTGATGTGCTCGTCCCTTTCTGCACTCTCCCCCTTCCCCCTTTTTCCCCAGTAACGGCCCGCGGGGCCCCCCGCTTTTGCCTTCTTTTTTTTTTTTTTTTTGCCGCTTTTTCCTCGCAGTCGCCCAGGAAGTCCAGGTCCCTTTTCCGCTTGTTTTTCACCCGTTCTCTCCGCACCGTAAGCTCTCCTGGCAGGTCGCAGTCTCCTCCCGGCCAACTGCGGCCCCCCGTTCCACTTCTGACTTTTCCAGGATTCGCCCCTTTTTTTTTTTGCCCGTGTTTTCCGTCGTCCAGCTTTCCTTTTTTTTTGTGAGGGAACGCTCGTTTTCTTTTTTTTGTCTTTGATCTTATGCCTTGAGTCACCCCTGCAGTTTTTTTTTGCGCCTTCACCTTGCGTCCAACTTGCTGTCTGCTTCTTTGAGCACCCCTTCTGATTCTTCTTTCTTGTTCTCTTCCGTAACTGACCGACCGGTTTCCCGGTTTGCATTTCCCTGTCCATATCCCCCCGGCGCTCCTTCTCCGTGTTTATTTGGTGGGTGTACGCCGGTTGCGGTCCGTAGTGCCCCCAGCGTCTCGGTGCCGAACGTTCATGGTGTTCACCGTGCCCTGTACTTCATGAGCTCCCCCCCTCCGGCCTTTACGATCGCCTTTTGTGTTGGTGCCAGAAAGTTTTCGCAACCTTGCTTGGTGCTGCAGCGACTTTACCCACTTTTCCCCTGGTTATATGGATCCCCATCCCGTGTCCTTTTTCTGACTAATAGGCTTTCTTCTTTGGTTTTTTCTACTGCCTTTTCTATGCCTCCAACTTGACCAGCCCTGCCTGCGGCACGATTCCTTGTGCTGCGCCCGGACAATTACTTCCTTTGCCCCTGTCTTATTTCCCTACCTCTCTGGTCATCGTCCAACCCTTTTTGCTCTGCCCTGGACCTTTCTTTTTGCACAGGTGGTCCCCCCGTCCACCTCCTCTTCTGTCACCCCCAGCGAATGGTTCACCTCCAGGGTCTTCTTTTGGACATACCACTCCACGTTTGGCAGCCGTCCTTTAATCTCCCGAGCTCCACGGGTCTCCTCCTGTTTTCGCGCGCATCGGACTCAGCTTGGGATTCCCCTGCTGTCTTCCAAAGGCTATGTACAAGGTCTCTTACCCCTGGACCCTGCCCAAGCCCACGATCGTCTTCCCCATGCTTCCCAGATCCCCCCCCCCCTTTCCCCGGTTGTCACTGGCACACCGAGCCCCTTGCGAGGTTCTTGCCACAACGACATTTTTTTTTTTGCACGACTTTCTTCACGGGGAATGAGCTTTTTTTTCTATTCTCACTGTTGTTGAGGTTCTTCCCCCTGCCGATTCCTTTCCATTCTTTGTCACCGGACCTGGAAACGGCTGTTGGCCTTTCCCTCACTCCGCACATTGTGTTGGGATCTACGATTCCTTTCTTTTCCGCTTCCCCTTTTCCGTTTCTTTCCGATTGTCTGGGCGGTCTCTTTTCACGTGTCGTGCCTAACCCCCTTCAGCCCCGCGGTTCGTTAATGTGCGGAAACTTTTTTCCCCCCTTTTTTTTCACCCCCGCCAGGAAAAGAGTTAACCCCTGTGTGTTTCTTTTCTTTTCGGGTGCAGGG
>Ga0179591_1168095_pt1 | contig 10910 bp, 11 predicted proteins | sample CZOMad2_1_08_16f_FD_182891 | JGI IMG/M metagenome (GOLD analysis project Ga0179591, IMG submission 182891) | Vadose zone soil fungal communities from Angelo Coast Range Reserve, California, USA - CZOMad2_1_08_16fungal (PacBio error correction) | ecosystem: Environmental > Terrestrial > Soil >... | reverse complement strand
CCCACACCCCCCCCTTTTCTGTGTATTTTTCATCCCCCACTCTGTGGCAGCGGCTGAGCGCACACTTGCTGTTCCGGATTGCAAGTCGCAGGGTTGTTTCTTAGGTTTTGCGCCTTCCTACAACCTGGCCCCCTTTCCCTTCTCCCCTTAGCTCATCACTGTTCCGGGGACCCTTTGAACCCCACATCCCACTGGCCGCGTTGATCTTTTGCCATGGTTGGCCACGTCACTGATTTTTCTCTTTTTTTTCCACCTTCACGGGGGGACTTTTCCTCTCGTTTCCCCCTCCGGAGGCCCGGCGGGGGATTTTCCCTGCGGGTCATTGGGGCCAGGGTTTCTTTTAGACTATAATTTCCCTCCCCCCCGCCGACGACCTTCCTCCCCCTGAAGTCCCCACGCAAGCTTTTTTTCTTCTTTCATCGTAGTTTCTGGCCCGTTGAATTTCCGTGAAGTCTCCCGATAGAGCGCTGGCCGAATTTTCCCCGCTCCCACCGATGAGGTCAGTTTGTTTCTTTCTCGTGCTGCCAGGTCCGGCTTTGCCTCTTGCCATCCCGCGGCTGTGAGGCTACACCCACGCCTTTTTTTTCTCCTTCCTTTCAGCCCATCCCCACCAGTTAACCCCACTGATGCCTCATATACCCGGCACTCCTTCCCCCCCACATTTAAACTTTTTTTTGCATGGAAGGGATTTATTTGGGCCCGTCCCCCCTCCCCGGGGTTTTTCAGCTTGGTGGGGTCACTGCTGGATATTTCTGATGGAGGACCACACAAGGATTCTCTTAGAGTTCCCCTCAAATGGCGACTTAGACTTTGACAAAATACTCTTCCTCCAGGGGAAGATGCAGTCCCTCCCCTTTGGAAAAGGAGGAGTTTGACGCGGCCCTTCCTCTGCGGCGAGGTCTGCGGGGAGGCTTTTCGGAGCAACCCGTTTTTCTCTCCACGAAGGGCCATGGACGTCCCCCCCCCGTCAGAGGAAGATTGCAATCCCTTCCCCCTACCATGTTCTTCCCCTTTAGTTACGTGCATTTATCCTTTTTGCGTAGTGGCGAATTACAGGCGAAGTCGTTGGTTAACAGAACACGACCCCCTTGAGTTACCCCGATCTAGGCACATTTTCTCGTGGGAAGGTTCGTCTTTTTGAAAGTACAGCTCTGGGCTTGGCCTCCCCCTTGTTAGCATTTCTTTTTGTCCGGGTGAGGAAAATCGCCCCCTTTTTCTTTTCTCAACGAAGGGAAACCATCTTGACTACGTTTTGAGGGACCGTCTCCTTTTTTTTTTTCTTTTTTTTTTCGCGCGTTTTCTTGTGTTTCCTTTCCACGGTGATTTGGGCTTCCAGGGGCCTGTTTTGTCTTTTGGATGTTGCTGCGGCTGGTTTGCTCTTCCGTCCTAACCTTCGGTTCCAATTCTAAGAAGAGCCTTCGCGGAAACCACAAGTCTTTGTTACTTCCCCTCTATTTAGATTCCTTTTTTTTTCGTTAGAGATCCCGCTGAACTCTTTTTCTTCATTTTGAAAGGTTCTTCTCTTTTCCCTTATTCACTAGGGCGCGCTATATGTATTCTTGTCAGTTTTTTCCTTTCGTGCGGGTTATTTGAGAGGTCTGATTCTTCCTTCCCCCTTTTTATAAAACGTCGTCGTCTCCGTATCATTTTTCAGGCCGTGCTGCTTCCTTGTTCCCCTCAGTCCATGCTGCTTCTCATTCCTTTCCTGGACACCCTCCGCATTGACGCTTCCTACGTTTCATCTCCCTTGGGTCCTTACCACAACCTTCCCCAAAAGCGTGTTTTTGCCCGTTCCGGGTTTTCCTCTCTGCGACGAGTGCGGTAGGTTTTTTTTCTCGGCAAAACTGCTTTTCGCTGCCCTTTCGTGTTTGGGTGGAGTGCAGTCCTACACTGTTTTTATTTTCGTCTTGGACCGATCCCTGAGATATTTACGTCAGGTGAACCCTTTCCAACTTTTAGGTGGTGTTAACGTCCCCCCCTTGTTTAGCGCTGGATGCTCCTTTCTATGTAACCTATGTGTCCTTGGGCTTTCCGTCATCAAATAACCGCTAATTCTCCCCCCCGAGGGTCCTTATCGTATCCTTTCCGTGAGGGGTGCGGGCACAGCTGCCCTGCTCACAGAACTCGCCATTACAGTTTTGCTATGGGTAACCCCCCGGATTTCATTCCCTTTTCTCCGGGTGATGGAAGTTTGTCCGGGATGTGTCTTTTCTCGGGATCCACCATACAAACCGTTTTCCTTCTTTTTCCGCGAAACCAACCGCCGGCCTCTCATTAGCAACTGGAACCCTTCCCCTTCAACGGAACTTCCTAAACCTCCCCCCTCCGTGCATCGACAGACACACATGCCGTTTCCCCTCTTTCCAACCAGGAACCCTGCGGCGGTACCCCCTCCCCCTTTACAAGAACACGAGTTGTCCACCCCTTCCAGGTGGCCAGGGAGCGTTGACGGACTCCTCCCTCCGGCATTTAATAATGTTTATCAAGTCACTCCTATATCTTTTCCCTCCAAACCTTTTTTTGTTTCCTGCTAGCCCTGTGTATTGTAGACAAGTATTCATCCTTTCTTCCCGTTTATGTCGTTTTCTGATAACTGGAAAATCTCCTCCCCCCCTTTAGTGCGTTTCTGGTAACTTTGGTTTCGGAGTTTGTTGGTGCCCCACGCCACCCTTGCAGTTCTACCGGTATTTTCTCTTCCATCTTCTCTTCCCTCCTTTTGGGGAGTTTGCGAGGTCTGCCGTAATTGGTCTTCTTCGTCTCGTGGCTGGACGGACGTTTTCTTCTGCTCTTTACGGGAGGAGGAAGGTTTTGTGCGGGTCCCCTTTTTTTGGAGGAGGGCTTTTGTTCGGGGTGGTTGCTGTTTACCCTCCTTCCCCGGGGTGGGTATACCCTTCTGAAAGCCACCGCCCCCACCTATGGCCACGTCACTCTGGACCCGGATGAAGACGGTGACAAACCCCCCCTTTCTCTTAATTTTCTGCTTTTTTCGATGTCGCTGAGACTCCCCCTCCAGATTGCCTACACGCCTTGTCCCTTAGTTTTTTGACGCTAAGTCCCTGGGCTCCCGGTGAGGATGCTGGCCGGACGCAATTCCCGTGAATTGAGTAACCTAAGCAGTGTTAGGACAGATGAACCCCCCTCTGCCGTTAAAGTGTGCAAACCCCCCCTGTTTTAAGGTGCACCGTTTACTTTTATAGCGGTCTTCTATCTAGAAGATTAAAGTACCCTTCTTAATACACCATTCCCCAGTTTTGTTGGCTCTGTCCTGGTGTTGTCCAGAACCACTCACCCCCGCCCATTCCCCGCGCCCCCCCCGGATAAACCTTCTTTGCCCCGCCGTTTTTGCTTCCGGGTGGTGGTGTTCTTTGTACCCGCTGTGCTTGCCCTTGTGGGGTGTCCCGGCCGCGACGTCCGGAGGTTGGCCGCAGGCCTGCGCCCTTGCATTCCCTGTTTCTTTTTCCCTCTTCCCATCGCTATTTTTCAACCTGACCGGAATTCTTCCTCCTGTGAAAGAGGCTTTTCCGCTGACGCGCCGCCCCGCGATGCCCCCTCCTTCCCCCCCGCAGGAAGAGCCTTTTTATTTCTTTACAGGCCACTGTTGAGCCCCTTTGCTGCAGCGCATGTGCTTTAATCGCCCCCTCCCCCCTCCCCCCGTTGACGATGAAGTTTTTTGGTTGACCGTCCCGTAAGAAGTTTCCAGCGTCAACAGTTCTTTCTTTCGCTCAGGTAGCGGCGTCAGTTTTTCTTTTGTTTTTTTTTCTGTGATTTTTCAGACCTGCACGGCCCACCCCTCCCCCCAGAATGCCTGGAATGACCCCCTCCCATGGGTCGTGAACACAGTTCCCTCCCTCTCTCCCTTGCCTGGGTGCTGTTTCTTGGCGTATCCCCCTTTTGTCCCGTTTCGTGCAAGCTTTTCTTCCCCGGTTGTAGGGGCCACGCCACCCCTCCTCCCCCGTAAGTTCGACCACTTGTCTTCCAAGGACCAGACAGGTTCATTTTTCAACTTTGCGGCCCAGTTGCCAGGTTTTGCACGGGTCGTCCTCTCGGTCTCGTATTTTTGTGTTTTCGGCCAGCACAGTGCTTTTTCCTCCGGGATGCTTTTTTTTGTCCCGCGTAATCTCGCACCGGCCGTAACACGTGCAGTGGCCGACCCACCCCCCCCATTTTTGGTAGAGGTGACACAGAACTTCCGGTTTCCGTTTTTCGTGGACTTTCAAAAGTTGCGATCTCAAATGCCGCAGCATCATCCTACCCTTAAGAATGAAGTCTAGTTTTGGCTGGGACTTCTCAACAGACCGCCGGTGTTGAACATCTGTTGGATCCTCTCTCGGACACACCAACGACCAGGCTTTGAATTGTTGTAACTTTGGGTACTCAATTTAGTGAAAAATTTAAGACTTTTTTTTGCCCCCCTCACTTATCCAGTGGCCTTGCCCCCCAGAACAGAGTGCACATTCCTTTCAGGTTTGTGACACCATCTCCTTAAGGCCCGTAGTTTGGCCTTAGTTGCTCGTCTATGCTCCCTTTTCCCATTTTCCTGTGTTCTTGAGTGCTTTTCCTTTTTTTAGGGTGGTTTTCCTTTGGAGACTCGTCCCTTAGGATACACAGAGTCGCCTTGTTTTTTGTCAGATCTCTTCCCGCCCCCCCTCACTTAACCGATTTTGACAGAGGTCTCCCGCCTGCTGTCCCTCATAGTGCTGCTCCCTTTTTTCCGGAATGCCTGGGTCTTTTTTCTGACATGTCCTTTCTTTGAGGGCCCTTCGGCGTAACAGTCTCTTTTTTTTTTTACGTCAATGAGCGGATCACATTTCCCGGTTCCTTTTCTCCCCCGCCTGATTCACGACCCCTTTCCGCATGAAGGTTGACCAGAGGACTCCCTTTCGTTCTGGGCACCCCCTCCCCGTGCAACGGCGGGAGTTTCCCCCACTGCCCTGACCCCAGAGTCGTCGGTCCTTTTGGTTCAGTTTTTACTCTTTAACCCGTACGTGCTTGATCTTTTTTGCCCCTGGGAGCATGCCCCTTGTTCCCCTTGGAGGGCAATCGCGCCCCCCGATGCCTTGTCCTGCTGCGCCTTTTTTTCCGGCTGCCGCGGCCCCGCGTGTGGTCTTTCCGAGCCCCCTCACGCCTGTGGTCCCTATCTATTTCATTCCACTCCTCCGTCTGTGTTGGGCTCTCAGGCTCCCCCCCGGCGAGGTGTATATTTATACAACCCTTTTTTCCTTTCGTCTGCCGCAACAAGCTGTGGCGGCCCCTTTTGGCCAGGGCCTTTTTGGTTCAGCGGATTCCACTCACCCCCTTCCCCTTTCACCATTCGCACCAGGCATGATAATCACTTCCCGGTGTACTTGGCTTTCCCCCCCAAACTCCCACCTTTTACTCCTCTATGGTTTTGTCTTTGATGGAAGGTTTCCAGGTCCTGTGGCGTGGATTTCATTCCAAAGGGCCGGTGACCGTGTTCGTTTAGACACGTTCACACTGACCCTTCCCCAATGCGGATCAGGCCTGGGATACTTTTTTTTTTTTGTCGATATTGTGATCTCTCACCCCCCCCCCCGCCGGGACGCATTCTTTTCATACAACCCTCCCCGCAGGCCTTTTTTCCAAGCTTCGAAGGGTCCGGTCCCTTCATGACGGTTGATCACTCATCGCCTCGGCGGCGCTCGTCTTCTTCCACGATGATTCAGTGCTGGCCCCGAGGCCTCCCCCTGCAGCTTAAGAGGTGTATCCGGCCTTGCCAGGGCCTCACTGCGTCAGGCCCGGGTACATCCATCAGTCTGGAAAACCCTGCTTAATTCAGAGTACTTCCCCCTTTTTTCTTGGACCACTTAGTCCCCCTGCCTGGCCGATGGTTTCTTTGGTACCCTGCCGGTGTGCAACTTTTCATCTGTATGGAGTCTGGTCTTTTTTTCTTCCCCCAGGAGGAAGGGTTTTTTGTCACCCTCAACTTTGCGCCCGCCCCACCCCAGCGGACGTGCGGCTCCCGTTCATGGCCAAGCACCCCCATTTCCACCCATTTGTCTGCTTGGTTGGGTCCCTCCCTCAAGATCTTGCTTTTTTCTGCGGTGGTTCTGATGCTTTTTTTGCAGGGCTTCCCCCGCCCTGGACATTGTCCCGTCCCCACCGGTCCTTACTTGTCCCCGTGCTTCTTTAGTTGGCCGTTCACGTTTTTGTCTTTTTCGACAAGTCCCGCGCTGGGGCCTTTCCCCCAAATAACGAGCCGAAGCGGCTTGCCCCACCGAACCCCATTAAACGGCCCCGGATTACTTCACCAGGTTATGCACAGGGTGGCAGGTTGCTCGCTACGCTAAACCTCTTATTGTACATGGGCCTCCCCTCTTTTGGAATTTAGTGGTTTCATTTTTATGTGCAATCGAAAGGTTCTGTCCTGACCTTCTTTGGTCCAAAAGGTATCGAAAGAAAGATGGACCTCTTTTGTGTTGATTAGAATTGTCTCCTCGTGTTCTGTTTGTCTCATCGTTTGAGTTGGAGTACGGAGCTTTGTCGGGGTTTTGGGGTATTTTGTTCGCAGGCGGCGACCCCCAATTTCAGGTTACCCTCCCCCTTCCGTGCTTTATATCGAGAAGGGCATTTCGCTTGTTTCCCGTCTTCGGGTCTTCAACCGTCATTCCTTAGACTTTGTTCTTCAGTCTTCAGTCTTCCCCTTGGTATCCTGCAAGTTTTTATCAATTCTGGTTCACGGGATATACGCTTTTTTTTCTCTATTTTTCTGTTACGTCTTTCTCATCTAGGGAGGCGCGTAGATAATTCCCTTTTTTCCCTCAGTAGTATAAGTCTTTTTCCTTTTTTGCCCTTTTTGATGATTCTGGTTCACAGAGTCAGGATACCGCTCTTTCCCCCTTTTCTTTACCAAGCCCGGACGGAGGTTTCTCCCACCCTGGTCATAAAGGGTCATTTCCCCCCCATTAAATTTTGCAATGTGGACCATATTCTCCCCCGGTGCGCGAGGGAGTGGTGTGTGGATTTTGCACCCCTGTCTTCTCCCTCCCTTGCTGCTCTGTTTTGGAGGCCCGAAGACCTTTATTCTTCTTTTTACACTCTGACTTTTTACAACAGTGAGATCTTTTTGCTTTCCCCTGCCACGTTCGGTGGGGGTTCACGGCCCCACGTGTTTCGACTTGTTGGTTGGACATGAGGGGATTTTAATTCCTGCTTTGCCGGGGGTTCGGACCTTTTTCCTCAGTTTACCTCTTCCCCTGTCTGGTTTTTTTTTCGGAGTAATCGCGGAGTTGGCGGGACCAGTGTATGAAGAAGACGACATATAGTGGCCATTCCTTTATTGTTGTTTTCCCCCCCTTTCTTCTTCACCTTTAGGTGACTGGGAAGTCGTGGCTTGCTGTGTTCCCGTTTTTGTGTTCTCACATCCCCTGGGTGATTGCTCCGTAACACAACGCCCAGGCGCTCCGGCCTTGGCAACCGACAGGTTTCCCACTTCCCCGCCTGCCCCCGGTCCCCCTACCCGCCCTCGCTCCCTCCCGACGAGTCACCACCTCGCCCCCACCGTGAAGGCTTTCTTGGCACCCCTTCCCCCGGTTTTTTGTGAGGGGCAAAGAAACCCCCGCGTCTCTTCTTTAACATACGAATGGTGGCCTGGAGTTTTCTCACAGAAGCCGCCGAGTATTTTTTGATGAATCTTGTCTACCTGCAGTCTCTCGTTTTCCTCATACGTTGTGGTGTGGTGATTGAGCTCGTATTTTGTTAGGACAGTATTCCTCTTCGGGAGTTTTCGTCGTCAACCGATTAACCTTGCAACAGGCCACCCGTATTCCTCTAGTTTCTGGACAAGATTGTTTCGGTTTTTATTTCTCCGAAGTCAGCAGGGTGATGGTTTTCCCGATTTTTGCCGGAGGAGGTTGGATGGGCCCAAAGTCCCTTTCCGTTTCGGCAGGGTTGATTTTGCCGGGAACCGAGGGAGGGATGCCCGGGGTTTTGATTTGGGCCACGAGTTGTTCATGCTTCTGTTTTGGGGGGGTCTTGGGCCCGCCCCGGGTTTCTTTGATCCCACCGCAGACAGTCACCATAAAAGAAGGCCCCCTCCCCCGATTTTTTTTGGACTGTGTGACCCCCAGATCCCTTAATGGAGTATCTTTTTTGTTTTGTCTCAGTAACTCGTTGCACATTCCCGGCACCGAGTTTTTTTTTTTCCTTGACTGATCCGCAAGGGTCCGTTCGTTTTTCTGGCACGACCGGCCACCGTTTTTTTGCCCAGCTTGAGTACAGAGCCCTTTGCCTTCCCTTTGCCACCGCGCGAACAGTGCTTTAACACCCCGAAAAATTTGATGGTAACCGCTCCCGATCTTCGGTCTCGAGGTCCCAATTCGCTTTTTTACACGTTGGACCGGGCCTCACCAATCATTTCGTGGAGCCTTCCTGGTTGCTTTTGCCTGTGTTTTTTTGGTCCCAGGCCACAAAGTGACCGCCCCCCCAATCTTTTCGGTTCCCAGAGGACCACTCTGGCCTTTCGATTGTCGGGTTTGTGGTTGGGTGAGGGCCAGGGGACCCCTGCTGGTCTTTACCCAGTTGCATTCAGAAACCCGTACGGTTTTTGCTTTTTAGGGTGGTTTCTTTTTTTTTTTTTGAGAGACAGCATCCTGATCGCGGTCCTTTTTTTGCCTGTCACACGGCCACCTGAAAGACCGGTTATTTGGTTTTTCCCGACGCGTGGACCCCGCAGTGCCCTGAAGCGCCTCGCCGCCAGCGATTGAACGCCGTTTTTTTCGACTTTTACGGAGCGACCGAAGATGATGCCCGGTTCTGGAGGAAAACCTGTCTTTTTATCAGCGCATGTCGTGTTTTTTTGTGATCGTCTCACCCCCCTGGAAGATTTTTACGGTTGACTGTTGTTTTTGAATCCTACGACAGTTTTTCCTTGTCCATAGAAAGTGCTTATTCTATAGATCATTTTTCCGGCGAGTTTTCGATCTTTCCGATTGCCCCTCCCCGTTCCGCGACACCAGGACACACCCGCCGTTCTTTTCCCGCCCCATGGGCCACCCGAAACTTTTTTTTTTTCGACCACCCCACTGTTACCGTCTTCACTTGAATGCAACGTACTATGGTGTCTTAGACCATTTTTTCTTTCGGCCGTTTTGTTTTTTGTTGTCCTTTTTTTTTTTTTTTTGCACTCACCTGCTGGGCCCAGTTTTTGCCCTGCACCAGGCACCCTGCGACAAGTTGGCCCATTTTTGCCACCAATTTTGCGCTTTGTGACCTCATCTGCCGGCCTGGGAGCCACAAGGGCCTTCCACCTTAGTCGTTTTCTCTGGGGCCTTGGGGCGCAATTCCCGCTCTCCTTCTTGTGTGAGATGTACGTCACAACTTGCGCAAGCTTTCACATTCCCAGTACAACTGTTGCCAGAACATGTCGGGGCAGTGGAGGGCCTATTTCGCTCGGCCAGTTACCGGCGGGAGTTTCCAAGTCGCCGTCCGAAGACCCGCTGATAAGAAGTGTCTCGGGTCCTCGTCTGCCGTTGGACTTGTCTGGACTGGGCGGGCCCGTTTTGCAGTCCTTCATAGTTTCTATTTTTCTTGCGACAGTTCGGTGAAATTTCCTGGCGTTGTATTCCCCCACCGTGATTCTGCTCAAGCGTTGACACAGTCGGTGCCCCGTGTTTGGGAACGGGCCCCTTTTTTTTTCTCCTCCGTGTTGCCGTGGTGCTCGGCTCTGTCTGTGCTCCTGTTTCCTTTTTGGTCTACTAGTGGACTACTCTTTCACTTTCGTCCTACCTTTTCATCTACTGACGTTTTTTCCCTTCACGCGACATGCGTTCTCGTCCGGCATCTGTGTGCTTCCCTCAACCTTGCTTTTCTGGTTTCAGACTTTGATTTACCCTTGCCTAGTTGTTCCCACTACTTCTCTTCCTTGTGTCTCAGCTCTTCTTAGTCGGGGCGTGCCTGCATTCGCGCTCTACGATGGCCGCGTGCCTCTCTCCCGCATGGGTTTGGATACGTGGGAATGCAGCCATACGTGAGACGGTTCGTCGATAAAGACCTGCTCGATAGGACGATCGCCCTTGTTTTTGATTCTCCCTCTCCATTTCGAGCCACCGAGCGAGACTATCTGGGAGATGAGTGACAGTGAGAGCGGGGACCGAGTGGTGAAGAGATGCGGACTGTTTTTAGTTGTGCGGGAGGCTCCCCCGTTAACCTAGTTGTCAACGTACTTTTTTTTTTCTGTCCAGTAGTGATGTTTTTTTCACGGTTTGTTTTTTTTTTTTTCTGTTTTTTTCCTCTCCTAGGGACCGACGGAGACTGTGTAGGAGTTTATTTGGGATTTCAAGCCAGACCCTGCGTCGATTTAATTCAGGTAGGCGGAGTTTTCCCCCCGGTTTAGTTCCCCATTGCTTGGAACCCCGTCTCGACAATCTCTTTCATGTTGTAACGCGGCCACAGTGAGCGCACTTCGACCCCCCCCATGAAACGAAGCGCATTTTGTCAACCCTTCCCCCCTGGCTGTCTGGCGGGCCAAGATGGTTTTTTTTTTTTTTCCATTCTGAGTCTTGTTGATCTATCATCCCCGTGCCGCCGCGAGAGTCAGCAGAAGGCGACTGTAGCAAGGCGCTCTGAGAACTGGAGTCCGAACGTCCCCACCCTGCCTCCGACCGGGGAGACTTGCTGGTGTTTTTTTTTTTACGCTGCCCCCCCCCCGTCCGTGCCGGTTTTTGTCCCACCATCCGGCACCGGTTTTGCCTGGGGAAAACACTTTTTTCCTCTCCCGGTCCCGGGGTTATAGTTGGACCCTTGACGTGACTTTCTTTTCGCTTGCCGGGCGTTCTATTTGTATTTGCCCGGTTGGGATTTTAATTTGAACCATGCCCCGCCGCGCGCGCCCCTTCTTGGAGGGTACTTCGCGCTGGCCAGCTTTTGTTATAACGTAACCCGCCTTGGTTTTT
>Ga0179591_1160043_pt1 | contig 10910 bp, 9 predicted proteins | sample CZOMad2_1_08_16f_FD_182891 | JGI IMG/M metagenome (GOLD analysis project Ga0179591, IMG submission 182891) | Vadose zone soil fungal communities from Angelo Coast Range Reserve, California, USA - CZOMad2_1_08_16fungal (PacBio error correction) | ecosystem: Environmental > Terrestrial > Soil >... | reverse complement strand
TCCCCCCACTCCGGGCCGTCTCCTCTTCCTTCCTCCTACAAACCCGTTGAGCCACTTTCTTCGTACTTAATTCAGGCGGCCACCGAAGGCCGTTGCCTCCCCCCGGCACTGATCCGCAGTAAAAGACGGTACCCGACCTCTTGAATACTCCTTGGTAAGCCCCTCATTTCGGACCTGGGGGGCAGGTTGTGTGGGACGTGGTCGTCTTAATCTTCCTTGCCCGGCAGTTTTTCCTTTATGGAGTATTTCCCCGAATTTTCCCCCCCTTTTTTTTGCCCGTAATCGAGGCTCTTCGACACCCCTTCCTGCAAAAGCCAGGTGCTTGCCGTGCTCGGAAAGCTTTTTCTTCCACCCCCCCATTCGACCTCCGGTCCCCGGATTTTGCTCTTTCCTGGATGAAGAGCCCACCACTTTTCCCCCCCTTTCTGCTTTTTTTCTTCCTAACTCCTGATTCTTTCCCTCCCCGTTCTCAGGGTGATCAAGCCGCATCGGTGCCCCTTCGTCCGATCGACACAAAAAGTTCTACTCTTCAATCTCCCCAAAGTTTTGATCTCTCCCCTCGACAGCGATTTCTATTTTCAGACCGGTATTTCCCCTCCCATCTTTGCCTTGCAGCGTTTTCCCCTCCTTGCCTCCCTCAGCCCCCCGAGGAAAGCCCTTCCTTGCTTCCTCCCTATTCTTCCTTCCGAGAACGAAGGGTGACCCTAGCGTGGAATCCCTTTATTATGGGAATTCTTGTTCTCGAATTGGAAACCCGACCTTTCTCATGAAACAGGCTGTGATCCTGCTATCCCCTCTTCAGTGCCTTTTATCCGTCGACTTCGGGATGTTTTTTCCATCCGAGGAAGAGATTTCGTTTCTGCTGCCGACTATGAGCGCGGATTACCGGCGAAAGATTCTCCTTCCTTTTCGCTCCCCTGGCGTCGCATTACATTTAATCCCGTTTCCCTTTTTGCGTCAGGCCGTTCTTCCCCTACGAGTTACAACACCTTTGCTAGAATCTCAGTTCTGATGTTCTCCGGTAAGGCAAATCCCGTTCACAATATCCCCTTTTTTTTTTTTTTCGTCAAATACACCAGGCCTTCCCCCCGACCCCCTTTTGCCAAACACGTGTAGGAAACCTCCCTTTTCAAGACTCCTCCGTTCACCCAGTCCCCTTTCTCTCCCCCCCCCCCCCCCCTTTTTCCCTGCCTGGGAGAGTGACGGGATACTACCTTGAAATCGTATTAAACGTTGGTCCTTTCCTTCTTCCGTACGTCTGACGTGAGCCCTTGTTCCCCACAAGATCCTCTGCTTGGCTATGTAACTCTCTGGAACTTTCCCTTTCTTTTTTGCCAATAGTAACTTTCTTCCCTCATCTTTTATAGCGCCTCCACCCCACCTTTTTTATAGATTAGGTTTCATTGATTGATGAACTCCTTGCCGGTGATTGACCTACCTTTTCTCCAGTCTTTCATTCTGAGGAGCGGTGGTTATAAACTCCTTTACTGTCCCTCGTAGGACCCCAATTTCCTCTTACGGATACGACTTTTCCCCTACGAATGTGTCGTTGCTTCGCCCCTGATGGTGTTAATAGTGGAGAAATTTTTTCCAAATGCCCGGTCCACCCTTTCGTGGAACACGTGGGCAGCTTTCTCCCGATCGTTCTCATCCCCTCAACAACCGAGTGACTTGCTCAGCCGCCCCTCGAATCATTCCTTTCTTCCACCCTAGAACTTCTTCCCTTTTAATCGCAGTGATTAATGATGCCCTTTTTTTTTGAATCTCCCCAAATCCCCCCCCCCCGGTGGTTCCCTCGTTTAACAGTTGGGCGCACGTCCCCTTTCCTCCCTTGTATGCTTTGAAGCTTTTTTGACCTCTTGTAGCCCTTTTTTTCTACTGTGCGGAGGATAAAGGAAAATGGTGTGTTTTTAACACCGACAGGAATCCAAGTGTTCCCCTTCGTTTACTGTGCTTTGGTCATCCACCCTCCTTTCTGCATCCCCACTGCGTGCAGGATGTGTCCTGCTTTTGTCGTGGACGTCCCCGTTTCCTGACTGTCACAACATCAGACCCCCCCCCCCCATCGGTTTGACCTCGGACACCCCCACGTCTCTTCAACGATGACTTCCCAGCGTTTGTGGTCGCATCGAGAGGGACCTATCAGACTCTTTCTTTTTGGTTCTTTCTGCAGGGACGTCATGGCCTGGGGCTTTCCCCTTTTCTAGCATCACCACGTGTCGAAGATTCCATTTTTCCCCCCAAAATGTTAGACCGTTTAAGTGCCCTGACGACTTTTCCCCCTCTTCCCGTGAATCCCTTTGAGGGGGCCGTGCCGAGTCTGGTTCCGGAGCCACGAGGAGATGAGTTATCGTGATGTTCTCCTTCCCCCCGCTGTCACCAGGACGTAATAAAAACGGCCTATACCTCCCCCGCTATTTAAGGCCATCCAATTCTCCCGGAGGCTCTTTTTCCCCCCGACCTTCCTTTCCAACCGCAATTGCGACCGTAATCCCACTCCGCTCACTTTTGAAAGTACCATCTGGAATAAAACAAAGCGACGTTTGAACCACATTGCTAGGATCATTTTTTCGCAGCTAAGCTCCTCTATACTCCTCTATGCCCCCCCCATGCTCTCTCCCCCACCCAAGGAGGAACTCGGGAGCTTTTCCCCGTGTTCTTATTGGAAGCGTTTCCTCCCTCTTGCTGGGTCCTCCTTTTCCCTTTGTTCGACAATTATTCCCGGCCCCTTTTTTCTCCCCTCTTCGTGAATCGTACAGTCTTTTTCCCGCGGCAAGACGGGGATCGGGACATTGCATCTTCTCTCTGGCCTTTTCCACTTCATTGAGGATACCCCGCCCTGTCTCCTTTTTCCTCTTCGTACTTCTCCGACGCTCTTTCCGTCATACGTTTTATGCCGGAAATGATCTCGTTTTGTTTTAGTCCCATCTATCTAATTATACTCCTCCAGTTTTTTTTAGTTTTCAGAGACGTTCCCCCCCAGCTCCCTTCTCTTCCCCCCTGGAGGCGGTGTAATATTTGGAGATTCCCGAAGGACACCCCGTCCAACTCTCTTTTCTGTGACCTGTGAAGTAAGGTCCCCTTCCCCCCCCCCCCCTTTCACACTGAGGGTCCTGGTTTTTTTCCCCTCCAATTTTGGTTTATTCATCGTGACGGACTCCCCCCTCCTGGCAGCCTCTGCGTCCCCCCATGAATCGACCCCACGTGCTTGGTCTCATCCGAAAAATCCTAGCCCTTTCCAAGTCCTGCGGTCTATTGTGGGACCAATTAGGGTTTCCTTTTTTTTTTATTTTGTATATTAAATCTTCGAGGGATTCGTCCTGCCCCTGGATACGGCCCCTTGTTCTTTCTTTTTGGTGATGGTTAACCGATTGAATTCCCCCCCCTATTGCAGGAATTTTGCTGATTCCCCTTATGAGTGGAAGGCCAACGTGTTGTAGTTCTTCTTCTCCTGAGGCCTTTTTCTGCCTCAAATACAGTCGGGGCCCCCCCCCTGGTCTCGGAACCCTCTCTGAAAGGGCCCCTTTTAACATTCTTTGATGCGCCTCCTCCCCTTTCCCCTTTCTAATCAATAATCGTCCGGTCCCTTCTTTTCTTATTTTTTGATCTACTTCCCTTCGGACAACTCCTCCTTCACTTATTGTTTCACTTTCTTCTCTTCGAACCATTTTGGATGCTCTCGGGGAACGGATGCTCCCCCCTTCTCTTCTCCGATGATCATGGGACCCAAATAGACTTATGAATTGGCTCCGTCTTCCACCCCTACCTGGCTGATCTCGGTCTTTTCCCTTTACTTTTGGTTTGGTCAGAAAGTCACACCCTTCTTTTTTCTTATTTAGTCGTTGTCTTCCCCCTTTTCTCAGTCAGCTCAACGGCACGGACCTGTTTTCTCCCCCATTTCTTGCACTCTGTGTATTTTTCCCTTTTGGTTGATTCACCCAAATCCTTTCTTTACTGTCACGGGAATTCCTGATTGACGGGTTTCGCCCCACGCAGAAACCGCCTTTTTTTTCCTTTCCGCCTTCAAGGGAACCTCCCCCCCCTGGCTCAAGGCTTCTATCGCTTACCCGCCTTTAACCATCTCTGTTTTCGAGATCGCCCAACTGATACCGTTTCCCCCACACTTCGGCTGAGATTTTAAAAATCTCCTGTTTTGCGCTGCTTTACAAGCAATTTTTTTCCCCGGTTGAGTTCGATTTTTAGATTTCCCTTCTCCGTTCATCTCGTTTGGTAAACGTGCTTTTTTTCTTTCCCTTCTTGCTCTAATGCCTCACGGATTTTCCCCCCAAGTTAGGTGGGCTGACATTCCCCCTGCACCCTTACCCCTTCTTTTTCCCCCCATCATAGGGGTTTGCTAATAACCCGATCGTGATCTTGATTCGGATATTCGCTACCCGTGGCCTTACTTTTCCACTTTCCGTACGTTGAATAAAAACGCTTTTCTAAGCTGAGCCGGTCGATCCCCCCCCCCTTCTGTCTTCACGCAAAATCATTTCCTTTCTATCACTTATGTTGGAGGCGCTCCACGACCTTCCTTTTAGTTCCTAGTGGGTCATAATCACCCTTGCGCCCTCCTATCCCATCTTCCAGCGACCATCGTCCTTTTGCACCGTGGCACGACGAAGCTTGGGGTTTTTTTTCTTTCCATCTTGCTGACCACCGTTTCTCGCCCTCTAGAGTCCAATCCCCGTCTCACCCTTTCCTCCTTGGAGCTCTTTCTTCTCCTTTCCTTGTGGCGGTCCGTCGTTTTCCCTCTTTCTACAGGGGGGTTTGGAGCATTGCTTCTTCCCGGACCCGGTCTTTTGTCGGCTCCCCCCCTGTTTTGGACCCGCTTCCGGCAGCAGACACCTCTTTCAGATGAGCTCCCCCTGGGTGGGGACTCTTGTGAATTTCTTTTGCCTCGGTCTTGACCCCCCTCGCCGCCTTTTCTTTTTCCATTTGAATTCCTTCGCCCTGTTCCCTCTTGCCGCCTCGTTCGTAATACCTTTTGTCTTTGTGCTATCGTTTCTTTTGCATGCTCACCTTAGCTCTAGTAAGGCTGATTGCCACCTCCTTACGGGACACGGCAATTCGCTTATCGCCTTTGTTAAGGCATCTTCCATGTTGGCGGGCAACCGTGTCCCCCCGGTTTAATTTAGATTCCCACGGTTTTTTCATTAATAATTCCCGTGATTGTACCCGTCTTAATTAAAGTTCTTTCGCCTCATTAGCTAAGTCTTTCGATGTTTGCGGTCCCTTTGCACGAGACTTTGAAGCCGCCCCCGCTTACTCACGGGACTTGCCTTCCCGGTCTGATTCACTCCTTTAACGGCCATGGGCTCCCCGGTTGGCTCTCATATAGGCACTGTTTTGAGGGTTTTCGTTTCAAGGAAGTGGCTTCTTTTCCGTCCGCGGTTTTGGATTTTCATTCGTTTTTTTCCCCCCCGCCTGGAACCCTGTTACGCCCCCCCTCCTCGAGTTTTGATGGTACAACCAGCCTCCCCTCAGTTTTTTTTTTTCTTCCCCGGAAATCGCCCTTTTTTGCCTCTTTGACCGTCGTTTCGAATAAGTTGATTCCGTTGTTCGTCTCCCGTGGCCATCTTCCTTCTTTTGTTGCCCCAATGGCACGGTGCCTGTCGTACGAATGATGTCTTTCGTTTTTCCAACGCGATTTCCCCCCTGTTCCCGGAGCCAGCATGAAACCACAGTTCGGTGCCGTCGTTACTGAGGATCCGACCCTTTTCCCCCCCCCCCCACGCCACACCGTTACGGCAAGCCTTACTTTCAGGAGGGAGTTACTACCTTTTTCCGCTGATCGGGGCACTGCGTCGTTTTTGCACCGGCCTCGTTTTCTTTCCAGTTCATGTTAAGAAGTGTGGCTTAACAGTTGGCTCGCCCCTAATTAACGTTCTCGGACCGTGTTTCTCCGTCCTGAGTTTGGCCGCTTCCCCGTTACTAAGATCTTGTTTTTTGACAATTTTTTCTCCCCGGTCCTAGGATCCGGCCATGGGTTTTTCTTCCCTCCTTCGGTCTAATGAAGTCTTTACTTCCACGTGGCGAACCCGTTTGGATTCCCTTTTTATGTGGTCCGTGCTTCTTCCCTTTTTCTCCAGTCTGTTTAGTGCGTAAACGCAGGCTACTCCCCCCAATTCCCCCTCTTAGGATACAATCCACGACTCCGCTTCCGCTCCTGAACACCTCTTACCTGGCCCTTCACACTTTGTCGCTTTTTCTCTTGGCGGTTCTCTGGAAAACCCAAAGGTGGACCAATTTTTCCTTCTTTCCCGCACGGACCCCCTTGACGTGCTTCCTTCATCCTCATTTCTTAAGCACATCTGCTGGATTTTCTTCCCTCCCCCCCGTTCCAAGCCCTTTTTTTACCCCCATCAGGCCGGCGTGTATGCTTACTTTTGGTTCTTTTGCGACTCAGGAGTGACTGTGGTTCTTGCATCCCTCTCTTTTTCTGTGCAATTCGCGTGCTAAGCATCCTCTCACTTTCAATTTTTTTTTCGACACAGTCCGGTGAAGCTCCCCGACATTTTTTTACTCCTCTGGAACCGCAACCGCTCTCACGGCGTTTCCCAGTACTTGTTTTCGTGATGCCGTTGTTTTGCTTGTCCCAGACAACAAGGCGCCATCCCATTTCCCTTTTTATCGAGGCTAGCGGGACGGCGACCTCCTTCTTTTAGGGGACTTCACCCCTTCCATGGGTGTTTTGCCTCCAAGCCAGGGTCAACCACCTCCCTCTTCGCACACAGCCGGATGACCCCCAGGACTTTGTCTTGGTGGATTTTGTGGGCCGACTGTCAACACGGGCATTAACCGGAGCCAACTTCTTCTTCTTGTTTGATCCTCCCCCTGGCCGGTTCTCGTACCACTTTTTCCTCCCCTTATCCCCTGTTGAAAAAGACCTTGGAACCTCATTCAGATTCCCTCCTGTTGCTTCGTTGTCCCAATTTGCTCGCTCCTTTCCTCCCTCCTTTTGTAAGAGATCAAGATTGACGGTCAAGCCACCAGGTCTCATTCTTTTTTCTTTTCCTTATTTTGCTCCGTCTTTTTCGGTGTCCTTAGTGTATTAAGTGGTCCCCCTTCCTCGTACGTTTTCCGATTACAACGCCGACGTATTCGGTGTGCCTCTGGTCTTTTCCCGGTTTTCTCTCCCCCCCCTTGCTCACTAACAATAAAAATCGTGTAAGTCCCTTCTTTTTTTCTTTATGCGGTGGTTGACACTTATTTACACCGCACTGTTTTTTCTTTGACAATTCTCTTCTTGATTCGCGCGTGAATCTCGTCGCTATTGACAAGGTTTAATCTGTGTCTTTTCCCTCACCCACGGTCAATACCATGTCCAACCCTTAACGACCCGCCGTGAGTCTGTTTTCCTTCTCGTGTCGCCAAAACCTTCGGATGTCTTTTTGTCGGTGTTAGCCCAACCTCGTCATTAGCTTGCTTCTCTTCTGAATTTCCTTTTCCTTTCTTCTAGATTCCTGATTCCACACTTCAAATCGTCCCTTCCCCTTTACAATCCGGTCCCGCAGAACGCTTCTGCATCTGTTCAAGGTTTTTTTTCGTATTTAGGTGTAGAAATCTTAAGCGGATGTGATTTCCGACCATGATATGAGCTCCCTTCACGTTCTTGCCGTCCTGGTCACTTGCTTATTTCCCTTCTCCTCCCCCCCCTGTTTTCTTTAAGCGGCTCAAGCCGCCTCTTCCCGTCCCCCCAATGTGGAGGGCCAGTCCTTATCCGGGCATAAGCCTGCCTTTTGGCTTTTGGGATTTACAAAGAGTGTTGAGTTTTTTGGTAGTCACCCGCGTTTTACGTTTCCAACAGGTACCGGGGCCCAGGCAGGCTGCACCGGGCGCCATACATTGCGTTTTTACGCCAACAAACTTGCGCAGTCTTGATCTCCCTCTTCATTCGGGCATCTTCCCTGAATCCACGAAGAGCGGATTCCTGTTAACTCTTTCACCCCCCTTAAACGATAGGGTACCCTTTCCCAGTTTCCGCCGTTTTTTTTCTTATAAACTAATTCCCTTCTGCTTCCCGTAGGTTCCCTCCACTTGAGACCGTTCTCCGTCCCGACCCTTAAGTCTGCCCCCCCTTTGACGTTGCCTACCCGCGTCCTGATCCAGTTTAACGCTTTTTCCTTCCACGGTAAAAGTTTGATAATCTTTTCCTCAAGGCATTTACATACTTGTTTGGGTGTGTTACGGTCCCTACCCTTCTAAACGTACGTCCCCTTCACTTTTCATTCTGTTTTCTGGATTTACCACCGAATTGACCCCAGTTTTAAAACGATTACTTACGTGATCTCGCCAGAAAGGTGACGTCCCCCAATCAGGTTATTGCAAGTGTTCCTTGGTAACCCTTCCTATAACTTCTTTAGACGCCAGCGTTCCTTATCTGGTCTCTTCTTTCTGACCGAGAAAAAACTTAGGATTCTGTTGGGTCCCCTCCTTCGTGATTTGCGTAACATGTTACATCGTTCCGCGATTGTCACGCCGCCACTCTTCGAAACGTCGTCCGCTCCCCCCCACCACAGGGAATCCTATGAGTGATCCCCGTTATACCCTTTCCAGTGAAACTAGTTGACTGGGTCCATGCCCGTTTGTGACTTAAGACGTGCGGACCTCCTCTGCCAAGTCGCGTTGCTTCCCACCCATCACCACGGAACTCCCTTTTTTATCCTCGATGATTCGAGGGACTAACTTTTCAGTTGAACCCCGTTTCACCGGGGAGCTTTATGGAATTCTTTGCTTCTGAAACCCGAGCCGTTTTTTTCCCCGCCCCAAAGCCCTGTGTGCATCTATGCCTGAACAGCGCTTGCTTGAATTTCAGTGTCGTAGGGTGCTTTTTTTAACCCCGGGAAGAGGAGTGCGACGTTGATTTCCTGTCTCCGATGCGACAGATTATATCCCCTCGGCCGCTTAGGCCGGCGCCGTCATTCGACCCTTGGCGGGCCTGCACCGTGCTGACCTTCCTTCCCGTCTTTGGTCAGTCCGAGGCAATTCCAAACGGAGTCCCAAACATTTTTCTTCCCTTCCGCTGATGCTAGTAGTTGCCGGACCGTTCCCCCGTCTTTTCTCCAACCGCGACGTCGCTAAATCCAAAGAACAGTGGGTTTCTCCCCATTATTCTCCCACCCCGTTTAGTTAACTCCCCTTGTCTTTTAACGAAGAGGCATCCACTCCCTTTTTTTCCAACCCCGATGCTCAGGCCGCCTTTTTGAGCGGATTTTTATGATTCGCCAACGATCGCCCCGTTTTCCAGTCCTCTCTTTTTCTAGCGGACGTGCGCCCTGGGCCCCTCATCTTTCCCTTTGGCGTTACATCGAGGACCTCCTTTCTTTACACGAGACTTTGAAGGTCTTTGATCGCGCCTCACCAAGTGTATCTTTTTTTTGGGTGGCGTCTTAACCCGTCCGGAGGTGATTGTCGACCGTTCTCTTTCCCTTTGCTTTTTTTATACCTGACGGCATGCCCCCGCGTGACGGACCATGTCGGTACTCAGGATCACTATCAAGCCCCCCTTTTTTTTGTTGTCTCGATCCCACCAGATGATGTGAGAGGCCCCTTAAAGGTCGCCTTCCCTGCCGTCCCCATTTTTCGTGTTTTTTCCACATCCGGTTGATTCTTATATCCCTCTCTTCTCTCTCCTTCGTGAAACCTGATGGGCTCGACGTTCCTTCTTATAACTGCCACAAGATCAGGAACTCGTTTCCCCCTACTCTCCGTTCTTTTGTTTGTTTTTTTTGAATCCACTCCCCCCCCTTTTTCGCCGGTATCCAGTTGGGGCGCGCCGTACCCGCTGAAATTCATTTGTTAAGGCTATGTAATCATTAAGCATTGCTGCCTTTCCCCCTTTTCTTCCCTCCTACCCTTCTTGTCTGCTTTCCCCTTCCCCAAGTCAATTCCAAGGTTTCCTGTCCTTTTTTTTAGGATTTTACATAACACACCTTTTTGTAGGCATCCCGTGCTGAAGGATTTGCTCCCACGGTTCCTGGGGATTTTTCGAAGCGGAGAAGAACGTTTCCCCCCCCCTCAATCAACAACAAGTCAGTTTTTTCCTTTTTAAACAACCCGTAGACGTGCCCAGCACTCTCCCTCCCTTCCTCTTATGCGGCGTTAAGTCCAGTTCTAGAAGTCATTGAGTCCACCTTTTAGACTGTTCCGCATCGGAATGGCTTTCGTCTGATTTGTCCAGAAACTAGATCAGCCGTTTCCCCAACAATTCATGAAGAGTCCAATTTTGACAGCCTCACTTTTTTTTCCCCCGACGAATCCCCCCTCGGTCGTCCCCCGGTACAGTTTTTAGCCCCGAGGAGAGGTGTCGCAGTGAGCTTTTAATCCCGCTGTTCCCCCCCCGGAAAGGAATAAACGGCAGAGTACTCCCCCCTCACTTTTCCGTCCGACCCTCCCGGGTCTTTGTTCCATCAATTCCGAACGTGGCGTCCCCGCCTTTCTCTCCCTTATTCCACACAATCCTGCACTTCCTTGCTTTTAGTCCCCTCGAGGGACCCCCCCCCTCAGGCCCCCCATGGAGTCAGGAGCGGACCTTTCCCTTGACGAAGCACGACGAAGAGGGAACGAGCATGAACAAAATGGACTTCCTCGATTGCACCCTCTTCCACTCTGGATTTGCACCGAGTCTTCAACGAGTGCTTGGGTCTCGGGAATTTTCCTAAATCACGTGCAGGGGCTCCCCCCTTTTTCTTCCAGGGTCGGCAGGTAGTGTTTACCTTCCTTTTCTACAGTTGTATTTGAGCCCGAAATACTTCTTGATTTATTAATTTTTGATCCTAAAATTCCAGGCAGGCCCCCCCGAGTCTCTTGACTTTATTCGTGACTTCTTTTCTTTCCTTCTCATTTCCGCCATCAGAGTTCTCCTTCCCTATACGTTTGTTCTACCCACCCCACCCCCCCCCTAATCT
>Ga0179591_1344881_pt1 | contig 10911 bp, 14 predicted proteins | sample CZOMad2_1_08_16f_FD_182891 | JGI IMG/M metagenome (GOLD analysis project Ga0179591, IMG submission 182891) | Vadose zone soil fungal communities from Angelo Coast Range Reserve, California, USA - CZOMad2_1_08_16fungal (PacBio error correction) | ecosystem: Environmental > Terrestrial > Soil >... | reverse complement strand
CCCCCCCCCAGATCAAATTTTTTTCCCCTGAATGATGCTAAAAAAAAATCTTTCCCCCCCTCTGTTTGTTGGGATCTACCTTCCCCCCTTCTTCCCCTTTCGGCGGGGAGGCGGGAAATTTCTTGGTTCAGCCCCCTAAGAAGCACACTTTCCCGCTCCCTGTCGAAGCGGCCGAGATTTTTTTTTTCTTTTTCAGCGTGAGAAAAAACTGTCCTCCCTGTCACCCCATCCCGAACTAGGGAGGAAACATGTCCCCCCTTTTCCTCGTTAAGGTTCCCGCCCTTTTTTTTTTTTCCAATGCGTTTCCCTTTCTCGCCAGGTCAGCAGTATTGCTCCCCCTCCCCATCTATCTCTTTTCCTCCCCCCCCCTCCCTTTTTTTTTTTTTTTGGTTGATCCTCGGGGACCCCCCCCCCATTAGTCAATGAGTCTTTTTACGGGCCTTTCCTTTCCCCCTTCCACAACCGGCTTTCCCTTTTTTTTTTTTTTCTTTGAAAGGGTGGATCACTGCGGGGGAGGGATATTACTCCCTTTTTTTTTTTCTACCGATGGACTGTTTACCCCCCCAACCCCGCGTCAGTTCCCCCCCCCCCCCTTTCAAACGTCACCTGCTTTTTTTCTGGGTGAAAAAATTATCCAAACCAAGGGAACCGCCCCCCTTCTCCCCCCCAATGTTCCTCTTCTTGAATTTTCCCCCCCACCCCAGAAACCCTCTGGAAAGGTCTTCCGTATTTTTTATGCACTTTCCTCGGGTGGAACACGACTTTTTGTGTGTAATGTCTCTCATTGGGATACTTACTTCCTTTTTTTTTTCTCTTTTTCTTTTTCCTATGAATTTTTTGGTGTTTTTTTTCCTTGCAAGCAGGATATTCCTGGGGTTTTATGCGTTTCAGGCGAGTCTCCTCAACCCCCCACAGAGTTCAGTCCCCCCCCCAGGTGGAGTCTTCGATGGTTCTTCTTCCTTTTAATGATTTCCGGGCGGGTTTCCTGTTTGTGTCCTTTTTCTTGTTCTGGGATTACTCTTTTTCAGGGGTTAAGTCACCCCTTTTGTTCCTTCTTTTACGAAATTTTTTTTTTTTGCGGTGTCAGCTTTTTTTTCGAACGGTTAAACGAATTCATTTTTTTTTTTTTTTTTTTCCCCTTTTTTTCTTTCCCCCCTTCGTTATTCCGTTCCAGTTGGAGTTTAGAGTTCCATATGAAGAGTGCTCCCCTGCTGCTTCGTCTGGCAGTCTTTCCTTTTTTTTTCCCCGTTTTAGGCGACCTTTCCCCTTTTGTTTTCTTTTTATGGAGGACCGCCCTTTTTCTTGGCTGTTCGTGTTTCCTTTTCTTTCTTTGCAGGGGGCGTAGGGCAGGTTCTTTCTTTTTCCTGGGGGGCGCGTTCCCTCGCTATTTGAGCTTCCCTCCCTCTCAGACGACTTCTCCCCCTTAGATGATTCTTTTTAAATGATATGAATGTATATCGGAAGAAGGTTTTTCCCCACTTTTTTCTCAAGGAGGAAGGTGCGGATCTTTTCTCTTTCTGAAGATTTTGAGTCTTCTTTTTTTCAGGACCCGCCTTTCCCCTTTTCTTTTTCTCCCACAGGCGGACCGGAGAAGCCTCTTTTTTCTTTTTTTCCCTTCCTCTCACCCGGTTTTCTGATGCTATACTTCCCCTCCAGGTATTCCCCTCCTCGGAAACCTGCACAGGAGACCCCCTTTCTGTAATTTGGGACAGTCTTTTTTTTTTTGGAGTACCGTCACCTTTTTGGATGAGGAACCTCTTTTCCCCCTGGAGCTACCCCCCCCCCCCTTTACTGACTTCTGAGAATAAACGGGCTAAACTTTTTTCGATCAGAGTCTTCTTGTGTTCGATCAGGACAAGGCCCCTCGGGTCTTTCTACATTTTTTCCAAGGTTTTGCGCCTTCCCTCCCGGTTCTTATTCGTCGGTTCTTTTCTCCTTTTTTTTTTCTTGGCGCCTGGTGTTATCCCCGGCGGGCAATCCCCGTGAAAACTGTTCTTTTTTTTGTCTTCCTGCCGCATGGAGGTGTTTTTTTCGCGTTTTTTTTTCCTCGTGGCATTTTTGAACAACTTTTTAAGAACTCTCCCGCACTCCTAACCCCGGTTGAATCCCCCATCCTCTTATCGCTTTTTTTAAAGATTCTGAGAGAAGGCCCCCCCCCCCCCCCCACCCAAGGATTCTTAGTCACTTTTTTTCCCTTTTCCCTTCCTTCAGTTCTGTTGTTGTTGATTTTTCTTCTAATAAGCTTTTTTCGGCCTTGTTCGCATGCTTCCCCCCCCCCGCGGGTAAAATACTTTCCCTTATTTCACTTGGAATTAACACCTCTTCCCCCTTTTCTTCCAAGAAAACGTTGTAGAAGCCCTCTGCCTTCCCCCCGGATGAGCATTCCACCCTCCATTTTCTCCACTCCAGCCAACTTCCCCAGAGTGCTCAAAAGTTTATGAACTCCTCTTCCTTCCCCCCTCCCTTCCCCCTGAATCCGCCGAAATGTCCCTCCCCTTTTTCCTATAGTTCGTTCCTCCCATGCGCACCCAGGTCCTTTCGCATGGATTCCTCCCCCCCCTCTCGAGGAAAAAAACGTTGGTCCCCCTTGATGGACTTCTTCTTTCTTGGGTGAGACGCCCGAAGGGAGTAAGCCCCTTTCCCCCCCCCCCCCTTCTTACCTTTCCCAATTCAGAAAACTCGTTCTCCCTTTTTTGTCTCCCAGTTCGGGCGTATGGGTTCGGTCTCTTCCTGTGTCCGAAAGAAACGTTTGCTTTCTTGGTCCTTTTTTACTAGGCGAGCGCTTTCAATTGTTTTAGGTCTTTCGGTAGGTTAAATTTCCTCCTCCCCCCAAAAAATGCTTTTCTTCCCCCCGACCGAGATCCTTCTCCCCGTCTTTTTGCGAATTGTCCCTGCACGTTTTGCCGAGGATTTTGCTTCAGAATTCCTTTTTCTTTTCCTTCTTAATTTGGCTATCTTTTTTCCTGTTGGCAAAGGGAGCAAACCCCCCCCTTGTAACAAAGATGATCCCCCCCTCCCTCCTTCCCTCCCCACAAGTACACGGCCAGCCGCCCCCTTTTCCCTTTGCGGTCTTAAGTCATCCCCCCCCTTCCCAGAGGAATTCGACGTACCCCTAGTAAAAACGGAAGCTACCCTTCCTTCCGTCGGCATCTTTTTCTTTTCCGCTTTTTTTTTTCATGCTGGAAAGGTCTCCTTTCCCCTTTCACATACGTGAAACCGGGTCTCTCCCTTTCCCTCCTCCTATGTCGTCAATCGCCGTCCCCTTCCTTCGTACCCCTCCCCTTTTCCCCCCCCTCCTTCCCCCAAACGTCCCTTCCACCTTCGTCCCCCTTTTGCACGCCGGTCCCTCACCCTTGTGCGCCAGCGACCCCCCTTTTTTTTTTCCCGAAACTCCCTTTTGTGCGGAAACCTTTCTTTCTCGCATGACGTCCCCCCTCCCACGTGATTCTCCTTTTTTTGAGCCCCTTTCCCCCCTTAAGCCGGTCTAGCAAATTCTCCCCCCCCCCGGAGGGCTTTTCCCAAAAAAGTCTTCCCCCCTTTCTGGGGAAAAAAAATGTTTTGCTTAAAATCGACCTCCTTGCCCCCTTTCAGATGTTTTGTTGGTTCCGAAAATTCAGCTGCTTTTTCCCTTGTGCGGGGCGGATGTTTTTCATCTTTTTGCCGATATTTGCACATTTTGCGCAGGGCAACGTTTTCCTTCGCCGCGAATTCCAGTTCCCGAGTCCAAAGGCGTTCTTGGCAGGCGTAAAACCTTCTCCCCCTTTTTCCCTCTTCTGCGTGATCCACCCTCCCCTTCTTTTGACAACTTTTTTTTTTTTCTTCAAGACAGGAATGCCCCGCAGGTACCTCATTTCCCCCCCTGTGTAATTCCATCGCTCTTTTTTCCTTTCTTTTGTTGTTGTTTTGTTTTTTTTTGATTTCTTTGTCTTCCCCCATTCGCAAACCTTCTTCCTGGCGATTTTAGGACCTCTTCGTGGGGCCTTTTTTACCCCCTATGTTTTTAAGAAAGGGGCATTTCTCAGCGCGGAGTGTATATTACGCACTTCAAGTTCCTTTTTTCCTGAATGGAAGGGAAAAACGCGGCGCGTTTCTTCCCTCCTCCCCTTTGTCTGCGCGGGGACCTTTCCTTTTGGATTTACCCTTCCCAACAAGTTTTCCTGAACGCTTTTCCTTCGCTGAATTTCCTTCCACCCCCCCCCCCCCCCCCCCACCAGCTGAAAGGGCCCTTCCCCTTTTTTTTTGTCTCAATTTTGTGCCGCAGCATTTCGGGTGGTTTCCCCCTTTTGTTGTGTCATGGGCTTCCTTTCTCCTTTATTGAATTTTTTTTACTGGAATTATGACGGCTACCTTCTGCGCAAAGCCAGGTCTTCCTCCCCTTTTCTTTTTTAAGGAGTAAGGGCTTGGTAGGGAGAGAAGCTAAGAAGGTCCTGCACCCCCCCCCTTTTTTTTTTTTTTTTCCTCTCGCGATGCTTTTTTTCTGTTTTTTCTTGCCGTGATGATGTCAGTTGGGCGATTTTTTGTTTTCTCCTTGGAAAATAAGCTCTTTTTTTTCCCCCTTTCCCCCTTCATGTTAAAGATCGTGCGGGCGATTCTCCGAATTTCTTTCTTGTTTTGAAGGGCGTTCTGTTAAAAGGGATTGTGGATTGGCGGCCTCTTAGGCTATCCTTCTTTTTTTCCCCCATGAGAGGGAACGGAGTGGGAAGGATGATGGCTTTCCCCCTCTCTTTCTTTCCCTTCCTCCCCTGTTTTAGGAGAAAAAGTCGAGGTTCATTTTCCTTTCCTGCGGGGTGAGGATTTTCTTTTTTCGGCCTTGGGGAGTAGGGTGGCTTTTTTAGAAGGTTTCTTTTGGTTCCTTTTTTTAGCCGGCCAGAGCGTATTTTTCTTGCAGATGGAAGAAGACTTCTCCCCCCCCTTCTCATTGCGGAAAATGGATCTTGCCCTCCTGAAGCTATACTTCCTGGGCTTTAATTAGAGGACACCCAGGGTTTATCAGACGGTAGGGATTTCCTTAATGGGACGTTCCTTTCCTTTTACCTAGATAAGTGAGATCGCCGATTCCCCCCCCTGCATTCCTTTTTTTATGTGCAGAACGTTCCCTCCTTATGCATATACTCTCCCCTTTCCCCTTTTTCCCCCGTGCCGAAATGGTTATCAGGAGGTTCCCTTCGAAATCCATTCCCCCTTTGGAAAAGTCGCCGGTGGAATTTCCTTTTCCTTCTTACGGGGCTGGACGGCCCTCTGCAAGCCCCCTGTTTGCTTTTTTTCCCAAGAAAGCACCTCCCCGGGATAAACTCCTTTCTTTTTTTTTCTTTATCAATGCGGGCGATCATGCTTTTCACCCAAAGACCTGACTTTTCCCATGACCGGGCTTCGAAAAGAAGGCGTTTCCTCCTTTTTCCTTTTGAAACATCCACTTTCCTTTTTTTTCTCAGGTGATTTTTCTTTTTCCTTGTGATTCGGCGGATCCTTTACCTGGAACTGGGTGCTGGATTACTTTTTTCCCCTTTTTTGTGATGGCATCCGGGTTTTTTTTCCGCGTGAATTTAACTACCTTTTCTCTTTCAACAGAGACGACTCCGGGAGTTTTTCTCCTTCCTTCTTATCGTATTTGGACCGGCTGTTCGGTCCTTTTCCCCCCAGGGGAGACCCCCCCTTCCTCTAGTGAAATCATCTTAATTTTCATCCTCCCCCTTCTTGATCTCATCGATGTGGTAGTTTCCCCTCCCGAACCATTCCGGGTAAAATACGATACGCGGATCCCCTTTCCCTTCCCCGATTGATTTTCTTTCCTTTTTTCTCCAACGAAACGTTGTTCGGCTCGTCCTCCCCCGGATTAGCATAACCCCTTTCCTTTTTTTTCCCCCCCTTTTTTCCCTTTGACGGAAAACGTGTCTGCCCTCCTTTCCCCCCTTTTTTCGCCATCCCCCTGATCCTTTCTTTTTCCAATGACCGATGATATCGTCATCCTGACGAACACAAAGGTCCTTTTCTCCCCCCCCATCCCTTTTGCTTTTTTCGAAGATCGCCGATGATTCCCCTTAGCGACCCGTGCCCCCCTTTTATGTGCAATTGATGAAGCCTTCAGAGAAAGTGGGTTTCCCTTTCCCCTTCCAGGGCCCGTAATACTTATCCCCCCCCCCCCCACGGCACACCCCCCCCTCATCAATTAGTTCTAAGGGTTTGGGCCTCTTTTCGTATGAATTCAGTTAGTCCTCTTTTTTCTCCCACCGTTTGCGAGTCTGCACAGACTTTCTTCTGCTTTAGAATTTGGTTTTTTCCTCCCCCCCTTTTTTTGAGCGAGGTTCGTTTTTCCCAAAAAGGAGGGAAGCCCCCCCTTTCCCCCCCCCCTCCCTTCTTTGTAACTATTTTTTTCCCTGAACAAATTTCTCTTTCCCTCGTCGTTATGAGGATCCCCCCCCCTCATTATAATAGAATTGCTACCTTTTTTTTTTTCTCCTCTTTGGGAACAGGCGGCACCAATACCCCCCCCTTCCCCCCTCGCACCGATCACCACCTTTTTCAAAACTCCTCTCCCCCAATTCCCAAGGAACAGCGCACCCCTCTTTTTTTGTCTCCCCCCCCCCCCCTGTGAACAAGAGGACTTCTTTGTCGAAGTAAACCGACCTCCCTTTTTCTCCTCCGTAGGCACTCTTTCATTGTTTTCTCGCGCCTTTTCCCCCTTTCACCTTTTCCGAATAAAGGATCTCCGACACCCCTTTCGCCCGTCCGAATAAAAGACGCTGCCCTTTTTTTTTCTTACCAACTTTTTTTTTTTTTTTTCCCGATAGTAAAATGAATTCTTTTGGGAGAGTAGTGAACATCCCCCCCCCCCCGCAGTGAACGCCGTACCCTAACTTCGAGCCCATTACAAAAAGACTTGGGCCTCCAAACCCTTCCCCCCCCCACAGGGTTTGAATTATTTCCCTTTTCTCTTTTCTTCCTCCCTTTCCCACATAAACGGATATTTCTTGCTTGCGCCACCCCTTTTGCTCCGTTAATCTTCTCCCCTTTCTTTTTCCCCCCAAATACGTAAGGATACATTGCGCTCCTTTTGTTCCACAGATTTGCTTCCCTCCCCACATCTGACGCACCGTGCCCAGATGTTTTTTGTTTGATCGGACACCCCCATTTGGGAGGGCCTTCTTTTTTTTCCCCCCTTGTGTTGAAGATATTTTTTTTACCCCCTTTTTCACCACACTCACTTTTTTTCCCTGTCAGGGGCCCCTCCCGAGACCCTCTCTTTTTCGCAGTAAGCGTGAGCCATTTAGTCAAAACCCCTTTTTTCTTTTCCAGGATTCCCGCCGCTTCGGAGTCCTCCCTTTCCCCTTTCTGAAATCCGTTGCCTTTCAGTGGCGTAACTTTCTTTTTTTTTCCTTTCACGAATGTGTATCCTTTTTTCCCCCTTTTTCCCCCCCCACACTTTTTTTTTTTTTGAGAAGTCCCGTCAATGAGGCCCCTTTCCCCTTCTTCCGTCATTCCTGGGCTCCCGTCAACCCCCCCTTTATATATTAAGACTTGATCAAGATCAAGCGGCCCTTCCTTTCCCTTTCCTTCCCCTGGCAGGGCAAGTTTTTTCTCCTTTTTTACTTTCCGTACCCCTTTTTTCTTTCGGCGGCTTAAGAGGCGTCCCCGTTGCTGCGAGGTCCCCTTTTCTTCCCCTCTTTCCCCTTTTTCAAAAAGGGAAATTCTCCCTCCCTGCGTTGTTTTTTCCCCCCCCATGTAACAAGCTGAAACTTCCCAAACAGGATGAATTTCCTTTCAGTCTAAGATTTTGGAGCAGTGCCTTTTTTGACCGATTGTCCCTTTTGTTGTGTTTCCTCCATGGATCCTTACGGATTTGCTTTCTTTTTCTCCATTCATTGAACTGGTTTCCTTTTTTTTTGTGGCGCAAGCAGTTTTATTGTGGGCTTTTTTCGATGATTTTTTTGAAAAGGAAGTTCCTCCCCCCTTCCTTTTTTTTCCTGCCTTTTTGGTCTTTCTCAGGGGATTTTTTCATTACCCTTTTTGGCGCTGTGACTTCCCACGGCTTTTTCCCTTTTTTTTCCTTGTTCATTCAAAGGGTTTTACGTTTCCTTGCGGGCTTTACTTTAATGAAGACCATTTTTTGAAGGGGTTTCCCTTCTACAGGTTTTTTCCCTTTTTTATTTTCTTTCCTTTCTTGGGATTCGGATGTTCACAGGCCTTTTTTTTCCTCCCGGAACCACCCCCCCTGTCTGATGATAAAGTAGCTCCTTCGAACCTGTTTCCTCCCACATTCTTCTTTTTCCGGGTTTATGCGGACCCCTGTGGCGGGATGGTTTTCCCTTTTTTTCCTTTCTTTTACCCTGGTGGAAGGGGGTCTTTTTTCCTCTTTTGTGGGACCGGTTTTTCCCTTTCCTCCAACCTTAGTTGGCGCCTGGGACACCCTTTCTATCATCCCCGCAGAACGAAACAGTTGCCAAACCCCCCCCCAAAGTAAGAGGGAGGAGTACTTTTCCCTTTTTTTTTTTTTCTTTTTTTTTTTTCCCTTCTGACTTTTTTTTTCCCTTCCCCTCTAGGGGGCAGACTTTTTCATTAGGAACCAAGGAGTCCTTTTCTCTTCGGCGGGTCGGGGGTTTTGATCCCTTTTTCTTTGTCTTTTGGAGGCGATTGATTCCGTTTTTTTTCCCCAGGCGACCCCTCTTTTTTTTTAGTTTGTGTGCAGAACGAGCAAACCGTTTTTCTTTTTCTAATACCCGTTTCCCCCCCTTTTTTTTCCCTTTTTCATTACGGCAGATTTCACCGGAGAACGAATTTTTCTTTACTTTCGCCGGTGGAAGTTATAAGTCTTCTTGTTGACGCCCCCCTTTTCCCCCTCCAATTTTCCCCAACCTCCCTGGGAAGTGCTGCTTTCAACTTCCCCCCGGGCCTTCCCCCCCCTTGCCTATCGGCGAAAGCCCTCTTTTCCTTCCTTTCCTGATCATGCGTACCTCTGATATTTTTTTTTCTATGACACGGGTGTTTTTTTTCCTTCTAAAGACGGCGACTGACGATATTCACCTTCATTTAGCGTTATTTTTCAAGGTGATGGCGAATTTGATAGGGGCGGGGGTCCCTCCCCCGGTTTTCAGTCAACTGGAACTTTCCTGCCTTCTTTTTTTTTTTCCCCCCCTCCCTTTGGCGGGTGGATGCATCCCCTTTTTTGCATGGACTAGAAACATTTTTTTTTCCCCCTTTTTTGCTACTCCAGGCGGGTGAACTTCCTTTCACTCCGTGTTTTTCCCTTGCTGTTCGGGAAGGCGAGCATTTTCTCATCTTATCTCTTTTTCATCCTCCCTTTTTTGTTGTGTTTTTCTCTTTCTCCTCTTGTTCCTTTTCTCCTCCGAAAAAACAGCCGGTCAAAATACGCTCCCCCCCTTACATTCAACGCCCCCCACGACAAACGTTGTTCGAGTAAATTGCACTTTTTCCCCCAGGTTTCGGTCATCCCCTTTCTCCGTAATCCAGGCCCAAGTTTTTTCCCTCCCCCCTCCCTATTCCCATAAGAAATCCCCCCCTTTTCTCCCCTACCCTGGCCCGACTGAATATCGTCAGTCCCCTCCCTCCGATGTTTTCCCTTTTTCATGTTTAGAACGACATCTCTTCCCTGCCTGATAATCTTAGCTCTTTTTGCCCTTTTTGAGCCCGTTGATGAGCCATTTTTCCCCGTAGTCTTTGTGTTTTCCCTCCAGTGGATGCAGCTTTTTTCAAGTTTAATAATTATCCCCCCTTTTTTTTCCCTCCCCCCTTTTTCAGCACTTCGTTCTCCTTTTCCCGGTCCCAGTTTCGGAGTCTTTTAGAGAGAAAGAAGCCCCCTTTTTTTTCGCGTCTGCACAAGGGATCTTATTTTCTTTGCGGTCGCAGGGGGGATCTCCCCGCGGGTCTTCTCCTCTTCCCCTCCTTCCTTCCGTGAGACGCGATCCCGGTTCCTTTTGGGAATCCAGATTTTTTTCCTTTTGAAAGCAGTATGCACGCTCTTCCATCATTCCTCCTTTCCCTTTTTCCACCCCCTTTAGTCTGCGCTGGGCATCCGTTTTCTCTCCCCACAACTACTTCACGTTTCCCCCACAGATGGATTAACAATTCCACCTCCCCGGCCTCCACTTCCCCCCCCCCCTTTTTCCCTCCCGGAGGAGGGTTCCGCATTAAAACCGGCTTTTTTCACTTAGTCCTTTGACCTTCGTCAGAAACCGACGCTACTTGAGGCAGTCTTTCCTCCGGAGCCGCCATTCTTCCCCCTTTTCCTCCTTGTTTTCCCCCTGGCCGCCAATCACATCGGAACCTTTTTTTCAGTCTTTCCCCTTCCCCGTCGGCAGATGTCAGTTCACTCTTCCCCCCTGAATTAAAGCTTTTCCCCCCCCCTTTTCCAGCAACTTAGTCACCAGCTTTTTTTCCGGTTCAACCTTCCTCTCCGACACAAGCGCGCGAACATTTTGTGCGGAAAACCCCCCCTTCCCCCTATCTTTCTACTGACGCTCCAATCCCCGTACTCCTTGTTTTTTCCCAAAGACAAGTATTTTTAAGACAAATAAGGAATTCCTTTTTGTGTCGCGGAATGGTAACCCCTCGAAACTCGTCCCCCCGATGATGCTCACCCACCCGTGATTCAGCTGTTTGTTTTTCCCCCTCCCCCTCTGCGGAAACATTTGGCTTTTGATTCTTTCCTTTCTGGTTGCCCCCCCGCAATTTCCAAATTACCGTTTTTCTTTTTTTTGCCGTGCGGCGCGACCCCCCTTTTTTTTCCCCTAGCGGTTCCCTTCCTCTTTTAGGGGAAAAACTGGCCCACGAATTTTTAACAGCCCCCCTCCTCCTTTTTTTCTTCCCCCTTGTAAAACCTTCTGACCCCTTGCCGGTTCATCCCTTTATGCCGTACCTTTCCTCTTGAAGAATGTTTCTCCCCCTTTTTCCCCTCCC
>Ga0179591_1332174_pt1 | contig 10911 bp, 8 predicted proteins | sample CZOMad2_1_08_16f_FD_182891 | JGI IMG/M metagenome (GOLD analysis project Ga0179591, IMG submission 182891) | Vadose zone soil fungal communities from Angelo Coast Range Reserve, California, USA - CZOMad2_1_08_16fungal (PacBio error correction) | ecosystem: Environmental > Terrestrial > Soil >... | reverse complement strand
TCTCTGAAAAGACTCAATCTTTCAATCCCTAACACCATCCCTCCCGATTCCCTCAGTCGATCATGCTGTCCGCTTTAATCGCTCCCCCGGAAGGTGAGCGAGTTTCCCTCCTAGATTAGATAAGGTTGCTGCCGCCTCCCCCCCCCCTGAATGGAATAGGTTCTTTGGACGCCGCAGCTCCTCCTGCAGGTCGGCGGTAGACCCTTCCCTTAAGGTTCCCTTTGATAGGATGATTCGAGCCTTTTTCTTTACGCAATAATCCTTCCCCTCCTGGAAGAAGGACGGCATTGGTTTTCGATCGCTGAAGCTCCCCACACACCCACATTCAGATGTGACTTTTCAGGCTCTTCTATAGCTTCCGGACCGCTCGTCAGCTACTTCTCTTAACCGCTCGCGGATACTTAGGTTAAAGTCTTCCTTTTGAGAGGAGCGGTGGGGCAAGCTTGTCCGGTAACCCCCTCACCGGTCCTCTTTCCAGATTCTATTTTCCCCCCGAAGGAATTGCCCGCGGCGCTGTCCTCCCACGATTTTCTTGTCTTCCCCTTCCAACTCTACACTCTTCAATCGTAGTCGGTGTCCCCTTTCTTATCCTCGCAAGCAAGCTAGCCTCCTCATCCGCAACCCTCACTCTCTCTCCCACTGTTGGGCTCCCTGAACTGCCTGTGTCGCTCAAGTCTTTAGCCTCAAAACCCCGAGTCACCTCTTGCCGCTCAGCTTAGGAATTCCTTGGTAGACTCCAAAAAAACCCCCAATGAGATGGACCAATCGGACCCTCATCGGCCCTTTTCCTGTGAAATTTGGGGTTTTCTGGCAGAGCGTATTTTGCCCTAGACTCGCGGCCAAAGGTTCCCGTTATTCCCCCCCTCTTTCCTGCCCTGAGGTTACCTGGGACACCCCTCCCCTCTGAGTGCTGCAACTTGCCGTTCTCCCCCCCCTCGTGGCAGTCGGCCCTCACCCCCTAGGTACCGCCCAGTTACTCCTTCCCTAGTTCGCGGCGGGTAAACAGCTCCCTTTAGGAGAGAATTTATTGCTATCTCATCTGGGCTCTTCCCCAGCAGGATAATGATCACCCCATGCGTCAAGTCGGAGCCTCGCGTCAAAGAACCAATAACTTTTAAGTTCTAGAAGCACGGTCCAGTGTTTATACTCCTTTTGAAGGTCAATCGTCAGCGAGCGCTCAAAGTTTCTTTTTTCACCATTGCGATTCGGTCTCGACCCCCTTGCTTCCGGCTTGCTCAAGGTGCGGTCTCCGAGGGATGTACTCTCCATCCGGCGACCGTCCGGTCGGATTGATTCCCTGAAACTATACTTGATGCCCTGATGATATGGGCTCGGAAGCCCTGTTCCTTCTCCGAGTCAATTCGAGCCGCATAATCCTCTTCCCTCTGGCAGTTTCGCGAAACGGTTTACTAGGTTTACTCTTTCCTTCTTCTTTATGTTTCCGGCCCGGGAGCATCTTGTCAGCGGGCGCATGCGTCCTCCTTTTCCCTGAGACCTGTTTTGAGGATCTCTACCCATTTAACTCCTTTTTTTCTGATTGAGTTCTGATCACGCCTCTAGGTTCTTTTTTTTCCGATTGTCTCTGAACAATCGTCGTCAGACACGTTCGCGCCTTAACTCGATATTTCCATCTTTTGGCGCCGCCTGGCTGGACCCGCCCTTTCTTGTCAGATAGTCCCTCGTCGAGCGATGTTCGAAAGTTCTTAGCCAGTCCTCACTCCTTTACCTTCTCGTCTATCCGATCAATCCGACCTCCCTCTTTTCTTTAATCCTCCGGCGCGCAGCTCCTGCCCCCCTTCTCGGATTTTCCTGAATGACAACTTTGGCACCCCTCGATATGTTCGCCTTCGGTTTCTCTTTTCCAACGGCCGCGTTTAAAACCACTTCCCGTAGCTTGTACCGCACTCGTTCGGGTTCTGTGAAAATGCGGCCCGAGAGCCTTCTGCATAGCCCGCGCCTAAATAATCCTAGAAGACTTTTTTCCGAGTCGGGTGGCTTCCTCCCCCCTCCCCCCCTCCCTTTCGGTATCGCGCAAGGCCTAGTCCCTCCGGTAAGAGGATTTGCAGACCCTTCTAGATGATGTTGCGCCGGTGCCCGCCGCCGAGATTTTGTCACCATGAATTTCACTCAGCCCTCACTTTGGTTCGAAACTCCGTCCCTTGTTAATTTCGCGCCGCACGTTCCCTCATGAACAATGTTGCGCCCCCTTTTTAACCTGATCGTGGAACGAATGGCAGGAATGTTTTTTCGACTCCCCCCCCCCCCTCCTCCCCCCGTTTCGAGCAGGTACGTTCAGGAGAGAAATTCTTGTCTTTTTTTCTCCCCCTCCCGGAGGAAGTCGAGTCCTCGCAAATCCCTTCATTCGGCCCCCCCGGTCGTTGGGTCTTTCGTGCTTTTTTTCCTTTTCGCTCGCTGCTTGGCGCGTTTCCAAATAAACCGACCGAAACCTTCTCCCTCCCCGAACGAAGAGTTTGGTTCTTTTCAAGCCACCGTCTGTCTCGGATGAGCGGCTTTTTCATTGATTTCCCCACAATATAGCAAGATTTTTTTCCCCTCCAGATTCTGAATCGTTACCTCGGAGTTTTTTGAATCCGTAAACTGACCCTTTCAGACACTATTCTGTTATTCCTCCCCCCCGAAGTCCGCGAGCAGGTCATTCCGCGATTCTCCCGATCCAGAGACGGTCTTGAGCTCCCCTCCGAGCGCTGAACAATTTTGATGTGGCCATCACGCTCCGAAAGACGTTCCCTCTCCGATGTCTCAAAGATGCGCCCTGGTCTTTTCGTCGCGTAAGCGGTGAGCCCCCCCCCCCCCCCCAGATACTTTCCAGGACTGTTGAGAAGATACCGGGAATTCTTCGGCCCCCCCCTTCGTTGGCACGAATTTGAGGGACCCTTCTCTTGGGTATGAGTTGAAACTATCTATCCCCTCTCCTCTCCAGGATCAGAAGCTCGGACCCCCGCAATAGACCCATTTCGGCATCGGTGGAGATGGTAATTTATAAGCGCTCCCCGAGTCGGAGGTGACGTTTGCCATCCCTCCTCCCCCAGAGAGGCTTATCTCAATCCTCCGTTGTTTGCTCGCATTGAGCCGCTCGTCGCTTGTTCTCTCCCCCTCCCTTGGGCAAAAGCGAGATTCAGCTACTCCTCTCTCCGACTACGATTTTTTTTGAGGCTCCCTTTGCTGCCCCGCGCCATGTTACTCTGTTAACATATTTAGTCGGTGCAGTTTTTCACCCAACTCGAACGGCCTCCCTTTTTCCATTCCCCCGCGCTCCTCTTCCCGGTCTTCCGAGGTACGTGCGCCGCGCTTGATTGTCTGGGCTCCTCAGACCGCCGCGTAGACGCCTATCCTCGACAGCTTTCCCCCCTCCCTTGCTCGCGCATTGCGGCGGTTTGCTTCGTTGCGTCATGCACAATAAACGCTTCTCTGCACCGCCGGCGAGGCGCTTCCCGCTGCCCCCTATCTTTTCTCGATCCGGGATCCTTCAAGGCGAGATCTTCGGGCGTCCTAACGTGCTCAATCTGGCGGGCGTGGCAGAGACCCAGGGTTTGACGCCGGGCGGACCTGATCCCCGAGGAAAAGATCAGCATCTTTTTCCGAAGGCAGTTGCGGGGTTCAGAGCCCGGCAGATATGGTCCTGCTAAAGGACCAAGCGAATCTCGGCTCGGTGTCACAGTGTCTATGTTTTCCAATCGAAAAGGATCTCATCCCTTTATCCGGCAAACTTCCAAGGAGCGCCGAATCGTCCCCCGCCGCAAGCCTCGACGTTCCTCCCTTCCCCCTTTTTGCCTACGAATTGCGAGACGTACCAGCGACTAGACTTTCCCCCCCTGGTCACTTGGAGCCTTGAGGTCACAAGTTCCCTTGATTGTGATCGGCCGTGGGCTCGCTCGATGGATTTCGGCTCGAGTAAGTGCCCTACTTCCTTTCCAGCAAAACCCCCCCCCCCAACCCCCCCCAAAACCCCCAAAAAAAAAACCAAATACCAACCACCCCCACCAAAACCACCCAACCAAAAAAAACCCAACAACACAAAAAAAACCCAACCAAAAAAAACCAAAAAATCCACCCCCCCCCCCCCAAAACACCAAAACAACAAAAAACCAACCAGAAAAACCCAAAAAAAAACAAACAAAAAGGAAAAACACCCCCCCCCTTCCAACCCCCACAAAAAAAACAAAAACCCCAAACCCCCCAAAAAACCCCCAAACCCCCCCCCCCAACAAACCAACCCCCCCAAACCACCAACACAAAAAAACAAAAAAAAAACCAACCACACCCCAAAAAAAAACAACCACAACCAAAACCAAACAACCCAACCACCCCCCCAACCAAAAAAAAACACAAACCCCCAAAAATACCCAAAACCAGAACCATCCCCACAACCCACCCACAAACCCCACAAAAAAAACTTCCACAACCCCCCCCCCCACCCCCCAACCCCAGAAAACCAAAACCCCCTCAAACACCAACCCCCCACAACAAAAACCAACAAAACCAAAAACCCACCCCCCAAACCACCCAAACCCCAAAAAAACCCCAAGACACCAAACAACAAAAACCCCCAAAAAAACAAACCAACAAACCCCAAACCAAACACCACAAAAAAACCACCAACCACCCCCCCCCCACAACCCCCAAAAAAAAACCCCCCCCCCCACCACAAACCACAAAAAAAAAAATCCTAACCCAGCCCACAAAACAAACAAAAGAAAACACCCAAAAAACCCCAACCCCAACCAAAACACAAAAAAAAAAAAACCAAAACCCCCCCCCCAAAAAAACAAAACCAACCACACCACCCCCCCCCAAACCACAAAAACAACACTAACAACCCAAAAAAAACCAAAAACAAAAAAAACCAACAACCCCCCCCCCCCCCCAAAAACCAAAACCAAAAAACCACACAACCCCCCCCCCCTCCCAAAACCAAAAAAACAACCTCCCCCCCCCCCACAAAACCAACCAAAACCAACAACCACAAAAAAAACCAAAAAAAAACCCCACAACCCCCCCCAAAAACAAAAAAAAAAACCCAAAACCACCCCCAATCAACAAACCCCAAAAAACCAACCCCCCACCCTCCCCCCCCACACCCCATCCAACAACCCACACCCCCCCCCCAACAACCAACACCCACACACCCCCCCCCCAAACCCAACCCCCCAAAAAGACCCCCCCACCACCACCACAACCCACCAACAACCCAACACACACCCCCCAACCTCAAAAACAACCAACAACGAAAAAACCACAAACACCCCAAACCACACCCCCAAACAACAACAACCCAACCCCCAAAAAGCCAACACAAAAAAAAACCCAAAAACCCCCCCCCCCCCAACAAACCCCCAAAAACAACCAACCCCAAAAACCCCAAAAAAAAAAAACTCAAAACCAAAAACCACAACCCCCAAACTCCAACCCAACAAAAACCAAACCCAAAAAAAACCCCACCAAACCCCCCCCCCAACCAAAAAAAAACCAAAACCCCCCACCCCAAAAAACCCCACAAAAAAAACAACACCCCCAAAAAAATAACCAACCCACCTCCAACAAAACCCCCCCCCCTCCCCCACCCCACTCCAAAAAAAAAAAAAAACCCCCCCCACACAACACACAAAAAAAACCCAACCCCACCCCCCCAAAACACACAAAAAAAACACAAAACCCAAAAAAAAACCCACCCAAACCATTCCAGAAAAAACCAACAACCCAACCAAAAAAAACAACACCCAAAAAACCCCCCCAAATAAACAAAAGACCAAAAAACCCCCCAAAACCAAACCCCCCCCACATAAACAACAACCCCCCCCACCACCCCCCCACCCACCCAAAAAACCAAAATAAATCACCACCCCTCAAAGACACAACCCCCCCCCCCCACCAACACCCCAAAAAAACCAAACCCCCCACACTAACAACCCCCCCAACCAAACAATAACCCCAAAACCCCCAAAAAAAACACAAATCCCCCCCCACCCCACAAACCTCCAACAACAAAAAAACAAACAAACCCCCCTCTACTCAAAAAAAAAAAAAAAAAAACAACCAAAAAACCAAAAACCACAAAACCCCAAACCCCCCCAAAAAACCACAAAAAACCACAAAAAGAACAACCCAACCAAAACCCCCAAAAAAAACAAATAAAAAACCCCCCAAAAACCCCGAAAAAAACCCCCAAAACCCCCCCCCACCCAATACAACCCTCCCAAAAAAAACCATTCCAAACAAAACAAAAACCCAACCCAACAAAAAAAAACTAACCCCCCCCCACACCCAAAAACAACCCCCCAACCCCCCTAAAAAAATTAAAAAACAAAAAAAACCAAAAATAACAACAAAACCAAAAAAACCCCCAACACCAACAACCAAAACCACCCAAAACAAAAACAAAATAACCCCACCCCCAAAAACCAAAACACCCAAAACCTACCGACAAAAAAACAAACCCCCCCCCCAACACATCAACCCCACCCACACAACAGACCCCAAAAAAAACCCCCCACCAAAAAACAACCCCCAAAAAAATCAACCAACCAAAACCAAAAAACCCCTCCCCACCACCACACAAAAAAAACCCACAACAAACCCCCCCCCCCAAACCCTCCAAAAAAAAAACCCCCCCCCACCAACCATAAAAAACCCAAAAAAAAACCAACCCACCCCCCAACTTAAAACCCCCCCACCAAAAACATCAAACCAACCAAACCCAAAAACCCACAAACAAAAACCCAACCCCAACCAACTAAACACCCCACAACAAAAAAAAAATCCCAATCCTACAACCAAAAAAAACAACCCAAAAACACCCAAACCCCCCCCCAACCCCCCACCCAAACCCCCAACCCCCAACAACCCCCAAACAAAAAACAACCAATCAACCCAAAAAACCCTCACCCAAATTTCCACACTGTCAAAAACCACCCAACCCACAAACACAAAAAAAAACCCCCCAAAATAACCCACAAACCCAACCAACCCAAGAACAACCAAAAAATCCACAAAAACAAAACCTCAACAACCTTATGGTCCAGAAGATCCCAAAAAACAAAGCAAAACCCCAACACCCCTCAAAAAAACTCCACCCCCACCCCACAAAAACCAAAAAACGCCACAAAACACCCCAAACAAAAAACCCCCCATCAGCAAAAAACACCCACACCCCCTCCCCCCCTACTACACCCCCTCTCCTCGAACACACCCCCGAAAAAACCCCCCAACCACACAAAACAACAATCTCACCACCTCACAAAAACCCAACAAACACCGACCAAAAAAAAAACCCCCCCCAAAACAACACCAAAAATCCCCACCCTCGGAAAAACAAAACACAAAACCCCCCACCCCAACAACATCCCAAAACCAAACCCCCAACCCAAACCCCACCAAACCAAAACGCACAAAACCACAACAAAACCTCCCCCAAAAAAAACACCACCACCAACCAACCCCAAAAAACCAACCCTCCAACAAAACGCCCAATCCAAAACCAAAAACCCCTCCCCCCAACGCCCAAACAAAAACCAACCCCCACCACCCCCCTCCCCCCCCAAAACCCCCCCACCCCCCCCCACCAAACCCCCCCACCCCCCCCCCCTCCCCCCCCCGCCACAACACACAAACCCCCCCCCCAACAACCAAAGCAAAAAAAAACCCCAACCCCCCCAACCCCCAAAAAAAACCCCCCCCCCAACCAAACCCCCCCCCCCCCCCCCCCCCCCCCCCACACACCCACCACAAAAACCACCCCCCAAAACCCCCCCCCCCCCCAAACAACCCCCCCCCCCCCCCCCCCCCCCCCCCAAAAACCCACCCCCCACCCCCCCCCCACCACCCCCCCCCCCCCCCCAAAAACCCCCACCCCCCCCCCCCCCCCACCCCCCAAACCAAACCCCCCCCCCCCCCCCCCCCCCCCACACCCCCCCCCCCCCCCCCCCCGAAGTTTCTCCCCCTGTGGCTCTTCCAGCGGTTGCTCCCTGGTGACCATCCCCCTCTTCTTCGCCAACCGTGACATAATCCCAGTCCTGTCTGGGGTCGTTTCTCCCCTAGCCCCCCATCTCCTCACTTCCATTGAAGGCACTCTGATTTCTTAAAGACGATTTAAAGCAGTACGAATTGACGTCTCTTCTATTTCCGCGGAACCCCACGCAGGTTGTCTCAACGCCTCGCCATTCTTCCGCATTTTACTTCGAAATAAAATTGAGTCGCCGCCGGGATCCCTTTCTACCCTTTCGGCGGGCTACTTGTAAGAGCGCTGCTTCCCTATTTGGCCATTCCTATTAGGAAGAATTCCTGAGTCCCCCCCCCTTCATTGGAGCTCAAGTTTCCTTGGACGACGACCCGGAGCGACCTTCTGCTCGGATGACGACGCTTTCCCATTCTTCTGATGTCTTCGAGAAATCTGACTTTCCGCCACACGTCTTAGAGCTCCTCTTTCTTGCAGATTAATTCATCCATTACAGACTCTCTCCTAGCAAAGCGTTTTTGTGTTTTTGAACTAGTCGCTTTACTTGAGGCCCGTCCCCCCCTGGGTCCCAATTTTCTCGGTTCTCCTCACCTAGGATGAGAAGAAAAAGGTTCCTTATTTTCTTCTGCATCTCTATTTTCACCTAATCCGTGTGTTTTTTTCTCGAGTCAAGACAGCTTCTTTCGCCTGATTGAGAGCCTCAAAAATGTAGTTGCCGCGTCCCACTAGTTCGCTACTTAACCCTCTAACAATTTCTTTCACACGGAGGAGATAGTCCCATTTTGCGATCGCAAGTACTTCCTGCGCTCCCGACCTTTGTTCCCGTGAGGAAGAGCATTCATTTCCTACCCCACGGGCGATCTCGTCAAGTCATAAATAAGACCTTGAGTTCTCATCCAGCCCCCCTCTCCGCACTTGGCCTTTGCTCTTTTCTGTTTCCTCCTTTTAAGCGGTCCCATTCCAACCCCCCCCCCCCTGCGAGAGCGATGACGTCTTTGTACGGCCAATTGGCCCGAAGGGGGCGATTCACCGGAGACCGGCGGCGTTTCCACTCTTCTTCTTTTGTGCACCGTCGGAAGAGCATTGCATTGCTTTCAATGAAGTTTTCCGTCCCAAGGGTTTCCTCCCCTTCTCGCCTGCCCGGATCGGATCCTATCCCCCGCCGCCCTCCAGATTGTCAGTGCAATCGACGCAGGCATGAGTATCGCCGGAAATGCCGCTTTTCTATTCTTTTTCTCACGTGCGTCTTTGATCACGCCGACGGGTCCTTTGTCTTCCACGCTGGAATACCGCCAGATTTTTTCCTTCCTGATTTTTCTGGCGAGCGCCTCCAGAGTATTATCTCCAGCCCGCCAAGACCCCCAGGACGTGCCGAAATCTATGTCAAAATTTCGGTCTCTAATAGAGTTGTCAGGTTACGGGTCCCCGGCCGCACGCAAGATACGTTGCGGTCTTCAGCAAATTGGGCGCGGCGTCGACTCCTTCTCCTTTCTTCTCGGCACGACAGTTTTCCGTGCGACTCCAACCCCCTTTAGTCTTCTCTTGGTCGCTTTTTTCTCCTCTAGTGGCGCTTGTTTCGCCCCACCCCCCACCTTGAACAACCTCCTGCCTCTTTTTCTCTTTTTATCCTCTTCGCAGCCAAGAGTCGTTCTTTCTTGTCTTCCAGCTATACGCGAGGAATTGTTGCCCCAGCGCAGATTTCCACTTTCGTCGAATGTTACCGGCAGGCCCCCCTTGAGCATCCTTGACCTCGCGTCTTGATAACGTTGGACTCAGAATCCTGTGGCCCAGATCCGCGCCGTCAGAGAACGGATCTTTCTCGCCGAGTTCTCGCGCATGCCACGTCCAGCGGAATGTTGTTAAGCCTTATCAACCGAGCCTGAACTGCCTACCGTCGCCAAGCTCGAGCCGGCGGCACATGCATCTTCCTGTCTGTCGCGGCCGGTTCAGCGGGCTCGTCCTTCAATCCGTTCAAACTTGCCCTGCCGCGCCGTAGCGTAGAGCCGTTTTTTCCCTGGCTAGGAGGCGCGTCTCCTATGACACTCCCTCCCCCCCCCCCCAGTTTAGTTGGGTTTGCGGGCACTTCCTTCCCTCTGAAAAGCTTGAGCGAAACCTGGCGTGCGCAGCCCCTCTTTCGCTCATCGACTCATCGATCGCATATTCTAGTGTTTCTGGTAATGCTTGCTTATTTCTTTTTTGAGGGCGTTTGCATCAAAAAGCATTGCCTCTTCTTCCCCCAATCTCTATGTTAAGAATCATAAGTTGTTGTGTTTCCCTTCTTCGCTGCTTCGTGCTTTTCTTTCATCCTCCCCGACCCTCTTTCAAATCCAGATCTAATTCTTCCTCCGATAGATGCGGTCTTGGTCCTCCCTCTTTCAGGCTGCGAGGCACGCTGTTGCTTCGCGGGTTACTCCGCAGCCCCAACCCACTGCGCCCCCTCTTTCTTCTTCCTCGCGCTCCCGACTCCTTCCTGTTTTTGGTGATGACCGTCAGCGTTCAGGGTCACTCCCTTCGATGAGTTGAGAAGAGACCGGACAAGAGACCTCACCTCTCCTCGAACCGTTGACTCCTTCTTCTCCCTTTAGGGGCCCCCTTTCTTTTAGGAGTTTCTTTTCAGAGCCACTCCCACCTGCTGAGGATCTCTTTGCAGGTCATAGGCCGCCTCCCTTTTCCGACCTAGGTGCTCTATAGTCCCTTTCTATCATGGGCTTCCTTCTTCTCCCGTGCCTTTACACGTGTGGCGGGAAAGGTGTTTCCTGCTTGATAAAGGGGGGCGACGCTTTGGTCCCCTTCTCGTCGACTATCGCCCCTCTTTCCCCTCTTTTTGCGAAGTCCCCAGGATTTTTTCTACTGCTTGCTGCCCTCCCGAGACACGATTTCCCAAGCGAAACTCTCGTCTTGGTTCACCGTTTAGGGGGAGCGTTCTCGCCTCCTTCTCC
>Ga0179591_1321747_pt1 | contig 10911 bp, 6 predicted proteins | sample CZOMad2_1_08_16f_FD_182891 | JGI IMG/M metagenome (GOLD analysis project Ga0179591, IMG submission 182891) | Vadose zone soil fungal communities from Angelo Coast Range Reserve, California, USA - CZOMad2_1_08_16fungal (PacBio error correction) | ecosystem: Environmental > Terrestrial > Soil >... | reverse complement strand
AGGAGGGGAAGGTGCGAGATCCTTTTCCCACCGCCAGCAGCGGCGGCTCCTCTTTATTTCAAGATATAAAGTTTTAAATCAATGGAGAGGAAAGTATTTGCCTCTCTTCCCCCCCGTCAAGCTTTGTCAAGTCGATGAAACCCGGAAGTTCGGAATGAGTCTCCCCCTCTGGACCGCCCTCCAATTCCTTTTAACGTGACAGGAGGGTTTGAGGCTAGCGCGGTCCCCCTCTTCTCCGGTTTTTCTTTTGGTTCGGCACCGTATCGATGGCCGATCCCCGGATGCTTTTTTCCAAACGACGGAGATAACCTAAGGCCGGCTTTTCATTCCCACTTTCCTTGCGTATAATGGTATCGGCGCCGTTTATCGTCTCCTTCACCCAAGCTTTGACGGCTTCGGCAACGCGGGACGAGGAAGTTGCGTTCTGGCACTACCTCCCCCAGTCGAGGTCATTAGGTGGTCGAGTGCGTTCCCGCCCAGAGTGTCCTGAAAGTGAGAGTCCCCTGAAAGAGCATCTTAAGGCCAGTCCTTCCAGGTTCCCTCGCGCCGCCGATTGCTTTGTGAGGCACCTCCCTGCCCCCTTACCTTCTCTTGGTAAAACTTTCCCTCCGCGTTGCTTGGCGAACAAGAAAGAAATTTTCTGTGTTTATTTTCCTTGAGAAGGATTGTACTTTTCCCGGCCTGGTATTCCCTTCTCTAACACCCCCCCCCCTTCCCCTCTTCCTCCATAAGGCTCCCGTGAGAAAGGCCACACGGTTGAGGGTTCCGGACCCCTAGGAGAGAACGCCCGAAATGTTCCTGGTCGGAGTGTGTTTTTGCAGAGCTGGTGCAGGCAGGGAACTCGCATCCCCTCCGGCTTGGCCTTCGTTTTTTTTTCCCGCTGGAGACCACTGACCGGCCCGTCTCCGGTTTGTTCCTGTGCACCTCCAGGCGTGGTAAGAAATGTTTCGTGCTTCTCCCAGCACCTACTCGAGTCGACTGGCATTTTTCCGCGACCCCCCTTTCCTGTAAGGCAAGGTCCGAAAAAGAATGGCCTCCGACCCTTTTTCTTCCTCTGACCCTTCTAATAGGCATTCCAAAAGAGTATCCACGCAATTTATCACTTTGGGGGAGGGCTGAAGGTTCTCTCCTCGGTCATAAGGACGCGTCAATCGACACGCATCTCCGGTGTTGTCCTCGGATAGTCGTGTTCGTTTTGGGAATCATGTAAAGGATGCCTGGATCCCCTTTGAGCTCTCCCCTTCTTTTTTTTTCGAGTTTAGCCATGTACCTTCGGCTCGCCGGGCTTCTTTGCCAGCCGCCCTACCGAAACTGCTGGTGACCGCTTTTATGTCTCTGCATCAGATGTCCGATGACGTACCAGCCGGACGATCAACAGCCATTTATCGATCGATTTTTTGATCTTTCGTTTCGTCCCCCTCATTCGAACCCACTGGTTCCGCCGTCAGATGTCCTTGAAGGGACACAGGAAACGTTTCCTTTCTCCTTTCTTTCTGCAAGGAACACACCGGTCTTTTTCACCCAGCTCGAGATTGCGCTAATCCCCGGGGGAGAAGGGATGATTCCGGGATTGGCAGGCATTTCGTCAAAGGTCTTTCCATCAGTTTGGTGTCAAGACCCCCACGCTCTCCCGTCAGAAAAACCTTCGCACGGGCTTGGGTGGTCCTTTTTCTTCTTTTCCCCTCTCCAGGCAAAAGGAGTGCGCCTGATCGGGGGTTGCCCACGCCCCCTCCCCGCTCAGTCTCTCCGCAGCCCCCTCTTTGTTATATGCGGGCCTTGGCAGTTTTTTCGGCCGTGGGCCTTCCGCGAATTCATTTTTTTACCGGCCCCACCCCTTCGCTTTTTTTCTCTGGATCTTTACCCCGCGGTCGTCTTCTTTGTTTAGGAGACCACCCCGACGCCCCAAGACCGACTAGTCTCCCTCACCTCATTTTATCCCCTTCTCCAGATGTGACCGTCGTGGACGACCCGGTCTTGCCCCTTTTCCACCCCAGGGTTCACAAGGCGCGACGGAGAATTCAAAGACTCCCGTATTCCCTTCTTGCCGACTGCAGGGACTGGGCGAAAGTACTTCTTTTTCTATCGTCCACCGATGCAGTCGCTGTGTATCCGGTGACGTAGCTAGAAAGGAAAAGGAACGAGAAGGACAACTCAGGACCCTACCCGGTTCGTTGCCTTCCCGATTAGACGAGCAGAAGTTTCCCCCCGACGTGGAAGGCCGCACAGGCCTGAGCCGCTGAACCAAAGATGCTTTCCCCCCCCCCCCCTCGAAGGGTCCAATGCATCCTGCGACTACGAAGCCGCGGCGACGATCCCACCCAGCCGGTTGACTGAGAGTTGTTTTCGTACGGACTTTCCCGACTGAACCACCCCTTTTGGCGCCGAATGACCCTCTATGATTCACTTTGCATTGGTGGAAGTAAATTCTTCTCCCTCTTTTTTTTTTTTTTTCCACCGATTTGTCATAGAATCTCTTGTGTCAGCTGGGGCCTCCGGAGGTAGATGGTGATAGAGTTGAGACGACGATTGGCTGAGTTGTCGAGTCTCCCCCTGTCTGCCGACTTCCGTTGGAGCACGCCCCTCTTCGAGCGAGTGACCGGCCTGACCATCTGACGCTCCAATCCAGAGGTTATTGCGTGGATACAGGTTCCATGCAGTTCCCTTGGTCGTTCTCTCTCTTGTCGGGCTTAAACTTGAAATTTTCGTGGCCCCTTTTTCCGTGTCAATAAGTTTTTTCTTTCGTTTTCCGAGTAACCCCGTACACCAGGTGAGATCCTTTTCGCGCCGCCTAGTGTTGAGAACCAGGACTTTTTAGAGGTCGGCTCGTTTTCAGCGAATCTATTTCAGCGACGTTTCCATCGTCGAAGAGACGAAAATCTCTGCAAACTTTGAGTGGCAGAGGTAGGCGAAGAATTTAGCCGTCACCCTTCCCTTGCTTGCCTGGCCGACAACTTCCATTCATTCGACCTTGTGGATCCCCCTTTCCCGAGTCTCAGCCAGTCGTAGAGAGCAGGATTTTCTCCTCAACCCCTTATTCCCTTTCCCTTATGGGACCCTCCGTCTACCGTGGGCTGTTTGTTTGGCGCCGGCAGCCCCTTCTATAATAAAGATCAACCGCCGATCTCCTGTGTTGTCCCCCTTCGCTCACTTTCTTACCTCCTTTGTTTCTGTCCCCTTTACCCCCCCAGCAGCACTTTCTTTGTGGGTAACTTTACTGTTGACCCATCTTCGAGCGGGCATCTCATCCCCTGGATATCCCCCGGGGCGTAGTTTAGGGTGGGGGACGGGTTGTCTAGGAGCGGGTGGAGTGGGAATTGTTCAGGGTTGCCCTGAGGATGAGTTAGTGTGTTCCCAATTCGTGGACCGGCTGCATTTCGTCGTGCTGGGCTTGGGGAGGAGGATCGATATAGGGCTTCGATTTTTTTCCTGGGCCCTGCGGTTCCCCTCTTCGCCGGCATGTCCTCCTTGAGGTGAGTCGTGTTCTTTTTGACGTATGGTCCGTAACCGGGGCCTTCCTTGATCACGATGGGGCGCGTGGTTCTTAGCCCCTCCTCTGCAGCTTCCCCGGAGTTGCCCGACCCTCACGGTGGTCTTCAGGCTGGCGAAATCCTCCTCGGAACTTTATGGTGACACTCTGGGCCTCGCTCTCCTGAGTTCGGTGTTTTCTTCTGGGCCGAACCCCCTTTGAACCTGTTTCCCGCGTCGTGTCCCCTCCCTTTCCCCCGTATCCGGGGCTCGCTGTCCCCGCGTCACCTTGTCCAGCGAATCGACCTTTTGTCTCTCGGACTTTCTCTTGCTTGCGGGTCGCAGTTCGGCGTCCCTCGTTCACCGTAGCTGCGTACATGCCGTGGTAACTGGGAAAACCCGCGGGCCGAGATATGTGGGAACTGGGATTGGCGTTGACGACCCAGTGGGCAGCCGCTGGGCTTGTCGAAAAGAGCTCCTTCCCCTCTATTTTTTTTTTTTTTCATTTTCTTCGGGCGCCAGCACCTAGTGCCTTTACACTAGGCCGTCCAAAGTCCGGCCCGTCCTTGCCGGACCAGACCGAATGTGGCTCTTTACTTCTTCAGTCCGTCGTTAGTCCCTTTTCTCTGACCCATATTAAGCCTTCCAGTGGTGTCTTTCGAAGTTTTGGCCGAATCAGAAGCGTTCTCATGGACTTTTAAGATCCCGCGGGCGATCTCGTCGTAGTATTACTTCCGGCCCAGGTGAAGTCTTTGTTACCCAGGGGGGCCGACTTTGCTACAGTCTTTGACAACTCTTCTCTCTTCCCCTACTAAGTTTTTGCCTTCTCCCCGGCAACCCATTTTTTTTTGCGCAACTTCGACAACCTTGTCGACTCGGACTTTTTGCCCTTCTGATTGAGAAAAGACTAATTCGCCCTCTTCCTCTGCGGCTCTTGGACCTTTGGCGATTTTAATAGAACCCGGCCGACCCGGATCCCACAAGAGGAGGGCCTGTCAGGAACATGCTTTTGGTCAGCCTCAAGCCCCCTTTTTTTTCCATCCCTCCCGGTGAATTTTTTTTTAATTCCGCTTGTTTTAACATACGTGGTGGAGTTCTTCACGGTTCCTTTCAGTTCCCTCTTTGCGGGCCTTGCAAGAGTTTCCAGTGCACTTTTTTTGGCACGGGCGCCGAAGCTGGGGCTAACAAAAGAGTTGGCCCTTCTGATTTGAACAAGCCCCCCCCAGATTCACTACAACCCCCCCTGCAAGGAATTTCCCCTTCGACCCGCGAAGAGCGGAAGGTCCGGGGCCTACGTGTACCGTGTGTGAAGAGACAAGTCAACTCCCTTTTTTCACCTAGATATTTGATTTGTCGTGGGACCCGGTTGACGCTGGACTTCTCCGATCTGATGACACTGATGACGCGCCCTCCTTCGATCTGGACGGGATTTTTCCACTTCCTTTGTTGCAGAAACGGCCGTACGCAATAAGGTTTGATCAACGTCCCTCCTATCCCTCTGGAAGCTCTACCAGTGTGACACTCTCTTGCTGACCCGGAGATGTCGCACGCGATGGACAGTGGTTCGGTTTTCCGGTATGCCAACGCCTTTCTGCGGATTTGGGACCCAACCTGGCCGCTTTTCCCAGTGACGAAGGAGGTCGTCTCTTCCCCGCGGGGATGACCAGACTAGTTTACAATTGCGCAGAGTCGAAGCTTTACCCTCCGAGATTAAACTCGACTCTCTCCGCGTCCTTTAACTTAGACGCCCGCAGAGACTCCAGCCGTGTCCCCTAGGACAAGGCCGCGGCTACTTCCTCCGGACATTATGCTCCCCACCCCGTCCTCGAACCCCGTCCCCCACCTGCCCCTACCCTCCCACCAGTGGCTCCTCTTTTTTTTCGGATCCCCGCTTGACCCATAGGATTTAGCCCCTTTTTCCCCCAGACGCGGGTACGGCGAGGACTTCCCTCCGGCTTGGGCTTTTTCTTATAGGCCGTTACGTCCCGGTCCAAACCATGATAAGCGGCGCTTTGTTCCATTTTACAGCCTCGTTTTTGCCCCTCACTTTGAGACTTTGCCCCCCCCACAGCCCCCCACACGGTCTGGACAACCCTTTCTGGCTTTACCCTACTGTTCCTTAATGCGTTGTGATTTTCTCCCTTCCTCGACGTTTGATTTTAGGCCTGGAGTTTCCACCTGGAACTACTCCCTGGCCGGCTTGTGTCAGAGGGGACCCCCCTCCAGGATCGTCGGCTGCATCACTTCGGCTACTGCGGTTACGGGCCGGTTTTGCCCCTTTCGCGGCTTGGAAAGGTCTTGTAAAAGGAGTTTTTTTCAGTAGGGAAATTAGATGACTGATACAAAGGTACCTTTTTTTTCATAATCTCTCTTGTGTCTCAATCTATTTAATGGGAGTGTACGTGGTTCAGTGTAATCGTTTTCTCTTCTACTCGCTTTCTGGCCCCTTAAAGACTCCTCCCCTGTGCCGAACGTGCCTGACAAGCTCGATCTAGGACCCCCCCAGTTACAAATGCTTGGGAAAAATTCTTTACGAATCTCTCTTTTGGTTTGGTCCTGATTTTTTTTCGCAGGGCCTCGACGTCACTCAGGCTCTCACGCTTTCTCCAAAGGCCCCTTTTTGGCCCTCTTAGACCAATTTTCTCTATCCTAGGCCACCTTCGTCGTATCCGCTGACCCGAACCATCTACCCTAAGGGGTCGTCCCCTGGTACGGACAGCCGAGACTATCTCGTCCCGGGCCCACCCCCGTTTTTGGCTGGCCTGGTTTACTGGTCACCAGTTCGCACCAAGGATCCTAAAAAGTGGTGGGGAGATTGATATCAGATTGTGATATGGCTTGCGGGGGTGTTGTGTGTACGGACTGGGGGCCTTTAGGACCCTACTTTAACCGCCTCAGACTTCGGTAATCCCGTGATGGTGTGGATTAGTCTTCGCCTCCCCTTTCTTTGGGGTATGGAAGTCCATGGACTAGGGATGATGAGACTTTGCTGGGCTTCAGCATTCCCGACGGATGTTCGGCCGGAAAGAGTCTTTTCCTCCCTTGATTCTTGGCATCGATGCTGATAAAAGCCGGTGTGTTGGTCCTTAGTTGATCTGCTCGTAGTTTGTTTTCCTCCCCCCCCCTGGTCATAATAGGTAAACGGTAACCCATAGTAGTCCCAGCCTGCGGTGTTCCTCCATCAAAGGCGGACGTTAGATTTCTGATCCGCATCCTGTTCTCTGTGGCGGTGTGATGACGCTCCTCCCTCCCGTCATCGCTTCCCAGTTTTTTTCACAAAATGGTTGCAGGCTGCTCCCTTGTCTCCGCGAAAATCGGGCACTTATCCCCCCCGTTTCTACAACATTCGTTGTCTCCCTTCCTTGCGGTTTGATCGCGGTTTTTCGGGTTCCCACTGTGTACATTAGTTTTTTTTCCCTCTTACCAGACGAATGAATATGGTTCTAGGGTGAGACGATCGCCGGTTCACACCCCGGCACGAAACCCCGTCCCGGCAAATTTATCGTCAAACCCCGGGGCTGTGATGATGACCCGAGGGCGGGTGAGGGCGAGGGTGAAGGAACAAAACAGGCGCGGATCCGCAGATCTGCTGCGTTAGCTGGCTACTCCGTCCCCCTCCCCACCAAAAAAAACCAATTGAGCCAGGCGACGAATTTGGGGTCTTTCTAACTGCGAGTTTCTTGAAAACCGACAAATTCTTTTTTTCTCCCGCGATAAGATATGTCCTTACTAAGACCTTTCCTCTCCAAGTCGCCACAGTGCTAGAAAAGGAGTTCTTTCCTCAGTTTTTGATCAACCGAAACTTTTCTCTTTCTTACTGATCCCCTGTTATTTGCCTGACCCCCTTCCGGTCACTCCATTAGCGTGAATTACCCCTTGGTCTTTTGTCCCTTCTTCCTTGAGCACCGAACTCCCCATTCCTGTCGCCCTCACTGGAGGGGCCTTTAATTAGTGCAATTTCCCTATGACCGCTTTCTTAACCCCTAGCAAGACCGCATTACAATCTTTTTCCCTGGCCTTGGGCTCAGGTTTCGCGCAGAAATTTCCTGAAGTACCTCCTCCCCCGGGTATTGATGCCGTCTGAAATGAAAGCCGGAGAGAACGGGGAGTCTCCCTTACCGGATCAGACCTCCCATGGGTACGACGACAGAACGGCTACTCAAGCGTGACACCCTTGCCGCCATAAGGCCGTCTTACTGAGTAAAGTGACAGCCCTGTCTCCCTGCCGATTCACCTAAAAGACAACCCCCCCCAAGGCCTTAAGGACCAACAGCTTTTTATAATTTTAAGTGGAGATAATTTTGTAGAATGAAGCTTGTCTTCGATCTAATGACAGTTTCTCCGTGCAACCTGTTTTCTTCTCATGTCCCTGCAGGGTTAGGAGCCATGACAGCACGAATTCCTTCCTCAGTGGGTCAACTTACCAGTAGGGGACCTAAAGATGACTTTGCTTAGACTGTTTTTTCACCCGAAAAAGGCTGAACCCCCTGCCTTATTTTGGACACTAGGATAGTTACTGTCCCTTTGACTCCGCCTGCATCCGTTCAGTTCAAGAGATTCATTTCCCTACGGCGGTTTTGCAGGTGCCTCTGAAAAAGTTATGACGTAACCCACTCCCTAAATTATGTCTTGGTGAGGGACTTGGCTTTCCCTACCCCGGGGAGGCAGATCCCCCAGTCAGGAATGTGTTCGGCTTCGGAAGGGGTTTGACCCTGGGAGGAATCTGGAGTTTTGGTGTTCGCCGAACGAAGAAAGCCCACCTAAGCTTTCGGCTTGACAGGGATTCCGCTTCAAACTTTCTCCGAGGACACGGAGGGAGGACTCCCTTTTTTAGCACCGGAAGAACGAGGTCATTATGTTTCACTGTGAAATTATTGTCAAGGTTGTGGAAGTCTGGTTTACAGATAAGACAACTCCCCCTCCCTGGGCGGCAGCCGAGGTCATGGGACACGTGGTCCTTTAGTGGTCACAGGGGACGGCGTTTTTCGCAGTTGGACAAGTAAGGAAGGGACCATTGGTCTTTCCCCCTCGGCTCGCTGCCGAAACCCGGAGTACCCTCCTCGAGACGAGTTGATTACCGGTTGTTCCCTCCCCCTCCTGACAGTGCGAGCCACAGCGGTTCGACCCGCCGCCCGATGGGTGCATTGGCCTATCCGTCTTTTGCCCCCCTCGCTTCCCCACGAGGAACCCGGGTGATTTTTAAGTCAGCGGGAGGCCCCCTGCGACGTGGAATTTGGTTTTGGATCGCCCTTACCCGAAAGGGGTGTTTCCCCCCCACGTGGATCGGCCGTTTTCGAAATGGGAATGGAACCGGAGATAACCAGGCTTCTCCTTTCCTCTTCGTACCGTTTTTTTCTCCCCTTCGCTGGACGTTTGTTTATGCGCGGTCTGATGTTTGCGCAGGTTCGTGACTTTGCAGTGGCCACTGCGCGACTGGAAAAAGATGGCAGTCTCGAGGACACGTGACCCCCCGACACCACGGAAGTCCTTCTCCCCTCTCCCGGTCCTGCTTATCGTCTTTCACCCCCCAGGTCCCCCCCCCCCCCCGCTCGATTTGAGTTTTTGTAGCTGAGACGACCCTAGCCCGCTCTGCACTCTTGCCCAATATTATTTACTTTTACTAATACTTTTGTTGTGATGTATATGTCCTGATTGTCAGGAGGCGGCGAGGGCTCTCGTCATCTCTTCCACCGAAGCTTCGCGACGCTGAGTTCCAGCCGCCCCCCATGACTTTTTCTTCCTGGACCTTTCCCCCTCCCTTTCCCTCTCATGACCCAGGCGTGTGACGACACCACGACGCGCGCAGCCCTTTTTCTGGACCATTCCTATCGCGCCCATCTGGACGCAGTCATTCCCGGGTAGAAGCTGAAAGGGCCCAGTTTCTCTGCTCTTCTTCCCGCTGGAGCTGTGGAGAGGGCTGCTAATAAAGTTACCTCATGGGCCAGGCCGTCACCCCGGATGCACTTGGCCCCCCCCCCCCATTGCCGGTTCCTCGAAGAAGGCTTACGGGCCCTCCCCCGTTCCTTCTCCCCTTTCCCTCGGTTATCTCCCCCCCTTAAGATTCGTATTCCTGACAGAATTACCCCCTAGTGGACTCCGGAGACGAAAGAGGTTCCGATTTTTACGGTGGGAAAGCACTCTTCCGGCTTTCGTTCCTGGGGGTATTCCTAGAGCGACTTTCCCCTGACGTGTGGCCCTGCGCGGTCTTGGCGGCGGCAGCTAATGATCCGAAGATCTGCAATGCCCTTCACTACCCCGCCTTGATTGCGGTGTGAGGAGAGTGACCCGCCGGTCATGTAAAGTGGTCACCAGTCTTCTCTTGGGGCGCACATCTCCAACAGACACTTACCGGCGGTTTCATCGACTTGGCCGTCGTTTTACCCTCCCTGCTCGTTTGGCGTTTGCGTTCAAACCCTTTCAGGCTTTAAGAAATACTTCTTTTCCCGGGACTTCAGCCTTTCCAGGCTGGTCGGGTCTCCTGACCCCTTCTTCTCGCCCGTCAAGAACTTTCAGCAGGTCAGTTTTTTTGTCGCACTTTGGTTGCCGGACGTTCACTTCCCTTCAGAATGTAGGGTTTTCAGGCACTCCCCTTGCGCGAAAGATCCCAGATCGGACACTCCAGGCCGCGGGGTGAAGGGAAAGCCCGGCGTGGTCATCCCTTTTCTTTTCCTCGCCGCGCATCCCCCAGATGTTTTCCCTGTCGCAGTTTAGCCCACCTCGTGTACATTTATGACCACGCGGTCCCTTCTCGCAAAGGCCGGAGGGCGTCCGGTCAACGTAGACACCGGGCACGGCATCCCACGGGCCGTGCTCTGACTCCTTTCCCGGTTTCTGCCTTATAGTAGTGTTCCCGGAATCATGGCAGCCGTTCACTCGATACCGGGGCGGTTACGCGGTTTTTCCCTTGAGAGGAAGGATCTTGTTTGCCTCCTTTGCACTTCTTTTTAGTTATTACCTCTGATAATTGAAATTGGGCGGGAGCGTCGCGCCATTAAGGGCTCTTTGCCTTCTGCGCCCCCCCTCACTCCTCACCAAGTGTTGTGAGGAGGGTAGACTGACTAGAGGTCCTCTTGCCTTTGCCCGGTGAGTCCCCCCCCCCCCCAAAAGGAGTTTCCCTCCGAGGGGTCCCCCCTGGATTTTTTTCTTCTGGGTCAGTCCATACGGTAAAAACTGGTTAAGCCGGACTCTTCCTTTACCGCCTGGTTCCGGCCCCGCCCTTTTAGGCGAGGGGACTTTGAATCACCCCTGTCGTTCCGCTTTTCTCTCTTACCTAGCTCGGATTTTCTCACCAGGTGGGTTTCCGTTGACTTACCCGTCGGTTTCGTACAGTTTTTTGTTTAGTTACATGGCGTACCCCCCGGTTTTGCTCGGTGCAGACGTAACTTCTTGCCTTCCATACACCCAAGTCGCCAAGTGGTAATGGGTTTCCCAGATTACGTAGTTCTA
>Ga0179591_1256373_pt1 | contig 10911 bp, 10 predicted proteins | sample CZOMad2_1_08_16f_FD_182891 | JGI IMG/M metagenome (GOLD analysis project Ga0179591, IMG submission 182891) | Vadose zone soil fungal communities from Angelo Coast Range Reserve, California, USA - CZOMad2_1_08_16fungal (PacBio error correction) | ecosystem: Environmental > Terrestrial > Soil >... | reverse complement strand
CCTCCCCGGTTGTTTGACATGACTCCCACCGGAACACAAGACCCTGCTCATCTATCCTCCGCGTGGCAGGTCATTCGTTCTTTTTTTTGTAGACTGTCTCGGATTCCGTTTCTCCTCATCGGAAGAAAGGGGGGGACTAATGTTGGTCCACCTTCTTGCTGCCTTAGCATCAGCTATAGTGGTGAAGGCGTATTTATGGATACATCCCTCATCTGCATCCGACGCTTGAAATTGATGAATAAACCTGCCCTTTTTTTTCGGGTTTACTATCCTGTGGGACTAGGGTCGTTGAGCTTGGTACCCAAGCCCTTTCTTCCCTGGTATTCCGATGGAGACCGTGGGCGAGTCGTGCTCACCGTCGGCTGCCTTTTGAGTTTCCCCAGTCAATTGGCCGACCATATTCTGTTGTCGTTCCAGAGGAGGCTTCGTTTTTCGGTCAGTGCAGATCCGCCGGGAAAACCGAGGACAAGAAGCCCCCCATCCCTCCTTTTGTCGTCCCATTTGATTTCTTCAGGGGGGGTGAGGTTGTTCTGGTTTTTTTTTTCCATAGTCAGTTCGTGACTATTCTTTCCTTTTCCCTTCCCCAGAAATTTCCCCCCTCTCTTTTCCCATTCTTGCGGGTGGCTTCGACCGCGGTTCTCCGGGCGGCTCACCCGGCCGTAGAGCGATCTTTCTTTTTTCGTAAATAAGTAGGTGCGGTGCATGCTGGAGGTTCCTTTTAGTCGAGTTATGTTCCTCCTCGTCTCCTAGTTTTTACAAATTAAGGCCAACATTGTTATATAGCTCCTCACCTTCTGAGGATCGACGTGTGTTCTTTGCAAGTCCTTTTTTCGTCAACCAAGGACAAAATTTTTTACCCTCTCCTCTCGCTTGGCGCCCCCTCCTACTCGGAGTCCCCTGTTAAAAAACATCGTCGACGTTCCCGAGTAGAGACCCCCCTCCTGCTCTTGGTATACTTAGGTGCACCCCAACAACTGCTTAAGGTTGTCGCTCCCAGTCTATTATTCGTGCATGGGTTTACTGTAGGACTGGGTCTGCCCCTGGACGGGAGTTGACGTCGGGGGCGAGAGATCCCTCGGCTTTTTTGTGGCCAACTCTTGGTAATTTCTCCCACATCCCCCCGTACCGCAAGCCGAGGTGCTTGAACGGGTTTAGCAGCGAACGGTTTTCGGGGTGGCTACAAGTGAGGGCCTTCCCGGCAGGGACCGTTTGATTACTTCTACAAATGTAATCTTGTTGTCACACACCTTGGCCGAGTCAAGTCCGGGGGCCGGAATCCTAGATACCGACCCTTTCTTCACCAAGAAGTGCTGGTACATTACTACCTAAATTACGGAGTTTTGAAGGAGCCAACTCCGCATTCGGGTCCGGGTTTGCTCTCCCCTTGCTCCCCGGCCTCCACCAACTCCAGACCGAATGTCTCTCCCCCCCCTATCTAGTCAACCGCCAAGTTTGGCGGAGACTACAACCTCTCACCAATGATCGCTCATTTTCGGTGAATCAGTTACGCTCGCAGTGTTCCCCAAATTAATTCCTCCCTAATAAGAAACTCCGTTGCCTCTACTCCATCATGGTCCTTCGGAATAGATATATCAATCGGCTTTTTGTAGTAGTATTTTGCCCGCCTTCCCAGTATGACCGCTTCCTCTTACATCTCTTTTTTAAGTGCCGAGGGAAGGTAATTTCGGAGCGATCATCTGTGCCTTCGCGCCTTATTCCGCATTCCTTCCCTTACGTTCAGATGTTGGACCCCCGGAAATCGCTTTGTCTCCGTCTCCCTCTGTCCCATTTTCAGGTCCCCCTCACACAGCCCCATGCCTCCAGATTTCATGTAGGGAAAATCGGCACAACGTCCCTTTCTAACCCGTTGGCCCCTAGGCGGACCCTTTTTCCCCCACCCAGAAGAGGACTCGCGCGCCCCCGGCACAAATGGGTAGTTCTCGCTCAACCTTTCCTCACTGACTGGAATCCCTCTCCGTCCTGTTCCTGAGCCAGGTTAGCGCTTAATTCTTTGTTATTCGAGCTGTACCAACCCAATCAGCATCGAGCCCTTGGTGCTTGTTGTGCCATCTCCAGCCCACGCTGCAATCCCCGATGTTGGTATCCTTCCCAAAACCTTTTCACAGGTTGGGAAACTCGGTGTGGAATTCCTTACCTCCCATTGGACTGGTTTCCCTGTTCATCGATTAGAGACGGCCGCAGTCTTCCCGAGCTTCTCTCGCTCTCCTCGTAAGCTTTCCAAAACCTCTCACCAGTAACGCAAACAGGATTGCCGTTGTCCCGTTACTCCCCCTCCCCCGGCTCCTTCCCACTCGACCGTGATTTCTTGTTCATTACACTTACCAAATAGAAGCACCATGGAAGAACTGCTGGACCACTCTTTTTCGGTCCAGAGATCTAATCCCCAGTCACCTTCTCCCGGTTGTTTCATTTGGGGCTGGTAAACAACCCGCTTTCCGCCTTCTATTCATAAAGCTGTAAAGGTTACGCCTATTCTCTTTTTTTCGTTTCGTCCTCCTTTTTCGTACCCTTCCTGAGATTTTCCAACTGCTGAACGTTTCAGAGAATTCTTCCTCCCCGAAGGTTGCCATGGCATTAAAACCCCGGGGTTTCGCCCTTTTCCTCCCCCCCCGACAGCCGTCTCCCCCCGTAAATCCCCTCACGGAGCGGTCTCCTCCATCTCTCTCTCTTAGCCATAAAGACTACAGGGCGACTTAACTTGGCAGAATTTCACGTACCTCACAGGTTTCATTTTCTGATGGCGGTTGTTCCTCAAGTCACGATTTTTCCGGAGGCAACTCTCTTCTTTTCTCGCGATATGACCTTACAATCTCATGACTCGCCTCCTTTTTCTCTGACCCTGGTTCTTCCGGCGTCCTTTTTCGTCATTGACTGTCCGCAAGCATCAGCTGGTTTGGTCGCTTTTTTCCCCTCCTTTTTTCTACCCCGAGAGGGACCGGATCGATGTTTGACGCCCGTCTACCGCCAGTTCCTGTTATCCTTTATCTTCCTACTTGATTTTTGTTCGTCTGACTTGGAAGAAACCATAATAATCGGGATGATTCCCCTTCGTCCCTTGTGTACCTGTTCTCGGCTCGAATTTGGGTCGGGATGACAGATCCCCCACTCCCCGCCCTTTTTCACGTATTACCCTTTGCTCTTTCGGACCTTCCCCCCAGGAATGGTCGTGTCAAAGATCTGTCTCCTCTCTCTGTCGCGAGGTGAGTCCGTAGTCTCCAAGTCCGGTTGCCTTGCTGGAAACGTCTGGCATCGGTCCTCCCTCTTCACGTTATCTGACGGCGAAGTTCACTTTTTTGACCCATCTGGTCTCCCCCTCCGGGCCTTTGTCGCGCGCGAATCTGGGTGCATGCGTCCCCTCTGCTCTTCTGGCGTTTTCTGATGCGGCTGTTTCCGTGCGCCCCGCCGGGCGTGGAACGGGATGCGTCACAATAGCCTGTCATCTTATAGCCCAGACCCTTGCTGCTGTTTACTAGCACCTCTGAAGTGTAGTTACCTTTCTTTTTTTTTCTCGCGGTCACTTTTCCGAACATCGCTTCGCACCCCTTTTTCACCTCCACGCAGCTCGCGCCCCGAATACCTATCCTACTGTTGTGTTCTTCGATTGCTTGATTTTACGTTAGGCTGCCTGTGAAATGGCGAAAGCGATGTTCTGACTTTGCCCTTTTTTGACGCGTGAACATTGTGCACGTACGGACTTATCGGTTTCTGATTGATTACCACAGCGCCTCTGTCTTCTAGCTCTTTCCATGTTCAGAAAAAACTAATCCTTTCTCCCGCCCTTCTTTCTCCCGGACACTAATCGAAAACAGATCAAACGGCTTTTTCCCAATTCCCACTTTCCCCGCGAGTAATTTCGGGCAGCACTATTTGGGGTTCCGAGCTTCTGAGCGCCCCTATTCAGATTGCACTTCCTCCTTTTCACCCATCTGCCGGCGTTAACGCAATGGCTTGACTTGTTACTCCTCTTTCACCTGAGAGATATGCGCTATCTTTTTTTCCCTTACCAATATTCCTGCCAAGACGCTCCTTTAATTTCTTTCTTTCTTTAAAGTGATAGTATTCTACATGACCCCTACCCTTGCACCCTCTCGGTCCATGTCGCAGTTTTCCTTTCCTTCATCCGATCGTTGTATTCTTGGCCTTTTCCCTCCGCCCCAACCCCCCACAAAACCCAGCAGACCGCCGACGCTTCCTTATGTTTTTTCGAACTGGAGGTCGATTTAGTAAATATCGTCTCCTTTCGTTGGACCAGCGGCGATTTACTTAGGATTCTCTCCCTTCTAACTTCCGAATCAGGAAAGGAACAGACTAGACTAAAATCGGTCGCGGCTCCCCTGTCATTCCTCCTAGGATTATATAGATGATGGGAGGACCGCCCTCGACCCTGCGTCCTTCCCCTTCTTCGTTGCTGAAGAAATCCTTGTACACCCTTTCTTTTCTCTTTATTTTTTTTTTTTTTTTTTTTTTTTTTTTGGAGTTTACGGAAGTATTCGTGCCCCTGTTTTCCCCCTTTTTTTTGACATGGAGCTTAGAGCTCGACTTTGCGGCGGCACCGCCACGGGTGCTTGTGCGATGCTGAGTTCAGTGTGTATCAAGCTGGTTCCCCCCACTCCTGGTCTCCACCCCGGGTGTTATTGCCATTTAAACCTTTCGTTTTTTTCTATGAATTCTGAATTCCCATTAATTCCCGCTTATGCCGAGACGACCCCAACTTCCCCTTAGCTACGCCCCCCCTCTGACGCCTTTCGTTCAAGCTGAGTTTCTGATCGCCGCGCATGCGTTTGAGGTGGCGCAACCCAGCCCTCCCAGAAATCCTGTGTCCTGGACGCTCAGCTTCCCTCTCCAAGCCGTCCTTGGTCCCGCAGTTCGTCATGGTAGGTGTTTCCCCTTTCTAAATCGTCGAGCAAGGGACGTCCCGTCTCTGTGGCCTCCAGAGTATTCGGGGGCCCGATGTCTCGTTACTTCTTAAAGGAAGTTACCCTTTTCCCCGGTACTGGTGAGCTGGCTTTCCCCTGTTGATTTCACCATTTGAGTCGAGAGGGGAGAAGGTCCTCGCAGGTTCTCCTCTCTGGCGGCTAGAGGTGAAGAGGTTGCTTCCATTACTAAACCCCTTCCCCCACATAGTTGTCTGTTAGGGGTCTTCACATTTAGGTTTTTCCTAACTTTCCAGGTTTTAGGTTCAGAACTCCATTGCCTGGACCCTTCCAGTTGCTTGTCAACCCCCCCCCCTCCCTTTTTATCCTGAAGGATTTTGTGGTGACAAGTGCCCCATCTTCCTCTACGTTTTTTTGCGAAGGGTGTGCGGCCGCAGGGTCGACGTTGTTTGGACGTTCTCTCTAGAACCCCTTTGTTTAATTCTCTCTTTTCCTTCTTCTTTATTTTCTCCCGAGGTCGTTTTGCACGCTTTTCTAAGTTTCACTTTTTCCCTTTTGATGCCGCTTTTTCCGTCTATAGTCCTAGTGGCCTCTTTTGAGGTCAGACACGGCCGGCTGCTGTAAGGACAAGACGAGTCAGGTGTTAAGAACGGCCCTGTCATGGTCCCCCCTTCTCCGCTGTCCCTCCATGCGCGGCTGAGGCAATGAAGGCTCTCCCATCCCCCGCCTTTTGAACCCTCCCGTGACGTAAACGTCGCTGTCAGTAGCTGTTCCCCTTTCCTCGTGGCGTTTCCTTTGCGGGCCTAAAAACCTCAGAGTTGTTAGACCCTTCCAGCAACCTACCTTTTTTTTCCCTCCAATACGTCTTGCTGTCTATGTGCTGCATTCTGTTTTGGCCACTGCTCAGTCCGCGAAACTTGGTCCCTTCGGCTGGAGTGGGTGTGCAGATTGTCGCCTTCTCCCCCGTCGGGGGAGCCCCGTTTTGCGTATACAGTCTGGAAGTCGTGGTTTTCTTTCGTGATTTCGATTAACCCTGGAAGTCCCACACGGCGGCTTGGTCCCGCTTAATCGCGCCTCAGGAAGTTTGTCGTAGCAACTGTCACCTTCCCCACACTTTTGGCTCGATGGAGTTAGGGGTACCGGTCACCTTGCTGCGAACGCTTCCACCGGTTTGTTCGCTCCGTAGTCGACTTCCCCTCTCCCCTAAGTGAAGAACTCAGAACGGACCGTTTCCAGCCCCTACCTTGAAGTTCGGCTGGTCCCCCATTTCACGCCCGGTTGATTTTTTGGTATCTTTTTTCGACATTCCCGAGTTCCACAACCAAGCGACGAGCGAAAACTGACTTTCCTCTTCTTGCCTGGCCCCATCTACACCTAAAACCTTTCTTCCCTGCATCATAGAAGTGGTATCCTGTCCGAAGTTTGAACGGTATCCTCCTTCGCTTCCCAATAAGGAATGTGAGTATGAGATGCCTGTTTTTTTTTCACTTCGTTCGTCGCAGGCCTCGATAGTCTTAGTTGTGCAGGAATGGTTTTGGCAGGCCGGAAGACAAACTTACGTTTTCGCCGCCTCGTGTTTAGCCCCTCGGCCCATTGACGAATTCTGAAGTCAGAAGTGTATGTGGCACTCATCTCCTCCCACCTTGACAGTGCAGGACGAACGAAAAGTAACGTATTGACGCCACACGCCTACTTTCGAGATTGCCGGTGCTCAGAGCGACCCGTACCCTCCTCCCCCCGCACGATGGAAGACTTAACGTGAGGATGAAGTTTCCAACGTTCCCTTCATCGTCCCTAAAGATGGGAGCTCCTTCACCCCCTTCCCTCCATGTTTAAGCCCCCGCTGGATCCGCGAGTGCTGTCGGAATTTCTGGAATTCTTAAGAAAGTCTCATGCTGAATTCCCGCCGTCCTCCGCCGTGCGTGCACAGCCTTTTAGACGGCCCATTTCGTTCTTCCCTGGGCCCCCCTGGAAGTAGCGAAGCATCGCCACTTTTAGTTTTCCCTTCCGCCCTGTAAAACAGGAACATGCCGCACAAGGTCCCTCGTCGTTTTTGTCACCATAAGTCCCCCATGCGGTTGTTCTTTCACTGTGCCCTTCCCCCGCTGCGGATGCGGTCGTATTACCCCCTCCCCCCCTAAACCACGATGAGTTTTCTTTCGACGGCAGAATCCTTGTACATCGTCCCAATTTTCCCCCTTCTTTCCCGCGCTGAGAACCTGATTTTTCCTGTTCGAACCTGAACCCTGCCTGGAAGAACACCCCCCCCTTCCCCTGGTTGATAGAGGTATGTGTATCATTTTTTCCTCTAGGTTACCCTCGATTTATTCTGATCTCTCTTCTTCAGACTCTTGTTGTTGATGTCTATTCCTGCAGACACTCACGTCTTTTGGAAACACATGTCTCATGAAGCTCTCTCCCTCTGACGACCAGATTTGCGTTCTAGTAAATATTCCATAATGTACATGTCAACTTATAGGCCACAGGTTTCTTCACTGGAGGGCCTGAATGTTTTCCTCCTGTTCCTAGGTTCAAATTTCTGTGCAGCGAGAATCATTTTTCATAGGGATGACGCATTCGGGGGTTGTATTTTTACCCCCAATTCCTTTTATCTCCTTCTAGGAACAGACTAGCCATCAAGAACTGTTTAGTCCTTTTTTCCTCTCTTTTGCCGATCGCCCTTGTTGCCTTTTTTCCTTCATTTTCGTTCATGGGAGGCGCTGGGGCAATAACGTGGCTCTGGAGCGTCTTCGGAAGTAGCGAGAGGTTTTAGTCCCTTCAGAGTTCCTACAGATTTGAGGAGCTGATTCCGTATAGCAAGCGGGCCCTTCCTTTCATCATTCATAAAAGAGAAAGGGCCCGCTTCCTCTCCTCCTGCCTGATCAAGTTTGTCGGTCCATTATTGGCAGGGTGAGCGGTCCCATTCGTTCTGTTGTACCCCCCCCAGTGAAGTCCCATCCCCACGTTCGCCTCGCTGGTATTCCTCTTCTGGTGGCCCCGGCGAATGGTGTGAGAAGGTGTGAGTCTTCCATGTCGCTAGTAGCTGTAAATAAGGCGGTTTCCCCTTTTCGCGACTCGTACGGGAGGATCTTATTGTCCGCGCGTGTTGGGCAGTCCCCACTTCAGTTGCCCCCTTTTGTCGAGATAAAAACAGTCTCTTTGCGGCGCACGCTTGTCGGTTTGCCCCCCAAGGCGGATCCCAAAAATGGTGACCCTTTCGTCCTAATAGAGAGGTCTCCTCTTCCCTTCCCCTCATGTTTCTTTTCGCCGCTATTCACTTCGGCACTTGGTGTTTTCCCTTCTGTTCCTTCCTTGCCACCCCGGATGATCCGTGCGAATAGTTCGCTTCAACTTCTGAGGATGTTGGTGAGAATGGTTTAATCTGTATTAGGGCCATTAACAGCTTTCTGCTCGTCGTTCAGTAGATAAATTTTCTTTTTCTCCCCGATTGCCTCCTTCCAAAGTCCCCTACCTAACTTACCGAATTGTTCTCTTTACTCAACTCCACGTTCATTGTGGCGTGCGTTGGGCAGTCTCTTGCCCCCGCGTCTGCCCCTCGATTAAGATTCTTTTTTTCTTGTCTCAGTTCTAAGCAGACCATGGATCACCCCCTTTTTCCTCCCCGTGTCCTCCTTTTCCTTCGCAGAGCAACGACTACCCGATAAGACGCGTTGGACCCCGGTCCGTTTTTAGCCGAAACGTCCGCCGGATGGATCGGACAAACGCCTCCTTTGTGGGTAACGTCCGTTTGCGCCTAAACTGCACGCGTTCCCCCCCCTCCCCCCCCCTTTTTTTAATGTAGCCCCCTCTCGTCCCCGCCGTTGTCTGACCCTTAGCCGACAAGCCACCGCACGACAAGCTCTTTCCTTTAGTTCGCGGGACGATCGCAGTGCAACAGAAGTTTTAAGCATTCATTTTTTTCTTTTCGACGCCAGTTTTTTGCTTAGGGTAGTTCCCCCGGTCGGGTAGTGTGCATTTAACCGCCACGATTCAATTCGCCTGCTGACCGTCGGACGTTTCCGAAGAGGGTAAATGGAGGATCGTCCCCTAATACGGTGCCCCCGCTTTTTCATGGGAGACCCCCCTCTCGCGTTGGACTTTGCTCGTGAGGACCCAAAGTTCAGTGCGGTTTCTATTGAAGCAGCCGTCCAGATCTTCCCCCCCCCCTAACTTCCTGACATCTGCGGGCGGCCCCTCCCCTTACCTGTGAGACGTGGTTCACATTCTGGAAATACGGCGACTAGGTGAGGCTTCCCTTGCTCTTTCCTCCCGAGTCCACGCGTTGAAGTTTCTTCATCCTCTCACGTCAAGTGACGTATCATCTCCTTCCTCCCCGTGCTCTGACGAAGATCACTCTCGGTCTCCTGGTCTTTTTCTCGCGGTCACCCCATCCGACTAGCTCCCCCTGTCTCTGGTGGTCTCAGGTCATGCTCCCCCTTTTGAATACCCCCCCCTCAAACCTTGGGTGAGTCGGGTTTTGACTACAAACACTCCCCACCCCTATTGACCTTGGTTCTTAATGTTTCAAGCATCACAGCTAGCTAGATGGCGGTCCGCAGACTTCTACCGCGTTGCAGTTTCGCCAGATTAGCCCTCCCTTGTCACGCTGCAATCCACCGGACATCCTCCCTGTACCGTCAATCTCCTGATTGCCGACGTTACCGCGTCATCGCAAGTCCCCCGTTTTGGCCCATCGTCCCGTCGTTGGAGCCTCTTTCCCAGTACGTTCTACAACCTCCTACATTTTTCTAATTCCCCCTCCCTTCCTGCGCTGTACTACCGTTTTTGAATACAGGCGCCCGTGTTTTTTTTGTTCTTCGACCCCACCCCGTCGCGCATCGCGGCTTGATCATCCCCGTCCTTCGGTAACCTTTACGAGGTTCGTTTTTCGGGCGAGTTACGCTGTTCGCACGTCCGTTAGTCCTTGTCCCCCCATCGCAGCCCCCTGAGATTTTCCCCCCTTCATTAATCCGGTTGAAAATGGCACTAAAAAACTTTTTTTAGGCCCTTTGTTTTCCCCCAGAGATGGACAAAGAGCACTCAGACCTCTCATCCTTTCGCGTTTGCCGCCCACAGCTCGAAGTCTTCGCAGACTAACCCCTCTCCAATTCTGACCTTACCTCGTGTGTGCCCGCCTACTTTCCGTAATAAAAAGTGCTTGCTGATGGATGGTTTCGGCACATTCTTAGGGCCGACGGCGCGTTGGCGCCACCATCTGACTCCGCTCTTTCTCCTTTTTTCCTTCGGCCCACTTAATGTGTCTCAGCAGAGAGGTTAGTTCTCTATGACTTCTTTTCGTGCATTTGTGAATGCGCGACTGCAGCCTAGTCAGGTTCTTGACGAAACTGCTGTTCAACTCCCCTTGGTCTCTCCTTCGAGTTGGCCCTTTGAAAGCTTCGATCCGACACTTTCTCCCAACGACCTAATGACCTCGATATGTAGTATTCCTGTGGTATTTCTTGAACTTTGCCCTCTCCCCCAACTATCCTTTTTCCCTTTGCACTGGTGTAACAGGTCCTTTGTTGTGATGCATCCTCCCCTCCCTTCCAACACGGGAAATTACCCGGACCCTTGATGGGTGGCGCATTTCCTTTTTGTTAAACAGATATGCGTTCCATATGTCATTGATCTTCTTCCTCTCGTCCTCCCCCCAAGTCAAGTTATGCATTTTTCTGACACTCATTTTTCCCTTTCCCCCTTCTCCTTGACGGAGAATAGGAGTTCCCCTGGCCGATATCAGTTTAACCCCCCTTTTTCTACGTTCATATGGTTTCTTGCGATTTTTTCCTTGCGATAACCACTTCGTCTTGATCTTGTTCTTGCTGATGTCTTTTTGCGTCCCCTCCCCTTGAGGTGGCCCCCAATCCGGATGTCTTCGACCATCAGATGTCACTCTATAGCTAACTTTTTTTTTCCTTTCCTCATCCCCGTTTATAAGTTCTCCGTACGTCCACGTCGAGGCCATGTGCAGTCCTCACCCTTCCTCCTTGTCACAATCCGGCCAGGAAAGTTAGAA
>Ga0179591_1159790_pt1 | contig 10911 bp, 19 predicted proteins | sample CZOMad2_1_08_16f_FD_182891 | JGI IMG/M metagenome (GOLD analysis project Ga0179591, IMG submission 182891) | Vadose zone soil fungal communities from Angelo Coast Range Reserve, California, USA - CZOMad2_1_08_16fungal (PacBio error correction) | ecosystem: Environmental > Terrestrial > Soil >... | reverse complement strand
TTCTCCTTCCTTTTCCTCCCCGGCGCCCAAAGGCTTTGCCGAGACCGTCCTTCCCCTGCCGATTACCGCTCTGCCCCTTTTCCACCGACCTGCCTAAATGCTTCCTTCTGCGCTGGATCCATCGGGGCAGTTTTGCTTTTTCGTCGGCCGTTCTCTTCCCTTCCCTTCCCCCAACCGAAATCTTTCCATAGGGTCGGCCTGACCTTTTTTTAGTGTCCCGTCGGTTGATACCAAGGCTGCTGCAGAATGACTTCCCTTTCCTCCCTGGCCCTTTTTTGCTCGAGGAGGCCTCTTATGGGAAAAACACCATGCCCCCTTTTCGGAGTTTCCTGTCCTGCTCCTCATTTTCATGGCGACGTTGGGCGCAGCCTTTTTTAATTTGCTTTGTTTTTTTTCGCCCCCCTGCCCCTCCCCTTTCCCAGCCGTTACTCCCCCAAGTCTGCCTTGCCCCCCACCCTGTTTCGACAATTTGCTCAGGTGCATAAATTTTCCCTTTTTTTTTTTGTGTTTGCCGCGAGCGGCACTCAAGGTTCCACTTCTTTTCCCCCTCTGAGTATGACAACCGGGGCTTTTCTTTTGTTTATCTTTCCGTGGCGGTTTTTTATCAGGTCTTTTGTAGTCTTCCTTCCTTTCCCCCCCCCCCCCCCCTTCGGAAGATCCCCCCCCCCCAAACTTTGACAAAACGTCATTTCGCCCACCTGTGTCCACCGTCAACTTCCTCCCCACCGTGCCGGGAAAACAAGCTCATCTGGGGCTTGCTTCCCGCCCCCCCCCTTTCCAATTTGCCCCTTTTTTCTTTTTTTTTTTTTTTTTTTTTTTTTTTTTTTTTTTTTTTCTTTTTTTTTTTTTTTTCTTTTTTTTTTTTTTTTCTCTTTTTTTTTTTCCTTTTCTTTTTTTTTTCTTTTTTTTTTTTTTTTTTTTTTCTTTTTTTTTTTTTTTTTTTTTCTTTTTTTTTTTTTTTTTTTTTCTTTTTTTTTTTTTCTTTCTTCTTTTTTTTTTTTTTTTTTTTTTTTTTTTTTTTTTTTTTTTTTTTTTTTATTTTTTTTTTTGTGACCCAGGCACCTGGGGGGATCTGCAATTCACTCCCCCTTTTCCCCCCCTCCCGTCGTCTTCTCCGTCTGATGTCCCCATCAGTTTTTTCTCCTGCCTCCCCAGCCTTCCGGGCATCTCTTTGCTGCCTCACCGGCCCATAAGCGAGCACAGTTTTATGATTAAGTTTTTTTGCCCCCTGTTCCTTTTCCTCTAGTAGAGATTTAGATGATGTCGCTTTGCGCGTTTTTTGCCTTTTCGATAGATTGTACCCCACTGGAGGTGAGGCCGTGATCTCTTTTTCCTTGTCACCCCCTACCCGTCGACGGGCCCTCCCCCCTGGTACAACTTCGCTCCTTCTAAGTCGAGTTTTTTTCCCACACTCTTCTTTCACGTAATCCAGATTAACCTGCATCCGTACTCCTTCTCCCCCCCTCGTCTTCCGTCGTTCGCAGTTTAAACTTTCCCCCACTGTGTTTTCGACATCTGCTCATTTTTGGTTTTGGTGAAATCGCTGCAGGCTTTTTCTGCCGTGCTTGTCCTGCCCCCTTTTGTGTTTCCCGTCCCTTTGGTGCAGAATTTGCTTCTCGACCGCTGGCGGGCGTACCCTTTTTTTGGAAAACGTTTTTTCCCTTTTAGCGCTCCCCCCCCCCCCTTCACAATTATTTTCGTCCCCAGCGCCAACAATTTTTCGTTGTTGCCCCTTTTTCATTCCTGGTGTGAATTTTTTTCCCCCCGAGGGACGGGCCTTGCCTGTCACAAGTTCCCGTCGCCTCCTCCACGAATTCTTTTGCCCACTCCTTCACCTGCTGACATTCCCTGGTCGAACTATCAGTGCCCCCCGATCCGGTACTGACCCCCGCATCTGACTTCGCTCCACCACTGCATGGCAGCGCCACCTCTGGGGCATTTGAGTCCCGCCCCTCCTCCAAACCGCAATCTAGAAACCGGGCTTGGCTCCCCCTGAAGTTCCCTGATACGGGCTTGTCTTGTTAGGTTCGCCCGATCTCCCGCTCTCGCCTTCTCTTTCCTTCTGATTCCCTCCCCTACAGATACATGCGGTTTTTCCCCCCAGATTTATGATTTTTAACGAATATATCTCTTTCCCTCCCTTTCCTTTTTTTTTTTTTTGTTGAAGAGATTCGTGCTTTTTCCCTTGCCGCTTGGAAACGCTGTGATTTGGTCGCCCCGTCTCAGAAAGGTCTCGTCCGTCCGGAATTTTGATGGGAGATCATGACCCGACCCCTACTACCCCCCCCGTCTCCCCCGTTCTTCTTTCGTGGATTCCATCGGCTTGAGTCTCTTGGGATTTTGTTGGAATGGCGTAGGAACCCTTTTCCCTTCACCTATGGGGTGTCCCTTGTTCCTTTTTGTGTCTTGTCACCTACGCTGGGCTTTGGTTTTTTTTTCAGTTTTACCACCCCCCCCCCCCCCCCCTCCCTGGGCCGTCTATTTCTACCGTGGCTTTGAGTCAGGCTGTTGTCCTCCCCGTTACTTCCCGTTTTTTTTCGCTCTGATATTTTGTTTGCCTTGCCCCCAACCATTTCCGGTGCTTCTTCCAGCTCGCAACCAGTTCACCCGATGCCTGCGTTCACGGTTTCCTCCAACCCCTGTTGTTGGCGTCCTGCTTTTCCGACTCCCTTTTTCTGAAATTTGAGTTGTCTCGCGAACGAACGGCGTTTTCCCCGTCTCAGCAGCTTTTTACCCTTTCTATCCACTGGTGCACGAAGGCACGGGGTCAAACAACCCCCTTGGCTTGTGTCGAGGAGGACAGCTGGCATTTTTCAAACCATGAGCGATGCGTACCCCTTCTTTTTTTCTTACCCCCTTAGGCAAACGGATGTGCCGCTTTCTTTGGTGTGCATCCCCATAGATAATCCTCCCTGTTCCTCTGACTCGCTTTCTTTATCCCGTATCCGTCCCTCTCATGTGGATGGGGTTCCTTTTTCCGGTCTTTTTCTCGACTGGAGTGTTTCCCCGATGATATCTTCACAGTGCCGAACCCCGCATTTTTTTTCTTCTTTTCCGTGTCCCTGCCATGCGCCGTCGTCTCATATTTCCCTCTCCCTATTGGTAGTGACCCTTCCCGTTGAGGGTCTCCTTCCCACATCCGTTTTCTGCTGTCGGATGCCCGGTTTTTGATTTTTTTTCGCCCCTTTTTTTTTTTTATTGCGATCCAGTGCGAGCCCCCCTGATTCCCCACTCCTCCGATAGTTATTCTGTTTTCTCCGGGTCTTGATTCTTTTCCCTTTGATGGTGCTGATCCCCTTTCCCTTGCTTTCCCCACCTGGTCGTCTGTTCTTGGCCAATTCTGTCCAGTTCACCCCTGATTGAGTCTGGCCCCTTGTGCCGTTGCTATTGAACATTTTTTTGCGCCTGTTTTCTCCAGGTTACAGTTGGGGTGTGATGGGCGCCCGTTTTCGTGGGTCTTCACTTCAGGCGACTGTCCCTCCCCCCCCCCCTCCCCCCTGAGTAAGCGATCCCATGAACTTTTTTTGCTCTAATCCAAGTTTCTTCGTGCTTTTTCCGCTTTATTTCCCGCCGCGCGTGCACCAGCTTTCTTATTTCTTTGGTCCCCCCAGGCGACACAGGGTGGGCAATGTGTCCTTTTTCTGAATTCCTTGTGATATTACGCGTTTTTTTTTTTTGAGGCCCTCTTCCCCGCTGAGAGTCTTTTTTCTCCATGGCATCCTTTTTTCCTGTTTCTTTGTCCCTCCCCCCCCCTTATTTGTTTTTCCCCCAACATAATAAAATATTTTTTCCCCCTTTTCTCTGACCACACAGAGCATTTTTCCTCCTTCTTTTTTTTTGCTTTTTTCTTCTTCATTCTATAGAATATGTTTATCAGAGGTTAATTTTTTTTTTTTTCCCCGTTTACCCCCACCCAGGATAGGAGCAACTGTTTATTGCTTCTCTGTCTTGCTGCCCAGTGAGCCCCCCGAGGACTGGAATTTGACAGTAGTCCTCCCCAGCCCCTCCCGGATTGCTTTTCGGTGAGGTGGTTCTGGGCCCCTTATTTTTTTTCCGGTTTTCATTCCTTTTGACCTTTATGGGCGTGACACGCCCTTTTTTTCGTTTGGCCCCCGCCTCCTTCCTGCCCTTTTCAATTCTCCTGGTGAATTTGGACGCTCTTGGTTGCTTCCCGCACCTCAGTTTATGAAGTGTGTTTTGGCGGCCCCAATTTTTGACCCCCACCGTGCGCGTTCCCACGAAAACCCTTCAGTCCCCCTTGTTTAGCTTTTTTTGTCCTCTCCTTTTTTTGATGATTTTTTTTTCTTCTCTGCTGATACGGACCTTGAGTTTCTGTCTGGTAATGCTCCATAGCCGGGTTTCTCCCTTCATCTCTCCCTCTGTCTTGTGATTTTTTTTTATATGGGAACTTTTCCCCCTCTGTTTTGTTTTTTCTTTGGGACGGCACGTTGCTCCAGGGTCGTGTCGTTCAACCTAAGATCCCTCCCATAGGTTCCTTGGCGCCCTGTCACCCTTCCCTCCCCCTGGTCTCCCCTTTGAACAGCCCACCGTGTCTCCTTGACCAGTTCGATGGCCCCTTTGATCTTTTTTTTTGTTTTTTTTTTTTGTTTTTTTTTTTTCTGTTTTTTTCCCACCCCTTGCCGAACAAATGGTTGGGTCCTCAAATTTTTTCTCTCGGCCTCCCGTGTTTTGCCAATATAAAACTTTTGCCGATATCGTGCGCTTTTTTGTTTTTTTTTTTTCCCTTTTTTTAAGATGGGTCTTCTTCTGACGTGATCGTTCCCGTTTTCCTTTTCGCGCCTCTCCCCGAATCGGAACCCCTGTTTTGAGTGTTTTTTTTTGTAAACGCGGCGGAATGCGAGTTTACTTTCTCACCTAGGACAGTCTTACCCAACCGTGAGTTTTTGTTTTTTTTTTTTTCTCTGCTTTTTCTTCTGTTGGAGCGTTGTCCGGGGGTTCGCCCTCCCCCCCCTGGGCCCCTTCCCCCGTTGTAACGATTTTTCACTGCCGGGTGTGCCCCCCCCCCTTTGCTGCGACTAAGGCCCCTGGACCCACTTGGCGTCTCTTGCCTGGTCTTCTTTATACCATCCCCGTTTTTTGTTTCTTCTTTTCGGTCCGTAGCCCTTTTGCGATGATCATTCCCCACGCTACTCGACTTTTTTCCCCTCCCCCTGCCCATTGCCCGGCTTGCTGTTCTGCCCATGCCGCGCCCGCTGCGTTGCTTGTTCCTCTCCTGCGTCCTTTTCTTCACCTTCATGCCCCCCCATCCTGTTGTTTCGCGTGGATGTTGCCCATTCTGGTGACGCTTTCGACCCTTCTGAAGCCGCCGTTTTTTTTTTTTTCCCCCCCCTTCGACCCCAGTGGTGCCTGCCGGGCACCCCCCCTTCCCTTCTCATGTTTTTTCAGATTCTCCACTGGCAATTTGCTTTTCCCCCTTTGACACCAAGTGCCCCCAGTAATGGCCAGGATTTTTTTCCCTTTTGAGGGGGGTTGAGATCGACCCCACACGATTTCCCTCTGATAGGGGCTTGGGCCGCCCGCCCCCCGGCGTCACAATTCCGCTCTTTTTTTCACAAATGCCCCATCCTTCCGTTTCCCGGTTCCCCCCTGTTCCTTCCACTCTTTTGACACCGCTCTCTCCTTCCCAGGGATTTCGTCATCGTCCCCAGCCGTTTCCATTTTTCCCGGCAAATTTGTCTGTGCCGCTGGCCCCTTCCCGTCCCCAAAGTCTTCCCCCCGTTATTTGTTTTTGCCAACAGTACCGGGGCTTCTGTTTTTTCTTCAGAGGACCCACCTGTGATACTCACGTAGGTGCATCGCTTTCTGTTCCCTTACGCCCCCCTCTATTATAGCCGACCCGCTGCCATCCTTAGGCACTGATGTACTCCCCCCGTTTTTCCATCGTCACAACTCCCCCCTAGCCGGGCCGCCCATGTGGTTTGTATCCTTTGTCTCATTAGTGTGACTTAGTCGGAATGTCCGGTGATTTTACCTCTGCCTCCCCTGTGCGCCCCCCCCTCCTTCCTACAACAGGCTTTTCCATTTTTTTTCTTTTTTTCCATCCTGGAACGCCATTTCCATATTTTTGGTTTGAGTTCTGAAGCAACCCATTGCATTCATTCGGTCCCCCCTTTTCCCTTTTCTGTTCGTGCCCCTTTTCGAGGTGTGCAACCACGTTCACGGTTGCCTGATCCCTTTTGTCACCCCCCCCTCGTAATTGTTTTCCCCCCTGACGACTTGGTTCGATTTTCGTCCCTTATGCGGTGCCGGCCCTTCTGTCCGGTGGTAACTCATTGCCGTTTTTTTGACATTTCGGGGCTTTCGTTTGTGCCGAAATCTTTTTTGTGCTCATCGTGTTTGGTCGTTTTTCTCCCGTTTTCCCCCCCTTTTTTGTCCCCCCTTCGCACTGCAGTCACATGCTCACGCGCCCTTCTTTTCCTCCAGGTATTTAAAGGTCCTTTCCTTCTTCCGCAACAACCCAGGCGCTTCTTCCTTTTTTTTTCACTCATATTTTTCTGTAATCGAGAAAATAAGAACCTACGTTCTTTTGTTTCGGTCTCCTTTTTTGCTCTCAGTGATCTTTTTCGATTCCCCCCCTGTGGCGTACTCTCTTCTCCTCCTTTTTTTTTTTTTTTCTCGACTCTCCCCCTTTTGAGTTCGCACCTTTCTTGAAAGAGTTCCCACAAAAGCCGCTCTCCCCTCTCCCTTCTTCCTTCGTGCTCGCGTTCCTCAGTCTGCGGGCTTGTTCGAGCATTGGCCTGGTAAAAATGTTTTACTTTTCAGTTTTCATTTTCCTTCTCCTCGTTTGTACGCTGTTTTCTTGCTGGTCACGTTCTCTTTTTCCCCCCCCGTTCTCAAGGCCGACAACCACCACGTTTCTCCAACTCTTAGGCCAATCCCCTTCCTGTTTTCCCCCCCTGTTTTCCATTCCACCCCTCCCTCAGGGCCGGTGACGCATCCTGTTGAACACTTCCTTTTTTTTTTTGTCAGCCCCTCCGTTTGTTGCCAATATTCGACCCCAGTGACGTTGCCTTCTCCCCTTTCTTTCCCCTTCCAAACGACCCCTTTTTTTTCTTTTTCCTCTTGTGTGCGGCTCCAAATCTGCTTCGGTTTTTGTTCGTCCCCTTTTCTTACCAGTTAATTTTCAGGAATTTGTGTGGAGCCCCCCCCCTGCTTCGGGGGTCAACTCAACCGGCCATGCCCCGTCGTTTTTCTTCTGCCCAACCCCCCTTTTCGCCCCGTCACGGATATGCGTTTTTCTTAGATGCGTTTCTTTCTATCCGGTTCTTCTGAACTCGCCGAGGATACTAGTAGTCGTGCAGGCAGCGCCACCTTCGATGCGCCGTCCTTTTTATTCCATGGAGTGCGCGGTGCATTGTCGACCCACACCCTTCCTCCACCCCGGGTCCTGGTTTTCAACACCTCCGAGTTGACCCCGTCCCTTGGCTATTTTAAGCGCCCCATCAATGTCCTTTTTCCTTTGTCCCCTAGGATGTTGACCCATCATTTCTACCTTACAATTTGATGCTATTCGCTCCAAGGCGTTGTGTTCCTTTTCCTTTTCCCTCTCTTATGCAGAATCGTGTGCGGGTACCTCCGTGTCGCTTCCCTCACCTTCCCGGAGCGCTTACCTTGACTTTGATTTTCAGCAACAAGAACCTTCCCTCCCTTTCTGCATTTTCGGTTTCCCTTTTAAGGACAAACTCCATTCCCGTTCGACTTTGTCTTCCCCACCCACTCTCTGCGGTTTTTTTTTTTTTGGACGGCAGCCGCTTGGTCTTTTTTTTGTGGGGGGGGGGGGAATTCCCCAATGCGGCGTTTTTTTTTTTTTAGGACCGGTTTCGACACCTAAATCCCGCGACACCTCTTTTTTCAAATTACCCCTTCTTTTCTCTTACTCTTGCTCCCCTCCGGCAGAGTCCTGGAGCGGTCCAGGGCCGTTCCCCTGTAGTTTTGAACCACAACCTTTCTTGACCGCGATATCTGTGGAATTATCTCAAAGCTTCCTTTCCCCGGTAATACTTTTTGACATCCCAAAGTGATGTATTCCGTTGAAGACCCCATTCCCCCCCTCTTTTCTTTCCGTTCTTGTCCTTTCTTTACGCTTCCGCAGGTTTGGGCGGAAGTTCCCATTCCCTTTGACAATTGCTTGGTTGTTGGTTTTGTGTTGTTTGTTTGTTTGCGTGTGGGGTTTTTTTTTTGCGAGGGTGGGGTTTTCGCCCAGTTTTTTCTTTTGTCCCCCCCCCCACTCCCCACGCTAGTGCCCCGCTCTCCCCCCGACACGTTTTGCGGCCCTCTTCCAAAGTGGTGAAGACCCACCCTTTTAACGTTCACCCTCGCCCCCCTCCTTTCTTCTCAACTTCCCCACCCGGTTCCGTTTTTTCTTTTTGTTTTGTCAAGTCTTCTTCCAAACTGATGAACCCCTTCATTATCTTCCCCCGCTGCCTCCCCCACTATTCAACGCCAAAACCCCTTTTTTTTCCCCTCCCTTGAATATCTTTTTCAACCTTTTTTCCTTTTGTAAAACCACGTCGTGGGTCCCCCCTTTCGTGACCCCCTCACTTAGGTGTTGCCCAGACCCAGCCATTACTTTATCCCCCCCCCCACTGCCAATCGTTTCCCCGATGGATGTTTTCTGGACTTTTTTCCCCGGGCCCTTTTTTCACACGTTTGGCTGTTGTTGTTTGGTCCGCTTCTCCCCTTGCACATACTGGAGGTGCTCTTTTTGTATGGTTTTTTCCTCCCGTCTTTCTTCAAGTTCCGTCCTCACCCCCCCTCCGGGCGAACGTCCTTCGAAATCACTCCTTTTTTGTTTTTTATCCATATTTTTCCCTGGAGCCCTGCTATTCGCATCCCTTCGGACGCCAATTCGTTTGCCGCGCTGCCCTCATAATGAAGGCTTCCCCATGCAGGCTAACAACTTGTCTTAGCCCCTTTTCCCGCGCCGATCGGTTTCCGGCGCTTTGTCCGCCAAACCCCCCCCCCCTTCCCTTTTCCCCTTTCCCCTTTTTTTTTTTTCGCAAACCCACGCCAGAAGTTGTGTTTCAAATCTTTCTTATTTATTCCCTTCGACAACGGGCTGGGCCCTATCCAGATTCGCCGCCCCCCGTTCCTCCCTGAACCCTCCCCTTTCTAATGAGGCCTGGCCCCGTGCCCCGACGATTATCGCGTCCGTCTTGCTTCTGCCTCTGCCCGTGGCCTAGCAGTCGGTCTAAAGTTTCCCAGGTCCCGAAATTCTTCTTCTTTTCTCATCTCCCCTGGTTTAGCTTCATTGACCCCGTCTGATACCCCCCCACCGATCTTGAAGTCCTGGTTTTTTTTGATACCCAGAATCCCACCCCCTTTCCCTGTCTCTTTGTGTTGCTCTCCCCTTTTCCTGTCTCGTTCACTTTTGTCCCCCACCACAAGTACTGGTTCTGCGGGGCCCTTTTGCGTCCCCTGCTTTCCTTTCCCTCCCCCGAGCTCATCCTTCAAATGGAATTTGAGTTTCTTCCTTCGTGATTTCCCCAAGCCCTTCTCCAACACTGTTCATCTGCCCACCCCCCGTCGAACTTTGCTCCCCTTTCATCCCTCTTTTGACAGCGTCGCTGCTTCTCCCGGTCGTCCTTTCTCTTTTAGTCCTGCCCCCCTTTTCTGGGCTTTCCCCTTTTTTCCCTTGTTCTGTTTTCTGCAGTCGTTCGCGGCGGTACGCCCTCCGATCCCTGTTTACTACCGCTTTCCCCCAAACTGGCACCGTTCATAGCCCCCACAGGAGCGACTTTTTTTTCCCTTTTCCCCCCTGACTTCCCGCTAAATCTTGGGCTTTGTCTCCCATTGCCCCTATCCCACAATGGTCCCAAGCACCTTTTGCGGGGAGCGGCCATTCACCTCAATTGTGGCCCTTTTCGCCTTTCTTCTCCTAGATTATCGGTGGCTGTGGCATCGCTGGTTTCCTTCTCTTTGTCCTTTCCCTACCGGCTTTCGCGTTCTGCCCATCAAATTCATTCCGACGCGCCCTTTTTTTTCTTTCTGATTTACCTGGTCTCCCCCAGGACCCCTTTGTCTATTTGCTTCCTGAGATTTTTTTTATATGATGTTCGAGAGAGCCCCCCTGTCCTATGAAGTGATACAAGATGCACCCTTCTTTTTTTGTAGTTTCCAGCTTAGATCCGAGTCCCCCCCCGCCAAGACTGCCCGACGCCCTTTTCCCATTCTGCGTGATCTTGTCTTTTTTTGTCGCGCCCAGTCTTTTGTCTTTCCTATGTCCTCCTTGCATAGTAGGAGTCATCCCGCTTCTTCGTCCCTTTCTCCTTTTCCAATCCCCAGTTTTCGCCTCTATTCATTGGGTTGACCTCTTTTTTGTCCTGTTCTTTTTTTGTCCTTGCCTTCTTTTTGTTCCCGTTGGTCGTTCCAGCAAGTGATCTCGACGCTGAGGTTGACGGTTGAAACCCCCCTTCTTTCCTTCGTGGAATTTTTCACCCTTAATTTTTTCTCCATGGGCGCCAAACTTTTGCGTCGTTTTCACTCATTCCCTTTTCTTCACCACTTTTCTCAGACGGGCCTTGCCTGGTCACAATTTTCTCCTCCGTTTTGCCCCGAACGATTTTTACCCGCTCAACTCGACTCCCCCGCTTTGAACTATCGTTCTTCCCTTTTCAGGACAAACACAAGCATTTATTTGCCTTCTCCCCCCCCTTCTATACCAACTGGTGCCGTCTTTTCAAACGCCCGTCCACTTCAACCACCTCCCCTTCTCACAGGATTTGGCTAACGAAAGACTTGGTGAACTGTGGATAAGGAATGTAGGTAGGGTCCCTCTTGCCTTCTTTCACCCCCCCCCCCCCCTCTCTCGTCAAGAGATCCCCCTTCCGGTGTTAGTGCTCCCTTCTTCCCCTGGCTTTTTTACAACGTCGGCGCATGGTCCCTACAAGC